>FLOH01000064.1_pt1 | contig 330826 bp, 293 predicted proteins | sample 756751 | NCBI WGS metagenome assembly FLOH01 (sample SAMEA4026879, study PRJEB14308) | marine metagenome | biome: coastal water; material: water | depth 74 m | reverse complement strand
GCTTTTGGTTACCCAGACGAGCGACTGGGCGAAAAAATAGGTGTGGCTATTGTCAGTAAAGCTGGGGGCGAGATTTCGCTTGAAGTGATTGTCGAATACCTTCGAAAGAAGCAAGTGGCCGTCTTTAAGCTACCCCAAAAAGTGCTGATGCTCGAGAGCATGCCGCGGAATGCAATGATGAAAATCGCCCGCTACAAGGTTGCTGAATTATCCATAGCCAGAGATAAAGAAAATGAGCAGCTTAATGATTGATGTTCAAGTTTGGCCAGGTCTTCGGCAATTCTTCTTGCTGAAATTTACCACGCAGATATGTCCGGTGGCAGTTCATCAATTTCTGAGGTTTAGATTATGAAATCCACTACGCTATCCAAACTCCAAATGGTACCTAAGGTAGGAGAAACTATCGTTGTCGCAGGAGGATGCGGCGGCATTGGGCGATGTCTGGTAGAGGCTGCGAATGAGATTGGACTGAACGTCATTGTGTTGGATCTGCAGCGTTCCATTGACGGTTTTCCCGTCCCCATGGGTGTGACAGCGATTGCTTGCGACGCTACCAGGCCGGTAGAAATAGTTGCTGCTTTTAAAGAGATATCGAGCAATTTTAGGGTTATTGATCACTTCGTTAATCTCGTTGGCTTCACAAAAGAGCAAGTCAACATTGCTGATATGGTAGAAGACGAATGGGATGAAATTACTAATGGGACGATAAAAAGCGCATTTCTCCTTGTGCGAGCGGCAATACCTTTGCTGCGTAAATCTGCTAATCCGTCGATACTAAATACAGCCTCGACGTTTGGCGTTCAAGTTACGGTCGCTGGTTATGGGCCTTACTCTGTGGCAAAAGCCGGGATCATTAATTTCACTCGAGCATTGGCAATAGAAGAAGCTCCGCATATTAGGGTGAATGCACTAGCGCCCGGGTTAATTGACACACAATTTCTTAAAGGCGGTACGGGACGCGATGAGAAATCTTCTAGAATTGATAAGAATCGTGTTGTAACAGGTATTCCGCTGCAACGCATAGGAACGCCGGACGACCTGATTGGAATCATGTTGTTTCTGGCCAGCCCTGCGGCTGCCTACATCACTAGTCAAACGATACATGTGAACGGTGGGCTTTGGTCGTGATTCCAAAGCAATATAAGAGTCATGTCCCTGACAAGGTTACCAGTTATATCAATGGTGAGTTTGTCGCTTCTAAAGGAGCTGTGGCCTTACCCATTATCTATCCTGGCAATGGTGAGCAAGTATCAGAGCTTTTCGAGGCCGACTTCCAGCAAGTAGATGATGCTGTAAGTGCTGCAAAGCAGTCCTTAGATAAAGGGGTTTGGTCTAATACGAGCATTGCTGAGAAGCAAAAAGTGTTTCAGAGTATTTGTGCGCTGACCGCTGAGAATTTAGATGAACTGGCGGCATTGGAGACCATAAATACAGGCCAAACATTATCCTATTCGAGGCTCGTCCAGCTGCCGCGTGTCATGGCAAGCTTTAAGTTCTATTCAGAGTGGATTGCACAGGCAACAGAAATTTCAGCCATGCAAGACCGTTCAATTCTGCGCTACGCAACCAGAGAGCCCCTGGGCCCCGTAGGCCTGATATCCTCCTCCAATGCGCCTACGGCACTGGCCTCAACAAAGATCGCTGCAGCACTGGCTTTCGGCAATAGTTGTGTGGTCAAGACCTCAGAAAATACGCCACTGGCTCCTGCGAGATTTATGCAAATTCTCACCGAAGCCGGTGTGCCTGATGGCGTTGTAAACCTCGTTAACGGCACAGGTTCAGTTACCGGGATGGCACTGTCATCTCACCCGCTACTACGAGGTATTTCCTTTACCGGCGGAACGGCAACGGCGAAAATGATTACCGCGGAGACCTGCAAAACACTCAAGCGAGTAGAGCTGGAGTTAGGTGGAAAATCCGCCAATATTATCATGCCTTCTTGTGATCTAGATTTGGCACTCGATTCGGCGCTGATAGCGATCTACTCGAACAATGGACAGCAATGTTTCGCCGGGTCGAGAATCATCTTGCACCGCGCTATAGCCAGTGAATTTATGCAAAAGTTCTGTCAACGAGCACGGGCAATTCGGCTAGGCGATCCTTTCGATTCGAATACAGAAAACGGTCCCCTTGCTTCTACGGGTCATATTGCGCGCCTGCAATCCTATGTTGACATCGCTCGCAGCGAAGGCGCTGAACTGCTTACTGGTGGCAAACGACCCGAACATTTTCAACGTGGTCATTACTTTGAACCCACAGCTGTATTGGCAAAGTCCAATTCAGCCCGTGTCTGCCAAGAAGAAATCTTTGGACCTTTCGCAGCCTTTCTTGTGGTGGATTCTCTCGACGAAGCCATAGACATTGCCAACGACTCTATCTATGGGCTTGTTTCTTACATTTGGTCTAACAACCACCGAGAAGTAATGCAGGCCAGCCATTCGATTAAGGCAGGTTTAGTTATGGCAAATACCCCATTGACCTCCTTGGATCTTCGAATGCCTTTTGGCGGATTCAAAGAATCCGGCGTTGGACGGGAAGGGGCGATTGGGGCAAGAAGTTTTTACACCGAGGAAAAAACCGTTGCGATTGCTCTGGTCAATCCAATTTTACCAAAGCTAGGACGACACAAAAGTGAATAACAATCTACTCGAAAAATCTCTGCCGGATTACAGCGTTACGGGTCAGTCAGATACCACGGTATTTATGTTGCATGGTGCATTTGGTGCGAAAGAGTATTGGTATTACCAGATTGAAGCATTAGTCAAAAATGGCTACCGAGTTGTTGCGTGGGATGCGCCCGGATACGGGCTCAGCGAAATGCCTGAAGAGTTCAGTATTGAATCATTAGCCCGAGTTTGCTGCAACCTGATAAACGCACTTGGCACCAAGACTAATATCGTTATGGGTCACTCCATGGGCGGAATGATAGCGCAAAGAACCTATGACTACTTGCCTGAAAAAATACACGGGTTGGTTCTATCTGCCACCAGCGCGGCCTTCGGTGGTCGTGGTGGTGATTGGCAGAAGAAGTTTGTCTCAGACCGAGTCGCGCCTCTGGATAGTGGTTTGACGATCCCGGAGTACGCGCCCTCGATGTTGAAAACCATGATGGGGCCCGGTGCAGAGGGGGTCGCGGTTGATCTAATGCTGCAAGTTGTCTCCCTGATGCGCGAGGAAACATTTAGAGCGGCAATTGAAGCGATTACGCACTTCGAGGCGCGGGACCTATTGCCAAAAATGAACGTTCCGGTTCTTTGTATCGCTGGTGCTTTGGATCTAACGGCGGCACCACCACTGGTTATGGAAAAAATGGCGAGCAAGATCGCTGATGCTGAGTACCACTGCATGAGTGATGTCGGTCACTTTGGCTGGGCGGAAAATCCGGAGGCATTCAATCGGCTGTTGGTCGAGTTCCTACGGCGGAAACTATAACAATAATAGAGTTAACTAGAGGGTGAGTAAAATGAAGACGAACAATGGAAAGTGTTTTAAGTCTCTGAAATATCCTGGGCTATTGTTGGCTGCGCTATTGTATAGCCAGACAAGCTACGCTGCGGTGTTAGAGGAGATTATTGTCACAGCCGAAAAGCGTACTCAGAACACTCAGGACGTGCCTCTTGCTGTCACCACGATATCAGGTGACAAGTTAAGTGCTGCTGGTATTACGAGCTTGGGTGATGTTGCGTTAAAGACGCCTAACCTGACTTTTACGGAGTTTAACATTGGCGAGCCTCAGCTTTTTTTAAGAGGCGTGGGAAGTACAGCTGACTCAGCTGGCGCGGATCCAACGGTGAGCTTGTTCATCGATGAAGTTTATATCGGTCGCTCAGGAAGTGGCTCTGCTGACATATATGACCTGGACCGTATCGAAATACTGAGAGGGCCGCAAGGCACCTTATATGGTCGTAATGTTACGGGTGGTGCGATTAGCATGTACACCAGAAAGCCGACGGATGAATTTTCAGGTAAAGCTAGCGTGACGATGGGAAACTATGGTCTGAAAATGATCCGGGGTGCTGTGAATGGCGCTATCAATGACTCGGTGAACGGTAAGTTAACGTTTAGTAGTCGATCGACGTCAGGGTACGCTGAGAATATTAATAACGGTCAAGAGTTAGATGACGTGGATAACTTGAGCATTCGTGGTCAGTTGTTATTCAATCCATCGGATGCGACAGAGGTGCTGTTAAGTAGCGATTATTCAAAAGACAAACCGAATGGTGAGTGCCGTGATTTAACCAAGCTCGACAGAGATACCAATAAAGGTACGCCAGAGCAGCATGCATACTTAACGCAAATGATTATAGATGAAGGTACCGATGATCCGCGTAAGTGCGGCCAGTCGGTGGTGCAGCATTCGAATAAAACAGTTTTTGGGCTATCAATGCGAGTTGAGCACGATTTCGAGGCGATGCAGTTAACGTCGATAACAGCATACCGTGAGGCAGACTACGATTGGAGCCATGAATTAGGTGGAATGGATGCCCCTCCGGGTTTACTAGGTGTGGTTGATAATGAAGGCGAAGAATCCGATCAAATTTCTCAGGAATTTCGTTTAAGCAATACTACTGACAACATCCATTGGGTTGCTGGCGTTTATGGGATTCAAGAAAATATTGATCGCTTTGCCAACGTGCCGATCCAATTTGCCGCAGGCGTCATAGCGCCAGTTAGCGTGTTGTTGGATCGCAGCTGGCTGCAAAAAGCCAAGAATACAAGTAAAGCCGTTTTTGGCCAAATCACCTTTGCCGTTATCGACAAGCTTAACCTAACCCTAGGCGGGCGGCAGACGTGGGATAATAAGGACATGGACCAGAGTTATAATAGCAGTCCAACCAATATCGTTTATGATCTTAAAGGCCTCAATGATAGCTGGAGTGCTTTTACTGGTCGCGTTACGCTCGACTATGCGATTGACGATGACAAGATGCTTTATGCTACGTGGTCAGAGGGCTATAAAAGCGGCATGTTTTTATCGCAATCTACTGATGCAGGGGGCGCAGCGGGCACGCTTAAGCCTGAACTGGCTACAAACATTGAACTAGGTGCGAGAACTGAATGGTTGGATAACCGTGTTCGCCTAAATATCACCTATTTTGATATGGAAGTGACCGATCTTCAATTGTTTAGATTGGTGGACCATGCCCTGGTTTCAGAGAATGCGTCTATCGAATCATCAGGAACCGAAGTTGAGTTTGCATTTGCGGTGACCGATAACTTTACCTTGTCGGGAACGCACTCTACGCTGGACGCCAAATTTGTTGGCGGCACCTTCGACGCTAATGTCGTACCAAGGTCGCCTGAGAACAAGTATACCTTCGAGGCTGAGTACTTCACTGATTTTGCGAGTGGCGGTGAGCTGCGACTGAGAGCAGGGGCGAGTCATTCAGATAATTTCTATACCGAGGCAACAAACCTGGATGTTGCTTATCATGACAACTACACCAAAATTGATGCCTCTGCCAAATATACCGACTCCACGGGCGCCTATACGGTCGAATTGTGGGGTAAGAATCTGAGCGACGAACTGATAACCAGGAATGCCATTGTCAGTAGTTATGGTGGTTCAGTTGAGTTGTATGCGCCACCGAGGACCGTCGGTTTAACCTTTTCAGCGACATTCTAGAAAATAGACCCTCGGTAATACCGGGGGTCTATTTTTTGAGTGACAAAATATTGGAAGTTATCTGTTCGGGCGGCTTGTGATGACGTGTGTTCAATTTGTACCTGCAATAGGCAGTCGTATAGTAATTGTTGGCGGTTGTGGAGGCATGGGTCAAGCTTTGGTTCGAGCATGTTTGAGCCATGGTTTGAGAGTCGTGGTTTTGGACTTGGCGATTTCGATCGAGCTAAATCCTGTGCCAGAGGGTGCCGTGTCAATACCGTGTGACCTTGCTGATGAAGTTTCGGTCAATAGCGCATTCAAAAATATAGAGGAGAAATGGGGCGCAATTGATGGGTTAGTCAATTTGGCTGGTTTTGTCGGTCAAGTGACACCTATTAAGGACCTTACGGCAGATGCATGGGATTCTGTAGGTGCGGTTGGACTGCGTGGCATGTTCTTGGTATGCCGTGGGGCAATACCCCTGCTCGAAAAGGGCGACAGTCCCAGTGTTGTGCTTATCGCCTCTACTTTCGGCCATCGAGTTGTATTTGACGGCTACGCCCCTTATGCAGCAGCAAAAGCCGGAGTTGTAGCTTTGGGCAAAGCGCTGGCCACTGAAATGTCACCGAGTATCCGCGTAAATGTCATCTCTCCCGGTGTATTTGATACAGCTTTCCTGCAGGGTGGTACTGGTAGGCCGAGACGCGTTGAGAAATCAGGTGTCGACTCAACTCAGTATCATTCGATAGTGCCATTAGGTCGTTTGGGTGAGCCTGAAGAAATGTCGGGGCCAATCCTGTTTTTACTCGGCGCGGCGGCGAGTTATATCACCGGTCAAGTTTTGCATGTTAACGGTGGTATCTGGGCGCCATAGGTAAATTGAGTGATTTTTGGGGCTGGCGCGAAAGGTGGTCATCGAAGCGCCCTAATCGTCAATTAGGCGTAACTGCAAGGCTGAGGTGTTGAGTAATGAATGCAAGCGAAATTCCGGATTACGTGACCAAGGGTGATGGCGATATAACGATCTTTTTACTGCATGGTGCTTATGGATCCAAAGACTACTGGCGTAATGAAATCACGTATTTTGTCAGTCAAGGCTATCGCGTAGTCGCCTGGGACGCACCCGGATACGGCCAAAGCCTTCTGCCAGAGGATTATAGTATCGAGCTACTCGCCCGAGAGTGCGTGGGCCTGATCGAGCATCTGGGATCTAAGCGCAATATTATTGTCGGTCATAGTATGGGTGGGCTTATAGCGCCTAAGGTTTATGAGTATAGGCCAGATCTTATTCATGCAATGGTGATTTCTGCCACGGTCGCGTCAATGGGCCATATGAGTGCTGAGTTCCAGGAGACGTTCATCAGAGAACGCATCGCACCTCTGGATCATGGTGTTCGGTTTGCGAAGGTAGCGGGGCCGTTGGTATCAACAATGATGTATTCTGGCAATGTTTGCGCAGATCGTGATCTTATCGTGGATTGCGCCTCTAAGACGCCAGAGCCTGCGTTCAGGGCAGCTATCGCTGCTATAGCCTCTTATAAAGGAGCTGGCGTGATAGAAAAGTTAGATGTTCCCACTCTATTTATCGCTGGTCGACATGACCCCATTGGCACGCCTGACTTGATGCGAGAGATGTCTGCAAGAGTGACTGGCAGCGAGTTTGTGTGTATTGAAAACGCAGGCCACTACGCCTGGGCTGAGCAAGCCGATGATTTCAATCAGCAACTGTTAGCATTTCTCGCGCGGAATAATCTTAAGGCTTAACACCTTCAACTATTGGAATCTAAAGAGGATCCTGTAAATGTTAGAGATTCATAGTGTCACGACGTTGACCATAGCGCCTGATAATGAGAATGCTTATCTAAATGGTTTATTTAAATCTAATGCGGTTGAGTACAACGCTAACTCTGAGAGTCTTACTGTTATTGGTGAGATTCCTCGCGATCTAAATGGTGTGTATGTTCGCAATACGCATAATCAAATACATGAACCGATGGGCTACTATCACCCGTTTGATGGCGATGGCATGCTCCATAGTGCTTATTTTAAAGACGGTAAAATGGCGTATCGAAATCGGTTTGTCGAAACCACTGGGTTGCTCGCTGAGAAGGCGGCTGGGAAGTCGCTGTGGCCTGGTCTGGTAGAGCCTCAGATGGGTGCTCGGCGAGGCTGGGGCGCTATTGGCGCCATGAAAGACAATGCCGGTACGGATGTGATCGGCCATGCAGGGAAATTACTGGCAGTGATGTCTCAGGGAAGTGAGCCCTGGCGGCTCGACCCTGTGACGCTAGAAAACTTGGGCCCAGACCAGAATTGGGCGAAGTTACTAAAAGATGGCGTGGCGGGGGAGTTTAAAGTTGATGAGCATACCGGTGACATGATGTTCATGAATTACCCAGAGACGCCGCCTTATATGAATTATGGGGTTATCGATAAGCACAATAATCTTGTGCACTATGTGCCAATAGATTTGCCTGGTGTGCGGTGGCCCCACGATATTGGCATGACAGAAAATTATTGCATTCTTCATGATCTGCCGTATTTTTTCGATGCAAAATTGCTTAAAAAAGGCGTTAGAAAGCTGAAGTTTCACTCTGAAGTGGCTTCACGATTTGGCGTAATCCCACGCTTCGGCAAGTCCGACGATGTGCAGTGGTTTGAGGCAACGCCATGCTACATTTTACACCTTGCCAATAGCTTCGAAGACGGTGATGAAGTGGTGATGGACGGTTGCATATCGCTTAACCCATCGATGGCGGATGTTTCAGGTGATACTCGAGATATGCAAGCGAAAATCGCCGCACATTTAGATAAACATAATACCCAAACTCGTTTGCACCGCTGGCGGTTCAATCGGATTACCGGCGAGACCCACGAAGAATTTCTGGATCAAGAGGTGATTGAGTTTCCTGTGTGTCGAGGAGATTACAAAGGGTATAAATACCGTTTCGCCTACGCGGGCCTTTTCAAAAAAGGCGAGTGGCTCATGGATGGGTTTAAAAAATATGATCTTGAAACCGGCGAGCATACCAAATATATGTATGGGCCGGGAAGGTATGGGTCGGAACTGCAGGTGGCAAAACGGACGAATTCAACTAGTGAAGACGATGCCTATCTGATTACATTTATTCAAGATATTAATGATGACACCTCAGAATGCGCAATTTTTGATGCAAAAAATATATTGCAAGGGCCGATCACAAGAATTCTGTTGCCAGAGCGCATTTCCATGGGAACCCATTCTTGCTGGTTAGATGAAAGTCGATTGCATGGTGAGCGACAGGCTTAAAATGTCACTCTTAGGTATTTGAGTCGTGTCTGATCTTAAAAAGCATCTCGTATTGATAGCGGGTATTAATAATAGCGCAATTCTCTGGGATCAGTTCGCGGTTCATTCACCGCCATGGCTGGTGCTACATCGCAGAGAATGTCCGCCACTCGCTGACGTCAACGATATTGCTGCGGCACTTTTGGTTGATCTTCCAGATAAGTTCTATTTATGCGGATTTTCTTTTGGCGGTTACGTTTCCATGGCGATTCTAGCAGCGGCTAAACACCGCATAGAAGGTTTGATTTTGGCAAACACCCAGGACGGTACCGATACGGCAGAGCAAGTTGAGTTTCGTCAAAAATCGATTCATGTCGCATCTCAAGGTAACTATGAAGCGCTCGCCTTGGCGCAGACCGATAAGGTTTTTCATGGCGACAGCGCTGCAATTCAGCATTTGCAGGCTACTCGAGAGAGAATGATCAGCGACTATGGAGAAGAGCGCTTTATAGCGCACCAGAAAGCCTGCACTACACGACCAGATAGCAAGAAGTTGTTAAACGCAGTTTCAATGCCAGTGTTGGTTGTTGTCGGTGAAGATGATCGCGTCATACCGAAGAGGGTCCAGGAAGATATGGCTCGCAATATTCCTAACTGCGCTTACAAGTCAATTTCAGGTGCGGGTCATATGATGCCGCTAGAGAAGGCAGAGGCTTTTTCACGGTTGGTCGTAGACTGGATAGAGGTGCAATCCTAGCACTTAAAATCTTTTTAGGATGCTTTCGGCCGAATCACTTAGTGAGATGGTTTTTTGGTGAAAACGCCTTGTTAGGTCGCTTTATGATTGTTTGATCGAAGATTTACCGGGGCAAGCGTATAAAGCCAGTGAGATTAAAATTGATGCGTGAAGTGTGTTCTGGCAATCTAAGGACGAGTCAGTATGTATTTTCAATCCTCCGAACATTTTGAGCTGAAGCTGAGATTGATTGACCATTAAATATCTATCGAATCTACTAGTTAAAGTCGAGACTGCCAATGACGTCAACACTCGTTAATGAAGAGAAAAGTACCTTGCCGCGTGATGATGATCACCCCTATAGAACCGGAGCTTGGCAGCCGAACACCAAGGAGTACGATGCCGTAGATCTTGAGGTTATTGGCGAGATTCCATCGGACCTCAATGGCGTCTACATTCGTAACACGGAAAATCCGCTGCATGATTCAATCGGGCGCTATCACCCATTTGATGGCGATGGCATGTTGCACTCCATGAGTTTTGACAATGGTCGAAGTCAATATCGAAACCGGTTCATTCGAACAGAGGGGCTTGCGGCCGAAAATTCCGAAGGTAAGCCGCTGTGGGCTGGGCTGCGCGAAAGGCCGGAAATGTCGCTGCGAGATGGATGCGGGGCTCGAACCAGGCTAAAAGATTCTTCCAGCACTGATGTTGTCGTGCATGGAGGAGTTGCAGCGACCAGCTTTTATCAATGTGGTGGTATTTACGAGCTCGATCCCAGGACGCTAGAGACGATCGGTAAAGCGGCATGGACGGATGGCATAACCCCAGGCTGGGGTGTGTCTGCGCACACCAAAGTCGATGAAGCGACAGGCGAGATGTTGTTTTTCAATTATTCAACGCAAGCGCCTTACATGCACTACGGCGTGGTCAATAAAGCACGAGAGCTGGTTCACTATATCCCGGTTGAACTGCCGGGTCCTCGTTTGCCTCATGACATGGCATTTACCACGAATTATGCGATTTTGAATGACCTGCCGCTGTTCTGGGATGCCGCTGCCTTGAAGCAAGGTGCTTATGCGGTGCGCTTCCATGAGCTGCCAAGCCGTTTTGCAATTGTCCCCAGGCGCGGCCAACCTGAGAGTATCGTTTGGTTTGAGGCAAAACCTGCTTACGTACTACACTGGATAAATGCCTACGAAGAGGGTGACGAAATTGTCCTTGATGGGTATAGGCAAGACCCAGAGAAAGGCTCCCCAACTAAAGGGCTGCCCGACGTGCTCAAGCACTTCAGCTTTCTAGATATTAATTTCGTCGGTGCTCACGCCTATCGGTGGCGTTTCAATATGAAGACTGGTGCGGTGATAGAGGGTCCGTTGGAAGATGCGCTGTCGGAGTTCGGCATGATAAATCCGAGCGTTGCTGGCAAGCCTTATCAGTATTCCTGGGCTATGACGACGAAGCCCGGCTGGTTTCTCTTCGACGGATTGGTGCGTCTTGACGCTAGGACCGGACAACGGCAGCAGTATAAATTTCCTGATGGCGTGTTTGCCAGCGAGAGTCCAATGGCGCCCTCGCAACAAGGTAAAAATGAAGACGACGGCTATGTCCTGACATATACCACTGACATGAACACTAACAGTTCGCAGTGTCAGATTTTTGATGCGCGGAATATTGAAATAGGGCCGATCGCCAAGGTGATTCTGCCGCAAAGGATCTGTATCGGTACCCACTCTTATTGGGCGGGTAAATAGAGGTCGGTAGGTTTTATAGTGTTCAACATCCCGCCAGCGTGGAAAAGCTAGTCGGCTATCCGTTCTGCATGTAGCCAGTGATTTTCCTGGGGTTTAGTTGCGGGCGGCCCGAATGTGGCGGCATCGTATTGAACACGTGCTTGATGAAAATCCTTGGTTTCAGCAACAATCCAGGTGGTCTTTGGCGCGTGGGGTTGGGTTAGCTGTTAGCGCGAATATTGGCTAGGGAGATTCCCTCCGATTTCGCCTCAAAATTCAACGTCAGGACATCAACTACAATAATAATATATACATTAATCGCTGAAAAACTAGATAATGATTTACATAAAGTAAGGATGCGGATAAGTTTATAGTGTAGTAACTTCAATAAAAATAGTTTATAAATCGATAGAATAAAGGTAAGACCTCGAATAGCTAGGCGTGGGCTTTCGGGCTAATCAGGGCGGCTTCACGGAAGGTTAATGGCAGAGGTGGTTGGTATGACAATTCGCACATCGCAAGACGCTGCAAAGTATCTATGAGGCAGTGGTGGGTAGTGCCAGGCGATACCGGTGGAGAGTTCGAGTATCGCGACGTTGAAATGCCAGCAGCAGGTCCAGGGCAGGTGCTAATCCGTGTCTGCGCGGCTGGCGTGAATCGCGGCGAACTACTCACTCTCCCAGCAATGAGGTTGTCGGACACGTCGGCCAAGCCGCGTCGTTCTGGCATCGAATTCGCGGGTAAAATTGTCGCGCTGGGGGCCGAGACCGCCGGCTGGTCCATCGGTGATCGCGTGATGGGTCGCGGAGCGGCATGTCATGCTGAGTTTGTGGTGTCATCCTCGACGGCGTTGATGCGTGCTCCCGAAGGCCTTTCTTTTGCGCAGGCAGCTGCCATTCCAAATGTCTTTGTTACTGCTCATGATGCGCTTGTGAGCGCCGCTGCTGTCAAGAAAGGTGAGACCGTGCTGGTAACAGCTGGATCTTCCGGTGTTGGCTCGGCAGCCATTCAAATCGCGCGCTACCTTGGCGCCAAAAATGTGTTGGCGACGACTCGCAGTGGCGAGAAAAATTCGGCATTAACAGCGTTAGGGGCAACCCACATTGTTAACACTAATACTCAAAACTGGTCGGCAGAAGTTCGCGATGCAGTTGATGCCGTCGATGTGGTTATTGACCAGGTCGGCGGGGTCTATTTTCCGTACCTGCTCGAGACCATGGCTGTTGGTGGTCGTTTTATATCCGTTGGCAGAAACGGCGGCCGTCAAGCTGACCTTGATCTCGATTTGATGTCTAAGAACCGACTTGTGCTGATCGGTGTGACTTTCCGTACCCGGACTCCCAGTGAGGCACAGGCATGTAGTGACCGATTTGTTGACGATCTTCTTCCTGCCTTTACGTCCGGTGAGCTCAGAGCCGTGCTCGACCGGAGTTTTCCTTTGGAGCAACTACCGGAAGCGCTAGCCTACATGGAGGCTGACCAGCAGGTTGGCAAAATCGTGTTATGCGCATGATCCGCGTTGCACCCCTTCCTGTGGCAGATTGGGAGCTTGGCTTGCTTGAGCAAGCGCTGGTGGTCACAAATGGAGGGTTGCGGGTTGGCGCCAATATTTACGGTACATTGGCCAACTACCCAAAACTTTTTATCGCTTGGCTTCATTTGGGTGCGCAGGTGTTGCGTGGTTCCGAGCTTACACCGCGACATCGTGAATTAGCGATTCTGCGAATCACGGCGCTGACCGGTGGTCAATATCCGTTCACACAACATGTACGCATCGGTGCTGAAGCGGGGCTTGACGAACGGGCTGTCGAGGCCGTCTGTAACGGGCCAACAGATGCTCTGTGGCGAGCTTCCGATCAGGTGTTGTTGAGCGCGGTTGATGAGCTTTCTGCTGGTGGAGCAATCAGTAACGGCACCTGGGCGTGTTTGACAGTTGAATTTTCCAATCAGCAAATACTCGATATCATTGCCACTGCTGCGTTTTACCGTATGGCTGCTTGGATGCTTAATTCTTGCGGCACACCGATGGACATCGGCCAAGCGCCGAAGTTGGGAAGCGTCGAGCCTGCTATAGTTCCAGGCCGATCTGCGTATGTCGGGTCGCCACGTATTGAGCCGTTGCCAGTAGCGCAGTGGGCCAATGGTCTTTTGCAAGCTACATCAGCGTGGCCGCGTTTCAAGGCCAATCCGGAAGTTCGTAATGCACGTGTGTACGGTACGCTAGCGAACCATCCGGCACTTTTTGCCGCTATTGGTCCAATCATGGCGCATATTCTCGTCGATATTTCTTTGTCCGAAAGTCAGCGCGAGATCGTCATAGTGCGGGCCTGCTTTCGAGACCATGGTGCCTATCCATTTCGGCAACATGTACGGATTGGCCGAGCGGCAGGATTGCCAGATGCAGAGATTGCGGCGCTCGGCGAAGAAACGCCGAAGATGTGCAATCAACGAGATCAATTGTTAGTTGATTGGGTGGATGAGCTCCACGATACAGGCACTATCTGTAGTGCAACATGGCAGCGAGGCAACGACCATTTCGAAACGTGTCAGCTTTTGGATCTGACTCTGGCAGCAGGGTTTTATGGCCTGATCTCGTTCGTTCTTAGCGCAGCCCGAACGAAGCTCGAAGATGGCGAAGCAACCTTGCCGCCAAACCTCCTTTGGAGCCAATAGCGATGAGCTCCCAGCAGTTGACCGCGTTTAGGCCTACGCTCCCCGTGCTGATTGCGCTCGCAGATGTTGATAAACAAAACTTGGCGGCCGCCGCCGATATCGCAAGCTCGCTGAGGACGGTTCATGCAAACGAATATTAGAGCGCAGGAGCACGCCTATCCGAGCCCTGGTCGCGCCAGGTACATGGTGATACTCCTTACTGTGTTGTACATGTTCTCGTTCCTAGACCGGACAATCATTGTATTGCTTATCGAGCCGATTAAGGCCGACTTAGGCTTAACCGATACACAATTGAGCTTACTGTATGGTTTTGCTTTTGCACTTTTCTACACTTTTCTCGGTATACCTATTGCGCGGTTGGCCGATCGTCGCAATCGCCGCAACATTGTTATCGCGGGCGTGGTCATTTGGAGCGTAATGACGGCTATTTGTGGTCTCACTAAAAGCTTTGGTCAGCTGTTCATTGCGCGCATCGGAGTAGGGGTAGGGGAGGCCGCACTTTCGCCAGCCGCATATTCGCTGATTTCCGATTCATTTCCGCCTAACGAACGAGCAAAGGCGATGAGTTTTTACACGATGGGGCTCTATTTAGGTGTGGGGGCGGCCTTGCTATTAGGTGGGGTAGTTATCGATTGGGTGGCAAGTATCGACACGATAACGTTGCCAATATTTGGCGAAATTCGTGCATGGCAAGCAACGTTTCTGGCTGTAGGGTTGCCGGGTTTGATGCTGGCTGCATTGATGCTCACGGTTCGCGAGCCGCGACGCCGGGAAATGGGTAGTGCTGTCGCGAGTGACGCAGCAGATTATGTGAGTCTGCCTGATGCGTTCGCCTGGTTTGCAAAACGTTGGCGTTTTCATATCGTTTTTTGTTGTGCAATGGCCTGTTTGGTACTGTATTCATATTCGTTAACCGCCTGGACCCCTTCGTTCTTTATTCGCACATACGGCTGGTCGTCTTTGGAAGTAAGTCGTTACTACGGTCTGATCGTGTTGATTTTCGGCCCTGCGGGTATTCTCTTTGGTGGCTGGTGGGCGAGTCGTCGTGCAGCGCGTGGTGACATCGTCGCTAATGTGCGTGTAGCTGTTGTTTGTTTTGCGCTGTTAATAGTACCTGCCGGCGTGTTGACGCTGCTAAGCGACCCTTACCAAGCGCTGGTGTTGATGGCGGTGGTTAAATTTGTCAGTGGCCTGCCGTTGGGGATTGCTGTGGCGGCGATACATGAAGTAACGCCCAATCGTTTGCGGGCGCAAGCGGTGGGGCTTTACCTGTTCGCTGTCAATCTGATTGGTTTGGGTTTTGGGCCAACGGCTGTGGCGTTGTTGACTGATTATCTGTTTGCGGACCCGCAGATGTTGCGTTACTCAATGGCTATCGTCGGGGTCATTGCATGTACTGCCGGGTTGTTTCTAACCCTTTACTCGTTGCGTCAGTTTCGTCTTCAGAAAGAGACCTTTGAGCTGAATAGCGATGCAGGTTTATCTACCAGCCCGCTACGGAGCGCATAGCCATGGTCGCGCTGAAGTCGGCAGGTTTTGAAATACAACCACTCACAGGAGGATTTGGCGCATCGATAAGTGGAATCAGGTTAGGCGAGATTGATGACGCGGAGTTTGAAGTTATTCGCAAAGTCTTCCTTGCCTCCAGCGTAGTCGTGTTTAGTGAGCAATTTCTTTCGAAGGATGAGCATTTAGCATTTGCCAAACGCTGGGGTGAATTCAGTATCACCCCGTTCCTTAACTATCTGGAAGACTATCCGGGTTTGCTGTGCCTTGAAAATAAGGGCAAAGCCCGTTCAGTGACAGAAAACTGGCATTATGATTCTTCATTTCAGTCTGAGCCGCCGTCCTTGACCATTCTATCCGCGCAAGACGTGCCGGCAGGGGGGGATACTATGTGGTCTGACCAGTACAAAGCCTTTGAGGCGCTGTCGTCGGGGATGCAAGATATGCTGTCAGGCGTTCGCGCTGAATTTCGCGGTACACGGCTCGCGCGCCTCACCAACAGCGACAAGCCGATCCCAAGCGCGTTTCACCCCGTCGTGCGCACTCACCCAGAGACTGGACGTAAGGCGCTTTTTGTTGGTTTACCAGGAGAAACCATGGGGTGCCTTGAGAGCATGACAGATGCCGAGAGTTTGCCAATTCTTAAGTTTCTTTATGAGCATTCTGTGCTGCCGGATCATGTCTATCGCCACAGGTGGCGCAACGGCGACGTGGTCATGTGGGATAACCGCTGCACAATGCACTACGCGGTACACGATTACGGCGATGCTGTGCGAGAGTTGCATCGGATTACAATCAAGGGTGACAAGCCTGTGTGAATTGATCGCATGTGCGCGTCCGTGGTGTATGAAAGTTGGCCGATGGCTAGGGTGTCACACTGGCAAGAAAAAGTGAGGGAAAGTTTTATAATATTCCTCGCTTCCTTGGTGGTCTGGGTTCCGCTCTCAAGAGTGACATGGCTGACTTTGTTGTAGTTGAGCGCTGTTTGCTCATCGAGACTCGCCTGCGCAGCGTTCGATATTGTATCGCTGGTAAATCATGATTCACTAGAATGGCCTCTAGCCTAAACGCTTTCCTTACTAGATTGAAGTAGTTCAAAGATGTTTGAGTTTGGGTGAGTTTTGAGCGAAAAAAACTTGGAAAATAGCCTAAAGCTACTTTTGACAATAAAGCTCCGCCAAAATTCTGCATTATATCTGCAGATCAAGAAGTACTTAAAGCTTTGCGTTGATCTTAATGGGTTTAGTATTTAGGCGATAAATAAGCTTAAATACGGCAACTATTCGGCATATCTGTTGTTGTGGCAATCTCTTAGGCTGTGCTAGCATGGGTCTAGATAAGGGAGTAATAATTTCCTAAGATTGACAATGAATCTCAACGGTTTGTCAGGCTTCGCCATGAGTACCATCGAAAAAGCAAAAGTAGCATGCTCATTTGACAACTTTCTGCAAGATATCTATGCCCCTGCTCCAGATGAGCGACAGATCAAATTCAAAGAGATGGTGGGCGATGGAATGTTGCATACCTTACGCTTTAGAAATGGCAAAGCCATGTCCATGAAATCTGCGTACCGCACGCACGTCGTCATCAAGCCGCAGCAACATTGTTCAGGTCTTTGCAATTTCGCCATGAGAGGCAATGAGGGCTTTGCTGATTCCGATGAAACCTTGGTGTCATTAGTTAATGCAGAATCCATTGAAAAACTGAAAGTGCACAAGGCTGCAGGCGAGCGCAACACTGTCACTAGAAAAGTACATTTTTCGTAACGCGCAATTTAGGAGATATTATGGGATCCGGAGTATCGATATTAGGAGTTTATCAGTCAGATTTCGCCAGAAACTGGGCTAAGGAAAAATTGGAATTGGCAGATGCGATGAGAGAAGTTGTCGAAGGGACGCTTGCCGACGCAAACATCGGCCCCGAGATGATCGACAGCATGCATGTGGGCAATGCTTTTGGCCAACTATATACCGGGCAGGGACATATGGGTGCCTTGGCGGCTTCCGTGATTCCCGAGCTCTGGGGTGTGCCGGCAATGCGGCATGAGGCCGCCTGTGCTTCAGCGAGCATGGCCGTACTCGGTGCAATGGCAGAAATCGAATGCGGACGCTATGACTGCGTACTGGTAATTGGTATAGAGCAGGAAAAAACCATGCCAGGTAATCAAGCTGCCCGTGTCCAGGAAGCGGCTGCGTGGGTAGGTCATGATACCGGTGAAACTGACTATATCTGGCCGCACACGTTCAACGAAATAGCGGGTGAATACGAGCGACGTTATGGTCTCGACACACAGTACCTTCGTGGCATCGGTGCATTGAACCTTACTAACGCACAGGATAATCCTAACGCGCAAACCAGGCTTTGGAAGCTCTCAGAAGAGAGCTTTTCGGCTAACGATGACGTCAACCCGATTGTCTGCGGACGACTGCGCAGAAATGACATTTGCCAGATCACAGATGGTGCGGCGGGTCTAGTGCTAGTTTCGGACCGCTGGATAAAGTCGAATCGGCAAGCAAAAGCCAGAATTACAGGCTGGGGTCACACTACTGTTGGCCTCGGCCTGGCTCAAAAGCTGAATCGAAATGAGCGTAGCGAATTCGTCATGCCGCATGTTCGAACTGCGATCACAGACGCGTTCGCTAGAGCTGGCATCAACAGCGTTGACGACCTGGATGCAATAGAAACGCACGATTGCATGTCGGCATCGGAGTATATGGCGATAGATCATTTCGGTATAACTGCGCCAGGTGAAAGTTGGAAGGCAATTGAAAATGGTGATATCGCCCGCAACGGTCGCATACCTGTCAATCCAGGTGGCGGCTTGATCGGTGGAGGCCACCCCGTTGGCGCGACCGGTGCAAGAATGCTCGTTGATGCTACCAAGCAAGTATCGGGTTGCGCTGGTAACTATCAGATAGCGGGTGCAAGAAGAGTAGCAACACTTAACATCGGCGGCAGTACCACCACCACGGCGAGCTTTATAGTGGAAAGTGCCCAATAAAAATTGAACCAGCAAACCTCTGCTTGAGTGGATATTTGCGCCGCACGCGGACCGCAATCAGATCTTCTTTAAGTCAAAGAGCGCCAGTCTCCTCTGTCGAATGATTTCGCCGGGTTTGCCGGCCGATATACCTTCGGCTGGCATGCCCGTCGCCTGACTTTAAGGTCGGCCCGGCCGGATGGTTACCTTTGCCGTTGACAGAAATAATGACAGCTCCTCGGTGTTGATTTTCGATGCTACCGACCTTACTATGCGACGAGTGACTAAGCTGAGGCGAGCGCAATTTGGCGGTTGTTCATATTAGTTTGCAAAATCAAACTGTTATATTGATACCCTGAATCTGATTTCGGTGTGCCTACATTCACGTGGTGAGCAAGCCGAGATGAGCGACATAGGCACCCTTTGCGATGGGTCGAAAGCAGGTATCGATCACACTTTATGGCGGATTACGTAGCCTTTCGAGACAGGTCAGGAATCGATGGGTTTATCGAGATTGCCGCTTCGTCAGAGTTGAACGACAAACTTGTTGTTATTGTGTGCGTCGATCTTCTGCTTTTACGTCGTCGCGCCCCCTTCGTTGGGCAGTTTGCTTTAATGGGTGCGCGTGCGCCAGGAAGATTGCTATTGGGTGTCGGTATGGAGGGTGATGGCGGGCATGATTATGAAGCGTCGGCCCGTGCCGAAAAATATAGGGCCGAATGAATCGGCGCCTGGTGTTCTAAAAGAAAACTCCCAGAGGTAGTCCAAATTATTAGCGATAGCGTCCAGAATGCAGTTAGGGAAAAGTCAGGCTGGATGCGTGGTTGCCCATCGCGAGTCGCAGTTGCCGACGCCGATGCAATAGAAACCATCTATAAAATGCCGTTTGAAATATTTGGGCGTTACGCGCTCTACGCAACCCCAAAAAATATGGCTGATGCCCTAGTGTCTGTGGTTGCGGATAAGTATCGCTTGATCAATATGAGTCTCATTGGAATCAACGATATGGAATCCACTTTCGACGCCAGAATCATTTCAGCAAGGTTGCGCGTTGCCGCGCAGACAACATGTTGAATCAATCGCTTGATCGCGCACTAAATGTAATTGGCGATAACTGGGCCTGGCTCATCATTAAGGAAGCTTTTCTAGGCACAGTAAGGTTTCAGGATTTTCAGAAAAACCTGAATATCCCTCGTCAGACACTGATCAATCGTTTGCAGCAAATGACCGAAGCTGCTTTGTTTTACAAGGCCCCGGTTTACAACAGGCGACTCCTGTTTGAGTATCGTCTGACGGCCAAAGGGCTGGACCTTTATCAAGTGTCTCTGTGCATATGGCGCTTCCATCGTGATTGGCACCCGAATCCTTCGATCCTACCCGAAGAGCTCATGCATAAAACATGCGGCCAATCGTTTTTACCTGAGTTCGTCTGCACCTCCTGTCATGTGACGCCAACCATCGGTAGCATGGAGTTCATGCAACGGCATCAGGAGCGAGCTATCAAAGCGCCTGTTTCAACAAGAAGGCGATCCAGGATTGCAAACGCAGTTGAATCTCTGGGAGAGGTCTATTTCGTGACGGTTGTCCTGGGTGATGCCTGGAATGTACTGTTGCTTGACGCTGCGGCGAGGAATATTTTTCGTTTTCACGATCTTGTAGTGCATCTTGGTATCTCCAGCAATGTACTAACGACTCGACTCAAGCCATTGGTCAAGCTGGGTCTGCTTGAGCAGACCATCGACGAAGACGACAAGCGCGTCAAAAAATACTCTATGACTGATAAGGGTAAAGAAACCTACCCAATCATTCTGTCGCTGACAGCTTGGGGTGATCGATGGCTCATGGGAAATGAAGGCCCGTCAGAGGTGTTTGCTCATCAGCCCTGCAATACTTATGCAAGCTATCAAGTTCGATGTAATTTTTGCGCGCAGCCTCTCCATGTAAACGATGTTGTTGCGGGTAGCTTAAAGGCGGCCGAGCCTTGATCTCGCAGGGACCTCGTCGGTGGGCCCCGGTGACAGTTATTCAGCCGCGATAGCAGCGACAGTCACGCCCCTAAAAGTGCATTTTTATTCTGCGACGGTAACTGCATTTAATTTCAGGCAAGCGCTATGCTTCATGAGCGAGCGTCCTGCGATTTTAGCGGATATCACGCCAGGTGCAGGTTGCGTGCCCTGCATTGCTACAACCCTAGATCTTCGCCACTAACCCACGTTGCATGAAAGCCAATGTTAATTCGTCGGGGTAAGCGGACTACCGCGATAGGGCCTTGTTCGATATCCTTCGCATCAAATATCAAGCATCGAGACACCCAATCATTCGCATCATGAGTATAGGTAATCAAATAGCCATCGTCCTCGTCCATATCAAAACCTGCACCCTTCTTTGGCGCAAAGTGGGTTTCCCCCCCGGACGTTCGCGAACCGTAGTCATAGCGCTGGTAACTGCCATCGGTGACATCGTATTTGAACAGCGCATCAAAGGTCTGGCATCGACCACTCAAACCGCCATCAGGATCAGTGACAGGTATCAGTTGATTATAGGCATAGCGGGTTTTCTCGCCAAGAAACATGCCGTTAATAGTGGGGAACTCAGTATTGGTATCGTCCAGCATGCGTTCACGGGTTTGGCCATTTTTCAAATTAAAACGCCATTCATGGAGCTGGTGTAATCGGCGACGCTCACTGAGTTGCGAATGTAATGGTGCTTCACTTTTATCGCGTTCGCCGCCAGGATTCGGTTGCCGGCAGCCAATCATGACAACTTCATCGCCTTCCTCCCAGGTGTTAACAACATGCAGAACATAACACGGCTCGGCTTCGAACCAACGGACGTCGCTGGACTGACCATGTCTTGGGATGATCCCGAATCGTGCCGGCACTTCTCGTTGGAAGCGCACTACACGACGATTGTGATCCTTAAAGATTTTTGGATCCTGAAAGTAAGGTAGGTCATGTAATACACAGTAGTTTCGGGTTACGCCCATATCGTGTGGTGAACGTGCGCCGGGAATATCGATGGGTATGTCGATCAATACCTTGCCAGTGCTATCAGCTACCCCGTAGCTCATATAGGGTTCTTTGTTCTGGTAATTGAAGAACATCAATTCGCCCGTACGCGGATCGACTTTGCTATGGGCGGAGAGGTTGTGGTTAAGCGCGCCGTTAAAATCTTCAGGACCATATGTCTCCAGTGAAATTGGATTGATACTGTAGGGTGTTCCGGCCAGGTACCATAAACTGATTAGTTTGCCGCCATAAAAGATGACGTCCGTATTCGAATTATCTTTTATCGGCGAATGTGGCAAGTTTTGATCAAAGGGGCCGGTTAGGCCGGGCCAGATGCTCCTTCCGGCCTTGTCTTCTTCGTTAAATTCAAATGTTCGAATCCACTTAGATGCGTAAGATGCTTTGCCATCCTTGAACCGGACGGCATTGAGCATGCCATCACCATCGTAGAAGTGATATTTTGATGCTGGTTTGAATCGTTGTGACGGGCCATTAACAACATACATACCGTACAAATCCGCTGGAATGGCGCCTTGCTCAACAACGAGATCGTCAGCGGCTAATTCGGTGTCAACGGGCGCAAAAAGGCCGTGTAAGTACGGATGATCAACCTCCCAAATCCAGTCTGGCGCGCCTTCTGGCGGCGTCCCGCTCGGCGAGTAAGGCTCGGTGTTGCGAAAGGTCAGTGGCAGCTCTAACTTTGTTTGTCTGGCGTGACGTCGAGTTTCAGTATTTGGGGTTTCACTCATTGCGGTATCCTTGGCGGTAGCTGTAAGCGCGGCAGCGTTGCCCGATCAAGCTTGCTTAACTAGACTGAACTATATTACCGTTGGCTTTTCAGTGCAAGCTAGCTGCCTGTTGGCGGGGTTATATTCGGCTAAAATGCCAAATATAGGCCAATTGCGATTCGTTTAGAAACACCTTTTCTTGCGTTATATCTGTGCGATAACTAGACTATTCGCTTCAAGGGATATCATCAATTAAGAGTTCAGGTGCTATGCAAACCACCCCGCAATCACGTATTGACGAGTTCACGCAAGCCAAGTGGTGGGGTGAACAAACAATCTACGACCTATTTGTGCAAGCTGAAAAGCGATCTGATCACCTGGCCTTGGTTGATCCTGCCAATCGCGCGACGTTTACGGACGGCTTCCCGCAACGCCTTACCTATGGGCAACTGAGTCAGCATATTGATGCGTTGTCCGATTTGTACTTTCGCGGTGGCATTCGCGAAAATGACATAGTGGTGATCCAGCTACCAAATATTATTGAGTTACCCATCACGTATTTAGCGCTGGCTCGGTTAGGCGCAATTGTCAGCCCCGTACCCGTTCAGTATGGCGCACACGAGTTGAATCAGGCTATCGAAAAGCTTGATCCGGCCGCCTACGTGACCGTGTCTAATCTAAAATCACAGAACCTAAGTGAAGCGCACGGTCGCCTTTTCGAGCAGCAATGTCCGGTTTTTAGTTTTGGCGATGACGTAGGGGCTGCGATTATCCCGCTGAATTTGCAGTGCCACACGCCATCGCCGGCCTGGCAAACTTACGTTGAAACGCGCACGGCATCCGCTAACGACATATTGACTATCTGTTGGACATCAGGGACTACCGGTTCACCCAAAGGTGTCCCGCGAAGTCACAATCATTGGATCATATCAGGCATCTCCAGTTCAGATTCCGCCAGCATGACCTCAGAAGATATTATTTTAAATCCATTTCCTATGGTCAATATGGCTGGTTTGGGCGGTTTTCTGTTTCCTTGGCTACTCAGTGGTAACACCTTGGTGTTGCATCATCCGTTCGACCTAAATCAGTTTCTGCAGCAAATAGCGGATGAGAGCGTGTCATACACGATCGCCGCGCCAGCGTTGCTAAATATGTTACTCAAAGATCCCGACATTATGGCCGCCACTGATTTAAGCAGCCTGAGAGCCATCGGTTCTGGCGGCAGCCCTCTAACGGAATGGATGGTTAGTACCTTTCAGAATGACTACAACATCCCGGTGTCAAATATATTTGGCTCAAATGAAGGGATGTGTCTTTCTTCCAGCGCAGTTGATCTGCCAAATCCGGCGGATCGCGCAGTTTTTTTCCCGCGTTACGGACTACCGGGTGTTCAGTGGAAAAGTCGCGTTTCTAAGATGACCAAAACTCGTCTCGTTGACGCCAGCAGCGGCAAAGAAATTGTGATGGCCGGCATACAGGGTGAATTGGAAATATCAGGGCCGTCGGTATTTGATGGCTACTGGCAATCTGAACAAGACAATCTTCAAGTTTTTTCAGAGGACGGGTATTTTCGAACGGGCGACGTTTTCGAAATTGTAGACGACCCCATCAATTCAATCTACTACCGGTTTGTCGGCCGATCAAAGGACATTATTGTCCGTGGCGGTATGAACATATCCCCTGACGAAATTGACAGCTTATTGGCGGGACATCCAAAATTAGCCGCAGCTGCGGTGACTGGATATGATGATGACCTATTGGGCGAGCGAGTCGGCGCCGTTGTTGTCGTGAAGCCAGGAGAGTCGGTTGTGCTGCTCGACATCACTGACTATCTGCGCCAGCTAGGCATTGCCGTGTTCAAGCTGCCAGAGCAGTTGCGCGTCGTCGCCTCACTGCCGATTAACGCCACCGGCAAAGTAGTTCGACGCGACCTCAAGCCGCTATTCGAGAAGCCAATGCCATGACCTTGGTGCTACTTCCTGGTTTAAACAATACATCGGCTGTATGGACACCGGTGGTCAACAAGCTGGTTGCGTTTGGCGTCGACGCTGCCTCAATTAGCGCGGTCGAGTGCTGCGCGCTGCCCAGTGTTGAAGCGATTGCCAAAGAACTATTGCGAACGTTACCGACGAAGTTTTACTTAGGTGGTTTTTCTTTTGGCGGCTATGTCGCCCTGGCAATACAAGCACTTGCTCCGGAACGGGTGGCGGGTCTCATTTTGGTCAATACCTCAGCAAACAGTGATAACGAAAAAACCGTAGATTTTCGCCGCCAGGCAATCGCAGACGCGCAAGCCGGTAGACATGAATCTATGATGTTGAAGCAGATGCCTATTCTCTTCGACAAGGCTTCGCTAGAGGACGACGCGTTACAAGCGAGCCTGCTCGACATGCTCCGTGAATATGGCGTAGAGGCATTTGTTGCCCATACGCTGGCCTGCATCTCGCGCCCAGATCGGAGGTCAGCGCTTTCAGACCTGAATGTTCCGACGCTGGTCGTCAGTGGCGCCCAAGATCGCCTAATTCCGCCCGCGGTGCAGGAGAAAATGGCTCGCGAAATATCTGGCGCTACCTATCAAACTATCGAAAAAAGCGGACATATGCTCCCTATTGAGCGACCAGCAGAGCTCGCGGCTTGCATGTTCAGATGGTTAGAAGCTCAGAAATTTGGGGTCTGAAAATTGGGGTCGGAGTAAAGTCCCTGGGTAACCGCCACAGGTTACGCTGAGCCTGACATTAGACGCAGCAGCAGTCGAGGCGAGCGCGCAAAACCAATGGCCGCCGCGACCTTAAGGGCTGACGATAAGGGGTACGGCAAGGTGTGAATGCCACCGTGCACTCTGATTTGCCCGGGTACAGGCATCGCTGGATGCAACCAGTCATGGACTGCCAGCAGACCGTTTACCTGTCGCGATTGCCGGGGCGTGAAGGTTTCGACGCCTAAGGCGGCGGCACCGCCGAAGGCAGCAGCAAACACAGGGTGGTCGAGGGATCGAGTACGGGTGATAGCGGCAGTATTGGCAGACACCCGTAGGGGCTTGGGCTCGTCTGATTCGGGCTGGCCCAGGTTCGCCCAGCATTCGGCGGTTAATATTTTGCCGAGATACTGAGCGGCCTGGTAGCTTGCGCCCTGAATGTCGACCACCGTGCGAGTAGTGGCAGCGCTCTGGTATTGCTCGCTGCCCCAGCCGCCTAACAGTCCTAGTTGGTCGAGCGCAGCTTCCCATCCTGGACGCTTGTTGCGGCGTGCCTGCATCAGATCAAGGTCTTGGGTGCCGAGCTGTGTCGGGGTGGTCGGCGACACCAGCATGGTGATGCTATTGATTAGCGCCTGCGGTAAGGCGTTGACGATCTCGCTCATGCTCGCCGTTAGGCGCATTTCTCGAGCCTGCCCTGGCGCATAGGCATACAGGGCCAGATCCACAAGATCCCTGCCGGCAAAAGCGCGTATCGTGCTGAGAATTTCCGTGGGCTGTCGCAGTAGGTCCGCACCTGCCGCACACCAGTGCAGGTCGCCGATAGGATTTTTGGGGTCTGTCCATTCCGGCGGTGGCGCGGCGACGTCCAGCCATAACACGCTGGCACCTGCTTCAAGCCACGATCGCGTCGGTGCCATTTCCGCATTTGCGCCCAGCACCACGATCTTGCGGCCGTCGAGGCGCAGAGCGCCATCCGTTAAAGCGTTGTGGTGTAACCAGGTCAGGGCGGTCCCTGCCGCAGGCGTGATCATGTTGCGAGACACCAAGTGACCGGCATAGTCGGCCAATGCCTCGGCGGGCCAACGTTTGCCGCGGTAGATCAGGCTCGGAGACCAGCCGGTGGCGGGCGTGGCTTGAACCGCCTGCAGGGCAAGCGGGTCGCCAGGCGTGTCAAACAGTTGTTTCAGCGGCAGGTCCTGGTCATCAACACGCCATACCACCCGCGCCCGCGCCGACTCGACAAGATGCTGGGCTATTTTCAAGCGCTCCGTGCTGGCTAGCCGCGCCGCTTCAAAACGCGGCAGGCAGCGAGGATAGTCAGTGCGGAAGGCCTTTTGCTGCGCAGGCAATCGCGCATCATCCAGCGCAGCGGGAAAGTGCGCCACCGCCGCCGCCAAGACCTCGAAGAGAATTGATGAGGCTGACTGCCCCTGAGCCAGCTGAACGCTACCGTCAGATTTTGCCATCACTCACTTGCTCCATTACGCCGACCCTAATATTACCCGCATTGCTAAAATGCTGATTAAGGCTACATAGTAGCGCGGGTAAGATGCGACTGCCATGGTCTAAAAAACGCTATCTTTGATATCCGTCGACATCTGGTGATGCGAGTGCGACTCAGTCGATCGGCCAGCGCGCTGTCTAGCTGCTGAGTCTTCGAGACTGCCAACGCCAATGCCACCAAATCCTGCTCTCGATCCTAACGTTCAAGAGCAGGCGAACTTACAGATAGTTCTTGTCAGTGCCGCAAGGAATGGAGATGGTTGGATGGGCTTGTTAGTTGGGCATTGAAATGGGTCAAGATTGCGATAGCAGACTTAAAGGTTGTGATGTTAAGTCTTTGACGGCACAACTCTGGAATTATAATGATGGCTATGCACGGGGCGTAATTTGATGGCCGTGTTCCTGGTTTAGAGTCCGGCGACAGGGTTCGTCGTCTCTTACCCGGTAAGGGGGTTGCGCCTCAGTGTGGTCATGCTCCCAACACGCTGAAGAATCCCGTTAGAAGGATTGTCCTGCGCGGGAGAGCGCTCAAGACGATATCTTAAGTGTGACTGTTCTGACTGTCTGGCCATGACTAGTTAAGAGACCATGATTGATCTTGAGGGTCTGTAAGGATTATATAGCCTTACAAGCCTTCTAGTCAGGTAGGGGTGATCAACTCGGTTATGAGTCGATCAGGCATCGCGCTTTTCTCGGCGCGTGCCTCCCCCGCGTTATTTATTATTACGAAACTCCCAGATCGTAAGAACAAGACCAATGACCATCAAGGACGATATGACGACGGCGTATATGAGTAAATGATCAGCAATCATGATTGTCCACCCTTAGCCGCGAGGCTCGATAGCTTGAAGTAGATTCCAAAGGAAAGGATCGATGGTACCCAGATGGCGGTGAATAAGCCTTCGTTCTGAAAGCCCTCGAACCAGAGTAAGCCGGAAATCGCGAAGGACACCCCGACCGCGAGTAATATAAATAAATCGGACAGTTTGAACATGCTGATCTCCTTACGTGGTGGTTAGATTTCGTCCGGATAGGGGGCCGGACGCTCCCCTCTATAGCTGGTGAAAACCGATTGAGGCGAGCAAGAGCCCGCTTATCGTCACAGCCGCGGGAAAACGCAGCCCAACAACACCGAAGACATCGATCATGGATGGCGTTAACCCTGTCAATCCAAGGGGCACCCACAGGAAAAATGGTGCGGCTATCGCTACACCCAGGAAGCCAATGAAGCGCATCACCGAAGGATTTAGCTTGCCTCTGCCTGTGACTGACGATGCTGTTTTATCGTCTTTCAGACGCTGTGTTTTGATTGTCATTGGGCACCGCTCGTTTGAAGCTATCCGACATGCCAGAAAATCATGGGTCAGATTCACAACTTGATAGACTAGCGTACGCAAGCAATCCGTGATTGGTTCAGAATCTCTAAATAAGCAGGGACTTTAGTTGCACAGCTGGCGCCGCTGGAATAATTGGGGTCGGGGTAAGAAATAATTGGGGTCGGGGAAATAATTGAAATAATTGGGGTCGGGGTAAAATAAGTGGGGTCAGCGTAAAGTGCCAGAGTAAAGCTCGGCCCCGAGATTTTACCCCGACCCCAATTTTGTGATTAAACGGTCACGACGATTTTGCCAAAGTGTTTCTGTGCCACTTGCAACTCAAAAGCATCTTGCAATTGATCGAGAGGAAACTCATGGCTTACTAGTGGTTTGATGTCGTGGGTTTCAATGGCGCTGATCATATCTTCCTGTTCCTGCTTCGAGCCGACGGTGATCCCTTTCAGGGTGATGTTGGCCGAAAACAATTGCGCCGTAGGAACTTCACCGGCAAAACCAGCCAACACGCCGATCAGGGAGATGTGTCCGCCGATGCGGCAAGCGGCGATGGATTGCCCGAGGGTACCGGCACCGCCAATTTCAACGACTTCGTCTACGCCCCTGCCACCGGTGAGTTCCTTGGCTTTAGCGCCCCATTTCGGTGTCTCCTTGTAGTTGATCAGGTGGTCCGCGCCCAAGGCTTTGAGCTTGGCCAATTTCTCAGGGCTGGATGAGGTGGCGATGACGCGAGCGCCGGCCGCCTTGGCAAACTGCAGGGCGAAGATCGAGACCCCGCCGGTGCCCTGGGTCAGCACCCAATCGCCGGGCTTAATGCGGGCTTCCACCATCAAGGCGCGCCAGGCGGTCAAGGCAGCGCAGGGCAGGGTTGCGGCCTCGGTCATAGAGTAATTTGCGGGCGCGCGGGTGAAAGCGGTGGCGGGCATGGCGACGAGTTCGGCGGCAAATCCGTCGATATGATCGCCGGGTACACCGATCAGCTTGCTTAAGTTGGGCTCGCCGCTTTCCCAATTAGGGAAGAACAAAGACAAGACGTGATCACCCACCTTGAACTGCGTGACCCCCGCGCCAAGGGCGACCACTTCGCCGGCGCCATCAGACATGGGAATGCGGCCGTCAGCATTGGGGATCATGCCGGAGACTACTGCGAGGTCATGGTAGTTCAGTGAGCTGGCTCTGACCCTGACCAGGATCTCGCCGGGGCCGGCGACGGGGTCGGGACGTTCTTCGATGATGATCTTGTCCAGACCGCCGGGTTTTTGAATAGCTGCTACTTTCATAGGTGTGACTCCCAATTGATGATGGTGATAAGGATAGCAATCCTGGCGCGGTAAAAGATAATCTATTTCACGGGCCTGGGCCCAGCCAGCAGCGCGTCTTGCTAGCGCGTCTGCCTGTGTTATCTTGATGCTTCAACACATGGGGTCTAAGACCAGGAGTGAGCGATGCGACTTGAGAACCAAGTGACGATTATCACCGGTGGAGCCAGCGGCATGGGCCTGGCCACGGTCATGCGATTTCTCGCCGAAGGCGCGCGGGTCATGATCGCCGACTACAACCAGGCGACCGGCGAGGCAGCGTTGCACGGCGCCATTGAGGCCGGCTATGCCGGCAGGGTTGGTTTTGTGCGCACTGACGTCGCTCAGGAAGCCAGTGTCGAGGGAATGATTCAGGCCACTCTGCGGCAGTTTGGCCGGCTCGATGTGTTGTTCAACAATGCGGGCGTCGGTGGTGCTATCGGCCCGCTGATTGAGACCACCGAAAGTGATTGGGACTACACCTTTGATGTCCTGGCTAAGGGGGTCTTTTTTGGCATCAAACATGGTGCCCGGGTGATGCAGGCGCAGGCCGAGGGCGGCGTGATTATTAACACGGCATCCATCGCCGGCCTGAGTGGCGATGGTGGGCCGCTGGTCTATTCTGCTGCCAAGGCTGCAGTCATCAGCATGACCCAGTCGGCAGCCGTGGAGCTGGCGGCCAGCAGGATCAGAGTCAACGCCATTTGCCCGGGTTTTATTGTCACGCCGCTGGCAGATGGCGGCAACGCGGGCGCTACCCAGAAAGTGTTCGCTCACTCACAACCCTGGCCAGACTATGGTCGGGGCGAGCATATTGCCGGTGCGGCGGTGTTTTTGGCCAGCTCAGATTCGGCTTTTGTCACCGGTGAAGCGCTGGTGGTAGACGGTGGCTTGACGGCGGCGGGGCCAGAACTGTCGAAAAAATTCCCCAAAACCTCGGGACGAAATGCCAAGATTTCTGGGGTCACCAAGGGTTCCACCGGTGATGCGCCAGAGATCCGCCGCTTGGATAGAGACTAACAGTGAGCCCCCCTGTCGTCCCCAAGACCGGGCTGCCTGTAGAGGCGGTGCTGGCAGAGCTCAGTGAGCGACTGCAAGCTCGCCATGAAGTCATTTTGGAAGCTCCGCCGGGAGCTGGCAAGACAACGTTGGTGCCGCTGGTGCTCCTGGCTGAACCTTGGCTGCTGGGTCGTAAAATTCTGCTGCTTGAGCCTCGGCGGCTGGCGACTCGAATGGCGGCCCACCGATTGGCCAGCCTGCTGGGTGAGGAGCCTGGCGAGACCGTCGGTTATCGCATGCGTCAGGACACCCGGATCGGTCCAAACACGCGTATCGAGATTATCACCGAGGGCATTTTGACGCGCATGCTGCAGGATGATCCGGGCTTGGCCGATGTGGGGCTGGTGATCTTCGACGAATACCACGAGCGTAACCTGGATGCCGATCTCGCCTTGAGCCTGTGTTTGCACGGACGAGCCTTGTTCCGGGGTGCAGACAATCCCCTGAAACTGTTACTGATGTCGGCGACGTTAGATAGTGTCGGCGTTGCAGCCTGGCTGAATGATGCGCCTATCGTCAGCAGTGCGGGTAAGCAATTTCCCGTCGATATCATCTATGGCCGTCCCAGCCAGCCCAGAGAGTCCGCCGTGGATCGTGCCGTTGCCGGCGTGATTCAGGCACTGCAAGACAATGCCGAGAGCAGTATTCTGGTGTTTCTGCCCGGCCAGGGCGAAATTACTCGGGTTTGTGCAGCCTTGACCAGCTGGCTGTCTGCGCAACAGAACCGTAATGTTCAGGTTTGCCCCCTGTATGGCAATTTGAGTCTGCAGGCCCAGCAAGCAGCGATCGCGCCCGTCGCCCTCGAGGGGCAGCGCCTTGGTCAGCGTAAGGTGGTGCTGGCCACCAATATTGCCGAGACCAGCCTGACCATTGAAGGCGTTGATATAGTGGTCGATACGGGTCTCGCCCGTGAGCCAGTGTTTGACCCGGGCACGGGCATGACGCGGTTGCAGACCCAAAAAATTTCTCAGGCCTCTAGCGTTCAGCGTATGGGCCGTGCCGGTCGACTGCGAGCCGGTCGCTGCTACCGGCTCTGGTCCGAGGCCCAACAACAGCAGTTGGCCCCGCAGACTAGCCCGGAGATCCTCAATGCTGACCTGGCGCCATTGGCGTTACAACTGTTGAGCTGGGGGGTGCAAGCGCCTGGTGAGCTGCGCTGGATTGATATGCCGCCCGCAGGCGCCTGGCAACAAGGCATTGATTTGCTGGTGATTCTGGGCGCCGTAGCGAAAGACAATAACAAGCACGAAGGATCAAGGTGGGTACTGACACCCCACGGCATCAGACTGGCGGCATTGCCGCTGCATCCGCGCCTCGGTCATCTGCTGCTAGCGGGGGCAGAGGTAGGCGAGCTGAAGACCGCGGCACTGTTAGCCAGTCTGTTGTCTGACCGTGACCCTATGAGTCAGGAAAATCCCGATATCTCTCAGCGTCTGGCGATTCTGCGCGGTGATCAAAGCTGTCCGCCTCGGCACAGGGGTTGGGCCAGCCGAACCCGTGACTTGGCGCAACAATTCAGTCGCCAGGTGAGGCCGCAAGTGTTGTCGATCAGCGCTGTGTCGCTGTCACCAGCGCAATTGCCGGGTTACCTGTTGGCTTGTGCTTATCCCGATCGTATTGCTCGGCGGCGGCATGCGGGTGGTTACCAATTGGCCAATGGCCGAGGGGCAGCCTTCGCTGCGGCGCATTATTTGGGGCAGGCCCACTGGCTCGCATTGGCGGAGGTCACCGGTGGTGCCAAGGGTGACAGCATTCGCTCGGGTGCGACCCTGGATCCGGTGCTGTTTGACTCCCTGCTGGAAAATTTGGTGCGGATCGAGACAGTGGCGGAATGGGATAAGAAAGCCAATCGATTTATCGCCGAGCGCCGCTGGCTGTTGGGTGCGTTGGTGCTGCAACGTCAAATGCTGGAGCAGGTGCCGCCGGGCCTCAGAGGCGAGGTGCTGGTGCAGTATGTGCGTGACCAGGGTCTCGACATGCTGCGTTGGACGCCAGGCTTGCGCCAGTGGCAGGCGCGGGTTGAGCTGGTGCGCGCTGTGACCAAGGATTCAGCCTGGCCGGATGTGAGTGATGTCGGTCTGCTGGCAACCTTGTCGGAATGGCTGTTACCTTACCTGGATAACGTCAAGAGCCTGGCCGACTTTCGAAAACTGGATTTAGCTGCTATTTTGAGTGCGCGACTGTCCTGGCCGCTGAGTCAGCAACTGGACAAATTAGCGCCGCTGAGATTATCGGTGCCCACGGGATCGCACATCGCGATCGACTATACTCGTAACCCGCCGGTACTGGCGGTTAAGCTTCAGGAAATGTTTGGCTGCGACTCAACGCCGCTGATTGTCAACGGCCAGCAGCCCTTGCTAATCCATTTGTTGTCGCCGGCCGGCAGACCCTTGCAGGTTACGATGGATCTCGCCGGCTTCTGGCGATCCTCTTATCACGATGTGAAGAAAGAGATGAAAGGCCGCTATCCGAAACACCCCTGGCCAGACAATCCATTACTGGCCTTACCGACGCGATACACTAAAAAGTAGTTGGGTGGCAATTAGTAGGCGCTATCTGTGCATCGCGAATTTTCCATTGATCCCCATATTCTTTCGTTCTGTCTATAGAGATCTAACAAGTAGTTTAGGGTGCGTTATTTTGTCGCGTATGTAGTTCGGCTTATCGCAGTGAAGTTGAACAGAGTGGGGTTGTTGGTAAGGTTCTACATGTGCCTTCGGGTAACAACCTGCTTAAATACAGCATCGGAGTAATATTATGAATAATCGACAAAAGTTTATCGCAATAATTGTTGCAACAGCCTTCTGCGGCACCGCTATGGCGGAGGAAGTGGTGATGCAAAATCAGGAGCATGAAAGGGTTGCGGTTGGTTTTTCTGATCTGAACATCAATAGTCAAGCCGGTGCCAAGGTATTGTATCGGCGCATTGAAAAAGCGGCTCGTCAGGTCTGTGGTATCACTCATGGTCTCAAGCCCATTCAAGTAATCAATAATGAAAAAGCCTGCCTTGCGGCTTCAATCGACTCAGCAGTCGCATCGATCCACAGTGAGTTAGTGGATAACGTTCATGCGTCTTAAGGGGGCGTAGTATCTTTATGGCAAGCGTAAAGGTCTGTTGCCGGGTGGAGACCGATAAATCGACGCTCGGTAGCAGATAGTTTGAGAAGGCAGTTTGAGAAGACAGTTTGAGAAGACAGTTTGAGCCGACTGTTAGAACTGACAGTCTGAGCTGACAGTTGCGACACAACAGCGTATGGTCAGCACCATGTCTGCAGCCGATCATCCCATTCCCCGCTTTCCCCTAACCTTGAAGGCTGTCAGCAAACTCTGGTTGGCGACTGTCTTGGCGGCGCCAGAGAGTGATCTGTTGGCGTTCACGGTCACAGCGCCGGCGGTGAAGCGGGGCTACGGTAGTGATATAGGCTTCATTGATCTGCAATGGCGGCCAGCAAGCGCAACGCGTCATTTACCTGAGAAGCTATTGATTAAAGTCATGCCGGATTACCCCGCGACTGCCGAGATGGCCCGTCGCCGGCGAACCTTTTGCAGAGAAGCGTGTTTTTATCATGAGTTCGCGGCCTCGACGCCAGTCCGTTTGCCCAAGGCCTACGCGGCACTTTGGGATGACGGGACGGGTGATGCGGTATTATTGTTGGAGGACTGCTCAGCCATGCAGGCCTTCTCTTTCTCCAATCCGCCAGATCTTGCCCAGCTTGAACATATCGTTGATGCCGCGGCGCGGCTCCATGCTCACTGGTGGGGAAGATCTGTTGCGCTTGATGCCAGCGAGGCAGTGATGGGCCCCTCACATCCTGTTTGGCAGCAATGGGCTGATGAAATGCCCGCCAATTGGGCCGCCTGGCTCGACTCGTCGATAGCGGCTTCGATGTCCCCGGAATGGATTCATTTGTGTCAAAAACTTGCAGCTACCGCTGCAGCGCGCATGACGGAACAGTGGCCAACGATGAATTTAACCTTGTGTCATATGGATATGCATTGCCAGAATATATTCTTTGATGCGGCGACCCCCTTGGACCCGGTGGTTTTTTTTGATTGGGATGGTTGTCATCTCGGCTGCGGAGTTCATGACATCGCTTATTTGTTCGGCCTACTACCCGTTGAGCTGCGTCGCCAGGTCGAGGCACCCTTGTTGAATCGTTATCACACGCAAGTGTTGCAGGCCGGTGTCAGTGACTATAATTATGCTGCTTTGATGCAGGACTATGCCTTCGGTTGCCTGTTCAATACATTTTTAATTCCCATGCAACTGGCGCTGGATTTGAGCGAAGAGCAAGGCGTGGCTGATGCTCGGCAAATGGTGATTGGTCTGTTGCAAATGGTCATTGATAATCAGGCCGAGCGGTTGCTGGCGGCGCCTGAACGCGAATAACACGCATGGGCAAACCTTGAAACTCACGGGCTGACCACGAAACTTGCCGCGTTACCACAATCACTCTAATATGCGAGGTTCGCTAGAGAACTAAATAGCTCGGGAATAAGCCTTGTTATCGGCCGTGCCATTGCGGCGAGTTTTCCGAAAGATTTCTAAATAGGAGTATCACCATGCCAGAAGCTTGGATTATTGACGCCTGCCGAACCCCCCGTGGAATCGGCAAAAAAGGCAAGGGCGCCTTAGCCGATCAACACCCGCAGCATTTAGGGGCCGCGGTCTTAAAAGCCTTGCAGGAGCGGGTCGGGTTCGACACCGCTGAAGTCGACGACATTATCTTTGGTACCAGTTCTCAGCGTGGCCAGCAAAGTGGTGACCTGGCGCGTATGGCTGCGTTGGATGCAGGCTATGATGTTCGCGCCAGTGGCGTCACCCTAGACCGCTTTTGTGGTTCGGGTATCACCTCGGTGAATATCGCTGCGGCGAATATCATGTCTGGCATGGAAGACCTGTGTATCGGTGGTGGTGCAGAGATGATGTCCTCTTATGGTGGCGGTGGTGGCGGTGGTTCACCCTTCCTCGACAATGATAATTTTCGCCTGCGTTCGGTGCATCCCCAGCCCCATCAGGGCTTGTGTGCTGATACGATTGCGACCCTTGAAGGCATTGATCGCGAAGCCTTGGATGCGTTGGCGGTAGTCTCCCAACAGCGTGCCGATCACGCCATCAAAAATGGTTATTTCGACAAGTCGCTGATCACTGTTTATAACGCCGATGGCTCCGTTGCTCTGGATCATGAAGAGTTTCCCCGTCCGCAAACAACCCTTGAGGGTCTCGGTAACCTGGACCCCTCGTTCGCGAAACTCGCGGATATTCCATTGGACGAGTCGGGCACGACATTCCGCAGCCTGGTACTGCAAAAGTATCCAGGTCTGGATATCAAGCACTTCCACCATGCGGGTAACTCGTCTGGCGTGGTTGATGGCGCCGGTGCGGTTCTGTTGGCATCGCCTGATTATGCAAAAGCCCATGGTATGAAGCCTCGAGCGCGAATCGTTGCCATGTGTAATATGGGAGACTCGCCAACGCTGATGCTGAATGCGCCCGTACCGGCTGCGCGTAAGGTTCTGGCTAAGGCGGGTATGACGGTTGACGATATCGATTTGTTTGAGATCAACGAAGCGTTTGCCGTGGTTGCTGAGAAATTTATTCGTGACTTGAACCTCGATCGTGACAAGGTCAACGTCAATGGTGGCGCGATGGCGCTGGGTCATCCGATTGGTGCTACTGGCTCAATGCTGATTGGTACCGTCCTTGATGAGCTAGAACGTCGTGGTCAGCAGTTTGGTTTGATTACCATGTGTGCGGCCGGTGGTATGGCGCCAGCCATTATTATCGAACGTATCTAGAACGCTGCGCGCTTTTGGTGCGCTGGCATTTTATTGCTTGGTAAGCTATTGATCAGCAAGCTATTGATCAATAAAAAACGGGTAAGACGCTTGTAGGTCTTGCCCGTTTTTTTGCCTGGCATTTGAGTTGGTCGCGTTCGTCGACCTGGGCATCTAGGCGACAATTAATCGAGGCTTTGTCGAGCTCTGGGCAAGGTGATGTGCCATTGGATAGCCAGCAGGCGCGTGCTGAATGCGGCGAGTACGCCCAGCACTTCTGCTAGTTCCTGCAAAACTGGCACTTGCAGACAACCCACATAGACGATCGCTCCCAGTAATGCGGCGGTGGCGTATATCTCATCTTTAAGCAAAATCGGCGGTTCATTGCAGACGATGTCGCGAAGTAGGCCGCCAGCAGTGGCGGTAATCGTGCCCATCACAATGGCGATCACAGGACTGCTGCCGATCTCGAGGGCGCTAACAGTGCCGAGCACGGCAAATACCGCCAGTCCTAGGGCGTCGGCCCAGAGCATGACCCGCTTGACGGGCAGGGGCGCGCCGAGCGCAAAAGCACACAAGCTACCGAGTGCGGCAGGTATCAGGCTGGTGCTGTCAGCGAGCCAGAAGACCGGCAGGTTCAACAGTATGTCTCGCAGTGTGCCGCCGCCGACCGCGGTGATGAGGCCGATAACCATCACACCAAACAGATCCATGTTGTGTCGGATAGCGACGGCACCGCCGCTAAGGGCGAAGACAAAAACGCCGGCATAGTTGAGTATGCGTAACACTTCTGCGGTGATTTCAATCATTGACGTTTCCTGTTTGTGCTGTTGGCTTAGCGCGTGCCAGACTTGCTAAGGATTCAATGTTGTCCAGCTGAGGTCAAATTCACCGGCATCACCGGCGATAAAGGCTGATTCCTCAGAGATGGTTACCGACAGCGTCATGGTACGTTCGATCAAGGTCGTCAGGGCTTGAATCTGTGGCCAGGAAAATCGGTAGTAAGTGGCCTTCAGCTGACTGAATTCGTTGGCCGATTTTTGCCACCAGATATCGGACTTAGAGTTGAAGCTATAGACCTGCACCGACTTGGCGAGCCGAGTAGACTTCTTCACTCGGTCCACTGAAGGTTCGCCCACATCAATCCAGAGCTCGGTTTGGCCGTCAAGGCTGTGCGACCAGATATCTGGCTCGTCATTGTCGGATAAGCCGCGACTGAATGTCAGGTGCTCTTCAGCGTTCAGGCAAAAGGCCATGATCCGCGCCATCATACGAGCGTGAGTTTCCGATGGATGCAGAGCGATCGTGAGTTGATGGGTCTGATAATAGTTACGATTCATGTCGGAGATGGTGACGCCGAGCTTATAGATAGTTGGCTTAGTGGCCATAAGGTGCTGCTGCTCGCGGTAGCGGATCGTGTGATTACAGTGGTTTTCGGCAGGCTTGGGTTCAGTCGCCGTCGCGGAGATTACGTTGAAACAGGTCGAACAGCCGTGACCAGTGCCGTTCGGCGCTGGGCTTGTGATAAATCTCGCCGCGATCGGGAAAAGCAAAACCATGCTCGGCGCCAGGATACCACTCGATACGATAATTGATATTGCAGGTTTTCAGGTGAGCATCCAGTGCGTCAATGGTTTCTTTAGGTGCGTAGTGATCGATCTCGGCGCAGGCGAAATACATCTCGCCTTTGATCTTGTTCGCGCTCAGATGGGGCGAGTCATCGCGCTTCGTCATGAGGTTGGCGCCATAAATAGAGGCTGCGCATTGAATGCGATCGGCGAACTGGGATGCCGCGGCGAAGACGAAGGGACCGCTCATACAATAACCCACTGCGCCAATTTTGGTGACGTTAGCGTGGGGGTCGGTCTCAAGGAAATCGAGCAGCGTCTGGGTGTCTTCCATGATGAGCTTGATCCGCAAGTGGCTTGCCACCTCCATCATGCTCTTCATGCCCGCATCGTTCCGCTCAAAGACAAATTCCCGGGTCTTGCGGTAATAAAGGTTGGGCAATATTACGTAGTAGCCGACGGTGGCGATTCGGCGGGCCATATCGTGCAATTCCTCACGCTTGCCCGGTGCATCCATATAGAACATCACGACGGGAAAGGGGCCGCCTTCTTCGGGGTGGGTAATGAAGGTATTCATGGCGCCGTCTTGGGTCTGGATATCGATATGCTGCTCTATCACGCTGGCCTCTCAATGATATTGGTGGCTGATGCTAATGGTTGATGTTGGTGGCTGAAAGTGACCATGCTAGCGCATTGGCCTGCCGTTACCAGCTATTGCTGACGATGGGGCTATATAAACCTTGTAAAAACGCTATGCTTAAGGGCCTGATCCAGGCTGGTAACGTGATATTGACCATGGTTGAGCATCCTATCCTTTACAGCTTTCGTCGCTGTCCCTATGCCATGCGGGCGCGGTTGGGGTTGTCCGTGGCTGGGGTGACTGTACGCTTGCGAGAGGTCGCTTTGAAGCATAAGCCGGCGGCTTTGCTGCAAGTCTCGGCCAAGGCCACGGTGCCGGTGTTGGTGCTGGCTGACGTTGAGGTTATCCACGAGAGTCTGGATATACTCCTCTGGGCTCTGGCGCAAAATGACCCGGCCGGCTGGCTCAGCACCGACGGGCAGCAAGTGGCTTTGATGGCGGCCTTGGTAGCAGAAAATGACCAGGCCTTTAAAGGGCATCTGGATCGTTACAAGTATGCCGGCCGCGATGCTATTGAAGAAGCGCACGCCGCCCGCGATCAGTGTGAGGTTTTCCTCTTTCAGCTGGATGAGCGATTGCGCCGCGCAGCCTATCTGTTCGGTGAGCGACCGTCTTATGTGGATATGGCTATCCTGCCCTTTGTTCGCCAATTTGCTCATGTCGACCTGGCCTGGTTTCGTACTCGGCCCTACAACGCTCTGATTCTCTGGCTTGACGGGCTCCTGGCGGGAGACTTGTTTGCCGGGATTATGACAAAATACCCACCCTGGCAACCCCAGGACCCAGATACCCTGTGGCCTAGCCCCTTGGAAACCGATAGGAGACAAGCAAGTTGAAAAAGAACAGTAAGGGTGGCTCATCGCTGCAAGATCAACTCCGCAAGGTGGGCCTCGTCAGCGAAAAGCAATTGCGCAAGGCTCAGAACGGCCTGCATCGCAAAGACGTACGGGAAAAACACGGAGCACTCGACACCAGCAAACTTGAGGCCAAACAAGTGCTGGAAGACAAGTTGGCCAGTGATCGGCTGAAGAACGAGGAAAAAAATCAGGTTGCCAACGCGCGGGCACTGGATGCCCAGATCAAGCAATTGATTGAAACCAACAGTCAGCGCCAGACCGGCGACATCGCCTATAAGTTTGCCGACCAGGGTGTGATCAAGAATATTTATGTATCACAGGAAAATAAAACCCAGCTGAACCAGGGTTATCTGGCGATCGTCAAAAAGGCTGATGGTTATGATATGGTGCCAGAGCAAGTCGCGCGTCGCATCATAGCGCGCAAAGACGACGTCATTCTCTATCTTTATGAGCGAGACAAAGACGCGGTTGATGAGGATGATCCCTATAAAGACTTCCAGATCCCTGATGATCTCGAATGGTAGGTAGTATTCAGCACAAGCGTAGTCCCAACAAAAAAACCATTACGGAGAACCAAGCCTATGCCCGATATCGCAAATGACTTATATACACTGGCCATGTCCGAGCGGGCCCAGCCCCTCATGGATGCGGTGAAAAAACATATCGCTGAGAACGTTGAGCCGATCATTGAGGAGTTTCATAGCCTTGAAAAAGGTAAGGTCGATCGCTGGTCTTGGCACCCCCGTCAATTGGAGCTGTTGGAAGGCGCGAAAGATAAAGCCAAGGCTTCAGGATTGTGGAATTTTTTCTTGCCTGACTCTGAAATGGGTGATGGGCTGACAAACCTAGACTACGCCTATATCGCCGCCGAGCTGGGCAAATACAGCCTGGCGTCTGAGACACTGAACTGCAGCGCACCAGATACGGGTAACATGGAAGTGCTTGAGCGAGTCGGTACCGAAGCCCAAAAAGAGAAATGGTTAAAGCCATTGCTCAATGGTGAAATTCGTTCCGCCTACGCCATGACAGAACCTAACATCCCATCGTCGGATGCCAAAAACATTAGCACCAGCGCAGTCCTCGAAGGTGACGAGTGGGTGATCAATGGCGAGAAGTTTTATATCTCTGGCGCTGGCGATCCTCGCTGTAAGATCATGATCACCATGGTGAAAACCAGTCCCGATGCGCCGCCCAGTCGTCAGCAGTCGCAGATATTGGTGCCCACGGATACGCCGGGAGTGGAGATACTCGAAGGCATGCAGGTGTTCGGGCAAGATCATGCGCCCCGTGGACATATGCATATTCGCTTCAATAATGTTCGAGTGCCGAAAGAGAATATTCTGTTAGGCGAAGGTAAGGGTTTTGAAATCTCCCAGGTACGCCTGGGGCCGGGTCGAATCCACCACTGTATGCGCTCCATCGGTAAAGCGGAAAAAGCCCTCGAGTTGATGGTCACCCGTGCCGGTTCGCGGGTTGCGTTCGGCAAGCCCATTGCCAAGCTGGGTAAAAATCTTGAGATCATTGCTCGGGCTCGAATCGAGATCGATGCCATGAAATTGATGGTGTTGCAGGCAGCGAAAGCCATGGATGTGTTGGGCAACAAGGAAGCCCGGGTTTACGTCAGTGCGGTTAAGGCTATGGTTCCTGAGAAAGTCTGCCTGATTATTGACCAAGCGATTCAGATGCATGGAGCGACAGGTATCTCTCAGTGGTCGCCGCTGGCATCCATGTACACCGATATGCGTCATCTGCGTTTTGCGGATGGCCCGGATGAGGTGCATCACATGGTAGTCGGTCGCGCCGAATTACAGAAATACGACCTGTGGTAGGTTGATTGTCAACGCGCACGGTCGGTTTTTACTTAACCCGACTGTGCGTTTTTAAACCACATATTCACCACGCTGATATCAATGTCACACTAATATCTAATAAATCAACCCCCCTGTTTACTTGTTCGCCCTAACCCTCTAGGATGCCCGCTGCTCGCGCTCAGGGGGAACCGGTGTGCGGCTGAAAAAAATCGTCAGTTTGATCTGATGCCTAAAAAATTTGGAGGGGTAATGAATTTTAATCTTAAAAGGTTAACAGCATTTATGCTGGCAGGGAGCGTTGTCAGTATGCCGACGCAACTGCTGGCCGCTGATCGACAGATTGAAGAAGTGGTTGTCACCGCTGAAAGAAAAGAATCATCTGTCCAAGATACGTCAATCTCGATCACAGCATTTACATCAGAAATGATTGATGATTTTGGTATTCGTAATCAGTCAGATTTGCAGAACATGATACCTGCTACTACGATCCAGCCTTACGACTCGGCGATTCGTGGCGTTGGCCGAAATTTTCGCAACCTGGGCGGTGATCCCGGTGTTGCTACTTATATGAACGGCATCTACTCAGAAGATTTGTATACCGCGACTATCGGTTCTTTTTGGGATATCGATCGTATCGAAGTGCTACGTGGACCCCAGGGTACTCTGTATGGCCGTAATGCCGTCGGTGGTGCCATGAACTTCCTGTATAAAAAACCAACTGACGAATTGGAATTTGCTGCCAAGGGTATTGCTGGCAGCTATGGAACCCAAGATTTTTACGGTATGGTTTCAGGTCCGCTGATTGCCGAAATTTTGAATGGTCGTTTGACTTTCTCCTCCCGGGAACATGACGGTTGGGTCGAAGAGAAAGGCTTCGGCGAAGACCTGGATAGCGGTGATGAAGAAAACGTATCCCTGTCTTTGGAGTGGCAGGTCAACGACAGCATGACTGTTAACCTGCGTAGTAACCTGGCCAAAGTCGATCGAGTTATGGGTGGTGCTGATGGCGGTGGTTTAATTGTGCTCAACGGTGAGAACAGCGCTCCTGGTGGCGATGGTCTGCGTAACTACACTCGTCTCAATAATGCGCTGCGCGTCGTTGACGCGACTAACACTACTAACCCGCTGGCGTCGACTTTCATCGACCCGACTCAGCCTGTCCTGAATTACACAAACCCGACTACTGGTGATCTGATCACGGCGCAGTATGTTCGTCCAGGCGTAGATACGGGCTTTTACCGAGCCAATATGGCGCAAGGTGCCACTGACGCGAATGGTCAGCCGCTGAACCCGAGCTCTTGTGTGATAACTGATCGCGAGAACATCGACGGCAATGATCTGTGCGCCTACACCAATGGCCTCAATCGTGAGCAGTTCGACCAACAGGGTAACCAGTTGGAATTCACCTACGACATCCGTGATGGTTTGACCTTCAAGTACCTGTTCGGTTACAGCGAATTGTTGTACGAGCGTACGACGGATGACGACAATACGGCGAACACGACTCGTGATAATCAGTACTACGTTAATCATGAAGCGGAATATGCCTCACATGAATTCCAGTTGTTCTGGGATGTGGGCGATGCTTTGACATTTACGTCAGGTATCTTTTTCTACAACGCTGCGATCGATCAGCGGTATGATTTCTATAGCTCCGTAGGCCAGACTCAATATACGGATCCGGCTTTCGCGCTGGACACCATATTGGCCACTGTTGCGCCAGGTGCGGTACTCGGCGACCCAGCGCTGACCTTCCTGACTGGCACAACTACACCCGTTAGCCTGGCAAGTGCCAAGGCTGCCGGCATCGATGCGCCTATCGGCACTGCAACAGTAACGGCCGGACCCTATTTGGGCGGCAGCACGCTGGGTAGTGTCGAGCATGGACCGGCGACTATCGGTACCGAACGTCTGGTGAATAATCAGACCAAGCGCGATGCTTTTGCGGCCTATACCCAGGGCGTATGGGACATCAATGAGCTGTTCACACTGACCGCCGGTATTCGCTATGCGCGAGATGAAGTGAAAGGCGAAGAAGTGCTGGCACGTTATGCTGAAAACGGCGACATTCTCGCCGCAGTGGGTTTGGATCTGGCGACTGCCAACATTGTGCGTGGTGCTATTAGTCCAACAACGCTGCAGCCTACTGGTGTGGTTGAGCCTTGGTTGAACGGCGTGCCGATTACCTTCGGCCTGTATCGTCAACTCGAGCGTGAAGATAGCAAAGTCACATGGCGCGTCAACTTGGACTACAATATCTCTGACGACACCATGATGTACGCTAACGTCACCACGGGCTATCGTTCCGGTGGCTTTAACCTGGCGTTTTTTAGTCAGACACCAGCCTATGAGCCAGAAGAGTTGATCGCCTACGAAGTGGGCTACAAGACTCAAATGTTGAACAACACGTTGCAGCTGAATGGCTCAATCTACCGTTACAACTATGACAGCATTCACACTCGTACTGAAGAAGCCTGTCCGCCAGTAGCAACTGAGCAGAGTTTGCAGAGTGCTTGTGCTGTTGTTGCCTCAACGACTTCGGTTCAGGCCGCACCTGGCGCGGTTATCAATGGTCTTGAAGTTGAAGTTCTGTGGTTGCCAACTGACGAGCTGACTGTGGGCGGTAACTTCAGCTACACAGACACTGAATATACAGAGTCGTTCTTTGTGGTTGACGGTACTGATCCAACAACCCCGGGTGTTTTATACACCGACCTGACTAATCCTGATCGGGTTCGTGACATCAAAGGTCGCTCGCTGCCACAGGTGCCGAAGACTAAGGGAAGCCTTTACGGTGTTTATGCGCTGGACTTTGATGACGCAGGTAAGGTCGACTTGATGATGACTTACAGCTACATCGATGACGTCTACTTCTCAGCCTTCGAAAGCGCGCTTGATTTGGCGCCAGCTTATGACCGCATCGATCTGCGTGCCACTTGGACCAGCGCTTCTGACGAGTGGACAGTGTCAGGGTTTGTTAACAATGTGCAGAATGACATTGGTATTCGTCAGATTCTGGCGTCTGGCGCCGAAGACGGCTACAAGCGTACGGCTCAGGTTACCGAACCTCGCGTCTATGGTGTCGAAGTGAGCTACACACTGCGCTAGTACAGGTAGTTGAAATAAAAAAGGCGGCCATTAGGCCGCCTTTTTTTTGCTTGCAGTTTTGTCAACCATGGCGCTTCCCTATTGTCGCTGGGCCAGCCATTACTGCATATTAGTGACGTAGGTGGGTGCTTCGACGGACGCCTGAATCAGCGCCAGTTTCGCTAAAATCTCGTCGGCCTGCTGTTGTGTTAGCCCGTATTGGGCGCTGTCCTTCAAACGGCTAAAATCTGTGACGAGGCCTTGCTTGTAGTTAGCCACGCACTTCAGCCAGCGCTTTTCCTGGCGTTTGAATCGATCGATCTTGTAGGAATCCACATCCATGCGACGGGGTATGCCTAGGGTGTCATAGATGTCGGCGCTCTTGCCCGCGAGCTTAGGTTGCTGACAGGGATTTTCAGGTAGCGACCAGGCCAATGCGGCGGCTACTTCGGGATGGCGCACTTCTGGATGGGGCGCAGCGGTGGCGATCGTAGCGGCGATCGTGGTGGGTGCGGTGAGCACGACGGCGGAAAACAACAGCCAATGTTTCATTGAGTGTCTCCTGAGTTGAGCTAAACCCATTTCCCTAGGACAAGTCGAGGCTAGCTGTTCTCGACAGCCGAAGAGGATCAAGCGTGATCCGGGTCATAACAATGTCGTGACCCGGATTCGAGGCGCCTATAAACCTATCGGCTATGCAACAGAGTCGATGATTTTGTTGAACGTCTGACTCGGGCGCATGGCCTTATTCGCCAGCTCAGGGTTGGGATCGTAGTAGCCCCCCACATCCTGGGCAGAGCCTTGGGCCGCATTGAGCTCATCGACAATTTTGGCCTCGTTTTCCGCCAGCTGCGCTGCCACCCGGGTAAAGGTTTCCTGCAGTTTTGGGTCTCGGTTCTGGTTGGCGGCTGCCTCGGCCCAATATAGTGCGAGATAGAAGTGGCTGCCGCGGTTATCCAGCTGGCCGACCTTACGGGACGGCGAGCGGTTTTCCTCGAGAAAACGACCAATCGCCACATTCAGCGTATCAGCGAGAATCTGTGCCCGCTCATTGCTAAAGGTCTGGGCCAGATGCTCAAGGGAAGCACCCAAGGCTAAAAATTCGCCCAAAGAGTCCCAGCGCAGGTGGCCTTCTTTTTCAAACTGCTGCACATGTTTTGGCGCTGAACCGCCGGCGCCAGTTTCAAACAGTCCACCACCGTTGATTAACGGCACGATAGACAGCATCTTGGCACTGGTGCCTAGTTCGAGAATCGGAAACAGGTCAGTCAGGTAATCGCGCAAGACGTTACCGGTGACAGAAATAATGGTGTCGCCAGCCCTGACCCGTTCCAGGCTCAGACGGGTTGCAGCAGCGGGGTCCATGATCTGGTAATCAATGCCGGTTATGTCATGATCAGGTAAATAGGCTTTCACCTTCGCGATCAAACAGGCGTCATGGGCACGGTTTTCGTCGAGCCAGAAGACGATGGGGCAACCGGTGAGTCGTGCGCGGCTCACCGCGAGCTTCACCCAATCACGAATCGGGCCGTCTTTGACTCGGCAGAGGCGCCAAATATCACCGGCGTCGACCTTGTGTTCAATGAGAATATTGCCTGCGCCGTCGGAGACTCTGACTTGGCCGGCAGCCGCAACTTCAAAAGTCGTGTCGTGGGAGCCATACTCTTCAGCTTTTTGAGCCATCAGACCGACATTCGGCACAGAGCCCATGGTGGTCGGGTCGAAGGCGCCATTTTCGCGACAATGGCGAATGGTTTCTTCGAAAACTTCGGCGTAACAGCGATCCGGGATCACGGCCTTCATATCGTGCAGCCCGTCATCTGGTCCCCACATTTTACCCGACTCACGAATAGCGGCGGGCATCGAAGCATCGATGATCACATCGCTGGGTACGTGCAGGTTGGTAATGCCGCGGCTAGAGTCTACCATGGCCAGGTCAGGACCTTCCGTCAGGCAGGCATCAAGATCTGCCTTGATCAAAGCACTCTGGTCTGCTGGCAGGCTTTTGATCTTGTCGTAGGCATCGCCGATCCCATTGTTGGCGTCGAAGTGGAGTTCCTCGAATACGGCGGCATGTTTGTTCAAGGCAGGCTCGTAGTAGGCGCGTACCGCATGGCCGAACATGATGGGGTCAGATATTTTCATCATGGTGGCCTTCAGGTGCAGGGACCAAAGCACACCTTTGGCTTTGGCATCCTTGATCTGCTCGGCGTAAAATTGGCATAAAGCGGTGCGGCTCATATAGGCGCCATCGACCACTTCACCGGCTTCAACCTGAATATTTTTACCGAGTTGCGTGGCTTGATTGTCAGCCCCGACAAATTCGATTTTCAGAGTGTCGTCTTGCGCCATCACGACGGATTTCTCAGTACCGTAGAAATCGCCCTGGCTCATGTGCGAGACGTGGCTCAGTGAATCTTTCGACCAGGCGCCCATAGTATGCGGGTGCTTCTGGGCGTATTCTTTAACGGCCTTAGCCGCTCGGCGATCCGAGTTGCCCTCACGCAGGACCGGATTAACCGCGCTGCCCTTGATCTTATCGTAGGTGACCTTGATGGCCTTCTCGGCATCATTCTGCGGCTCATCGGGATAATTGGGCAGGTCATAGCCTTTGGCCTGGAGCTCCTTGATCACCGCATGTAATTGAGGCGTGGACGCCGAGACATTGGGTAGCTTAATAATATTGGCGCCGGGATCCTGGGTCATTCTCCCCAGTTCTGCCAGGTGGTCCGGAATCTTCTGGGCATCGGTTAGGCGTTCGGGAAAAGACGCAATCACTCGAGTTGCTAGGGAAATATCCCGCATTTCAACGGCGACACCGGCGGTATCGGTAAATGCTTTAATAATGGGCAGCAGCGAGTAGGTGGCGAGTCGAGGTGCTTCATCGGTCTCGGTATAGATGATCTTCGGTGTGTTAGTCATAGGCAAACCTCATTACTCTCGGTATCTTTTGAATACAGTTATCGTCGTCAATTAAAAACACGCCGGGGTATGGCGCGGACCCGGAGTATAAGCTAATTCAAGACCATTTTCATATGCCGCCTCGTCAGCGTGGCTGAGGCCTAAAATAGAATGTGGGGGCTGACGCGACCCACTCTCATATTTAGCGAATGTTGCGGTCTGTTGTTTGCCGAAGAGCATCAGCTCGAATATTTTTTTCACCCTAACGTGATGCTAGGCGGTGGGCCCCTTCGAGGTACTGATACTCACCTGTTAGCAAGGCGGCGAGCGAACGTTGCCGATACTATTGATCACTGATCACGAAGCCTTAATCCTTTTGCTGTGCAGTGCACGTTTGCCTTTGGCTTCGAGCAAAAGATGAATTTCCGTGTTTTTAGTTGTTAATTTATCAAATATGGCGGGAAAACGGCCCAGCTTGCTGCAGATTAGGACGGTATCGGTTGCTTTGTGAAAGAATCAAGGCTTAAATCAAGTTCGTACATGATGTGTACAAATGATAATTAAAAAGCAGACAAATCGTAAATAAAAACAATATGAGGTTTGAATTTTATGCTAAATAGATTGTTTCCACTCGTATCATTAATTGCCGCTGTTTTGGCAACCTTTCTCGTAAGTTTTGAATATTGGGCTTTGATTTTAGTTGTCCTTGGCTTAGCCCATGGTGTTGTCCAACCTGTTGACGATTCGGCAACCAAGGCTCTGTTAATTGTCGCGGCCGTAGGCTTCCCAACAATAGCGAACAGCCTTGATGCGATCCCGGTGATTGGTGCGCATTTGAACCTCATTATCGACCACTTTGCATTATCCATTGGTGGTTACGCCCTGAGTACGCTGGCGCTTGATGTTTGGGGACGTGTGATGCCTGCAGCAGAAGCTGCATAATCTGCCGCGCTTGAAGTTAATAACTGCACGATGCTTACCGCATCGTGTAGTTGTTAGTCTCCTTGGCTAGCTCTGTTACTTAGCCCTGTTATTTAGCCCTGTTATTTGCCCCTCTGTAAATCCTCGTAGTAAATTCTCGTACAAAATAGTCTGTCATTCATCCCCAAACGTTAAGATCATTCGAGGTAAACAATCTCTACTGGTATCACCCCTTCTAATGCTTGTTTATCTCAGCAACGTCTTGGACGCGACAAATCTGCGTCGCAGGGTTGGTGAAATTGATGAGTGATCCATTCAGCAAATGCCGTAGCTATCCTGCTAGACACCTCGCTGCGGTGTTTAGCCGTTTGAGTGCAAAATATGTGCGCCTGCTTTAGAGCCGATAGTGCTGATGATTACCTTGAGCGGTCAATTTTGAGGGTCCCTGGTTGGGTTTTGTCACCTAGAACGCACTCATGCCCGTGGCCTCCTGAAAACGATACAACCAGTACTTGAATCGCGAAGGCTCTTGATAGTGCTCAAATGCTACGGTGAATTGCCTGTCAGGCGTGTTGTGCCAATAGGTCTCAAACATCTTGGCAGCCTCCTGTACCGGCAAGCTGTCCTGTCGCCCGTGAATCTGCACATCGGTTTCCAGATTCAGGTTGTCCAGATTGCGCCGGGTCAAATTAGCGGAGCCGAGGATGACATCGCTAGTACTATTTTTGTGGTGTATCAGAACCATTTTTACATGGCATTGTTCACCGTGCGTATCACACCAGCGGATAGGGATGCCGGTCTCTGCCAGTTCAGCGGCCACAGGCCGATTGGGTATGCCATTTTTATGAAAGCCAAACGCATCCTTGTTCGGATCGAGAATCAAGCGCAGCTTCGCGCCGCGCCGCGCTGCGGCCTCCAGGGCGCTGATGATCTGACGGTCAGCGAGATAAAACATGATCATGTCGATGGCGTCGCCGAGTTGGCTGCTGTCCAGTTGATCCAGTAAAGCCTGTTTGATTTCACGTTCAGTCAGAATGCGGATATCAATAGTGTGGCTTGAAGTTGGGTGCGTGGCGTCGCGCAATGGCATGTTAAATACAGGCGGGGTGACTCCCTGCAGCGCCAGGATGGCGGCCTCGCTGCGCCATAGATCCTCAACAGCAGGGCCGTCGAAGCGCAAGGCAACATTACGATGGGCGCTGCTGCCGTCATGGGGGTTGCCAGAGGTGACCAGACCCACATAGCTGTTGCCCTGATCGGCAATCAACACCTTGCGATGGTTAGCTTTGAAATTGATCATGCGCAGCCAGCTTCGTGCCGACACTCGCCCAGCCCCAAAGGGGTTGGGCAGGGTTTGTGCGTGACGGTTGCCGAAGGGTTTGATCATTAGGCGCCAGAACAGGGAGTAAGCTGGATTGCTGTCTGGCAACAGATCCAGGTTGCTGATGACAACCCTGATGCCCTGGTCTCGCAGCGCCTCGAAATAGGGCGACGACAGGCCATCATAAACAGTGTTGATCGGGTCGGTGATAACGATAATGGTCATCTTCGGGAAATGCTGTTGCTGGGCAATAAGTCGTTGCGTGAGTTCGGCAGCCAGTGGGCGAGTGTGCTCCGGGGTTTGGCTCTGAAAGTCGTTATATAAAAACATATCAATAAGGAGAAATTGCTGCGCGCCCGCGACCAGTCGAAAGACCTCGTCGAATATGGTTTGGCTGACCTGCCGCTGACCTTGGTCATCGATCCAGGTGTCGTCGTGGAAAAACTGTAGGTGGCTGGCGGGGCTGAATGGCCCGGCAAAAGCAAATCCCGTTGGCAAGCTAGGCATCATGCAATATCCGATAAACACGATTACGGCAGTCATCAACAGTAGTGCTGATAGGGTGCGGGAACTGTCCATGCTCGTGCCAGAGTGAGCGATAAGGGTTTACAATAGCCAACTTTGCGCCAGCGAGATTGATCTTCATCAGTGCCAGCTACGATCAGTTAACGCTTCAGGCTAGTGGTGACCAATATGATTTGTTTAACCGAGCGGCTCTATGTCCGGCAGTTTCAGATGACGGACCTCGATGTTTTTGCCGCCTTGTGTGCTGATGCGGTCGTGTTGCGGTATGTTGGTGATGGTACCCCGTTAACACGGAGTGAAGTCGCAAACTGGATCCAGATCTGCGAACAAAAATATGCCAACCGACGTTATGGCACTTCAGCGGTGTTTACTCGTAGCGATGACCGTTTCATAGGTTATTGCGGTGTGGTGCGCGCGCCGAACAATGATTTCGATGAGCTTGTTTATGTTTTTCACAGCGATGTTTGGGGTCAAGGTTTTGCTACAGAAGTCGCGACAGCCATGCTGGATTACGTTTTCAGCATTAGCGCTTTGACAGATATTTACGCCACGATTGATCCGCTAAACACCGCCTCCATCGGGGTCGTGAAGAAACTCGGTTTTGAGTACGATCGAGAAGAAATGGATGGCTTGGGGCCCGTTGCGTTTTATCGAATGTCCCGAATCCAGTGGTTAAGCCTGCGGGTCTAGTTGTCGCCCGCAATCGGACGCTCGGGAACCACAACGCGGTCAGCAAAGTCTTTTAGCCTCAGGGGTTGTCGCATGAATGCCGCTGACGTTGTATGGTTGGGCGTTGTAGTAGCCCTTGCAGGGGGCATTCGGGTGAGGAAAATATGTACGACATTATTGTGATTGGTGCCGGCATCGCCGGGGTGTCGGCAGCAGCAGAATTGGCCGCAGATGCCAAGGTGCTGTTGTTGGAGTTGGAAGCCAGGCCGGGCATGCACGCGACGGGGCGATCAGCGGCTTACTATGCACCCACCTATGGTAATGCTGTCGTCCAAAATCTGACTGCCGCCAGCGAAAGTTTCTTTCGCCGCCCACCGGTCGGATTTACAGACAGCCCCCTGCTTCGGCCGCGAGATGCGTTGTTTGTGGGAACGCCAGTCCAGGCCTTGAGTATCGCCGAGATGCAGGCAGAAAATCCCTCATTGATCGCCATGAGCGCCGAGGATCTGGTTCGGCGAGTGCCGATTGTAAAACCAGGTGTCCTGGCCCAGGGTCTTCTCGATCCGGTGGGCGGTGACCTGGACGTAGATGCTATCCTGCAAGGGTATCTGCGTTTATATCAGCAGCGCGGTGGTGAATTACGGACGCGGTCCGGGGTTAAGGGGCTGCGTTATCACGAAGGCCTTTGGCATGTTGATCTGGGCGCCGAGACAGTGACTGCGGCGATTGTGGTCAATGCCGCAGGTGCCTGGGCCGACTCGGTCGCGGCGTTAGCCGCAGTAAAGCCTTTGGGTTTGGTGCCCAAGCGGCGCACGGCTATCTTGCTCAAAGCGCCACCCTCGGTGGATATCACCGATTGGCCGCTGTTGATTGATGTCGATGAGCAGTTTTACTTTAAGCCCGATGCGGGCCAAATTCTGCTGTCACCGGCAGATGAAACCCCATCGGTGCCCTGTGATGCGCAAGCCGATGAGTTGGATATTGCGGTGGCGATGGATCGATTCCTGCGGGTTGTCGACCTGGATGTTCAGTCCATCAATCATCGTTGGGCGGGTCTGCGCACCTTCGCGCCGGACAAGACCTTTGTGGTAGGTTTCGATGGGCAAGCTAAGGGTTTCTTTTGGCTTGCCGGTCAGGGCGGTTACGGGGTTCAAAGTGCGCCAGGTATGGCGAATCTGGCTCGCCATCTGCTACTCAAAACCACCTTGTCAGCGGCTGACAAACGGCTGCGAGACAGTGTCGAGGCGGTTGCCCCGACACGATTCTCGACCTAGGTTGTCGATGACAGAACCAGTTTTCTGCCGGGTTATTGATCACAGCTGTGGATAGCTGGCCGCAGCATCAATGGGCCACAATGGACCGGTGGCGAACTGGCGCGGAAAAATCTCGATCTTGTGGGTGGTGAGCCCAGGCGTGTCAGCGGTGATGATCTCAGCGGCGATGTCAGTGAAGCCGGCGCGAAAATGATTGGAAGACTTCAAAGCGACGATGTCGTAAGCCGTCACGTCGATGCCGAGGGCCTGAAAGGGTCCTATGTCGAAGGTCTGAGAACGTTTTGAGGCGACGATAATGTCCATGCCATCGACCACCAGTCGGGCCATTTTGCCAAGATGCAGGGGCATGCCTTTGAACATGGCGAGCATCCGCAGTTTTCCGTCGTGCAGGGATTTAATGTACGCCGTCAGTGGTAGGGGCCGGCCATGGAGTTCATCGTACTTGCCGCCCAGCTCAACCTGAATCGTTGCGCCAACGCCCGCATCGCTGGCTTGCTGGGCCACCTCGGGATCGACCATAAAACCGAAGCAAGCGTGCTCAAGCTGGGCGTCGAGCATGGCCTGCAGCAAGTGAGTGCCGTCGCCGGGTGTGCCGCCACCACAATTGTCTGAGGTTTCGTTGATCACCACAGGATGCGCTTGGCTCGCCATGGCCGCAGCGACTGCCTCGGTAGCCGACAAGCCTTGCGCGCGAAAACCCTCTCTGGCGGCCCACAGGTCGGTGGCCAGACCCTTGGCAATCCTCGCCGCCTGTTCGCGGTCGCCGTCGGTGGTGACCACGATATTGACGCCGACGTCCTGAGTGTCGGCGTAGGGGAAACCATGAAACCAGCTTACATCAATGACGCCGTGCTCTTCTTCCGCCGCCAGCATGATTGCCAGTCGTGCTTTGCCGATACCGCTGAAGGTCGTGGTGGTGGGCATCAACATGGGCAGCTTTTCCACATGAGACACGGGTTTTAATTTTTCGGTTGCCATTCGCCTGATGAGTTCGATGGCCTCACGGGCGCGCCAATGCAGATCAATGTGCGGGTATTGATGGCACGCAAAGGTACCGTCCAGGGCCTCAACCATGGCCGCGGTGATGTTGCCATGAAGGTCAAAGGTCGCCGCAATCGCAGTGTTCGGGCCCACCAGATCGCGGATCGCCTGGACCAGATCGCCTTCAAGATCATGGATGCCATCGACCACACCGGCGCCATGAAGATCCAGAAAGATTCCGTCAATGGGTAGTTGTGGCGCCAGCCTCTGCAGTATTTCAGCCTTGAAGGCTTGGTAGGTCGCCAGCTCAACGATGCCGCTGGGTTGGGCCCAGACCACCAGTAACGGCACAACCTCAATGTCCAACTCAGCGCAGGTTGCCAGCGCGCCGCCGATACTGGTGTCAGTACCCCGTGACTTAAAAATACGCTCGCCCCGAGACTGGTGAAAATCGACGGTGGTGGTTTGGTCCCGGCAATAGGTATTGGTCTCATGATTGATCCCGGCAATCGCGATGCGCATGGCCTATCTCCAATGATGATTAAGTAGGAAATATAACACTAAGCTTGGGTCCTGGGGACCACTTGCGGCTAGCGCGGCTTTTGGGCGGGTCTGTCGTTCGTGGCTATCTAGCGGTGTGCTAGTGCGGCTGATGCGCCGACGGTTTAGTTGTCGAGCGCTCGGCGCCGGCGGCCTTCAATATTATTCATGACTCGCATTTTTTCCCGATCATTGGCAGACGCCCAGCGGCCGATCTCCGCAAGACTGCGGAGGCAACCTGTGCAGATATCCTGTTCATCTAGCATACAGATCGAAACACAGGGTGACTCTATGGGGAAAGGTTGGTCAGTCATGGGGGCGGGCTTGGGGAAAAGCGTAGTTTAAAGGTCTGGTGCTTAAATGCCAGTCTGGTGAGTGTGCCGCCGATATTCCCGGTTTTAGCCGGTGCTAAAACAATCGCTGGCCACCGAAAAATACCGATGGCCTGTTAGGATGCCCGTATAATCATGGGCTTTAGGGTCAGCGGAGGTTAGATAGGCGATGGAATACGCGTGGTATGACTTCGTGGGTAACCTGGGGGTAGTCTGTGTCCTGGGCACCTATCTCAGTTTGCAGATGGGCCGGTTGGCGCTTAACGGTTTGATGTATTCCCTGATTAATGGCCTTGGTGCCTTGTTGATCCTGGTGTCGTTGTTCTTCAACTTTAACCTGTCCTCCTTTACTATCGAGGTGGTGTGGTTGCTCATCAGTGCTTACGGGATCGGAAAGTATCTGAGAAATCGTCCGGCGACCGACCCGTGATCCCCGTTAAGCCCCAGTGCGCTGCTCTGGACGCCGGACTTGAAAAGGCTCACCATAGGCCTTTCACCTGATTCGAGTACTCATGGATTCATTCGATTACATTATTATTGGTGCCGGCACAGCGGGCTGTGTGCTTGCTAATCGCTTGTCAAAGGATCCGCAGAATCGAGTGCTACTGGTTGAGGCTGGCGGTAAGGATGACTACTTTTGGATTAATATCCCTGTCGGTTATCTATACACCATCAATAATCCGCGTACCGATTGGTGTTACACCACAGAGGCCGAGCCTGGCCTCAATGGGCGCAGTATTGGCTATGCGCGCGGTAAAGGCCTGGGTGGCTGTTCATCCATTAACGCGATGATTTATATGCGCGGCCAGCGCAGTGACTATGATCACTGGGCCGCACTGGGTAATCGTGGCTGGTCCTGGGATGAGGTGTTGCCGGTCTTCAAGCAGTCAGAGGACTATCAGCACGGGGCCGACGACTTCCATGGCGAGGGCGGAGAATTGCGGGTTGAAGAGCGCCGAGTCAACTGGCCAATCCTCGATGCTTGGCGGCAGGCCGCGGCGGAGACCGGTATCCCGAAGATTGAAGAATTCAATCGCGGTGATAATTTTGGCAACAGCTATTTTCAGGTCAATCAAAAACGCGGCACGCGTTGGAGTGGTACGCGGGGGTTTCTGCGCCCCGTCCTCGATCGACCTAACCTGGTGGTCATGACCCATGCCCAAGTACTCAAGATTAATACTCAGCAAGTGGCCGGTGAAATCCGCGCAACCGGTATTCAATTGCGCACACGATCGAACCCGTTAGTAGAGACAATCAGCGCCAGGCGCGAGGTGATTCTCGCGGCGGGTGCCATCAATTCACCGCAGCTGCTGCAGGTGTCCGGCATCGGCCCGGCCGAATTATTAAAGGCCCATGAGATTGACGTGGTGCACGACCTGCCAGGTGTCGGCGAGAATCTGCATGATCATCTGCAGGTTCGTATCGTCTATAAGGTGAGTAACACGCGAACACTGAATCAGCGTATGAGCTCATTGTTTGGCAAGGCCATGATGGGCTTGGAGTATCTGTTGTTTAAGACGGGACCTCTCACCATGCCGCCCTCGCAACTGGGGGCCTTTGCCCACAGCGATACTGATCAAGTGACGCCCAATATCGAATGGCATGTACAGCCCTTGTCGCTAGACAAATTTGGCGAGCCACTCCATCGCTTTAACGCGATTACGCCGTCCGTGTGCAATCTGCGACCCACGAGTCGCGGCCATGTGCGGATCAAGAGTCGTGATGCCAGCGTCTATCCGTCGATCACGCTGAATTATCTGGCAACACCAGAAGATCAAAAGGTCGCCATCGAAGGGATTAAATTTACCCGTAAGATCATGCAAGCGGATGCCTTGAGCCCCTATGCGCCGCAGGAGTACCTGCCCGGTATGCAGGTCCAGACTGACGCCGAGTTGCTGGCCGCGGCGGGCGACTTAGGCGCGACCATTTTTCATCCTGTGGGTACCTGCAAGATGGGTAACGACCCACTGGCGGTGGTCAACGATCGACTGCAGGTTCACGGCGTCGCGGCTTTGCGAGTCATTGACGCATCGATCATGCCGCGCATTACCTCTGGCAATACCAACGCGCCGACTGTCATGATTGCGGAAAAGGGCGCAGCCTTTATTCTCGAGGACGCTCGCGCCTGATATCGTGATGAGCCCCCGCTCGAAACCTCAAACATAGTAACCAACGGCAGAATCGTGATGATTGAAATCAAGCTGGATCCAGAACTACAAAAAGTGGTCGATGCCGCCAAGGCCGCTAACCCGAACCCGCCCCATGCCGCCGACGTACCCTTGGCGGCACTACGCGCCGGTTATGTGATGATCTCCCGGCTGCAGTCGACTCAGGACATTGCCTGTGATGCCATTACTGACTTTTCGATTCCCGGTCCGATGGCAGCAATTGGCGCGCGGGCTTATGTGCCAAAAGGTGCAGGCGACCAGGTTTTGCCCGGCATGATTTTTATTCATGGCGGCGGCTTTATGATCGGTGACCTGGATAGCCATGACAGCACCTGCCGCCAGTTGGCGAACAGTGCCGGCGTCAAAGTCATCGCCTTGGATTATCGTCTGGCACCAGAACATAAATTTCCAGCGGCAGTGGATGACTGTATCGCCGCCAGTCAGTGGATCCACGAGCAGGCCGCGGCGCTGAGCATTGACCCGGATCGCATCGCGATCGGTGGTGATAGTGCCGGGGGTAACCTGTCGGCCGTGGTTGTTAATCATTTTGCCCACAATGATGGACCTCGCCTGGCGTTTCAATTACTGATCTATCCTGGCATTGACCTAGGGGTGGAAACCGAATCCAAAAAACAGCTGCGCGAAGGGGTGACCCTCGATCAAAGAATTTTGAACTACTTCAGTGAAGGTTATACCGGCGGACTCGATGTAGACCTGACTGATCCACGCTTAGCGCCGTCGCGGATGGCTCATCACCACCAAGTGCCGCCGGCGCATATCGTCACAGCGGAATTCGACCCGTTGCGGGATGATGGCAAGGCATACGTAGCGATTTTGCAAGCGGCAGGTGTGCCGGTGACCTACCACTGTTATCCCGGGCTGATGCACAACTTCATTCTTCAGACCGCAGTTGTCAGCAGTTGTCATCAGGCAATCGAAGATATGGCTGCGATACTGAAAAAAGCCTTGGCATAGTCTTGGTGTAGTCTTGCGTTAAAACACAGGCAGAGGCTCGTGATAACGAAATCGTAATGCTGCGTTGTTAAGGCCTTGCCTCTAACGACCCGAATAAGGAATAAAAACCATGAAGAAATACAACGCCCTCCAGGCGCACTTCGATAAAATCTATGACTTTGAGCATTTGGGTGCGATTTGCGGCTGGGATGAGGCGGCGATGATGCCTGCCGGGGGCGGTGAATCCCGTGCTCGTGCTATGTCTACTCTGGGTGTGTTGATTCATGAGATGATGACGGATGATAAAGTTCCGGATCTTCTTGTGGGTGCGGCGGGCGAGGCGCTCGATCCCTGGCAGCGGGCTAACTTGCGTGAAATCAGTCGGGCTGTGGTCAGTGCCTCGGCAGTGCCTTCGTCTATCGTGGAAAAACTGGGCTTGGCTACCTCTCGCTGTGAGCAGGCTTGGCGAGTTCATCGTGCCGAAAACAACTGGTCAGCCATGGAGCCGCTGTTGCAAGAGGTGGTGGATATCAGTCGAGAGCGCGCTCAAATACTCGCCGATGCCTTTGGCTGTAGCCCCTACGATGCCCTGTTAGATGAATATGAGCCAGGCGTCACCTCTGCCATGGTGGATCGGGTGTTTGCTGATTTAAAGGGTTTTCTACCGGAATTTGCCGCGCAGGTGATGAACCAACAGGCGGCCGAGCCGGTGTTGCCGTTAACCGGCGACTTCAGCATTGACAAGCAAAAAGCGTTGGGCGTGGAGGTCATGACCGCCTTAGGCTTCGACTTTGATCACGGTCGGCTGGACATCAGTCATCACCCTTTTTGTGGTGGTGTGCCAGACGATGTGCGAATCACCACAAGGTACAACACCGGCAATTTTGTCGAATCTTTGATGGGTGTAATCCATGAAACCGGCCATGCCATGTATGAACAAGGCTTGCCAGCAGACTGGCGGCGACAACCTGTTGGTGAGGCCTTGTCTTCTGGCACTCATGAGAGCCAGTCCTTATTGATGGAGATGCAAGCAGGTCGAACTCGTGAGTTTCTGCAATTTTTAGCGCCTCGAGCGCAGCGTATATTTCTCGGCCATGAATCCAATGACCCGGCATGGAGCGTCGACAATTTACATCGTTTGTACACTCGGGTGGAACGCAGCCATATTCGAGTCGATGCAGACGAGGTGACTTATCCGCTGCACGTCATCTTGCGCTATGAGCTTGAGAAAGACCTGATTGCCGGCACTTTGAAGGTGAAGGATATTCCTGATGCCTGGGACGCCAAGATGAGTGAGTATCTGGATATTTCAACTGCTGGCAATTTCACCGATGGCTGCCTGCAAGACGTGCACTGGCCCGCTGGCTTGTTTGGCTACTTCCCCACTTACACCTTGGGGGCCATGACCGCCGCGCAACTGTTTGCGGCGGCAACTCGTGAAGTAGAGGATCTGCACGGTGGCATCAGTCGTGGTGATTTTAGTCAATTGTTGGCTTGGCTTCGTGAAAAGGTTCATGGTCAGGGTAAGTTTTTGTCCTTTGATGAGCTGATGCTTGGCGCAACCGGTGAAACGTTGGATGCCAAACATTTCAAGCAACATTTGACCCAAAGATATCAGCAAAGGACCTGAACTGCTGTCGGCGGTGTCGTATCGGGCGAACTTTTACGCTCTTGAGCAGTGCGCGATGCGTCAAATTATACAGGTTGTCACTGGCTGAAGGGATTGCGTACACTAGGGTCAGTTTTAGTCAATAACTCAGGAGAAATGAATGCCAAATCATACTGGTCAATGCCTTTGCGGCGACATTCAATATGCCGTTAATGCCGACCCATTAATGGCCGGCGTGTGCCATTGCAGAAATTGTCAGCGCCAGGGTGGTTCTGCTTTCTCGACTCTGTGGGGCGTGCCCAAAGCCGCGGTCACCTTCACTGCGGGATCGCCTAAATGCTATTCCGATTCCGACACCGACAGCGGTGGTACCGTGCAACGGTTTTTCTGCGGTAACTGCGGATCACCTATCTATTCCTTGGTCCCCGGACAAGACGAAATAATGTTCCTCAAGACCGGCACCTTGGACAATGCCGATGATTTTACGCCAGGATTTCATATCTGGTGTGACCGCAAGCAACCCTGGGTGGAGATCCCCGCAGGCATGCCAACCATGGCGAAGGGTTCCTAAATGTCTGGCGCCGAGAAGTTAATTCAACAAAAAGACGAATTTACACCAGCCCAGGTGCGTGCTCGACGCAAGCGAGACTGTGCCTTGGGTTATCGATTACTGGCCGCCCAGCGCTGGGGCGATTTGGGCGATGGGCACATCAGTGCTCGCGATCCGGAGCGTACTGACTGTTTTTGGATGCTGCGGTACGGCGTTTCTTATCATGCAGCGAAGGTCTCTGATCTGGTGTTGGTCGGCCCCGATGGCTCTCTGCTGGAAGGTGAGGGTGCTGTGAATGTTGCCGGTTACTACATTCACCAGCCGATTCTGGCAGCGCGCCCCGATGCTGTCAGCGCGGTGCATGTGCACACAGGCTGGGGCACGCCCTTTTCTTCGGAAGCTCGTTTGCTGGAGCCTATTACTCAGGAGGCCTGCATTTTCTTCGAAGATCATGCGTTGTTCGACGATGAAGAAGTTCAGGTTCAAAGCCTCGAGGCAGGTACTCGAATCGCCGAGGCGCTGGGGAATACTCGAGCCATTATCCTGCGTAACCACGGTTTGTTAACGGTGGGAGATAGTGTCGCAGAGGCCGTCGGTAGTTTTGTCTATATGGAACGTGTGGCCGAGGCGCATATGAAGGTCAGGCACGGCAAGCCCATCTCAGCGGCGGCGGCCCGATTTGCGCAAGCAGACTTAGTCAGCCAAGGTATTGGTCGCTCGGGTTTTGCTTCGCTGGTGCGACGCCATATTGGCGATCCCGAGATCGTAACCCATTAAGCAGAATTCATGACGCAAGGTCGGCGTCAGCCGCGACCTAGTGTGTGGAGAAAACGCGCGCCCTAAGGGGTTCGTAGTGGAGCTGGAGTCAGTTGCTAGCACTAAGAGAAAATCGTTCGAACATGCAGTGCGCTAGTGTTTCACTAGGCACGAATTTGTTTTAATAATAAGGAGAATAGAATGGATTTTTTGATGAACACAACTATTTTGGCGCCCGCGGCAGTTTTAGTGGCCTGGTCTATGGTCATGATGCTTTGGGTTGTCGTGACCCGCTTTCGCGCCTTTGGTGAGGCGGGCGTCGATCTAGCGAATGCTGAGCCCGGTGGCCGTTATGTGGATCTGGAAGCGACGATGCCGGCTAAGGTTAACTGGAAAGCGCACAACTTTACGCATCTGATGGAACAGCCCACCATTTTTTACGCCGTGGTCTGCATTATCGCCATTGCCGGTGGCAGCGGTGCTGTCGTGGCGTGGGCTTGGGCCTACACCTTTATTCGTATTGCCCATAGCTTGTGGCAATCATTGGTCAATACTGTACCGATTCGATTTGCGCTGTTTGTCGGCTCCAATGTCTGTCTGCTGGTACTGAGTTATCACGCGTTGAGTTTGACCCTGGGCTAAATTCGCCGCGGTGGTGCTGGTATTATGTGCGCCACCGCCTTTGGCGTGTCCAGAATGGCGCAGGTGTGCCTAGCGCATCCCGGTATCAGGGCTTGCGGATGAGGTTTACGTCAGTGGATAGTTTGCAGGAGACTCTGGCAATGGGTAAACAAGTCCGCCTTCAGGGAGATTGGTAAGCATGAGCACTATTCCCAACGAGTTTGATCCTACCGACGTGGCATCTAAGTCTGCTCCGGAGCGGCAGATGTATCAGGCACAGAACGCGTCGCGAGAGCCGATGAAGTCGGTACTCGAAAACAATCCGGAGATCTATTTTGTGCCACCCAAGCGCCGCGGTGATTGGGGTACATGGGAGTTCAAGCCCGGATCCTATTACGACACCACGGTCGGTTCGAAACATCCTTTTTGGCACGACAAGGGCTTGCCGCAAGCCAGTAAAGATATCGAACAGCTACGCGCGGACATGTTGAAGTGGGGCTACTGCAAGGTTGAAGACGCGCTGAGTCCTGATCAGGTGGCTGTCATTCGGCAGCGGGTATTAGAGCAAGCTGAAGGCGAGAGGCTGGCGGGCATTGCGCAAAGGACACCTAGCGGCCAAAACATCAACTGCTGCGTGAACAAGGGGGTGTGTTTTGAAGGGCTTATAGAGCAGCATCCTGGTGTCGTTCAAGGCGGCCCCTTAGTTGAGCAGTTAGTAGCGGAAGCATTAGGAGCCGACTGGATCAGTACTTCTCTTATTGCCTCAATCTCATTAGAGGGTGGTGTGCCGCAAGCATTGCATCAAGATCAAAATAACGCGTTAGATTCTAAAAGCCCAATGTCGATTAATATTCTCACATTTATCACCGACGTTGATGAGACAAACGGCGGCACGTTGGTGATTCCCGGCAGCCACCTAGTGTTGTCTGAGGCGATGCGCGCCAATAAGCCGGTGGGTAAGCTCCCGCCCGCCATCAATATTGACGCGAAAGCCGGTACGATGGTCATCACAGACGGTCGTTTGTTGCATGGTACGGGCGTCAATCATACCCGTTCACCGCGCATCGTGATGCTCAACGGCATGCAAAAACCTTTTTTGCGCCAACAAGAGAACTGGATGTTGTCCGTTAGCCCGGAAGTGCTGCAGCGAGCCAGTGCCAAGTTACTGCACCGCATGGGTTATCAAGCGACAAATGCGGCGCAAACCAACGAGGGTCATGGTTTTGGTGCGCGAGGTTTGGTGGATGAAGCCGCGGGTTCTATCCTCGACTTCCGACTTGCTGCCGATCGCGGGGAATACTTGCGAGTCGGCCAGCTGGGTCCAAACTCAACACCGCAAGACTTGAATGCACCGTTCACGCTGCGTGATGTTGTGCGCAAGGCGAGGGCGGGCGGGCAGAGTGCGCCAGTGGGTATCGGTGGCGTGAAGCCAAATTAAGGTTTAGATATGGATCCAATCAGTCAAGGTGCCCTCGGCGCTGCACTCGCGCAGAGCGGTGGCAATCGAAACAAAATTAAAGCGGCAACAATCCTGGGATGTTTCGGCGGTTTAGCGCCTGACTTAGATATCCTCATTTTTTCACCAGCTGACCCGCTGCTGTTTCTCGAGTTTCATCGCCAGTTTACCCACTCTCTGATTTTTATCCCTGTCGGCGCATTATTGGTGGCGCTGGTGATGCATCAATTGGTCCGCAGGTTCCTGCCGCCAGGTGATCTCAGGTTCAGGGAAAGTTATCTATTTTGCCTGCTCGGCTATGTAACCCATGGGTTGTTGGATGCCTGCACCAGTTATGGTACTCAACTATTGTGGCCGTTTACTGCTGAGCGATTTGCCTGGAATAATGTGTCCATCATAGACCCCATCTTCACCTTGCCCGTACTCGGGCTCGTCATCATCGGGGTTTATCGTAAAAATCCATGGTTTGCGCGTGGGGCCTTTATTTGGGCGATCTGTTACTTATCAATTGGCGTGCTGCAAAGAGATCGAGCGGTGGCGGCTGGGTATGAGTTGGCAGCACTTCGGGGTCATGAGCCGATTCGACTAGCGGCGAAACCAGGATTTGCCAATCTGTTATTGTGGAAAGTGGTTTATGAGACCCAGGACTATTTCTATGTGGACGGCGTGCGGGTTGGCTTCGAGAAGAAAACTTTCCCGGGCGACCGCGTACAGAAGTTAAACCTGGATGTCCATTTCAACTGGCTCGACCAAGACAGTCAGCAAGCCAAAGATATAGAACGGTTTCGCTGGTTCTCGAACGACTATCTGGCCATTGATCCTGAGAACCCGGATAGAATCATTGATGTTCGTTATTCCGTAGTTCCCAACGAGGTCGACGCGTTATGGGCGATTGACTTAGATAGAGATAAGTCTAACGACGCCCATATTAATTGGGTGGTGTTGCGCAGTGCCGACAGCGCGCAGACCCGCAGATGGTGGCAGATGTTAACGGAATAATTAAGCTGCATAAAAGCCTACAATGGCAACTTTAAAGCTGATTGGTTGTTAGAGTGTCTTGCTGAAAAAATCGAAGCTTGGTTATATTTAAACCATTGCCTGAAACTATTCGGTTTTAAGCTCTATTCGGTTCGAAGCTCTATTCTCAGTTGGCTGGCTCGTCTTGCGCCGCTTGCAGGGCTGCGCAAGGTTTTTTGTAATTGATGCGTAGATGGCTAATGTTTTTGTAGTTTCGGTTTATCTGATCTTCCATGGATTGAAGGTCTGCGCGCCAGGCTTCGAGAAACTGCTGCTCAGTTGCCTCAGCGCTGGATGTCTGTTGCCCAGCGCGCTTGGCGCGGGCTATAAATTCTTGCATTTTTTGCGTCTCAATATTGGCTAATTCTGGTGACTGCCTTTCTCTCATGTAGGCGCCGGCCAGCATCCGGTGATAGACGGCGCAGGTCGTGTATGACGCCATAGAATGGGCTTTAGTCTGGGCAAAAAGATGTGCGCTGGAGCATGCCAGCGCCAGTGCTGTTACCGTCAGTAGGCTGTTTCTATAGGTTATCGCCATCACTTAAGCCTGCCGTTAGCTTATTGTTATTGCGTTATGGTGTGAGCCATTAAGCAATAGGTTGCTTGCAATCTTAGTTGGGATCCTATGGGATCACAGTCAAGCATTCAACAACTAGAGAGATTGCTAACGGAGCCGCGCACGCAATTCTTCTAGTTGCGTTAGTTGGAGGGGCTAATAATCTCGCCGCACGGCAAAATAGGGTGTCGTTGGTGACTAGGTCGCCAGCTTGACTTGGGTGGTCTAGATCATAGGTCCAGTCGTGGCAACGGCTGGTCAGCAGGTGCGGTTACCCTTGGTGACCGGGGTTTCGAAAAATTGCCAGCTGTTGGCTCACAGCAACTCTTTGCCTCGCGTTACAAAGGCTTCTTCTGTACACCTAAACGCTGCTAAGGTAGAAAGCTTATCGGCAGGCATGGGTTGAATTGCGTCGAGGCGTTTTGCGTAGGAGCTGAATGTTATGGCTGAATGTGAAAGTCTGAGCAGGCGCAAATGCCGAGGCACTCAAGCCTACCGCAAAAATATCGAGGATTAGCCTAAAGGAATCTTCGCTTGACTCACTTGGAGTAAACTCACGAAGGTGCAGAAAAACACCAAACAGTTGGGCTTGTGGATGTGCACGGCGCTGGTCATTGGCAATATGATTGGTTCCGGCATATTTCTGTTGCCATCATCCTTGGCGGCCTATGGTGGTATCAGCATCGTAGGCTGGTTGTTCACGGCCTTCGGCGCCTTGATGACGGCCCTGGTGTTTGTTCGTTTGAGCCGCAAGCATCCGGCGCAAGGGGGGCCCTATGCCTATACACGCGACGGGTTTGGGCGGTTAGCGGGTTTTACAGTTGCCTGGGGCTATTGGGTCTCGTTATGGTGCGGTAACGCGGCGATTGCCGTGGCGATGGTGTCTTACTTAAGTGTGTTTTTTCCCGTGTTGCAATCAAGTCCTTTATCCGGCGTCGCTGTGGCTTTGAGCGCCATTTGGCTGTTGACTGCGGTTAACTGCATGGGCGTGAAAGAGGCCGGTATTATTCAATTGATGACCACAGTACTGAAGCTCGTACCACTGCTCGTTATTGGTTTGGCGGTGGTGTTTTATTTTGACAGGGCAGCATTTACGCCGTTGAACACCAGTCCGGTGTCTAACTTTGATGCAATCACTGCCACGGCGGCGTTAACCTTATGGGCCTTTTTGGGTCTGGAGTCGGCAACGGTGCCTGCCGACAGTGTGGCGAATCCCACCGTTAATATTCCTCGCGCAACCTTATTAGGCTTTTTGATTGCGGCGGTTGTCTACATCTCCAGCACGGTGACCATTCTGAGTGTCGTGCCACAGGCTGATCTTGTTAGCTCTGCGGCGCCGTTCGCAGATGCGGCGCGCTTGATGTGGGGCGAGTGGGCTGGCTACTTCATTGCTTTTATCGCCGTCATCAGTTGCTTTGGTGCGCTGAACGGCTGGACGCTGATTCAAGGCCAAATGCCCATGGCGGCGGCCAATGATGGGATTTTTCCTGCCATATTCAAAGGTCATCCGGATTCGGGTGTGCCCAAAGCGGGCTTGATTATTTCGAGTGCGCTGGTCTCTGTGTTGACTATCTCAAACTATACTGGTGGTTTGGTAGCCTTGTTCACCTACACGATTTTGCTGTCTACCCTCGCCGTGTTGGTCCCTTACCTATTTACGATCATGTATGAGTTGAAACTTACCTGGCTGCAGCGAGGTGGGCTTGCCAAGTGGTTGACCCTACTTTCCGGCATACTGGCGCTGGCCTATACCTTGTGGGCGATCTCCGGAATTGGCCAGGATGCGCTGCTGGGCGGACTGGGTTTGATGCTGATGGGCGTGCCAGTTTATTGGTGGATGCGGCGCGCGTCTGTCGTTAAGCTGCGCTAAGCCAGCTAGGCCGAGTTAGAATAAGCCAGTTAGAGTAAGCCAGTTAGAGTAAGCCAGTTTGAATAAACTCAACTGAAAAACCGAACGCTCAATAAAAATCTGCTAGCAAAGGAATCTGTATCTCGTGCCCTTGAATGAATATGACAACCTGACTTGGGTGGCCGTGCGTGGCCCCACTGCTGCTTTTAAAGATGACCTGCGTATCGACGCGCAATGGCAGCCCCTACGCTTCCACAGTCGGCCTGATTTTGACGCTGCTGTCGTTGAGCATGAAGCCTTTGTTGAATGCCTGACGAATGCGGGCTGTAAAGTGATCTATCTGGAGGATGCTGAGGGTTTGACCCTGGATAGCATTTATACTCGTGATGCGTTGCTGGTTTCCCCAAAAGGACTCATTTTGTGTCATATGGGTCGACCCACGCGCCGCAGTGAGCCGGCACTCAACAGCGCGCTACTTGCGGCTCAACTAGCCTCACCGCACCTACCACATTCTCGGCAGCATCTGCCATTAACCATCGCCGGTGAGATATATGCTCCGGGGACCCTCGAAGGTGGTGATCTGATCTGGCTGGATGATCATCGCTTAGCGGTAGGGCTTGGCCCGAGAACCAATCAGGCGGGTATTGATCAGCTCAAGCAGATAGTGGGCCCTGAAGTGGAAGTCCATGTCGTGCCGCTGCCTGCGCCCACGCATCCTGAGGATGTCTTTCATCTGATGAGCATGATCTCACCTTTAGCCAAAGATCTGGCGTTGATCTACCGGCCGTTGATGCCTGTCAGCTTTCTGCGGTGGTTAACGGCGCTCGGTATCGAACTGGTAGAAGTGCCCGACGTTGAGTTCCCCACTATGGGCTGTAATGTGCTCGCCACGGCGCCGCGGCAAGTGTTGATGCTGGATGGACTCGACGTTACGCGACAACGCCTGATAGCGGCGGGCTGCCAAGTCACGGTTTATCAAGGCGACCATATCAGTCGTAAGGGTGAGGGCGGCCCCACCTGTTTGACCCGACCCCTGGATCGAAGTACTAATGCCGTTCAATGATTGCCTCCAAGAGTGACGCCAGCCTGGCGAACAGCATTTTTGGCCGGTCGAACTGAACAGGGTGATGATGACAATGCTGCGGCCCGCGCGCTAGTATGTTGCCTTTTCGATCAGCAGGTACGCCATGACAGATATGACACTCGAGGAGGCCGTGCGCGCTCGCCGTTCAGTGCGTGGTTTTTTGCCGAAGTCGGTGCCGCAGGCATTGATGACCCAGGTTTTTGAGCTGGCCCAATGGGCCCCATCAGGCACCAATGTGCAACCCTGGCAAGTATGCGTCGCCTCAGGCGCGACTCGTGATGCGCTAAGAGAAACTTTTATGCAGCGGGTGAGGACCAAGGAGCCAGCTACGCCAGACTATTCTGACGGCCGCATCGCCGAGCAATATCGTGGCCGCCGACGCGAGTGCGCGCGGGTCCTTTTCGACGCCATGGGCATCGACTGGGAAGACAAGCCGGGTCGCGCTGCCGCGAGCTTTCGCAATTTCGAGATGTCCGATGCGCCCCACATGGCTTTTTTGTGTATGGATGATGTCTTTGGCAAGCAGTCTGCAGCGGATGTTGGTATGTACACACAAACACTAATGTTGGCACTGACAGCACATGGCCTGGCGTCCTGCGCCCAAGGTACCATGGCGCATTATCCGGATGTGGTGCGTGACACCTTTAACCTTGGTTCGGAAATAAAAGTCCTGTTCGGTCTCGGCTTTGGCTATGAAGATGTAAACGTGCCCGCCAATTCCGCCCGCACGACTAGGGCCCCATTGGCAGAAACAGTGACATTTTTGGGCTAGTATGTGGCAGAGTGATTGTCGCTCAAAACACGACTGTTGGTGGGCTAAATAGCCAACGCTTGTGTTTAGGGTTTGACTTCATTAACCTCGCGAAGGATGCGTGTTTAGTGTGGGTGATAAAGTCCTTTATGATAAGGTTGAGGTGTCAGCTCGACCGGCGCACTCGCTACCCAGTGAGGACTACTTCGAACACCGGGTACATGCGTAGTTATCTATAAATCTTGCGGCTGAATCCGTGATCTGGGCGTATTGACGTGGCGTGCTTGCGATTTGGCAAGATTTTCTAAGGTCGCGCTCAAGTAGTCTGCAATCACCTGTCAGACATGTTGAGTGAGGCTCGATGTCCTCGGTATCGACCCGGTAATTATAAGGTACTTAATAGTTCAAGCTGGACAAAATAGTCTTGTAGGGTGCTGTGTTCGGCAGCAAATATTCGATATGTTGGCTGTAATAATGATAATAATGACAAGATGTAGGTTACACATGAGTCAAGCTTCGCGGTATTGTTACTTTCCCTTACGGTCCCTATTTACGCTAGTCGCCTTAACTTTACCGTTGTTGTCCGCCACGTTGCGCCGCCTGGTTGAAGCCTGATGATGCCGTTGCGAAGTGTCAGTGTGCTGGCTGTTTCTATTTGGATAGCCCTGAGTGTCTATTCATCAACCATTCTTGCGATGCCTGCTGGCAATGCTGAGGAATGCGCGGGGAATTCCTACGATTTGCGAGACCTAGAGATCGAATTTTTGCATATCGCTAATCAGGATGTGTCGCAGATTTTGCAAATACTAGACTCGGTAGGCTACACCACCGTAGCCCTGGATTCGACCGCGTCAAAGTCGAAAAGCTCAGCGAAAACCTATCGCTGTGATGATTTACCATTAGTTATGTTGCCGCCGCCGGTGGATGAAGATCGGCTTGAATTTAGTGGAGATGCTCAAGATTCTAGCAGTAGCAGTAGCAAAAGCAGTAGTCGGAGCAGTAGCAGTAGCCGGAGCAGTAGTAGCGGTTCTTCGAGCAGTTCTGAACAGACACTTCACGCGATGCGTAAGCCGCACTCAGGAGAGACAGATCAGCTTCTCGTGTTCTTTCATGCCAGCCAGCAACCTAAGTTTGCTGAGTTGGTCAGTTTAGTCCAAAGCTTAGATCTTGAGGCAAGACAGATATACATTGAAGGTCTTGTCCTTGAGGTTAGCGAAGATGCGCTTCGAGAGTCGGGCGTCAAATTTTCGAAGCAAAAAAGTGGTGGCAATTATTTCGAGGTTGGCGGACTTATCACCTCGCCGGTTGCCGCGGGTGGATCGAGAGTAGTGGATGTATTCACCGACAACGTGCCAGATGCCGGCGATGTCTCTAGCAGGTTGATTCAGCTCCAAGCCCTGGTTGCCAACGGCAAGGCCGAAGTGCTGTCGAGACCCAGCGTGCTCGCGCTGAATAATCGCCAAGCGATTATTCAAGTTGTCGATATTATTCAGTTTCCAATAGCGGAAGCAACAATCAGCTCGACAGGTGATGTCGTTCGATCCGCCTATACTTTCGAGGAAATCAGACCCGGCATTACCCTAAATTTGCGCCCTCGGGTATCTGCCGATAATCAATTTGTTAGCATGGAGATCGATGTGTCGGTTGAGGCTGTCGTATCTGCGAATAACGGTGAGGTACGTAATGATTCCGGAATCGTTATTGCGACTAAACCCGGTGCTTCGTTGCGGCGAGTACAGACATTCGCTCGAATCGCGGATAGAACCCCCATTATCATTGGTGGTCTGATCACCTCTGATAAGGCGGATGTCAAGAACCGGATACCCATACTCGGTGATATACCCCTTATCGGCCGGCTGTTTGGCGCAACCCGTAAAGCCGCTTCAAAGCGCGAAGTCGTCATCGTGCTAACGCCCTATGTCATCAACGAGCCTGGCTCCAATTTCGATATCAGTGCACCTAACAATACAGAAATGTTTGATGTGAATGGACTGGCACTTTTTAGTGACAGCTACAGACTGAGATCTGAAGATCTCTATGATTTCAACTTTATTCAAGAACGAACATCCCTTCAGGATAGGAAAGCTAGGGTTCAAGCGTATCTCAGGCAGCACCCTAGCCAAAAGGAGCGCCAGCTCTTCAGGCAGTTTGAAAATGGTAATTTCCCTGGCGGAGAGTTTTATGTGGCGAGGATGGTGTACGACTTGGTGAAGCGGCATAAGATAGGCGCCGAGGTAAAACCGAGTAACTTTATTCTTTCCGAGAAAAGTGCCTCTGGAAAAACCTCGATCGCTGTTTTGGATAGTGTTCTGGCCCGTCGACGCCAGTCAGGTGCCGACACTGCTATTGTCAGCTTTGAGTTTGAGGAAGGCGCTTTGTTGAGTAACTCGCCGAGTGTTGAGCTGGTTAAGTTGCCCAAGGGAGCCAACTTGAATACGTTCAGAAGTGAGAGGCGCGGTGAGCTAGTGAGCGGCTTACGCAAGCCGGTTATCCTTCTCAAGGATGATCGTGACCTCGAAAGGCTGCAGGCAGCGGTAGTGACGAACGCTATCATTAACGAAAATGGTGGGTTTGATCATTTCACTGTTGGTGGCTTCACGCGCGGCAAAATCATTGCTTTACCTGCCTTGGACGCGAGTCGGTTTTATATGATTGACGGACAAACCGCGCAGATCTATGCGGCCATTCAGGATTACGCGGAAGATACCGAAAGTATGCTTGAGTACAATTACCAGCAACTCGAGGTTGAGATCAACGTAATCGACACGGACATCGACACGGACATCGACACGGACATCGAGATTGAAACCGAGGCGCCATGATTGGCGGGTCGGATGCGCGCATCGCTAACCGATATCAAAGGCGGAAATTCGAGCAAAACGACGTGCCCAGTTGGCGCGAGTTGTACATGTGGCAAATGACATGAGCCACTATCCAACTCGCGCTGGTAATGCGAGAAGACCGTATGATTTCGCTCGTGGTGCCTGCATGCTTCGTTGGTTGAAAATTAATCCTAGATCGTCTAGCTTACGGTAAATCACCTATTCATCACTGAAGGTTTACCGGCTAAGACGATAACGGGAATCAATTTAATCATAACGGGAGCGCACCATGACGATTGAACTACAAATGCTGATACTCACGGCCGTTTTTACCGCGTTACTTTGGGTGCCCTATATTCTTTGTCACATAATGCGTTATGGACCTGTGCAGGCCTTGTCTTATGCCGCAGACGGTAAGCCCCTGCCGGGTTGGGCGACGCGACTCAAGAAGGCCCACGGCAATGCTATCGAAAACCTACCGATCTTTGCCATAGCGATATTGGTTGCCCACGTGTTGAGTATTTCCACGCCCGTCACCGTGTTCGCGGCGCAGACCTACTTGCTTGCCCGGATTCTGCATGCGGTGGGTTATGCATCAAATCTGCCGCTGGCGCGTACCCTGACCTTCGCGGCAGGCCTGATCGCGACATTGGCGATCTTCCAGGAAATTTTGGTCGCCGTGTAGTAACCAAAATCACCGATTGTTGCGTGAGAACGGCCGTTGAGGTTTGGCGCCAAAGGATCGGTTCATCTTGACGCGAGCCTAGAACCGTAAGGTGCCATGACCAAGGTGCCATGACCAAGGTGCCATGACCAAGGTGACACGGTATTTAGCAGTGTCACCGGTGCTGTCGGCTGTGGGTTTGCCGCCGCGCCAAACTTTACACCACGTAGGTTCTCTGACAGAGTCAAAGAACCTACGTGACAATGAGATTCAGGGCATGACTAACGCTGACCGAACCGCTGATGATCCCGGTAAAAATGGTTGGATGCAGGGTTTTCCGCCATCAAAAGACAAGCGTATTAGGTTCGCAGCAAGTTCGTTTTATGCCTGGCCGCAATTACGCTGGAGTTTTAGCCATCTTGAAGAATTGATGCCAACGAAAAGTGTGTGGCGCGGATCAGGTGCCGGCAAACCTTTACCCTACAATTTACAAACATTCAGTGATGTCATCATCACTACCACCCGCGGTGAAAAGTTAACTTGGGATGAAGCCCTGGCGCAAACCTATGCCGATGGTCTTATTATTCTCCATCGTGGCGAAATCGTTTTCGAGGAATACTTTGGCGCCTCGGGCCCCCATGTTCGCCATATCATTCAATCCGCGAATAAATCCATTGTTGGTGTTATCGCTGAGAGTCTGATTGCCGAAGGCCGACTGGACGCCGGCGCAATGGTCTCGACAATCATTCCTGAGCTGCAAGACTCGGCTTATGGTGATGCTACCGTTCAGCAAGTATTGGACATGCTGATCAGCATGGATTTCTACGAGGACTATCTGGATCCCAGATCCGAAATATGGCGCTTTCATCAGGCGACTGGCATGTCTCCTCGTAAGCTCGACGAGGACGCTGAGGCGGCAAGTGAGGCTGTCGCTGATGTTCTGCCTGGCGTCAAAAAATATCAAGAGCATGGTAAGGCTTTCGCTTACCGTGAGCCCAATATATTTGTGCTTGGCTGGATTGTCCGCCGCGCGGCAGGCCAGGATATCGCCAGCCAGTTATCGGAACGAATATGGCAACATATTGGCGCGGAACACGATGGTTACTACTTGCTCGACGCCAGCGGCGCAGAATCAAGCAGCGGTTTTACTCTTCGCGATTTTGCGAGATTCGGCGAGCTGGTGAGAACCGGTGGTGTGAATGACGGGCAACGTCTAATACCCGCCAGCGTTATCGATAAAATATTCAAAGGTGGCAACCCTGAACTTTTTGCCAAGGCAGGATTGCAGACGCTACCAGGCTGGTCCTATAAATCGCAATGGTGGATGCGCCATATTGACGGTAGAACTTGCGCCGTCGCCAGAGGCGCTCACGGACAGGTGCTTTATATTGATCCTGAAAATGATCTGGTGGTCGCGCGAATCGGCTCCTCTCCCAAAGCGCCTTCCACCCAGATAGATCACATATTCCTGCCAACCCTGGATGAGATCACCAAAAAAATCATGGGGTCGAAAGGCGCGGTGTCGAAGTAAAGCGCCAGGGTAAACCCTACGCAAAAAGTTTTCTCAATGCGCCATGGCTCATGAGTCGCACTGGTTCTGCACTCGCAGGCCAGTGCAGGGTTTTTTTAGAGAGACCTTTTTCCCGGAAAAGTGCTGGAGAAGTGATGCCTCTGTCGGTGTTATGTTGTTGATAGGGTTGGCGCAAGTATTGGGTGGAGTGCTGCTTGGTAGCAATGAAGCTTGCTTGGATGCATTTGGTATGGCCTATTGCTCGGTTATCTTCAACCGCCGATAGTATCCTCGGTTGTTGATTGCAGTAAGACTTAACCCCCCCAGTAAACCGGCCTGATGTTGAAGCCAATTCTTGAAAGCCCGCGTAAAAATTTGGCTATTTAACCTCATTGCTGTCCCTCATGAAGTACCAGGCTGGCGCTAAATCAGTGACCGTCTCGACATCACCGTCAACGCGATGGCGCCTACCAGAAAGGTACCGATATACACGAGGCTGATGGTCCCGAGGCCAAAACTCGGTAGTACTGGCGCCATCAGAGTTAAAATGTGAAAGCCAAGTATCAGGATGGCAACGTTAAAAAATGCCAGCTCCTTGGCGATGGGCGTGCTCAGATCAGGGTCTAAAATTCGTAGCAATAACAAGCCACTGCCCGTGGAGCCCGTACAACAGCCAAAGATCGTTACCGCCCTTTCAATGCTATAGTTTTTTAGCAGGCGGGCAAAGCCAAAGCACAGCAGCCCCGTGGTCACAGCAATCGCGACGCAAGTCAGGATGATCGGCAGCAGATAAGCGCTGAGTAGCGAAAACTGGATGCTCATGAGGGTGGCCACCACCATTAAGTCCACCGACGTGCCTGTAATGCGCTTCTGGGTGTCATTATCAATGAGGTGGCCCCAACCGAGACGGTCAATGCCAGCGCGCAGTAGCACACAAACAATTAAGCCATGAAAGAAGAACAAGTTGTGGCTGAAGATCAGCCCGAGATTCACGCCGCCCAACTGCCACGTGTTGGCGAAAGGTTGGATGAATTCCAGATACTGGTCGGTGAGCACATAGGCCAAGCCTAAAATCGCCAGATGAAATGTCAGGGAATCGACATTCGCCGCATGGGTCACTTGGGTGCCAGCCGAGACTTTAGATTCAGGTTGCATGATGCCCTTAAGAAATTCCTCGTCGATGCGCGCGGTCTTGTTGGCATGGCTACCGCGCCGAATGGCTTGCCGTGCCATGGGAACACCCACAACAAAGGCGACAAGAAATCCCGCCGAGGCATAGATCAGGCCGAAGTCTACCGCATGTTGGATGCCCAGGGCGCTCTCCCAGATGCCACCGAGGGCCAGAGCCTGGCCTGGTCCTTGCGTGAATCCATGGGTGGCGATCATGCCGAGAAAATACGACAAATCACCCCCGGTGAGGTAGTTGTAAAGTACGATGACGACTAGACCTACCATAGCCTGCATCACGAGGCTCATGACCCATATCACCGCCAGCCAGCTGCCACCGACGACCACCGAGGGTGCCTTGCCCACTCGCGGGTCGCTGCCCGTAAGCACCAATGACATAAAGCTCAAGGTAAAAAAATGGAAGGCAAAGACGGTGAAGTCACTGTTCATCAAGCCAAAGGACAGGTCAAGATTCACTAACGCGAAACCCAGCAGGCCAGCGATCAGGCTTGCCGGCACCAGTGCCGACTGGATCCAGGCAAAGCGGGCCCGCAGGCCGACACCCGCCAGAATCAGGCTGACCATAAAGGCAAAGGCAATAACGCCAGGAAATGTGGCTGCCATAATTGTTAATCCTATTTACGTTTTAAAGGGGGTTACTCTGCCCTCGGTGCGGCAGGTGGAAGTTGTGCGGCTTAACACATCGAAGTTCGGCGTTGGTCGCGCCAGTGTAGATACGCTAGAGAAATACTGCTCGAGTGCCTTGGCTGCGCTCAGTAGCCGCTGGTCTGAATACATGGCCCCGACCACTTGGATGCCAAATGGCGTGCCCTGCTCATCCAGGCCGCAAGGTAGTGCCACCACCGGGTGGCCGACTACGGTCAATGACGAGGTCAGCGCCAGCCACGCCATGTAGTTTTCCACGGGCTTGGCATCAATCTGCTGTGGGTTCAGGTGCTGCCAAGGAAACGGGGGAATGCTGACCCCGGGGCAGAGCACCAAGTCATAGTTGTCAAATATACTGCGAAAGGATTGGAATAGCGCCATCTGCCGGCGTCGGGCGCTGGCAATAGCTGCCATGGGCGTTGTCAGGGCAGACCGATAGGTCGCCTGGATATTCGGATTGAAGTCTGCATCCCAGCTGCTGGTCTGATCAATATACTGGGTTACGAACAGATCCTGGCGCACGTGCCAGTCCACGTCAGGCGCATCCGTCAGGTCGATGTTATGCCAGTCACAGGTACCGAACTGAGGCGCAATCAGGTTCATCCTGTCCGTAAAAGTGCGCCGAATAGTCTCAGATACCAGTACGCCCCCCAGATCTGCCGTCACCGCCACCCGCAGGCCGCTGAGGTCGACATCATCAAGCCGCGCTAAGTGATTGGCGTCTAACGGAAAAGCCATGGGGTCCTTGCTGGCATTGGCGTCGCGCTGGGCGATCACAGACAGCAGGAGGGCGACATCACTCACCGATCTCGCCATGGGGCCCTGGACGCTATAATTAGTCTGGAGGGTCGAACGACCTTCATTGGGAACAACGCCGGGCGTGGCACGATAACCAACAACGCCGCAGTAGCAGGCTGGAATACGTAAGCTGCCACCATGATCAGACCCTGTGGCCAGCGGCGCCATGTGGGTAGCGACGGCGACGGCAGAGCCGCCAGACGATCCGCCGCAGGTCAAATCAGGGTTGTAGGGGTTGCCTGTTGCACCGAACAAGCGGTTGACCGTATTGGCACCGATGCTGGACTCAGGAATATTGGTCTTGCCGACGATGATGCCGCCCGCCTCGCGAATGCGCTGCACAATGCCCGCATCCTCTTCTGGAATGTTGTCCGCATAGGCCGCAGAGCCATAAGTTGTGCGGATACCGCGAGTCGCCTGGATATCCTTGATGGCGATCGGCAGTCCGTGGAGTGGACCCAACGCGTCGCCCCGGTTAGCGGTCTGCGTCGCCAGCTGTGCTTGTTCTCGAGCCCGGTCATAGGCGCTGGTAATCATGGCATTGACCACGGGGTCTACTTGCTCGATCTGCGCAATACAGCTTTCCAGCAGCGCATCGGGCGTCAATTCGCCCTGCCTGATCATTCTAATCGCATCGGTGGCATTCAGCGCTGAGGGTCGTTCGCTCATATCTACCTGTTATGCAGTGCCGTCAGCCTCCAACATACCACTGTGACGGCCCGTTGTGCCAATTGACTTCGTCGACATGCGTGATTAGTCTCGATCAATACAGCAGCTGCTTGAATAGCACGGATAAATAGAACGGGTGACTGAAATCATGACTGAGCCAACTGCACTGAGCATTGTTCTGACGGGTGGCGCCACGGGCATTGGTGCGGCAACGGTGGCGCGACTGGAGGCCCAAGGACACCGGGTAACTATTCTCGATATAGTTCAGCCTGCAGTCTCTGTTGGCTTTATTCAATGTGATCTCAGCGACCCTGCCGCGATTGATCGTGCCATCGCGCAACTGCCGAGTCAGATCGATAGGCTAATCAATGTTGCGGGCGTGTCGAATGCCGCGTCAGACGAGAAGATCTTGCAGGTGAATTTTCTCAGCCTCCGCTACCTGACAGAGCAGCTGGTGCCGCGTATCGCTGACGGCGGCTGTGTGGTCAATGTGGCATCCTCTGCGGGTTATGACTGGCGCAATCGTCAGGCGCTCATTGACGGTCTGTTGGATACGCCTGACTTTGATGCTGGCATGCAGTGGCTGCAAGCCAATCAAGCAGCGTGGCAAGCAAATCCGTACAAGTTTTCGAAACAGTGTGCCGCAGCCTATACTTACAGGGCTGCAGGTCTCGCCAGCCAGCGGGGGGTGCGAGTCAATTGCGTCAACCCGGGCTCTACCGGTACCCAGCTAACTGCTGATTTCAAGCAACTAGTCGGCGCGGAAAAGTATGCCTGGGGGGTGCGGCAGATTGGCCGCGAGGGCGAGCCTGACGATATCGCAGAGGTGATTGAGTTTCTGGCAACAGGTAATAACCGCTGGCTGAATGGGGTCGAGTTGATCGTTGATGGTGGCTATATCGCCGGACTGACCGGTGGCTGGATCGACCTGCAACAATCACCCAAGTAATAGGGTAAGAGACAAAGTGTGTTCCGATCCCATTAATCAGGTTTTTGATACAACACGACGAACTGGCTGGTTTTTCCGCGAATCAAAGGGTTAAACACGTGGGCGGTAAGGGGGTCTTTCGAGTTTTTAAGAAGATCCGACTTGCGCACAAGGCTGAGGCCGCTGTCAGTCGCCATTTGGGTTGCCAAGCTTTCTTCGATACGGTGAATAGTGCCGCCTGCTTCAAGCCCTGCGTCTTTGGTCGCAATGTGGTCTATGGCCAGGTACAAGCCGCCAGGTTTTAGAATACGATAAATTTCATTGAAGGTGGTAGTCGGGTCACCGAGATTAACCCCCTCAGGTGCAAATCCCAGTTCATGGGGCCCCTGAATCCAAGTCACCATATCTATTGAGTTGTCTGCTGCATCCAGGGTATCGAAATTGGTCAAACTTATTCGAACATTAGCTAGCCGGTTATTGGCTGTGCGCAGGTCAATGCGATCACCAACGAAACCCATCAGGCCAGGGGCTTCGTGCAGCACAACGCTACCATTGATGCCAACTGCACGGCTGATAATCTCCGTAAAATAGCCTCCGCCGGCTTCCAGTTCAAAGATATCCATGCCGGTCTGAAGACCAGCAAAGTTTAGAATTTCCGCGGGCTTGCGAGTTGCATCGGCAGCGGTGTCGGCTGCTGGGCGGTCTGGGTGAGCCAGCGCTGCGGCGACATCAGCGTCCGCGCCGAAAACCAGGCCGCTGCCTATAGTCAGCGCCAGCATTAAACCGCCAGCGGCCCAGTCTCTCACTCTGCTTGTGGTTAAGTTCATGTTCTTTGCCTTTGCGTGAAGTAGGGTGCATAAGCGCTAATCATAAACACTAATCATCATCGGGGACAGTTGACCTATTTATGTCTGCATCTATACCGACCCTTTGGATTAACAGAACTGGTTCGCAATAGCGGCGAATATCGAGTCGATGGCGCTGCTATCTGAGCTAACGAAATGTTCGGGTCTGACCTGACCTGACCTGACCTGGCATGGCCTGGCATGGCCTGCGCATGAGGTGACCTGGGAAACCACCGAGTCGATGAGTCGATAATATCTAACGTGCCTATGCGCTGAAGATTTCCCAGTTCTTTGGCACGTGACTCCGGCTCCATAGAGTCATGAGCCAGCACTCCGCTGCTGAGAGGCAAATTCTATAGCACCTGTCTGTCATTGCTGTGAGCCATCTGCCCGGCTCCCTTTAACCGATCCTTGACTTATCGTTTAACGTTCAACTATAGTGGTTTAACGTTAAACTAACAGGACAGACAGATGGCGTTGACAAGACGGGGCTTTATTAAGGTGGTAGGTGCAGGAAGCGTCATTGTCGGCGCGTCAGCTTATGGTTTTGCAGCAACCAGGACGCCGCGGAAAGCATTGGCCCCGTGGGGACTTGCTGGCGGCAAGGCCTATACAGACCCGCGCATGCGGGCACTTTCTTACGCAATCCTTGCGCCCAATCCGCATAATCGCCAGCCATGGAAGGTGGATCTGAGCACGCCAGGCGAGGCGATGTTGTATTGTGACCTCGAACGGTTGTTGCCCGAAACGGATCCGCCCAATCGTCAGATCACCATAGGGCTGGGTTGTTTTCTGGAGCTTTTGCGGATGGCCGCAGCTGAAGAGGGCATACTGGCGAAAGTGACACCTTTCCCGCAAGGTGCAGGCGAAGACTTGCTTGATGCCCGCCCGGTTGCGCGCATTCAGTTCTTAACCGGTGAAGCGACACCTGACCCGCTCTTCAAGCAGGTGATGCAGCGGCGTTCATTGAAAGAACCGTTTGATACTGAACGCCCGGTCACAACATCGGTGCTCGAAGAACTTGCGATGGTTGTCGACGACACTGTACAAGTGGCCGCCACGAACGATCCCCAGCGGATCAAAGATTTGCGTGATCTCAGCTGGCGCGCGCACTACATCGAGACCATGACGCCACGTACCCTGCAAGAAAGCATTGATTTGATGCGTATTGGCAAACATGAAATCAATGCCAGTCCAGACGGCATCGATCTTGGCGGTGCTTTTCTCGAGGGTTTGTCGCTCCTCGGCCAACTGGATCGCCAACAACTCGCTGATCAAAAATCTGCGGCCTTCCAGCAGGGTATCGACATGTACAGGGCGATGATGTTCAGTGGTATGGGATATATCTGGCTCGGTACGGAAACCAACTCGCGGGCAGACCAGTTGCGCTCTGGTGCCAATTGGCTGCGGGTTAACCTCAAAGCGACAGCATTAGGACTGGGCCTTCATCCTATCAGTCAGGCGCTGCAGGAGTACCCGGAGATGGCGGAAACCTTTGCCGAGATTCATTCGAAGCTGGGCATTTCAGTGACTGACAGCAATGGGCCACGGGTGCAGATGTTCGGACGACTCGGCTACGGTCCATCGTTAGCCGAAACGCCGAGGTGGAAGATCGAGACCAGACTGCTATGATTTCATGTCTAACCGTTATTGAAGAGTAGATCAGCAGCAATGACCAAGCATCAGGAAGAGTCAGTGCTCTCGGTATTTTTCACCGAGATAGCCATCATTTCACAACTCTCGTTCAAAGCCTTTGAGCAAGTGTTGCCCCGAGGTTTGACGGTTTCACAGTTCTCGGTGCTGAATAACCTCTCGCGGCTTGGTGACGGCAAAAGTCCTTCAGTACTCGCCAATGCGTTTCAGGTGACCAAAGGCGCCATGACTAATACTTTGACAAAGCTTGAATCCAGCGGTCTTGTGGAGGTCCGCGCTGATGAAACAGATAGACGAGGCAAGCAGGTCTTTTTGACGCCAGCTGGCATAAATGCAAGAACCCTGGCGCTGAAATCTCAGGCACATCTTCTCGAAGAGCTGATGGGACCCTTCAAATCAACAGACTTTGCCAAGGCAACTCCCTTCCTCGCCAAGTTGCGAGCACATCTTGATGCGGCTCGAGATTGAGTCATACGCACATAACCACCACAGCGTTGGTAGGTAGCTACTCTGCGTCGTCAGGCAAGCTGGCTTTGCGGGCCGCGAGGGTGTCTATGTTGAGGTTGTGGGCGTCGCGATTGATCTTGTAGGTTGAAACGCACCACAGGCCGATCAGGAATAATGTGCAGTACAGCGGCAGAAACAATCCAGCCAGGTTCATTCTAATTTCGTCGGTGACCTGGTCGAGGCTAGTGACGCCGTCAAGCCCCACCAAAGACACAATTGTGCCAGCGCCGATGATGCCGCCAGCAGATATGGCCTTGCCAGCAAAGCCTCGGGCTGCATAAAACAAGCCTTCCGATCTTCGTGCTGTGGAGACTTCACTGTCCTCCACCACATCGGCCATCATCGAATCGAGCAATACCCCGCCGATGATGCTGCAAATGACTTCGGCGACGATAAAGGCGCTATAAATACTCAGGCTCAGCCAGCTGCCGAGGCCCGGCCAATAGCCAGACAGCAGCAAGATGTAAGGTATGGGATAGAGGCTGATATTGACCAAAATAGCGCCGATAGCAGCGTTCTTTTTGCCGTAGCGGCCGCCAAAATAGGGCGCGGCCCAATAGGCGATAGCGGGCGAGAGCATGACGCCGATTCCAGTAACGGCAATCTGCTGACCGGAGAAGCCGAAGAAGTAGGTCGTGTTATACAAATATAAAGCTGTGCCTAAGCCGCCAGCGATGCCGACGATTAGTCCGTAGAAGAACAGGGCGGCAAAGTTGCGGTTCTTCACTGACTGAAATATTTGGCGAATTTCTCGGCCGATCTCCCTAAACTTGAAGCGCTCGGCGGGCTTTGGCAACGCCGCCATGACTTTCTGAGTGCCGAGTGCGGATAAGATAATGACTAGCGCGATAACGCAGGCGCCCACAGTGGCGTAGATGGTGTAGCCGGTTTGAACAGCGACCCCGTAAACCCCAACCCAGAACATGAAGTTCAGGGTGTGCAGCCCATTACCGCCATACCAGCCAAAGGCATAGCGTAACGCCAGCCACTTATTGCGATGATCATAATCTTTTTCGAGATCGGGCAGCATGGCCGTGGACGGCACTTCGAATAGGGTTGTGCCGGTTCTGATGATCATGGCCAGTACCAGAATGTACCAGAAAGCGTTGCTGTCGGTAATTTCAATGACCGGATTAAACAGGGCATAGAAGGAAAACGGCAGCACGAATAGCGCCGCATACATAAATGGATGACGCCGGCCGAGGCGGGAATGGGTTTTGTCTGACCAATGACCGAGTAGCAGGTCAGAGATGGCATCCCAAACCATCGCGATGGCCAGGGCGATAGAAGCCAAGTAGCCGGGTACACCAAGTACCTGGTTGGCATAGATCAGCAGCAGATAACTGAAGGCGTTGTTCTTGATGCCATAGGCTGCTGAGGCGGAGCCGTAAAACCAGAATATTGCGCGCTTTTCTAAGGGTTTTGTTGTGATAGCAGTTGCCTCTTGTATGGCTGCGTAGCCGGCTCGAGTGATGCGTGCTGATGCAAGTCAATTACCTATGACAATAATATACACGGTTAACGGGTTAACGAGAAATGTCCCAGTCAGGGCTCCAGTCAGGGCTCCAGGCAGGGCTCCATGCAGGGCTCCAGACATGACCCCAGAGCCCCAGACAGCGCATGGTGCAGAGCTAAGCTGGGTCGGTATGCTGTGAGCCCGGACGTTGCTGCGGCGCCCTGCCTATAGCAGAGCTGATACCGCCGCGCAAAACTCCGTTGTTGTGCCTGTGCCCCCTTGGTCTGGCGTTAGCACTTCGCCTTGCTGATACACCTGCTCTACTGCTCGTCTGATCCGCTGAGCCGCATCCGGGAACTCCAGGTAATCAAGCATCATCGCCGCAGACAATAATGTGGCGGTTGGGTTGATAATATTTTTGCCAGCGATATCAGGCGCCGATCCATGGGCCGATTCAAAATAGGCGTAGTCATCACCATAGCAACCGGATGGTGCCAGTCCAAGACCGCCGATCAGGCCGGCTGCGCCGTCTGACATGATGTCGCCGTAAAGATTCGGCATGACCACTACACCGAGATCTTCAGGATGGGTGATCATGCGGCACAAAAAGTCATCGATGATAAAGGTGTTGTACTCAACGTCGGGATAAGACAGTGCGATCTCGTTAGCAATGTCGCGGAAATAGCCGTCGGAAACGTGAAGCATGTTGTACTTGCAGGTCACGGTGACCTTTTTCTTGTCGCGCTTTCTGGCCAGTTCAAACGCATAGCGCACGACCCGGCGAGTACCCCGTTCGGTAATTGCCTTGATGGCAAATTTGCCAGGCGCCATGCTCGACAATGAGGCCCTGGCATTTCTCGAGGTCAGGTTCAGACCAGCGAGCTCCTCAAGATCGCCTTCGATACCTAGATACAGGTCTTCGAGATTTTCTCGAATAATCACGAAATCACAGTTCTCAGGGTGTGCCAGTGGACTGTTATAGCCCGGTAGCCATTGGCATGGCCGAACATTGGCATAGGTTTGCTTACCCCAGCGTAGATAAAACAGGGCTGCCGTGCTGGCGCCACTGGTGGAGCCGAAGAAGGTGGCATCGGAGGCGTCGATGGCATCTCGGGTGGCGTCGGGGAAAAAATTTCCGGTTTGCTCCATGGCTTCCTGGCCAATCAGAGGTTTAATGAACTCAATCGGCAGTTGGAGCGATTCGAGAATTGCCAGTGAAGGCAGCATGACCTCCGGAGAGGCGTCGTCACCATCAATTACAATTACACGTTTGGAAGTCATTTGGTCACCTCGTTGGTATACCGTTGTATGCTATAAACCTTAAGGATAACAGTGGTATTGATACATGCCCAGTGACAGACGTAGTATAGGTGATGCAGGAGGGCGTCTCATGAGCGAACAGCACATCAACATCGATACTAACTTAGGCCCCGTGGGTGCGGTAGTCACCGGGGTTGATCTGGCATTGCCGCTGAGCGACGGGGTACTCAACGAGATCAAAAATGCCTGGTATCAGCACCATGTATTGTTCTTTCCTGACCAAGACTTGACGCCGACCCAACAGGCTGAATTTGGCGCGAGATTTGGCGAGCTGGATATCTATCCGTTTATGAAGGCGGTGGATTCCCACAAGAATGTGATCCCCATTATCAAAGAAAAAGCTGCCAAGATGAATTTTGGCGGAGCCTGGCATACGGATTCCTCTTATCTGCAGAAGCCGCCGATGGCCACCTTGCTCTATGCGGTTGAAGTGCCTGACGAGGGCGGTGACACCTTGTTTGCTGACGCCTCAGCTGCCTATGATGATCTGTCCCCCACCTTGCAGCGCATTTTGGAGAGCCATGCCGGCGTGTTTTCGCCGAAGGTAGTTCATGGTCAGGGCGGTGCTTATGCCGATTTGGCGGCAAAGTCGTCTGATCTTGGTGGCGCCTATGGTGGTGCAGACTCGGGTCGCAGCGATTTTGCCGAGAGTGAAGTGGAGCACCCGTTGATTCGGGTCCATCCGAATACCGGGCGCAAGAGTATTTATTGCAGCCGACCCCACACGCATCGCATCAAGGGCATGACGCGAGAAGAGAGCCTGCCCATTTTCGACTTTCTGCAGGCTCACCTGACCCAGGATAAATATGTCACGCGATTCAAGTGGCATAAGGGCACCCTGGCCATGTGGGATAACCGTTGCCTGTTTCACAACGCCTTGAATGATTATCAAGGTCAGCGTCGGCATATGCTGCGTGTTATTGTTCAAGGCGAGCAGCCCTACTAACGCTGTGTGCCAGGAAGGTCTATGAGCGCCAAAACCCCGAGTCTGATTGCCACGGATGCCCTGCAGAAAATCACGGCGCCCCTGTCACAGGCGTGGACCCTGCCGCCGCAAGCCTATACCAGCAGCGAAATCTTCGCAGCTGAAGTGGATTCGATTTTTTCTAAAGACTGGATCTGTGTCGCCAGAATCGACCAAGTCAAAGCCCCTGGTGACTACATCTGCGCCGATCTACCGTCCCAACCGATTGTCGTTACTCGGGATCAGCAAGGCCAATTGCACGCCCTGTCACGGGTCTGTTTGCATCGGGCCATGCCTTTGGTTGAAGGTCAGGGCAATACCACGCGTTTGGTGTGTCCCTATCATCGCTGGTCCTATGCATTAGACGGCAAACTCCGCAGTGCCCCGATGATGACGGGGGTTGAGGGGTTCGCTGAATCTGCCCTGTGCCTGCCGGAATTGCAGCTTGAAGTCTGGCAGGGTTTTATTTTCGTTAATCTCGACCCGCAGGCGCAACCGCTGGCGCCACGACTTGCCGGGCTTCTGCCCCTGGTCTCGAATTACGCCTTTAGCGAGATGCAAGTACTTGAAACTATTGAGTATGATAGTCCTTGGAATTGGAAAATTCTGGTGGAGAACTTTATGGAGGCCTACCACCATATCGGTCCCCATAAGCAAACTTTCGAACCTGCCTATCCTGCCCGCGATGCTCAAATTCTGGATAACGAGGGTCAGCCATGGGTGTTCCTGAAAATGCCCGGCGGCCATCGAGTCACCGTCGAAGAAGGCGCTTTTCCAGCGCTGACACCCGCTCAGCAGCATGACTTGATTGCGGTCTGTGTGTTTCCTACCCTGTTGTTTGGCGCCTCGGCCGCGGGCGCCGCCTGGTATCAGCTCGAGCCCTATGGTGTGGGTAAAATGCGTTTAAAAATTCATGGGTTGTACCATCCATCGATCACCGGTGAACCCAGTGCTGAAGATCGAGCGGATGTTGTGGCGATGCTGAAATTGATTCATGAAGAAGATATCGTCGTCAATCGGGGACCTTGGCAGGGATTGCAGGCAGCGATGACAACCCAAGGGCGGTTGAGTCTGTTTGAGCAGGGTATCTGGCAATTGAACCAATTGTGGGTGTCGGGTCTGGGTCTGAAAAAGCCGAATCACTCGGGTTAAGCGCAAGGAGTTGATTAACCAATGAGTGCAAAAATACTGCCTGACTTTGCGTTGATGGCACCCCAGGTCAGCGACCTCATCGAAGTCGAACACCTACCAGCGGATTTTGTCGCGGTAGTTGAACGCTGGTATTTGCCCATAGCAGCGCGCATTGCGCAGGCGCAGTCTCAGCAGGCTGGTACCTTGTTGGTGAGTATCAGTGGTGCCCAGGGATCCGGTAAGTCGACGCTGACAGCCTTTTTAAAACTATTGCTCAAGGCCGCCTGGCAGCTAGATGCGGTGGATATCTCGCTGGATGATTTTTATCTCACCCACACCGAGCGCCAACAACTGGCGCTGGCTAAGCATCCGCTGTTAGCGACCCGTGGGGTGCCCGGCACGCACGACCTGGCGCTGGCAACAGCCGTATTCGCCGAGCTGCGTCAGTGCTCAGTATCGCGGCCCTGTCAGGTGCCGCGATTTGACAAGTCCGTGGATGATCGCCGGCCTGCCGCGGACTGGACGGTGGTGGACCATAGTGTTGACGTCATATTATTTGAAGGCTGGTGTAACAATGCGCCAGTCGCGACGGCTGAGTCACTACGAGAGCCGATCAATAGGCTAGAGACACAGGAGGACCCGGACGGCAGTTGGCGCCACTATGTGAACGCCTGCTTGGGTCGTTACCACCAGGCATTGTTCAGTCAAGCGGATCTGCTGGTGCATATCGCGATTCCGAGTTTTGACAAGGTCTACGAGTGGCGTCAATTGCAAGAGCAGAAGTTGGCAGAAAAAGCCGAAGCGAATGCTGGCGTTATGGACTCGGTGCAATTGTCGCGCTTTATTCAACACTACGAGCGCATCACCCGGCGCTGCCTTGAAGAATTGCCGAAGACTGCCGATATAGTGCTCAACCTTAATGCCGAGCACGGTGTTGACGGGCTGTTATTCAGGCCGCCAGGGTGACAGTATGACCACTGACTGGTTGCGACTACGAGTAGATGTAGGCTTTTATTGTCTTCGGTGTAGGCGTGATTAAAGGGTTTTGAATTTCAGCAACAGGTGCCCAAATGATCAAAAATGTATTGTTGGCCGGGGTTGTGTTTGCCATTTTGGTAGGCTGCGCGAATACCGATACAGAGGGCCACGGCGCGATGCAAATGGGGGCTGGGGTGATCGCAACGGACGCCCCGATTGACCTGATTCCATCGGCGTTGGGCCGCTACACCTGGACAGTGGGTACAACCGTGCCGGCAGCGCAAGCCTACTTTAATCAAGGTATGCAGTTGCGCTATGCCTACAATGTCAATGAGGCGGCGCGGTCGATGGCGCAAGCCAGACGGGCTGATCCTAACTGTGCGATGTGTTTCTGGGGCGAGGCCTTTGCGCTGGGTTCGTTTCTCAATGGTGGTATGACTGCCGCGGCTGTACCGCAGGCATTTGCCGCCATCACTCGCGCGGCGGAATTGGCGGAAGGCCAGGTTGATGGGGTGGAGCGAGCGCTCATACAGGCCGCTGTTGTGCGCTATCCCCAAGACTATCAACCGTCGAATCGCCGACCAGTCGATGAGGCCTTTGCCGCAGCAATGGCGAAGGTTTATGCGCGATACCCTGACAATCACGAGGTGGCGACGGTCTATGCTGTCGCGCTGTTTATGCTTGAGGATCGACACGGAAACCGAGACCTTGCTGACCCAGATTTGATTCGCCTGCACGGGGTCCTGACCCGCGTCTTGGACGAAGACATCACCCACCCAGGGGCCTGTCATCTGTATATTCATGCCACTGAATCAAGTCAGGAGCCCGGGCGGGCGTTAGCCTGTGCTGAGCACTTTGCCACCGCAGTGCCGGTTGCCAGTCATGTCCAGCATATGCCATCCCATACCTGGAATGAGGTGGGTTTGTGGGGTCGCTCGGTGCGAACCAATATGCTAGCGGTGCAGTCGGACTTGAAGGCGGGCAAGAACCTGGGTTTTTCCTATGGGCCGACCCACAATCTGCATATGTTGCTGTATGCGGCCTCCTTTGACGGTCAGGGTGCCGTGGCGATGCAGGCCGGTAAAGACTATCGAAAGGTCAGTGGCAATGCGATGTACGAGGTTTTAACCCTCGTCCGCTTTGGTCGATTCGACGAGGTGCTTGAAAATCAACGCCGCCCGAAAGACGCTGTGTCCGCTAGCTTGTGGGATTTTTCGCGCGGCTACGCCAGTCTGAAACAGGGCGACATCAAGACCGCAACGCGATTGCGCGACCAGGTTTTGGCCTTCGCTGAGACCACCGAAGATAAATTCAGGTTCCATCCGGCGGGTCAGGTGGTGGGCACCGTCGGGCATATTTTGGCGGGCGAAATTCTCTGGGCTCAAGAGTTGTTGACCGACGCGATCAGCGAATTTGAAAAAGCCGTGGAGATTGAAGACGCCATGGCGTTTGATGAACCCGAGCCGTTGCCATTTGCGGCTCGACATTGGCTCGGTGCAGCGTTACTTGAGGCCGGTCGAGGGCGTGATGCCGAGCGCGTCTACGTCGAAGAACTGGCGGATCATCCGCGCAATGGCTGGTCATTGTTCGGTCTTCAAGCCGCCCTGGCGGCTCAGTCTAAAAATGACCCGACGGTGGCTCAAGACTTTCTCGACAGCTGGGCAAGGTCAGATGTTTGGATCACCGCCTCGAAGTTCTAAGTGCGGCGATCTAGTTTTGAGCAGACCAGGCGGCATAGCCGCCGATAAGGCTGTAGACGTTGTCAAAGCCCTGTTCTGCCAGCCAAGTGGCCACCGACTGGCTGCTGACGCCGTGGTAGCAACAAACCACGATGTTGCTTTCGATCGTGGTCGCGTCCAGCAGTTCCTGCATCGTGTCATTGTTCAAGGTCATGGCGTTTGTGATATGCCCGGCGGCATAGGAACCTGGATCTCGGGTATCGAAGATCCGCAAGTCAGGGTCTTCTTGCATCAGGCTCTTCAGGCCTTTGATATCCAGGTGTCGAAACGTCATAAGGGTTATTTCCGGTCATTTGACAGTGAAAACTCAAGCTAGCTATCCTAAGCCACTGTGAGCCTCAAGTCATGGATATATGGGTCTTAAGCTGAAAAATTGGGCACTGGCTACTTGCCGGCGATGACGTTGGTGGGGGGGTTCGCAATTATTGCGATCCTTGCGTAGTATTAGGTGATTATCCTTTATTCGAGATCAACACCTATGACTATCGTTGTCGTCAAAGAAAGTATTGCAGCCAGCGCAGATGCCGTCTGGGAAATTCTAGCGAACTTTGGTGGAATTAAAGTTGGGGGGCCGATCACGGCCTTTCATATGGAAGGTGAAGGCGTCGGTGCCGTAAGAACGATCACGATGGGGGGCGGTCAGGTGATTGAGCGGCTTGAGACCTTTGATCCTGAACAATTGACCTTCAGCTATGTCATCACCAATCAGGATTGTCCGCTGCCCGTAGCTAACTATTCCTCGGTAGTGCAGATTACTCGAGACGGTGCGAACGGGTGTACGGTGGAGTGGGCTGGTACCTTCGAACCTCGGGGCGTGCCTGAAGCGCAAGCCGAGGAGATCATCACGGGTATCTATGCCGGCGGCATCGAGCGCGCCAGTCAAGCGCTGGTGGGCTGAGATTGTGGCCGCAGAGCTGACTTCCCAATACCAGCTTTTCCGTGATGAAGTGCGTGCCATGTTGGCGGCGGAACTTACCGACGAGATGAAGCAGGCTACGGCGAAGACTACGACGGTGTTTGCCGATCGTGATGTGGCGTTGGCCTGGCAAAAAATTCTGCACCGGCGGGGTTGGGCTGGCGTCGCGTGGCCCGTTGAATTTGGCGGTACCGGCTGGGACATTACGCAACGACATATTTTTGCTCAGGAGTGTACTCGGGCAGGTGCCCCTGATCTAATCCCATTGGGGCTGCGCATGTTAGCGCCGGTGCTATTCCGATATGGCACGAAACTCCAACAGGATTATTATCTGCCAAAGATCCTCACCGGTGAGCACTACTGGTGCCAGGGCTATTCCGAGCCCGGTTCTGGCTCGGACTTGGCCAGCCTGCAAATGCGGGCGGTTCGCGATGGTGACGACTATGTTCTAGATGGCACCAAGATCTGGACCACTCATGCGCATTTTGCCGATCACATTTTTTGCCTGGTGCGCACGGACCCCAGCGCCCGCAAGCAGGCGGGTATCAGTTTTATTTTGGTGGAGATGGACAGGCCAGGGGTATCCGTCAAACCGATTGTTACCCTCGCCGGTGACCACGAGGTGAATCAAGTTTTCTTTGATGCGGTTCGAGTTCCGATCACCCATCGTGTGGGTGAGGAGAATGATGGTTGGTCCGTCGCTAAATATCTTTTGGAATTTGAGCGCGGCGGCGGCACTGCTTCTACCGGCTTGTGGTCCGGCCTGCTAGAAACCGAGGGGCTGCTTGATGCGCTGGCAAAAGATCTGACTGCAAACGAGATGGCTGAGCTGCGTGGTCGAGCGGCAACCCTGCAGATGGCCATCACGGCGCTACAGCAGATGGAAGATACGGTGCTGGCGAAGTTGGCTCGAGGCCAAAATCCAGGGCCGAACTCATCTCTACTCAAACTATTGTCGAGTAATTTGGGTCAGAGTCTGGCGGCCCTGAAAATGTCGACGCTGGCCTACTATGCAGTGCCGAATAATAATCAGCTGATGCGTCTTGGTGAGCCCGGTATCGGTACGCAAGCCGCATCGACCGCCACAGCGATCTATCTGAATAACCGTGCCTCAACGATCTTCGGTGGTTCGAATGAGGTGCAAAAGAATATTATCGCCAAGACAGTATTGGGTTTGTAAATCGCTCAGGTCTTGGTGCGCAAGCTAAAGGCTATTCGTCAAAATTAACCGAGGTATCATCATGAGCCGAATAACACTGAAACAGGATCACGAACTGGACGAGGCGACGTTGAAAAACGTCAAAGCCATAGAAGCTGCCGGTGGAGATTCATCTCTGGCGCGCGGATTGGCCCATTGTCAGTCCTTCTTTAATGACTATTTCAAATTTTATGGGCCGGCGCGCCAAGGTCGATCCATCGATGAGGCGTTGATTGAGCTGGTCCGCTTGAAAGTGGCGCGAGCCAATAATTGCTTCACTTGACTCAATGTACGGCTTCTGCAGGGTGCAGAACACGGTTTAACAGAACAGAAAATCGCTCAACTAGATAGTGAGATCAATGATTTTACGCTGGCTGAACAGCTGGCGGTGGAGTATGCCGAGCGGATGGCGACCGACCACCATAACATCGACGCAAATTTCTTTGAGCGCCTGCATACAGAATTTACAGATGAGCAGATCGTCGAGCTGGGTATGATGATCGGCCAGTTTATCGGATTCGGTCGGTTGTTGATGGTGCTCGACCTGGAACCGAAATTCTGCGCCATCGAGGGTGACTGATCGCGCAGATAAGCGAGGCGAAAAAGTTTCTCAGCGCAGCTTATGCCTGTTGTTAGCATCGGTAATTAGACCGTTTCGGGGCTCATTCCATGCAGTAGTGGCATGTCGTCTGGAGGCGGTTGTTTTCGAGAAGACCGTAAGGGTTTTACGGTGGGATATGAAGAATTCATGGGCGTTCGTCAAGACTTCACTTTGCCACACCATAAGGATGGTTGATCAGGCTTGATAAGCGCCAAGGGGCTTGCTGTCAGCGGCGAATTGTGGGGCTATGCTGGTCTGGGTGAGCGCTGCAAGAATAGCTTGGGAGCTGCTACACTGGAAAAAAACCAAGGACTGTCTCCATGAGTGAAGCTACCCAGTTTTGGCCGCCGGCACCTGATCTGCGCCGAGATGAAATACGATTTAGTTTGAATGGCAATGACTTTGTTGGTCATCTAGTTGCACCACCACTGGCGGCTGGTCCTCGACCATTGGTGTTAGTTATTCATAACTATCAGGGACTAAAATTCTTTGATGTTGATGTCGCCGAGTATCTGGCACGAGTGGGCTATGTGGGTCTGGCGATTGATATGTATGGCAACACGGTGCCGGCAGACGAGCGCATTTTTCCGACGGACGTGAGCAAGATCGCCGACTATCAGAAGCAGTGTTTTGAGGGCATGGTGGCGATGGATCACGATCCGGCAGCATTTCGAGGATTGCTTGATGCCTGGTTGACCCAAGGTCTGGCCCACGAGAGCGTCGATTCAGCGTTACCGCCCGCAGCTATTGGTTATTGTTTTGGCGGTATGGCCGTACTGGAAGGCGTTCGCGGTGGCTTGAATCTGGGTGGCGTGGTGTCGCTGCACGGTTTGTTGCAGACTGGGGAAGACCCGAGCCCGGCCAAATATGGTGTTTCGCGGCCCACCGTAAAGGCCTGTGTCAACCAATACAACATCCAAACCATCGTGGTAATCGAGAACGGTGCGAATGACGAACTGGTGCCAGAGGCCAGCAAGCAGCGGTTCTTTGCGGAAATGGACGAGGCCGGTGTTGATTGGGTCTTCCACCAATATGCGCAGACACCTCACGGATTCGCGCTGCCGCCTACCTTAGGGCCGCCCGGTCGCCTGTTTGAGACGGCCGATCGACGTTCGACGATGAGTATGTTGAACTTGTTTCGGGAAATATTCCCGGATGTCTCCCAGAATCCTGTGGCCCACAATGCCTCAGGCACGGCAATACCCTAAGTGTTGGCCGGCAAGGTATTGATGAGCCTGTTGTTAGTAGACTGTGAGGGTAATTAATGATCACTGTTGAGACTGGTACGAATGAGTTGCTGTGCCACATCGAAGATCGGGTCGCGACGCTGACGCTGAACAAGCCGAACAAAAAAAATGCGCTGGGAGACATACTCACACCCGCCTTACGCCGAATGCTCGCTGTGCTCGAACACGACCAGCGTGTCGGTTGTATCCTGCTGACCGGTGCCGGCAATGCGTTTTGTTCTGGTGGAGATATCAGTGGCATGGGGGGGCCGGCCGGCCAGCCGATGACGACCGCCGAACGGGTGGCTGACCTGACGCATAAACAGGTGACCTTGACCCAGCGTTTATTTGAGCTTGATAAGCTCACCATAGCCGCGCTGCCGGGTGCCGCCGCAGGCGCAGGATTGTCGATAGCGCTGGCCTGTGATCTGCGCGTTGCCGCTGAAAGTGCTTTTATGGTCACCGCATTTGCCAATATTGGCCTGTCTGGCGATTATGGTGGTACCTGGTTTTTGCCCCGTTTAATTGGCTTGGCCAAAGCCAAAGAGCTGTATTATACGGCCGACCGAGTGACCGCCGCTGAGGCGGCTCGTTTGGGTCTGGTGAATAAGGTGTTTGCCGATGCGTCCTTTAGGCTAGATGCATTTGCCTATGCGAAAAAATTAGCCAACGGCCCAACTCAGGCGCTGGGCCGAATGAAAAAAAATCTGAATGCTGGACTTGAGCAGAGCTTGACGGCCAGCCTTGCTTTAGAAGCGCAACACATGATCGCCAGCGGTGGCACTGATGAGTCTCGAGAAGCCATTCGAGCCTTCATGGAAAAACGCCCGCCTCGGTTCGATCAATATGAGCCCGAGCGCTAGCGAGTTGAAGCTTAGCCGCCACGATCATTCTTGTATTTAATCCATTTGCCTTTCGAGTAGAACATTCATGACAATAGCGATGCCAGATAAACCCTTGAGCCGTGCCGATGCGCTTAAACAATTAACCGCGCCGGGTCAGCCGTTTGCAATGCAGTTGGTGGATATTGGTGGTAACCCTTGTCGCGTCTACGTTAACGCACCCAATTCGTTACGAGAGTTGTTTGCGGAGAATCGCAGCGACGAGACATTTTTTGTCTATGAAGATGAGCGTTACAGTTTTGAAGATATGTATCAGCGAGCGGCCACCATCGCTGCGACACTGGTGAATGACTACGGCGTCGGTCGTGGTGATCGGATCGCGATCGCGATGCGCAACTATCCGGAATGGATCATGGCGTTCACGGCGATCACCTCGATCGGTGCGATTGCCGTGGCGATGAACGCTTTATGGGGTCCAGAAGAAATGGCTTATGGTTTGAGCCATAGTGGCGCGCGACTCGTTTTTGCCGATCAGGAGCGGGTCGACCGACTGGCACGCTGCGAGCCGTCGTTGAATATCGATATTATCGGGGTTCGCCTGAAAGAACCGGTGGCGTCCGGCGTGCGTTTGATTTCCGATATTCTGGCCACGCCCGCGGCGATGCCCACGGCTGAGATTGACCCGGATGAGGATACGCTAATACTGTACACCTCAGGATCCACCGGTCATCCCAAAGGGGCTGTGTCGAGCCACAGGGCGGTGATATCGGCCCTGTTGTCCTGGGAAATCGATGCCGCCGCCAGTGCGCTGATCAACAACACCGAGCCGCTGGTGTTGCCTTATCAAATAGCCACTCTGTTGGGTGTGCCCTTGTTTCATGTGGCGGGATCTCATGCGGTATATCTGTCTTGCTATCGCAGCCAGCGCAAGCTGGTGGGTATGTACAAGTGGGATGTGGAGACCGCAGCCGAGCTGATCGAGCGGGAACAGATCGCCAGCTTCGTGGCGCCTGCAGCGATGACCGGTGACCTCGTAGAGGCAGCGCTGAGAACCCAACGTGATTTGAGTTCCCTGCTGGTCGTCGGCGGTGGCGGCGCGCCACGAGCGCCAGATCAGGTCAAGCGTATTGCAACCACCTTTAAACAAGCCATTCCGAATACGGGCTGGGGGATGACGGAGACGAATGCTATCGGCACGGGTATTTCTGGCCAAGACTACCTTGATCGTCCGAGCAGCTCCGGTCGAGTCGCCGCCGTGCTTGATGTCGCGATCATGGACGAGGCTGGTAATCACTTGCCCCAAGGCCAACGCGGCGAATTAATGGTACGTGGCACCTCGATGATTCGAGGTTATTGGGATAATCCTGCGGCAAACGCGAGTTCCTTCACGGATGGCTGGTTTCATACGGGCGATGTGGCTTATCTGGATGAAGAAGACTTCGTGTTTATCGTCGACAGGCTCAAACAACTGATTATTCGCGGGGGCGAGAATATTGGCTGTGGCGAGGTTGAGGCCGCGCTGTTGAATCATCCGGATGTGATTGAGGCGTCAGTCTATGGTGTTCCGGATGAGCGGCTTGGTGAAGAGATTGGGGCGACGGTCTACGTGCGGCAAGCGGTTGATGAGGAGGCGCTGCGGGGCTTCCTGGTGGATCACCTAGCGCGGTTCAAGATCCCGCGCTATATCTCGTCAACTTTTGCGGTGTTGCCTCGTATCGCATCTGGCAAGATCGACAAAATTGAGCTGCGAGCCAAGCATGGCAAGGCGCTGGGTCTTTGAGGCGGGCGTCTTTGGAATGCGAGGCCTTTAGGCGCCTAGATCATTAGGCGCTGATCTGTTTGCGGCGATTAACGGCTGTGTGATGGGCTTACTTCCAGGCGAAAACCGGCTGGTCGAAATGCTTCACTCGCGTGGCTTTGCCCTGCAGTGCGACTTCTCGAAACTGGTAGAGCACGGCAGCGGTGGGTGAATAGATGCGATCGTCCAGGTAATTCATGGATAAGACGGGTCTGTCGCTCTCGGGAATGTTTTCCAGATTTGGCGAATCTGAACGCATGAGTTCCGAGAATGTGAAGGCATGGATGGATTCAACTTCGTCAGGATTTGGCATGAGATTAGCGTCCTCGATATCGGTCCAGACAATCACCGGCGTAATGATGAAGCCGGAACGCGTCACATAATCATCTAGGGTGCCGAGTACCGCTGATGCGTCGAGATCCAGATTGACTTCTTCTGCAAGCTCACGCAACGCGGCACCGGTGGCTGTCTCGCCGGCGTCGATGCGGCCGCCAGGTAATGCCCATTGACCGCCATGGTCCCGCAGTCGAGGCGCACGGCGGGTGACGATCACGGCGCCCTGATCTTCGTGGCGGAAGATCGCGAGTGCAACAGCGGCGCTGCGCAAGGCGAGCTCGGCATGCCGTCGATCCTGAAAGGCGTCGACGTTACCCGCGATGCGTGCGCGCAGGCGAGAGGTGAAACTAAAATCTTCGATGGGATGCATGGCGTGAGGTTAACTCGAAAGCCGATGCCTGTAAAACACACCCCTGAATGTCTCGTCGAGGCCTAACTATCTATGTGCTGCTGGATCGTGCTGCTGGATCGCGCTGCTGGTTGGCGCGACGCGACCAATGGCTATAGAAAGCCAGAATACGGTGCTAAAGTGGTGGTCGGTTGATGGCCGAAGCAAAGGCCAGCGTTGATGCCGTGGTGATAGCGCAGGAGTAACGTTATCCGTGTGCGGCTTTGCGGCTTTGCGGCCTAGAGATAGTGAGATAGTGAGATAGTGAGATAGTGAGATAGTGAGATAGTGAAATATGCCTAAGGCTCGATTGCCTGAGTGTCTGGCTTCGAACCATTAATATTTTTTGTCGGCGGGGCAATTCGTCAACGAAACACATGGCGGTTTAGTGTTGTTTATACTTGGAGCATATTATGCGACTGACACCGACTGATGCAGCATTCATTTATATGGAGTCCGCCAGCGGCCCCATGCACATCTCATCGGTCTACGTGCTTGATGGCGAGCTGACTTACGACCAACTGCTGACACGCTTTGAAAAACGAATTCACCTGATTCCTGCCTATCGGCGGAAGTTGCAGCTGGTGCCGCTGAGTCTTGGCCATCCGGTTTGGGTCGATGACCCCGAGTTTGATTTGACCCATCACGTCATTCATCACCAGGCCCCTGCGGGTAGCACCCTGGAGGAGGCGATGGATATTGCCGTGACGTTGAATGAGCCAATGCTGGATCGAAGCCGGCCGTTGTGGAAAATGATCTTGATTGAGGGTGTGCCCGGCCAGACATTGTTGTTACAGATGACTCACCACGCGATGATTGACGGTGCTTCGGGCATTGAATTAACCATGGTGCTATACGATCTCGATCCCCGCGCCGGCGAACCCGTGCCTCCCAATGAGCCGTGGATACCCGAATCCATACCCACGGCTGCACAGTTGATGAGTGATGCCATTGCAGAAAATATGCGCCACTTCGATACCGACAACCCCATGCAACTGTTGGCCCGCGCAGTCAATAACGCCAAGATGCTAGCGAAAGCTGCGGAGGTTATGGGCCGTTTTGTACAATTGCCGGTGATAACGGCCCCATTTAATGCCGGTGCCGTGGGGCCTCAGCGTAAAGTCGGTTGGATGCAAAAGCCATTTGCTGACATTCGAAATATTCGGAAACACCTTGGCGGCACCATCAATGATATTGTGTTGGTGGTGGTGTCTGAAGCGGTAGCGCGATATTTGCAGTCTCACGATGAGCACGTAGATGGGGAGTATATGCGCATTATGTGTCCTGTGAATGTTCGAACCGAAAGTCAGGAAGGTGCCTTGGGGAATCAGGTGTCTGCGATTTTTCCGCGTCTGTCGGCTCAGCCGATGGATTGCCTGCAACGCTTGAACGCGGTAGTTGCAGAAACCGAACGCATCAAGCGCGACGAAGAAGCACAGGCATTAACTGTGATGCAAGACAGTATGCCAAATATACCACCTGTAGCCATGTTGGCGTCCCAATTGATTGGTACGCCCCTCGATCCGACCGTTTTTGCCTCGCGCTTTCTAGCCCCGGTGATACCCAGTGTGGGTGGTTATCGGCCGCCGCACCTGGGCTATAATTTCACCTGCACCAATGTCCCTGGTGTCCAGGTGCCCCAGTATATGTGTGGCTATGAGGTAACCGATACTATTGGGCTATTGGTGCTCAATGGCAATGTGGGATTTAGTATCACTATATTGAGTTACAACAAAAAGCTCTTCTTTAGTTTTATTTGTGAACCAAGGCTGCTGCCCGATCTGGATCACATCGTTACTGCGGCTGACGATGTCTTTCAGGAACTGTTAGCGGCGGCTGCGACAAAGGGTCAATTACGCCAGGGTTAAAGCAACCCGTGGCACTGGAGAAATAATGACTGATTTAATCAACAACTATCCGAAGTCTATTACGTTAGTCGATGGTGCCAAAGTCGAAATACGTTATATGACGCCTGCCGATCGCGATGCAGTGCTTGCCTTTGCGCGAGGCCTGGCAGAAGCGGATATGCTGTTTTTGCGGGTTGATATTACCCAGTCCGAAGTGGTCGACAACTGGATGCGGAATTTACAAGCAGAGATAACCACCACGCTGGCCGCCTACGATAAGGAAGGCCTGATCGGCTACGCGAGTGTGCATAAAAACCCGGCGCCATGGACTCGGCGGGTGGGAGAGTTGCGGGTCAACGTGAATCAAGCTTACCGGGCTCGCGGACTGGGCAAGAACCTGACTTCAGAAATTTTCAGCGTTGCTCGAGGGCTCGGGCTTAAAAAATTGATGGCGAATATGACCGCCGACCAACATGGCGCCCAAGCGGCATTTCGGCGCCTGGGTTTTGTTCCGGAAGCTGTTTTGGCCGACTATGTGGAAGATCGAAGAGGGATGTCGAGGGATCTGGTCATCATGTCCTTTGACATTAATGGTCATTCCGACAGTATTGCAGATCCTGTTCGAATCTAAGCCTTTTAGGTTTGGGGCAATAGACTCGGCTTGGCTTGCGCCGATGCGAATTTGATCGAGAGGCTAGTCACTCCTGAGAATGTCAGAGTCTAATGGGCCCATCGTCGTGGATTAGTGGCAGGCTCAGTAATTCTAGCGATACTCCACCTGAGCATCACGATGGACCATATGTAAGGTCATGCCGCTGCGTGCGAGTTCTTGTTTGCGCCAGCGTGCTGTCTGTGACTTGCGCGCGAATTTAGCCCGTTGGCGGCCCCACCAATTGAGTCCCAGTTTGGCATACAAATAGCGATGATCACCGAATTTCGTGATGCCCTGTTCGCGCTTCATGGCAGACTGGGTGATAGAGCCAAAATGATGCATGAGGGCGGCGCCGACGCAGCCGACCTTGAGCCCGTGGCGAGTGCAGCGAGCAAGAAATTCCGCATCCTCGCGACCAAAGAGCAATCGATCAGTATCGATGAAACCGATCTTTTGAAACACTTCGCGCCGAACCGAAAAGCACACGCCGTGGAACCAGCCGACGCGTACTGTGTTTTGCATAGTCTGCAGAAAGGTTTGCGTGAATTCATTGAGGTCGTAATCAAGTTCAAATTCCACCATCGATGGGCTGACCACATCCAGGTCGTATTTCTCAGCGGCCGCAATTTGCGCCTCGATAAAATTGTGAGTGCAAATGATGTCGTTGTTCAGCAGCACAACCCAATCACTGGACGACAGCAGGGCGCCCTGAGTCCAGGCGCCGCCGCATCCCAGGTTGACCGGATTGATCACGGACCGAATGTCACTGCGAGTCGCCAGCCAATTGGGCGTGTCGTCAGTACTGCCGTTATCAATGATCAGCAATGACTCGGCTGGTACGCCATGATCGATCAAGCTCTGAACGCATTGTTGCGTATAGTGCAGCTGATTGAGCACGGGAATCACGATAGTATAATTGATGTTGCTAGTCATAGTTCTGTTCTCAAGAGCGCCACGCCAGCGGGATAACATTGTTTGGTCGTTTGCTGATCAAAATGCGCCTGTAAGTTATCAATTATGTCTTGCCCGAAAAAGCACAAATTTACTGTTCGAGGCCAGCAATTCCAAGTCAGAAAACCAGCGTTTGAGCTTCATATGATAACTCAGGTGGCGATTGCCCACGACCCACAATTCTCCGTCTTGGCGCAAGACATGGGCGGCGTCCTGAAACATGGCTAGGGCCACTGTATCGCCGACAGCATGACTTTGATGAAAAGGTGGGTTGCAGAGAATCAGGTCGGCTGAATTGTGGGCGAAGCCGGAAAGACCATCGCCCAGATAAAAATGCCCGCGCTCAAGCGACTGGTTTATTTGCGTAAAATTGTCCCGTGCAGATTCGATGGCCATATAAGATTCGTCAACGAAATACACATTGGCTTCTGTGTTGCTTGCGCCGGCGGTTAACCCGAGAATGCCGTTACCACAACCTAGATCGATAATCTCATGTTGGTGAGGCTTGAAGGCCAAGTGTTCGAGCATGAACCGCGTGCCGATATCGAGTTTCTGGCGAGAAAAAACATTGGCATGGTTGCTAATATTGAACGGTGTCCCGACGTGCGGCCAGCGCGTAGGGTAAGGGTTGTCAGCACGAGGTAAATTGTTATCAACCGTGACCTCTATCAATTGGGCTTTTTTTCGTGCCGGGCCGGTCTGCGTCGGGCCAATAATACGTTCCAACATTTGCCAGACGGTGCGGGTCATTGCTTTCGCCATACCAGCTACAATCACGCGGCTGTCTGCGACTAACAAGGGCTTCAAGCGGCACAATTGATCCTCGAGCAGCGCCAGCGCCTTGGGTACCTTGATGATGGTGAGCTGGGGGCAAAAGTCTGGTGTTGTGGTGCTAGGCAGGGAAATGACCTGCGCTGTACTGAGCTGATTAGTCGCAAGGTTTGCGCGCAAGCCTTCATGGCCAAGCCAGGAATCTGACCAATTCACCGGCGCTAACTTGTTCAGCGCGATTGAGAGCGCGCCGAAACTATCGTTGGCAATCAGCAGGCGCCCTGGGGCAGGAGGGCGCTCAGAGAGATGCTGAAGCACGTACTCGTCAGCTGCATCCCAGGCTCGTAGCAACTCTTTTTGACGTTGCGGAAAGCGTGATAAAGTCCATTCGCCCGAGGGCGCGCTCAGCAGTTTCTCAGTCATAGATGATGTCTGCTGCGATAGAGTGTTACCAACATTTCAAAATATTGGAAGCGGTTAGGATTACTCACTAGGATCCAGGCGAACAAAATATCTGGGTGGAAAGCCGGTCAGCAGGCGAAAGCCGAAGCCGGTTGGATTGTCCGTCGCGACGCGTTCGTGCTCGGCGCCCGTCACCGGCACGGCTCGATAAGCACGGGGTGCTTCAGCAGGGAGCGCGACCATAACCTCTGGGTTCTCGAGTGCCTGGTGGTACCAGGCGCGGGGCCAGTGATTTGCTGCCACATAAAGCTTGCCGTCGCTGAGTAGGCGGGCAATCACGCGGGCATGCGCTGCACCTTCTGCATCGGTGGTAGTGACCACAAGAGTGCTCTGGCTGCTGGGTTGGAAGTAACCTATCGTGGATTCAAAGGCGACGATGACGGCGATATAAACCACCACCAGGATAGCTAAAATTTTTACCCCTTGCATGCTCATCTCCTGAACTTGATCATCGATAAATGGCAGTTTACGCAGAAGTTTGGAGTAATTCAGTATTTGTCTGCCCGCCGCGGTTGATGTCAGACCCACATGTGTCTTCTAGCCAGTGAGTCTTGCCAGTAAGGTGCGCGCATTGATGACGCCATGTTCCATAAAGTCATCCACCACCACTGCAAATTCATCAGGCACATCTCGAGGGACGCCGTGGCCGACTCGGCTGAAGACGTGGAGGGTGCCATTGGGCAGTAACTGCCAGTCGTTGACGTTCGCCACGCAGAGTCCGTCGGCGGCGCCGGCAATGATCAGTGTGGGGGTTGTGAGTTCCGGTAGTCGATCGGTGACATTAAACTCACCCATGGAGTGCCATGAATCAACATAGTGTTTGTCAGAGACAGAACGGGCGCGGTCAACACCGAGGATAATGTCGGCATCAGAGGCGCGAAGGCGGAGTAACTGCCGTTGTTGGATCATGGTGTCGCGACCCGTCGGTGCGGCACGGAGGGCCATGCCGGACTCGAGTACCTTAGGGTCGGCGTGAATTCCGCCCGCGGGTATTGGTGCAACCAGTATTAGCTTGTTCAGTCGCGCCCCATGCTCAATCCCCAATTGATAACCGACACCGCCCCCCATGCTGTGGCCAACATAGGTAAATTTTTCCAGTCCCAAAGCGTCAGCCATGGCGACAACATCACGGGCATACTGCGGTATGTTATGCCCCTCAGCTGGATATTCGCTGTCGCCAGCGCCTCGACAGTCCATGACGATACAGCGGTATTTGTGCTGTAGTCGCGGCGCTATTTCGTCAAGCCAGACATCATGAGCCCCGGTATAGCCGTGGTGGAATATAATTGGTTCGCCAGCACCCCGTTCGTCATAGAAGAGTTCAACGCCATTGATGATTTGTTTGGGCATGAGCGAGTCTCGGGTAAATAGGTGGGTTTGAACATAGCAAATACCAGGGACTTTCGCGATATCAAGTGATCGATATTTTGGTCTGACAGTGTTGCAGAGGCGGTGACGTGGGCTCAGGGTGATAGTGGTTGTACCCTAGCGGGCGTTGAGGCATATTGATTGTCCGTTAATACCTGCCCCGAGAAGTCCTATGTCTGGTTTTACTGACCCATTGGTTTTGCTCGGTATCTTGGCGCTGCTAGTGGTTATTTCGGAGTGGCTAGTGGCGCATACCGCGCTACGGCATTTGGGTACCGCGTTATTGGTGATTGTTCTGGCGGCCTTGATAGCCAATTTGGGGATTATTCCCGCCGCCTCTTCCGCCCCGCCACTGTACGATGGCATTTTTGCATTCCTGGCGCCTGTGGCGATATTTTTTCTGCTGCTTGAGGTTAACCTGCGAGACCTTAAGCGTGCCGGGCTACCGATGGTCTTTACCTTCTGTCTAGGGGCTCTTGGTACCATCGTCGGCGTCTTGGTCGCCAGCCTGGTCGTTGGTAGTGAAGGCGCCTTTGGCGATCTCTATTACGCGATCAATGGTATGTTCACCGGTACCTTTATCGGTGGCAGCCTCAACTTTAATGCCATTGCGCTAAATTATGATGTGACCAAATCGGGTGAAATCTACGCTGGGGCCGTGGTGGTCGACAATATTTATACTATGGTCTGGATGCTCGTGACCCTGGCGCTACCAAGAATATTTATGGCCGCAAAGCAGTTGGTGGGTAACGATGCTGTAGTTGATCTGCTCCATGTGCCCGATACAGATGAGGCTACCGTGGCTCCCTGGGATCTCGCGGTATTGATGGCGCTCGGTTGTGTAGCCTTGGCGTTCGCTAATTTTTCGACGAATTGGTTGCTTGTTCAGGGGATCAATCTGCCGATGATTATTATCCTGTCGACTGTTGCCTTGGTCTTGGCACAGTTTCCTGCCATCGGAGCCCTGCGTGGCAGTCGAACGATTGGCTTGTTCGGCGTTTACCTGTTTCTCGCTGTAATCGGTGCCTATGCCGAGTTCTCGGCGCTGGCAAATATTGGCAATCTTGCTTACTCGTTAGTATTGTTCGTGGGCATCATACTTACCGTACACGGTGTGATCATCTTTGGCGTGGGCCGTCTCTTCCGGCAAGATTGGGAGTTGCTGGCGATCGTGTCGCAGGCCAATATTGGCGGGCAAACAACAGCCATCGCCTTGTGTCGGACTTTCAACCGACCTGAGTTGTTTTTACCGGCGATTCTTATCGGCAGCTTGGGCAATGGCGTAGGTACCTATGTCGGTTTCCTAGTCGCAGAGTTCAGCCGTTGAGGCGCAGTTAGCGGGAGGGTGGGTCAAAAATCGGGCCAAGAGAAGCGTCTGTAGCGCTGCCATGACCCAGTAATGTTAGATTGCCAGATCGAACACGTAGATGTCGGAACCATCTCGCCTGAGTTTAGTTGAGTTCGTAAGACGTGCATCTCTGGCGCGTGAATTATCCGCCTTACGGACTATCAGAATGGCGGTCGTGTTGGGTTCCTGGTCAACGGATGTGGGTAGATGCAGGCGTCGTTCAGGGGCGATAGCATCGAGTTTGCCGTCGTAAAACACAACGTAAGCCATGGATGAGGGCTGAATGCGACTGCCTGTGGCGAAAGATGGGTGGCTAGCCATGGCCGCGATACCCAGTGCCAGGGCTGCCAGCTGCCCGTCGGGAAAGGATCGGTTCTCAATGATGTCATTGAATATCATATTGCTGCCCCGGACCTTACCTTTGACTTCGTAGTAAGCCATGTAGGGGGTCTGGAGCACTGCCTTGGCCTCTTGATCCCCTAGCAGGCTTTCGATCAATTTGTTGGGTACCTCGTCGTTGCCTCCCAGGGTATTGGGCTCGAAGCTGGCGTTGGCGAAAGACACGCTGGAATATATCAGAAACGCAAAGACCGCTATTGATCGCTTCATGTTATGGCTCACTGTTCGTTGGTGAATTATGTGTGGACGACTGTTCCTACCAACCTGTACCGCGTGACCTCAGCGCAGAAGCAGCGTCTTAGTCCACAGTGGCGAGATAACCTGCGTGGCGCTTATTCTGGCCCAATGGGCCGTTCGATACAGGTATTTCCGATGAGTCGAGCGTTCGCGTAGTTAAGATGCGAAGGGTCGCAAACTCTGACCGTAAAAACTTAATTGGATACTATTCCGCAACGAACTGCCTGGGGTCGCGGGGGTGTGGTTTCCTACAAGCGGTTCGTCAAATACTAGCCGCGAATGGCTTTGATCGTGCTTTGGGCCCATTCTTCGCTGAGATCCCATAGCCGCGTCGCTACCGTCTCATCAGCGGCTTGCGCTGACATGGTTGCTGGTTGGCAATGAGAGAAGTATAGACCGGCGATCTTCTTGGGATTGCTCTCAACCGCACAATACACGGTGGTCGCCGCACCTTGGTTGGCATTTTTGGTCAAGGGGCTGATGAGCTTCATCAGGGTTCGCATGAAAGCAGAGCCACGGCCGATGTCTGTCGTCACAAGCGTGCCAGGATGCAATGAACAGGCGCTCAAACCTTGTTTGGCATAACGTCGCTGCAGCTCGTTTGCCATCAGTACATTGGCCAGTTTGGCCTGGCCGTAGGCTGTCCAAGTACGAAATGTCTCTCGCGTCAATGGAAACCGGTTGAAGTCGAGTGTCTTCGGCGCCCGATGGGACTCGCTTGAGACCATGACGACTCGAGATTCCAGCGCGTTAAGTAGGCGCGGCATCAACAGTTTGGTCAGTAGGAAGTGCCCAAAGTGACAGACGCCTACCGTCTGCTCCAGACCTTCGCGAGTTGGCTGGAAGTCAGTGCTGATAAGGCCAGCATTGCAGATCAAGATGTCGATTTTCTCAGCGTCGAGCTTTTCTGAAAACGCGATGATACTGCTCGCGCTGGCCAGATCCAGCGGCAGAAATTCAACCTGGCAATTCGGGTGTAACTGCCGTGTTTTCAGCACCGCGGCTTGGCCTGTGGTCGCCGACCGGCAGGCGAAAATCACATGGGCCCCGGCTGCTGCCAGAGATCTGGCGGTCTCAAAGCCGATGCCTGTGTTGGCGCCTGTCACGATCGCGAGTTTGTCCGATAAGTCTAGACTGGCGACGATCTGGTCGGCAGAGGTATTGGCGTTAAGTACGGGCATTCTGTTCTCTGAGTCACGCAAAGGCGCCAGCTTAATAGTTACTGGGGCGCAATTGCAACGTTGGCTCATTGGCGAAGAGCGCCCGAGGGCGGCTGACGCGCTGGTTGATCAGCAACGGTGGGTCTATAATCTCTGCTTAGCAGTGAGGGAATGTACATGGCGACTCTTTCAAAAGGCAACTCTATCGCCGTGACAAGTACAGCAGGATTTATCGGTGGTTGGGTGGCTCACCTTTTGCCTCATCAGCGTTACTTGGCAAAAACCTGGGTTGCGGGCAGGATTTTACGTGGAGTGGGCCAATGAATGCCAGAGTCGTCACATCAGCGAGCACCAAAGACGCTGACGTTTTAGTGATTGGTGCCGGTGTCATGGGTATGACTATTGCTCAGCGATTGCTCGAAGCCGGTCGCTCCGTTTTATTAGTGGACCCGTCTGAGCCGGGCAGTGGTGCTTCTTACGGCAATGCGGGCACCATTGCAGACTATGCGATTATGCCCGTGGGTTCTCCTGCGGTGCTGCGCAATTTACCCGCACTGTTGTTTGATAAAAATAGCCCGCTGTCGATTCGTAGGGCGGCACTGTTTACGCTGGCCCCCTGGTTGGTTAGGTTCTTTTTTCAGTCGTTTCCGGGCGCAACTCAAGCGAATGTTCAGGCTTTGGCGAATATTCTGGCTGATGCGGCTCCTCGTTGGCGGGCGTTGGCAGAGCAGATTGGTGTCCAGTCGTTGGTCCGAGCCCGTGGTTGCTTCTATCTTTATGAAGATCTGGCGAGCTTCGATCGGGGCAAGCAAGATATTGCCTTTCGCCGGTCGATGGGTATTAACGGTGAGATGCTGAGCCCCCAGGAATTGGGTCAATTAGAACCGAAGCTGCCAGAAATCGGCGGTGGTGCTGCCTATTTTCCGGACGCTATATTCTTAAGTGATCCGGGTCAGGTGATGGCGCGACTGTCTCAGTTCATCCAGGCTGCCGGCGTTGAGTTCCATCAAGCGGCCGCTCTGCGCATTGAGCGGCAGTCAGGCGGCGTGCGGGTGGTGCTGGCAGACAAGTCGATCGTTCGCGCTCGACAGGTTGTGATTGCGGCTGGGGCCCATTCCCGTGACTTGGCAAAACAGGCGGGGGATCGCATACCCCTGGATACCGAGCGCGGCTATCATCTTGAATATGACCTTGCCGAACCCCTGTTACAGCGACCGGCGTGCGCCAATGCCCAGGGCTTTTATATGTGTCCCATGACGGGCAGGTTGCGGGTGGCGGGTACGGTTGAACTGGGCGGCTTGAGTCCGACACCGTCACAGCACCGACTGGATACTTTGGAACGCGGGATTCAGCAGTATTTTCCAAACTTGGGAAAACCCAGCCGAACCTGGCTGGGTTTTCGACCTTCCATTCCCGACAGTCGGCCCGTGATTTCAGCCTCTCGTTCAGGTAACGATGTGGTCTATGCCTTCGGTCACGGCCATATTGGCCTGACCCTCGCGCCCGTTACGGCGGCGATGGTCACTGCGCTGATCACCGGTGATACCTCACCGGTCAGTCTTGAAGACTTCTCAGCCCAGCGATTCCGAGGACCTTTTTAAGGTTGCCTAAGCAACCTTGGTCCTGGGTGCCGGATTATCAAAGTTGAGCACGCCGTCATCCAGGGGTGCGACGGGTAAGATATCCTTTTCCGCATAGTAATCCTGGCTGTTAATCCAAGGACCGACATCGCTTTGCCGTGGCAACCGTGGTCCGCCCCGTTGTATATAGCCAGGTGCAAAGTCATCAGTGTTGATGAAACCCTTGCCGTTCATGCCTTGATCTTCGGGTCGCAGGCGCGGCGTCACCTGACGCACGCCCTGTTCATCCATGTGATTCAATACACGACAGATGTAGTGCGCGATCATATCTGAGCGCATGGTCCATGAAGTACGAATGTAGCCAAAAATCCAAGCCAGATTAGGAATGTCAGAGACCATGACGCCGCGGTAAGTCCAGCGTTCCGGTAGATCGACTTTTTTACCGTCGATATCAAAGGCGATGTTGCCCAAGCCGCAGAGTTCAATGCCTGTAGCACTGACAATAATGTCTGCCTCGATGATCTCGCCAGATTTTAGCAAAATACCATTTTCGACGAAGCGGTCAATATGATCGGTGACCATGGAGGCTTTGCCGGACTTGATGGCCTTGAATAGATCGCCGTCGGGTAACAGGCAAAGACGCTGCTTCCAGGGGTCATACTCGGGTGTGAAATGGGTTTTGACATCGTAGCCCTCGGGCAATTCAGCGGCAACCAGATCCACCAGTTCAGTTTTCGTGGCCGCAGGATCCGCCATCGACCGGGCAGTAATGTCCTCGCCAAATGCCAGCGCCTGGCGTTTTTTGATGCCGTGAATCCAATCCAGCGGCACATCCAGTGCGCGGAGTTCCTCAATCATGGGTTCCTCTACCGAGTTGTCCATAGAGACGTAATAACTGGGTGAACGTTGTAACTGTGTCACATGGGCCACCTTGTCGGCGACCGCCGGGACGATCGTCGCCGCTGTTGCGCCTGAGCCGATAACCACCATCCGCTTGCCGGTATAGTCGAGATCGTCTGGCCACTGTTGCGGGTGAACGATGGTGCCCTTGAAGGTATCTTCGCCAGGAAAGTCAGGTTTATAACCGCCGGCATAGTCGTAGTAGCCTTGGCACATAAATAAGAAGTTGCCCGTAATCCTGACTTGGCTGTCGTCGCCACGGGTGGCGATGACCTGCCAGCAGGCATCTTCAGTAGACCAGGAGGCCGTGTTAACCCAGTGGTTGAAGCGAATGTTGGGGGTCAGGTCATTTTCCTCGACCACTTCGTTGAGGTACCGAAGAATTTCATCTGCGGTGGCGATGGGTTGTCCATGCCAAGGTTTGAAATCGTAACCAAAGGTATACAGATCACTGTCAGAACGGATGCCAGGATAGCGAAATAGATCCCAGGTCCCGCCGATCGCGGCGCGGCCTTCTAAAATCACGTAATCTTTGCCCGGGCACTCTCTTTGCAGATGGCAAGCAGCGCCAATGCCAGAGATGCCGGCGCCAACGATAATGACGTCATGGTGTTCAGTTTGCATGGCTACGCCTCTTTTTTGTGCAAATTATAAAGCCAGTAATGGTCGCCTCGAGTCAAGAATGCTGTGTATTTGAGGCGGCCATTGAGCTATTGAATAAAACACGTTCTGGGTTTCAGCGCAAGCGCTTGGCGCTAGGCCCGTATCTCAGCGATGGGTGCCACGTGCAGCCAGAGTGACTCGGGTTTGGCGAGAGAGGGCGGTCATTAACCCGCAATTTGATATGCCAGTGCCTTGAATTCATGACTGAAAGGATGCCAGAAACCGGGCATTCGCTGAGTTGAACACATTCCGGTGATGCCCGCTGTGGGCGCCATCCAAGAATGGGTGCCAGCCATGCCACCCCAGTGATATTCGTCTTGAGCGCCGGCCGGATCATGGCTTTGGAGCGTGTTCCGTAAAGCAAAGCCGAGTCCAAATACCGTGCCTGGCATGGCCCACATGGGAAATGCCACGCCAACACCTTCGGCCAGTTGGTTGGTGCGCATGAGCTTCAGAGTTTCCGGCTTCAGTATTCGTGCACCTTGCCACTCACCCTCATTGACGATCATGCGAATGAAGGTCATATAGTCACTCATGGTGGAGACCAGGCCACCGCCGCCCATCAGCAACGCCCGTTGGCTGTTGTATTGGCCGGTTCGCGGGTCATCGACCTTAGTCATGCCAGGCTTTGTCGGGTCGAACGGGTCCTTGGGTGCATACATGGTAATAAATCGATCAGCCTTTTCTGGTGGAACCCAAAAGTCCGTGTCCACCATAGCGAGGGGCGTGAAGATGCGTTGCGCGAGAAAGTAGTCGAAGCGCTGGCCGCTCAGTACCTCAACCAGTCGCGCGCAGACGTCGGTGGCGACGGAATAGCGCCAGCTTGTGCCGGGGTGATAGGCCAGTGGCAATTGGCTGACACGGTGGCAAAACTCTTCGAGATCGATACTGAAATCCCCGAGGACGTTCAAGCCGCCACTGCCGTAAGCTCGGTCGACAACTGAGTCTGGTTCGATGAAACCGTAACTGAAGCCGGCACTGTGGCTCAGAATATGTTTAATCAGAATAGGGCTGGCTGCGGCCTCTACATCGTCTGCTGAAGTGGCGTCAGCCAGCAATACCCGTGGATTAGCAAATTCCGGCATATATTTTGCCAGCTCATCATCAAGGCAAAATTTGCCGTCTTCATACAGCATCATCAAGGCGACAGAGGTGACGAGCTTGGTATTCGAGTACATGCGATAGATGGCGTCGTGGGTCAGTGGTGCCCCGGTTTCCTTATCCATGATGCCAAAGGTTGTGTAATCCAAAATGTCGGTGCCGCGCATGACAATAGTGCTGGCGCAGGCCAGTAGATCCTTGTCGATATAGGCTTGCATGCTGGCATGTAAGGGAGAGAAGTCCAGGTCGTGATCCTTCGTCGTCAAAATAGTCGAGGTTGGGGTGTTGATAGCAAGTTCTCCAGTGAAGTGTTGGGTCAGCAGCGGGCAATAGACCACGATTTTTGTCTATGGTCAAAACATCCCGAGTTTCGCGCCGGTCTGATAGGCCTCTTAGTTGTTGGCGTCGGCGAAAACTGTGGTGGATTCAGGCTGGCTAAAGTCAGCGTACGCTGGCCGGGTGAGGGTGATGCTGCTGGCGGTCAATTGGATGCCAATCGCTCCGGCAATATTGCCGGTGGTGCCGCTGATATAGGCCGGGCCTCCGCCGGGGGCCCGCGCGGCGGTGCCACCAAAGATGGCGACCCACTCATTGAGGTTAGTGGGTAAGTTGGTGTTGCTGACTCCGAGTGCTTGTTTGACTTGCGCGTCCACGTAGGTCGATTTGGCCACTCGAACGGCCGCTGTATAGTTGGTGTTGACCCGGGCCATATTGGCGGTTGAGATATATTGCTGGTAGGCCGGCAGAGCGACGGCGGCCAGAATGCCAATAATAGCGATGACTATCATCAGTTCGATTAGGGTAAAACCTTGCTGCGATGTGTGACGCATAGCGGTATTTCTCAAGGAGTTTGGGTTCTTGTCGAGATGAGATCGGCAAAGATGATGCCCAGATTAATCTGGCGTATCTATTTCATCGACCCCATTCCTCGCGACCATCTCATCAACATTAGTTTATGCCTGCTATTTCACAGTGGCCAGTTCTGAATGTCAGTTGTTCGGTTCAACAACTTAAATAAAGTCGCAAAATTCATACCATTGCAGGGATGCTGCCGCTCATGGGGTTACTGGCACGGTTTTTAGGGCCGACGGCTTAGCCGGGCATCAACCGGATGTTCACCCAGCGGCAGGTGAGGTTCAGTTAACGTCAGGAAGCGACGCTACGGGTCAGCTGTTAGCGGCGCTGGCATAAGCTGCTGACGGCGTAAGATCAAATCAATCCCGGTTAGCCGAGCTACCGCTAGCGTGTTATTGACGGTCGACCATCAGCTCCAGATAATGCCATTTTTCACTCAGCCTCTGCCAGTAGTAGAAGCGCGCAGAGTCGGTTTCAATGACATCGTCGTCTTCCACATGCACCACATGGCCCTCGGCTAACAGCCAAGCGTATTGCTCTACTGCGTAGGATATTTCCTCGATGATGGCGTAATTGAAGTTGATATCAAAGATGTCATAGCGCGTATCCACTGCGCGTTCCTGGGGATTGTGATTAAGCAGTTGCTTAATGGCCTGGCTTGCGCTGCCGTGAGATTCGACGCGGGCGAGGGAGTCCTGCAGTTCGCGACGGGTCATCAAGTTGAGACTTATGGTTTCCATGGTTTGCGGTATCCAATAAATAAGTGGTGTGATGGATCTCGCTAAGCCATCACTCATTGATTTTGACGGTGCTGTTAATGGCTTGGTAAAAACGGGCAAGAGCGAAGAGTAAAGGCAGTCAATCAAGCAGTCAATCAAACAGTCAATGGTGCAGCGTTGCTCAACATAGTGGGGTAGATCTGCGATTCGCTAATTGTCGATATAGCCTCTGGAAAAGTCCATCACCGGATAGCGCACCAAGCCTTTGAGCCGTTCATTTTGCAGGTATACCAAGGAATAAATGTGGGTGGGTAAAATTGGTGCTTCCTCGAATAAAATCTGCTGCATGGCACCGAAGGCGTCCATGCGTGCCTGCGGATCAGTGGATGAATGGGTTGTGGCTAGTAACCGATCATAGGTTGTATGTTGAAAGCCACCGTCGTTGTAGGGCCCGGTAGATTGGAAAATACCGGCAAAAAATACCGGGTCGAATATGGGACCGCCGCAAAATGCTGCGCGAGCTATGTCAAATTCGCCGGCGTGCATTTTTTTGATCGCTTGTTTGAAGGTCTGCTTGTCTACACGAACATTCAGGCCGAGAGACGATTGCAGTTGTGATTGAACGAACTCAGCATCGATCTGTCGAGTCTCGTTAGCCAGCAATATGATGGGTGGGATTTCGTCTACGCCAAGCTCAGCTTTGGCTTCGTTGAGAAGTTGTCGGGCCTGGGCGATGTCAAAGGGGATTGCTGGCGCAGGATATTCGGCCTGAAAGCGTTGTTTGACCCCCCGGGTTGGGCCAGAAAGCACCGAGTCAATTTTTTTCACGCCGGGCATGCCAATAATATTGTTGATATAACTGTCTCGATTAATGCCGAGTCGAATGGCGTGGCGTAATTTTTTATTGGCGGTGGGACGGTCTGGGTGCATATTCAAAATTAACCAGGCCATGCAATTTGTCGGTGCCTTGTTGACCCGATAGCCTGTGGCTGAGGCATCGTCGAGAATGTCTTCGTCAAGGTCTAGCGCCGCGAGTTCGCCGCTCTTGAACAGGTTTAACAGAGAGCGGTTGTCGGCAGTGATATAGCCTATGTTAATGCCAGACAAAGGTACGTCAGCCTTGCGCCAGTAATGTTCATTGCGCGTCAGGGTCATAGATGCGCTGTGGACCCAGCTATCGAGTTTGAATGGGCCATTTGACAGCAGGTTATCTGAGTCGGCGCCATATCTATCTTGTTGGGAAGAAACAAACGCTTCGTTCAATGGCATGTAGGCTGTGCCACTCAGCACGTGCAAGAGGTACGGGGCTGGTCGAGATAACATAACCTGCAGAGTGTGGTTGTCCAGTGCCTTGACACCCAGTGTCTCTGGCGGCTGTTGCCCGGCGATGATGGCCTCGGCGTTGAGCAGCAGATACGTAAAAAATGTTGACCCAGCCGCTGCGGTTTTAGGGTCGACCAGGCGCCGCCAAGCGAAAACAAAGTCTTGTGCGGTAACGGGTTCGCCATTCGCCCAGCGGGCATCAGTACGCAAGGTAAAGGTCGCGCTCTGGGGTGTGAGAACCCAGCTCTTAGCGACAGCCGGTTGAATTTCCCCGCGCCGATCTACGCGAACCAGGGCTTCATTGGTCAAGCCGAGAATAAATGCACTGGTGGTGTCTTCTGCCAATGACGTGTCGAGGCTGGGCGGTTCCTGGGCTAAGCTCAGGGTGATGCGCCCTGTCTCGGGTTCTATGCCCTTGGCCAGGGCCTGAGGCAGGCAGGCAATTAGCCACAAAAATGCCAGCGTCCAGGCTAGTGTTGAGTGAGCGTAATACGGGGTTTCCCCCCTGGTCAGCCTAGGCATTACCATCAATTGAATTGACCCGTCGCCGTTAGATGTGAGTTTACGCTACCATAACCTTCATTCCAGGTGTGAGCGATTTGATATTCGACGACGGGATGGGTAACTTGTGGAGAGTCATCAAAGGATCATTAAGCGAATATGAAGCATCGTATCCCAGAAGCCACCGCACCTCTTGAAATATGTTGGGATAAAATAGGTATCCCGCATATATTCGCCCAAAATGTTGAAGATGCCTTTCGCGGCATGGGCTATGCCTGTGCCAGCGAACGGCTCTGGCAGCTGCATTTAAGCAACCTGTATGCAACGGGTACGGCAGCGAGTGCTATGGGCGAAAAATATGTCGCTCAAGATCTGATGCACCGAGCGTTCAATGTCGCCGCCTATGATATTCCTGACTCGCCCGGTGACTATATCGTTGATGCCTATCTGCAGGGTGTTAACAGCTATGTAGATTCTCTTGACGAGATACCACCTGAGTTTCTTAAAGCCGGCACACAGCCAAGACATTATACCCGTCATGATGTCGCCTCACGGTACCGATTTACAGGTTGGTTCCAGCATAAGACCTGGTTGGAGAAAATTTATCTCGGTAAGTTAATGGCCACGCACGGCGTGGACTGGTTTCGCAATCATGTGCTGCGGTTCTCCAGCGCTGATGCCGATAATGTGGCGCTGTTGCACGATGCCTTGTTAGACATAGACCTGAATGTTGCGAAGCTGCTGTTTCCCCATGAAACCCGTCTGAGCGGTAGCAATAACTGGGCGGTCTCGGCAGCGTTATCCAAATCGGGCATGCCGTTGCTGGCGATGGACCCCCACCAACCGCATACAATACCGAACACGTTTTTCTATTCCCATTTGAGCGCGCCGGGGTGGGATGCTTTTGGCGCCAGTTTTCCTGGCGTGCCTTACTTCATGATGGGCTTCAATCAAGACGTATCATGGGGTTTGACCACCGGTTTTGTCGATACCTACGACGTGTTTGTGGAGCGAGATAAGCCTGATGTCAGCCGCGACTATGAGATTGCCGTGGCGGGGCAGGCGTCGCGATCTTTTGCGGTCATGGAGTCAAAGCGGGGGCCGATCCTGGAGTCCATCACCGATAATCTAGGCATCACCGTGCCTGCCGCGCGACAGCACGTCACGGCCCTGGATTGGGTGATGCGTGATCAGCCGACTTCTGCGGGTGTTCTAGCGCTGATGCCGCTGGCTAAAACCAGCGCGGAGCTTGGCTCGGCATTGTTCGAAGCTGATCGATGTCCATTGGTGAATAACATTATTGCTGTGGATCGCCACAATAGCCTGCACCGCTATGTGGCGGCAACGCTTCGCAAGCGTCCCGGCCATGGCAAGCCGGGTGTTACCGGTGTGGTGCCATTACCTGGCTGGGATGACCGGTATGCGTTTGACACGAGTCAGGCCCATGAATTGCTGGTTGAGCAGAATCCGACGACGGGCTATCTGTACACCGCCAACAGCGACACCATGGGTGAGCGAGGTGAGTACCCCATTCACAATTTCCCGGCTCAGGATGCCAGAGCGCGACGCATCGAAGAGCTGCTGATCGAGCAGGGTGGTGGCTTCGACACGGACTATTTTTTGTCGATGCAGCGCGATTTGCTGGATGTGCGCGCTCGAGACTTGGTGCCGAACTATATTGAGGCGCTGGCGACAGATCAGTCCAGTCCCGAGCTCCGCCTTGCCAAATCATTGCTGTCTGGCTGGGATTTCATCGCCCATGTGGATTCTAAAGCGGCTTGTGTGTTCTACCCGCTGTTGGAAAAACGAACCCACATTCGCTTTATGACCGCGGTACTTGGTGACTCAGCGATTCTGCAGACGCTGGCGTTGATTGCGCCAGGTTTGAATCGATTCTCTATAGACCACTTCATGTGTGAAGGGTCGCCCTGGCTGGATTATCGCGCGCAATTTGAGGCGATGGTCTGCGAGGATGTTACTGACATCATTCAAAGCTTGAGCAAGACCTGCGGTGACGATTGGCGTTGGGGTGATATTCATAAGATCCGCTTCGGGCATTCACTCAGGAAGTTTCCAACGTGGCAGGACATGGTTGTCGGCCCTGATTCAATTGGCGGCAGTGCGACAACGCTGGCGATGGCAACCCATGTTTCGCCTAACCCCTTGGAGATTGTTCAGGAGGTCTATCACGGCCCGGCATTTCGCTGGGTCGTTGACCTGGCCGATGCCAAACATATCAAGTTTGTGACCGCCAGCGGCAATGGCGGGCGACCCGATAGTCAGCACATCACCGACCATTACGCTGCCTGGCTCATGGGTGAGTATTTTGATCTGAGTCTGGTTCGAGATGAACTGGCGGTGGAGCGCGTCGATATGTTCGATGTTGGCTGACCGCCTTGCTTGCCTTGTGCTCATGCGCCTGCTTGCCGGCTGCTCACTTCACGCCTAGGCTGCCGGGTAAGCTGAGCCGCCATCGATCTTCAGAATGGCGCCGGTGGTAAAGCTTGAGGCATCACTGGCAAAGTATAGTGCCGCGCCGACAATTTCCTCGGCCTGGCCACCTCGACGTAAGGGGATCGTGGTGCGGGCCCGCTCGTTGAACGCATCCATGTCCCAGGCCTTGGCGATGTCGGTCAAAAAAGGCCCTGGCATGATGCAGTTGACCCGAACTTTGGGGCTATAGGCTCGCGCTAAGCCTAAGGTAAATGCATTAACACCAGCCTTGGCCATACCGTAGGGCAGTTCCGTGGGTGTAGGCTGCACGGCTGCGGTGCTACTCACCATGATAATTGAACCGCCATCACCTGCGGCCATGCGCTCACCGATGAGTGTAGATAGGCGAAATGGGCCGCGCAGATTAACCTGCAGAATTTTTTCGTATAACGCCTCGGTCACATTCGTGAGTTTGTCATACAAGGGTGACATGCCCGCGTTGTTCACCAAAATGTCGACCTTGCCGAATTTTTCATAGGCAAACTCGGCAAGTCGGTCGCTGGCGTCCCAGTCGCCGGCGTGATAACCGAAGCCGTGACATTCCTGGCCAGATTCAGCCTGAATGTCTTTGGCCACCGCAACGCAAGCTGCCTCTTTGCGGCTAGCGACAATGACGCGGGCGCCCGCGGTGGCAAAAGCCTTGCACATTTCGAGCCCCATGCCGCGGCTGCCACCTGTGACCACAGCCACTTTTCCCGTCAAATCAAATCGGTCCGCCATGATTTTCATTCCTTGTTGTTGAGTCATTTCAGTTGTCGTTAGCCGGCTGTCAGAGCTTTCTTATATAGGATGGTGCGGGTCTGAGCAAATGCTTTGCTGGCCAAGATGCGTTGCACAACGCCGATAACGGGTCGACTTGCGGCGAGTCGCGAGGTTGCGTCTAGCTCACGGTATGTGCCTAAACGCTGGACAATGAGAGTCTGGCCGACGCGGCCTCGTCGGGTTGATTTGAATTGTTCTGCTGGTACACTCTTGAGGTCGGCTAGTTTAAGGTCGGCATTGAAAAGAGTTTGGCGGAGCTTTAAAGCACAGAGCTTTAAAACAGAGAGCTTTAAAACAGAGAGCTTTTAAGACAGAGAGCTTTTAAGGCAGAAAGCGTTAAAACAGCGAACTTCAAAACTGCAAAGCAGAGGGTATGGGCAATGATCGATTTCGAAATTCCAGAAGATGCAAGAACGGTCCGCAATAAAGTCCGAAAGTTTGTTCAAGAAGAATGTCATCCCGCGGAAGAGACCTGTACCGCTGACAATTTTGAAGGTGTGCTGGCCGAGCTAAGAGGCAAGGCTCGAGCGCAGGGTTTATGGTGCCCATTTATACCTCAAGAGCATGGGGGCATGGGGCTGCGGCCCTTAGCGAATGCATTGGTGCAAATGGAGCTGGGTGAAAGCTTTTTGGGGGCATTGTCGATGAACACGCAAGGCCCTGACGATGCGACTATGTTGACGCTACTTGAGCATGGTACCGATTATCAAAAAGAAAAGTTTCTCAAACCTTTGCTCAACGGTGAGAAACGCATCTGTTATTCCATGACAGAAAAAGCCGCCGGTGCTGATGCAACGGGTATGCAAACCACTGCGGTGTTGGAAGGCGATGAGTGGGTGTTGAATGGCGAAAAATGGTTTAGCTCGTCCGCCAGTGTTGCTGATATCGCCGTGGTTATGGCCAAGACGGATCCTGATGCGCCACGTCATGAGCAGTACTCCACGTTTATTGTTGAGTTGCCGAATCCCGGTTATGAAATTGTTCGAAATATCGAAACTATGCAGCCGCACACAGAATTGGGGCTTAAGTTAGGGGGCTCTCACTCAGAGATTAATATCGAGAATTTGCGCGTACCTCGTGAGAATATTTTAGGTGGTCGGGGGCAGGGATTTAATATGGGTCAGCATCGACTGGCCTACGGTCGTCTGCGACATGGTATGCATAATGTCGCCATAGCCCAGCGCGCGCTTGATCTTGCGGCGGGTCATGTGGTCAATCGTGTGACCTTCGGTGAACGTCTGGCAGATCGTCAAGGCGTTCGCTGGATGTTTGCTGATTGCGCTGCCGAGATCTATAAGGCGCGCTTGATGTTGCTGCATATCGCCTATAAGGCCGAAAAGGGCATGGACTTGCGTCAGGAAAATGGCATCGCCAAGGTGTTTTTGGCGAACATGGTGCACCAAGTTGTGGATACCGCCCTGCAACTTCATGGCGCCTTAGGCTACAGTCATGACACGCCCCTTGCTCGTTGGTACACCGCTGTTCGGTCCCAGCGTCTAGTAGATGGTCCCGACGAGGTTCATCGCTGGAGAACCGGTGCCAACGTGATCAAGGCTTTTGAGAAATATGGTACAACGGCGTCTGCTTGTGGTGGTGAGTTGTTCGACTAACGACTCGTATTTCGGCAGCGGCGAAAACGGCTGGAATTTAGCGTAGCCAAGTATCAGCTAGCATGCTGGTCTAGTGGGCAAGGTTTTACTTGGCAAATAGTCTGTGATCTTCAAGGATTAAGGGCGCCTGAATATAGGCTGGCGCTCTTGATCCAGCTCGTGGAGGGGGTCAAGGTCGTCTGCAAAAATTCAACTCTGCAAACCCTTCAGGGTGAGTTGATCGTTTTGTTAGCGTCAGGCATCGCGCCCATTGAGTCAATCGGATCGTAGATAATACCAGGGGTGAGTAACGGCGCCGCAACAATATCGCTCGCATCCATCATCTGCACGACCCGCTGTAACGAAGCGATGACTTGATTTTGCTCCCAATCCTTTAATTGATTGAAACGTTCAGTAAAGTGTTCCTGCAGTGGCATGGGCGAGTTGGTCAGTACCGTTTTGGCATGATCGGTCAGATGTACATAGACTCGGCGTCGATCAATCACGCTGCGCTGGCGGCTCACTAGTCCGTGCTTTTCCATGCGATCAACGATGTTGGTGATGGTTGCTTGGCTTAAGCTGACAGCACTGGCGAGTTCGCCAGTGGTGATCTCCGATTGATCATGAATGGCGCGTAATATCAGCAGCTGCGGGGTGGTCAGCCCCGTTGTTTTAAGCAGTTTCTTCGAGTGCAATTCGGTGGCGCGAATCAGCTGTCTCAAACTCATCAGGACCTGGTCGATCGGTTCTACCATGATCATATTTCTCGTCAGTATCTCGCTGATAATATGCTAGCGATAGCTGCTAGGCTAGCGAAGTTAGCGTACCCTACTTAAGGTACAGGTTCTTCTTTGAGGCCTTTGTAGAGGCTGACAGTCATCAGCAGCAACACCAGGCAAAATGGTAGTCCTATCGCGATAGTGAGAGCCTGCAATGAGGCCATGCCGCCGCCCACCAGCAGGGCGATGGCGACCAAGCCCGTGGCCGTGCACCAGAATATGCGTTGCACCACCGGCGCGTTCATTTTGCCGCCGGCGGTCATGGTGTCGATGACCAGCGAGCCTGAGTCGGCGGAGGTGACGAAGAATATCGCGATTAAAACCACGCTGATGGCTGAGACGATGCCAGCGAAGGGTAGGCCTTCGAGCATGACATACAAGGATAGCTCTGGAGGCATCTCGGCGAGCGCCTTAACGCCAAGGTTAAAATATTGATCGAGACCGGTGCCGCCGAGGGTCGACATCCAGATGATGCTGATAATCGTTGGCATCAGCAGAACCCAAGCAAAAAACTCGCGAATGGTTCTGCCGTAGCTGATTCGAGCGATAAACATGCCAACAAAAGGTGACCAAGAGATCCACCAGGCGAGGTAGAAAATGGTCCAGCCATGGTAAAATGCGGTGTCCGTGCGGTCGATCCAATTGCTGAAGCGAGGCAGGTAAACCAGATAATTGATGGTGGTGTGCCACAGCTGCTCAAAGATCAGCAATGTTGGGCCTGTGACTAGTACAAATAGGCACAACATCGTGGCCATGCCCATGTTGAGCTCGCTGAGACGTTTAATGCCTTTATCGAGGCCGGCGATAACCGATATTAGCGCCATGATCATGATGACCACGATCAGTAATATTTTGGTGAGGTTACTTGCGGGAATATTGAACAGGTGATGTAGGCCCGCGGCTATTTGCTCGGCCCCGAATCCCAGTGATGTGGATAGGCCAAATATGGTCGCTAATACGGCCATGACATCGATAAAATGACCGAATGGCCCCCAGACGGCTTTGCCAAATAGCGGGAAAAATGCTGAGCGCAGGGTCAGCGGCATCTGGCGGTTGAAGCAAAAAAAGGCCAGTGCTAGCCCGACTAGGCCGTAGATTGCCCAAGCATGCAAACCCCAGTGAAATATGGTGGCGGACATGCCGGCTTCTCGGGCCACAGCAATATTCTGCGGATCGATGCCCAGCGGTGAATTCAAGGTGTGAGTTAAGGGTTCGTAAACGCCAAAGAACATCAAGCCAATCCCCACGCCGGCGGCAAACAGCATCGCGAGCCAGCCGCCGTAGTTGTATTGGGGTTTTGCGTCAGGACCCCCCAAGCGGATCTTGCCAAAGCGTGATGCCGCGATAGCGATACAAAAGAGGATGAAAAAGTTCGCGGAGATTAGAAAGAACCAATCGAAAGTTGAGGTCACCCAGGTTTTCATCCCGAGAAACAGTTCGGCTGCCAGTGCAGGGTACAGGAGGGTCGTGGTCACCAATGCAATGACCGACAGCGCCGAGATGGCAAATACCGGGTTATGGATGTCCAGGCCTAGGACTTCAATATTATCTTCACCGAGTTCATGACCGATATCGACGGATTCATCGACCGTTTCGCTGGCCGTTACAGATGATGTCTTAATAAGTGGATCCTCCGGTGATTGGGTAACGTTCGAGCGTCGGCCCGAGAGCTTCTTTTAAGGGGGCAAGCCAAGGCTCGAAATGCCGCCATTGCTCGAGTCCGCTTTGATAGATAGGTTGCCTGACTTGCTCTGAGCTTGGTGTTCTCACGGAGCGCTGGGTTTCGTGGAACGCCAAGCATTCTGGTTCGAAATCCAGGCCTAAAAATTCCAACAGGCGTCGAACCTGGCCTTCTGTGTCGTTCACGACCTCCTCGTATTGCACCCGCAGAATTTTGTCTGGTAGTACCTGGTCCCAGTGATCCATCAATGCCACATAGTCGCGATAGTATTGGCCAATCTCAGGCAGGCCATAGGTGAACTCCTGGCCGGCTGCGAACAATTGCTTGAAGCCGCTGAAGCAACAGGCCATGGGGTGGCGCCGGGCATCAATAATGCGAGCATTTGGCAAGATCAAATGAATCAGGCCGATATGGCGAAAATTGTTCGGCATTTTGTCGATGAAATAAGGTGCGCCCTGGCGAAAAATTTGGGTGTCACTGAGATAGGCTTCGCCAAATTGATTTAGCTGTTCAGGGGCAAGGTTAGTCAGGCTGGCTGGATATTGCGGCTTGTCATTAAGCATTCGTCTGCCACCTAATCGTTGCGCCAAGGCGCTGATGTTGGGTAGTTCGAGAGTGCCGTCAACTTGCGAATGGGAGGCGAGAATCTGCTCAAGTAGGGTTGAGCCGGCTCTTGGCAGGCCAACGATAAAAATCGGATCTGGAGCAGTACAGCCGGCCCCTGCTAAAGAGGCGAAGAGCTCGGCGGTACACAGGCTGCGTTGCAGGTCGAGGTTCTCGGTCATGCGGTCCGCACTATAGCGAAGCTGTTGTTTTCGGCTCAAGTTACCTCGCTCGTAGTAATTCATGGCGGCGTGGTAGTCCTGGGCATCCTCATAAGCTTTGCCCAAGGCAAAGCTTAAGTGTGCCTGATCTTCAATAGGCGTTTGTTCCCTGTCCAGCTGCTGCTGCATGGCGAGAATTTCGTTTGCACCGAAACGGTAGGTTTTGAGATTGGCAAGGCTCCAATAGGCGTCACCGAAATCGGGCCGAGCGCCATAGGCCTTTTGATAGTCGGCGATTGCATCTTCGGTGCGATCAACGGTCTTTAAGGCGTGGCCGCGGAGTAAGTGCAGCTCAGGTGAGCCGGGCATTTGTTGGATAACGTCGTCGTAAATAGCCAGGGCCTCGTCGAAGCGGCCAACGGCTACACACTGGTTCGCATAAGCGGTCCGGTAAGATTGATTGCCGGGCATAGCCTCACGCAACAGGGTAGCTTGCGCCATGGACTCGGCATACTTTTGGCGACGATAGAGCACATTCATGTAGTCAAATCGCGCCAATACATTGTCTGGCTCAAATGCCACGGCACTCTCGAGAATAAACTCGGCATCGTCCAACACTTCCGACTTGATCCCCAGGTCTGCTAACAGGCGCATCGCTTCAACGTGTTTCGGCTGTTGCTGCAGGAAATTGCGACACAGCTGTTCCGCCTTGAACCATTTGCCCTCGCTAATCATGTTGCGAACGCTCAAGAGCGCTGGTGGCAGTGCGGCTAATTTATTCGCCTGGTCTGCGGCCTGCTCATGCCAATTGGGATGCTCGGATGTTGAGGTCAGACGACTGATCGCTTGCCAGCTCGCCAGCAGAGAGTTATTCAGTTGTACGGCGTGTTGGAAGGCCTCGAGGGCCTCTTTCTGGCGGTTAATCGCTAGATAACAGTGGCCCGACTCTTGGTACGCACGACCAAGTGTCGGGTCCTGGGTTGTCAATAAAGCGAGGTTTTGTAGTGCCCCTTCGACATCTTGCCGGTAGCGCTGGCTAACTGCGAGTAAGTACAAGGCGTCGGGATGATTAGGTTGTGTGAGTAGTACAGCATTGGCGGATTCGCCTGCCGCTTGAAACTGGCCCGCCTGCAATTGCTGGCGGCCCTGTGCCAAAATATTTGCATGATCAGGTTGTTCGTTAGGCATTTGTGCCATACCTATGTTCTTAGTTTAGGTGTTCTTAGCTTAGGTATTCTTAGCTTAGGTGTTCTGAGTTCAAACATTATCAAGTCAAAGGTTCTCAGTAACAAACAGGGTGAAATTCACCCTGTTTGTTGACTGCCGCTAGGCTTTGTATCTAGCGCAAGTCGTATGAGACTCGAAAACCAATAGTCCGAGGTCGGTTAGTCGTAACACGCTCGAAAAAGTCCTGGCGATTGATGTGCAGCTCAGCTCGTTTGTCTGTCAGGTTTGACACAAAAAGCTCAACGCCCCAGCCGACAGCCTCGTCTTGAACCCCGACACTGGCATTAACCAATGTGTAGGCTTGCTGAGTCGTATTTGGCTCTGTTGGTGTATCCACTAACGAGTTAAGCGCTTCGCCGGCATATTTGATGCCCAGCTGCCAATGTGCATTCAAAGCGCCAGCCATCTGCCATTCGTAGCGACCACGAATGCTGGTCTGAAATTCAGGCGTCAACGGTAATGGCGAGCCTTCGTCAGCAACAATAACTGCAAATGCCGGGTTAACGCGAACCAGTTCGGTATCGTTGTAAGACGCAGCCGCATACAGCGTAAAGTTGTCAGTGGCCAACCAGACCAAGTCTGCCTCAATACCCATGATCTCAGCGTCACCGCCATTATCGACGATGGTTAAGACGGAAATATTCTGCGAGTCAAACTGAGAGACCTGAATGTCATTCCAGTCGATCTTGTAAATAGCACCGTTAAACCTTACCAGGCCATCAGCCAAAGTGGTTTTCCAGCCGAGTTCCATATTTTCAAGCGTGTCTGATTCAAACACGTAAGGCAGGCAGTAGCCGGGAAAACCAGTTGCCGCATTCGCTTCAATGGGCGCCGCGGTGCCGCAATTGGTGCCATCTGCCAGAAGGTTGTTGTCGCTAGAATTATACTGGCCACCTTCTTTTGCTGCTGCACGGTTAAAGCCTGGTGGACGGTAGCCTTCTGACCATGATGCATAGATCAGAGTGTCATCGTTTGGCGTCCAGCTGGCCGTAAACTTCACAATAGTGTCATCGACACTGATGGGCTGCAGTTCGGCAAAGTTAGCCTCGTAATCGCGGCCTCCGGTCTTTGTTGGTCGAATATCGTTGGTCAGATCAGCGTCGTCAGTGAACAAAGGTCGGTTGCCATAGCGCCATGCACCATAGCCTTTGTAAGCATACTCTAGGTCGTAATATCGAGCGCCTGCCGCAAGATTAAAGTCGCTGGTAACATCCCAAGATAACTCACCAAACACAGCCACCTGGGTCTCTGTTCGCGTATTGTCGTTACGGAACTGAGTGGCGAGTGTGGTCTTGCCGCGGGCGTTGGCCGTGGAGTTGTCAAAGGTTGAATTGGTGTTGATGTCGATAGGGGCAAAACCCGCATCAATCGGCGCCTGATAGTTAAAGTCGCCAACATGTTCAATTTCAAAATCTTCGTAAAACACGCCAGCGGTAAGATTGACGGGGCTATCGAAATCGGTGGTTACGCGAAATTCGTGAGTCCAGCGAGTATTTTGATTTTCGATATGGGCCGCATTGGTCGGGTTGCCACACTCAATCACGCCGCTATTGCCGCTCAGAGTTGGATCCCAGCCGTAGGTGGTGGTTGGGCCGCCGTCGGCAGCGGCAGGTAGGCCAGTGTAGAAGCCGCCGACTAAATATTCACACTGGTACCCGGAGATGAATCCACCCACGTTGGTGTAACCGGTGTAGTCAATGTTGGCAACCACTTCACGGTCCAAAAAGGCGCCAGTGTAGACCAGATCCAACGCGCCGACTCGACCCTCTAGAGTCCAAGCGGTTTGATTGAATTCGTCGGATAGCTTGTCTTCGGCAAATCGGCTGACTTGCAGGTCGCCGATGCTTGGGTCGTAATCGAACACGCCCTCGGTCTGTAATGACTGTTGTGCCTGTTGAACCAATAGGCTCCAGTCGTCATTGATCAGGTACTTAAGGCCGACTCGGAATCCAGCGTAGCTGGCGTCGTTGAAGTCATCTTCAACCAGCGACGAGTTTGACGCAATTTTTTTGCTGACGGGAACGACCAGGCCGCCGGCGCCGACGACATCGCCGTTGGCGAATACGGTGCCTGCTGCAAATGTCACGCTTTCGCCAGGATATGTCGGGTTGACAGCATTGTCAGCCTGGAACGATCCTTCGACATTGTCGATGTAGCCACCCTGGCGATCATTGTAGAGTGCCACACGAACGGCCATCTTGCCCTCGATGACGGGCAGGTTGAGCATCAGCTCGGCTGAGTTGCTGGCCTCGCCCCCTTTGGTTGTTGACCAACTGCCGTTCATGCTGGCTTGTACTTCATCAATGACAGGTTTGTTGGTGATCAAGCGGATAGTGCCGGCCATTGAGCTGGCGCCGTACAGGGTGCCCTGGGGCCCCGGCAGTACTTCGATGCGTTCCATATCACTAATATAGATGTCGAGATTTCGGCCGCCAGCGGTGACGGGCTGCTCGTCAAGGTAGAGTGCGACGTTGGGCGCAGAGCCTTGAGACTCGGCGACGGTGATATTAATGGCGTCAACGGCGGCGCCACGAATGTAGATTTCGTTCTGGCCTGGACCGCGCCCGCCCGCATTAACGTTGGGTAAGTATTGAATGTAGTCAGAAAATTCCTGGATGTTTTGTTCTTCCAGTTGACGTGAGCTCATTGCCTGCACGGCTAATGGAACATCCTGCATGCTGACGGAGCGCTTAGTGGCGGTGACAACGATTTCTTCCATTGCCGCGGATGCGGTGGTGGCGGTGCCGAACATGACCGCCAGAATAGCGATATTTAATTGGTTTCTTTGAAACATGAACCCCCCCGGGGATTGAGCGAAAAGAATAATGCTTTGATATGAAAGGGTTATTGTACGTTTATCTCGCCGGAATTGCACCTGCTGCGGATTTTTGCTGAGAAGCGCTTGGCGATTAGGTCAGTAAAAACGCAGGATTTAAGGGATATTCCCAATAAAATGGTATGGAGTCTGAAGGTATGATGTCGAATAATAATTTTGACGCTAATGTCTGTTCGTCGTCCAGCAACCACGTGGCCGATCAGCTAGGACGCCGACTCAGGGGGGGGTAGTGCGAGGCCGGTCCTGCCAGTGTCCTGACGTAATGGCCGCTATGATGAAGTCTATGGGAGGCGGTTATTGCGAAGTTTCGGGATTTTTTTCAGGATTCTGTGCGGCGAAGGTCGCGAGATACAATTGCTCAACCTGCGCTCTTGCCCAGGGTGTTTTCCGCAGAAAAGTCAGGCTTGATTTCACCGAAGGTTGTTGTTTGAAGCAGTTGATGTTGATTAAGGTCGCGAGCTCTTCCCAGCCGAAGTGCTGCTCAAGCAAGGTGACGATGTGTTTGAGTGTCAGGCCGTGTAACTGGTTGTTGGGTTGCGAGTTTGGCATAGGTAAATGGGTTTGAATCCTTGAGGGTATCAGCACTATGTGACAAAGAGAGGTTGGTCTGGATAGCAGAATAACATGGTTTTGTGCTCAGCGAGGAGTTGCCGGCGCCAGGCAAAACGTGGTTAATTGCTTGTAGGCTTGGAATCAGCCAATCGAAGCCTCGCCAAAGGCGATTCTACTGATGAATAGGAGGATACCATGGACCTGGAAGCCAGACTCACGCAGCTCGAGGATATTGAAGCCATTCGACAATTGAAGGCGCGCTATTGCGAGGTCTGTGACGCGAACCACGATCCTGACTTGATCCTTACCTTGTTTACCGCAAATGGCATTTGGGAGGGTGATGGGATTGGCCGGCATGCCGGCCACCAGCAAATCGCTGCGCTGTTTCGCTCATTTCAAAAGACCATCAGCTTCTCCCAACACATGGTTCAGAACCCGATCATTGCGGTGGATGGCAATCACGCCACCGGGCGCTGGTACTTCTTTGGTCTGTTCACCTATTATAAAGGCCAACAACGCCGCTGGCAGGCCGCGAGGTATCATGAGGAGTATGAGAAAGTGGCGGGAACCTGGCAGATCAGCCATCTGAAAATCGTCGAACCGGTCATGAGCGCCCGCTATGAACAGGGTTGGCGCAATGGCCAAGTACCCGCAGAGAAGCCTGAGCGTGAGTGATCTTGTGGTTCATGGCCACTGCGATTCGAAATTTGAAGCCGTGCGTCGAGGCTTTGTGGAGAATTTTACGCAACGCGACGAGCTCGGGGCGTCGGTGGCCGTTGTGTATGAAGGCGAACTGGTGGTCGACCTGTGGGCCGGTTATGGGGATGCCGACAGAACCCGGCCCTGGCTGGAAGATACGCTCGTCAACGTCTGGTCTGTGGGCAAAGCCATGACCGCCTTGACCCTGTTGCATTTGCTGGAAAACCGCAACATTGACGTGAATTCCAGGGTTGCCGATCACTGGCCTGAGTTCGCCCAGGCGGGTAAGGGCCAGATTACCCTTGCTCAGGCTATGTCGCATCAGGCAGGACTCTGCGGAATCGACTCGCCGCTGCCGACAGACGCTTACTTTCACTGGGATCTCATGACCGCGGCCATTGCGCGACAAAAGCCATGGTGGGTCCCGGGACAAGCCCATGGCTATCATACCAATACCTTTGGTTTTCTTCTGGGAGAGCCGTTACAGCGGATTGCTGGACAGTCATTCTCTGACTACTTTCAGCAACAGATCGCCGGTCCGCTGGGTATGGACTTCCAATTCGGCGTGGCGGCTGATCAGCAGCATCGCTGCGCTGATTTGACGTTTTTGGATCGTGCCGGCGTAGGCTTAGCGGCCCCTGTGATGGCACTGGACGCCAGTGATACCCTAGGTGCCATGCGAGAACGCGTGGCCAATAACCCGCCCTTGTTGTCCCTTGGGGTTAATTCAACAGCCTGGCGGCGAGCGGTCTTTCCCTCCACCAATCCGCAGTCCAACGCCCGCTCAGTGGCCCGTTGTTTCGGCGAGTTGGCCTTGATCGCGGCGGGCAAGCGCGTGGGCGTGATCAGTCAGGCGCAATTGAATCGCGCCACCCAGATTGTCAGCGATGGGTTGGACCTTAATGTCCAGCGTCCGACGCGATTTGGTTTGGGCTTTCAGTTGACGCAGCCCGACCGGCCGCTGGGGCCGAACCCTGGCACCTTCGGTCACTATGGCAATGGTGGGCATCTGGGTTTCGCGGATCCTTCTCGGTCATTGGGTTTTGCCTATCATATGAATCATCAGGGCTTCGCCTGGCGTGATCCGAGAAATATCACCCTCACGGATGCGGTATATCGGTCACTTTAAGACCGGCGCCTCGCATCACCGACCCTGCAGGGCAGCGAATGGAACACGCCAAAGCTTACTTAATGTCTAAGCCTGAAGCCTGGGAAGACTATCCCTTCAATCTTCCGGTGGCGGTCTACAAAATCCGGCATAAGATGTTCGCCACTCTGAGCGAAAGTGGCGGCCACTGGCGCATGAATCTCAAGTGTGAGCCGCTAGAGGCGATGATGCTCAGAGATGTATTCGAGGCGGTGCTGCCTGGCTATCATATGAATAAGGCCCACTGGAATACGATAGTGCTGGATGGCTCGATCCCCGCGAGTGAAATCGAGAGAATGATCGATAATTCCTATCAGCTGGTGATCAAAGGCTTGACCCGCATTGAGCGTCACCAGCTTGAAACCCGCTTTACGTCCGTCGAGCTCTACGGGTCGCGAAAATGATCTTTAGTTGTGGGCCGGGCTTTCTGGCTACCGTCGGTCGTTACCGGTTATGCTAACTGGATACCAGTGTCGAGATCGGCACAAACAAAGAACTGGCGGGAGACGAGCTTGAGTGCAACTATTGAAATCACACAGGATATTGCCATCATCACTATGGATGACGGCAAAGCCAATGCGATAAATCCGACCATGATCGCGGCGTTGAATACTTGTCTTGATCAGGCAGAACAAGCGGCCCGTGCCGTGGTGCTTGTGGGTCGAGAGAATCGATTCTCGGCGGGTTTTGATCTGAAACTGATGTCCAGCTTGACCAGCGATGAGGTCACATTGATGGTGAATGAGGGCGGTCGATTGGCGCTCCGTCTGTATACGTTTCCGATGCCGGTAGTATGCGCCTGTACCGGCCATGGTATTGCCATGGGCAGTTTTATCTTGCTCGCGTCAGACATCCGTATCGGCACAGAGGGGCCCTATAAGATCGGCGCCAATGAAACCGCAATTAATATGGTGCTGCCCGTGTTCGCGGTGGAACTGCTCAAGGCGCGGATTGATCCGCGGCATCTGGGTCATGCTGCCATTAATGGCCATTTGTATGACCCGGATGGGGCCGTGGCAGCGGGCTTTCTCGATCGCATTGTGCCCGCCAGCCAGGTCAAAGCGACTGCAATCGAAGTCGCCCTCGAATTGAGTGCTCTGACGAGCCCCGCCTATGGCAAGAATAAGCGCTTAATTCGAGCGCAGACGATCGCTGTGATCGAGCCAAGCCTATAAGTTCAGGGCGTAGAATCAGCGTCATCCAGGAATAGGCTGTTAGCCTATTTTTAGCCCGTTGTTAGTCGATTAAAGGAGTCCTCCATGAGAGCTGCAATCATGCGCGATGCGCGTCTTGTCGTTGATACCATGTCACGACCTGAGCCTGCCGCTGGCGAGGTGCTGGTCAAGACCCTGGCTTGCGGTATCTGCGGTTCAGACTTGCATGCATTGAAGTTCGGCCAGCAAATGGTTGAAACATCCAAGGCAACCGGCGGCTCCTTCTCCATGGACTTGAGTCACGATGTGGTGATGGGACATGAATTTTGTGCTGAAATTCTTGACCACGGACCCGGCACAACAAAGTCCCTCAAGGCGGGCACTCGAGTCTGTTCGGTGCCGATGACTATTCGAAATGGCGCAGTGAGCACGGTGGGCTACTCGAATCTGGTGCCCGGTGGTTATGCGGAAAATATGGTGCTCCATGAGTCGATGCTGCTGCCTGTGCCGAATGGTCTGGCCAGTGATCTGGCGGCGCTCACAGAACCCATGGCAGTGGGCCACCATGCAGTGCAGATGGCAAGGCTGAACAACGCCGAAATTCCTTTGGTGATTGGCTGCGGTCCCGTGGGTCTTGCGGTCATAGCCGCGCTCAAACGCCTGGGAGTCGGCCCCATTATCGCTGCTGACTTCAGCGAGACCCGCCGCAAGCTGGCGTTGATGATGGGCGCCGACGAGGTGGTCAATCCTGCCGAGTCATCGCCCTACGACAGTTGGCGATCGGTGGCGACGCTGGGTGTCGATGGGTCGCGCCTGCCGGAACTGCCGTTGGTGGGGCAACAATACCGAGAAGGTGTCTTCTTCGAGTGCGTGGGTATTCCCGGCGTGATCGATCAATTGATGGCAAATGCCCGTCGTGGCTGTCGCATTGTGGTGGTTGGTGTGTGCATGGAGCAGGACCATATTCGACCGTTGGTGGGAATCAACAAAGAGCTGAATCTGCAATTTGTGCTTGGCTATACCGCCGATGAATTCAAAGAGACCCTCGGGCATATTGCTGAGGGGGAGCTGGATGTTGCTCCCTTGATTACCGGCAAGGTCGGGCTTGACGGTATCGCGGCGGCTTTTGTCGATCTGGGCAGTCCGGAAGTGCATGCGAAAATTTTAGTGGATCCGTCTCTGTAAAGGCCTTTGGTAAAAACGTATTAGAAAAACGCTGGGTAAGCTCGCGCTCAAGCTGCGCCTCGTGCAGGTTGAAAGGTTGGCCGTCGGCTGTTGCATCAACTCCGTAATACTGTATATTAATACAGTTGTTATAACTAAGCCTTCACACTCAATCAGAGGTATCGATGACATATCATTATGAGGTAATTGCGAAGATGGCGGCTGATATTTCCAAGCAAATGCTCAAGCTTAATAATCAGCTGGATAAAGTCATCGACAAGCAGGACGAGCTGATCGACCCTGAATCACAAAAGGCGGTGGTGATCGCGTTGGTCAATGATTTTAAGTGGGATGAGGCGGCGAAATTGTGTGCGGAACAAGCCAAGGAAGATGACAAACGAACCCGTTTGGCAGAAGAAGAAAAGCACCTTCGCCGGGAGTTGGAGGCTTTGCGCGAACAGTTGGTGGAGGTATCCAACGGTAAGATAGTCGAGCCGCCAACAGGCTCGGAAGAGTAATTTCAGTGGGTGCCCACAGGGTTCTGCAGTCGGGTCTAACGAATCTTTATGGGTGATCAAGAATCTTTAATGGTTGATCCCGTGAGATTGACCAGGCCATCACAGGCAAAAGTTCAATACAGATAACTGATCTCATCCTTCACAAAGGTATAGCGCGGTTGTTTGTACCAGCCGTAAATGAGTGATCTACGGGGTTCCTTGTGTACCTTGGTATCGTAGACAACGAGCTTTCCAGTTGTGCCATCCAGCCAGAAGTCGATATCATAAAGTTTGTCTGGATCGCCGGCCACATGGAAGTCGGTGCAGGCGAAATAGATGTTGCCGCGAATCTGGCGCACAGGATCGTGGACCTTGACGAACTTCAGCGCAAGATCTTCACCGGTCTTGTCATCTAAAACATGGAAGAGGCCGTCGGCGTCGAGCAGCTGATTAACATGCTGGTGCATCGTCGCCTTGATATCATCGACATAGAATTTTGTCGACGTGACTTTCGGTGCGGTCGAAGGTGTTTGAATTTCTGCCGAGGGCTCTGCCTGGATCGAGAGTCCGAACGAAATCAACAGCCCAAATAGCAGGCTGTTGATCCGTGTCGGGTGGAATTTTCGATTAACCATGAAGTCTGCTTGCTAGGAAAATCAAGCCTCGGGAGCAGGCTCGCCAGCATGTTCGTGGGCTTCTTCAGCAGCTTCGCCGGCATGTTCGTGGGCTTCTTCAGCAGCTTCGCCAGCATGTTCGTGGACTTCTTCAGCAGCTTCACCCGCATGTTCTGCGGCAGCAGGCGCAGCTTCGCCGGCATGTTCTGCGGCAGCAGGCGCAGCTTCGCTAGCCTGTTCAGCAGCAGGTGCGGCTTCGCTAGCCTGTCCCGCAGTTTGATCGGCTTGTTCGCAGGCCATTAACGCAAACAGGGGTAGTACTAACAATAATTTGAAAAGAACTTTCATGCGGGTGCTCCTTGAAGGTGGTGTAGGAGTGTATAGTATCCGCGCTAGAACGCTTGTCGTCACGCTATTTCTCTGCTTCCGATGCGGCGGCTAGGTCGCCGAGCGTCAAATTGTCCGGTTTGAATGGCTCAAAAAGCCAGGCTTTAACGGAGAATGCTTGGTCTCGGGCTTCGGGTAAGCCAAGCGCGTGCTCGGCATTCGTGGTTGCGCCAAAGTCTGCTGGGCGCGAGTAGCTGCGGAATAAGGGATCCCAAATACTAAAGATGGTTGAAAAATCGGCGTCGCCGTAATGCCGATCAACCGCGTGGTGGCTAGCATGAAATCGCGGCGTGACAATAAATCGCGACAAAGTTTGTTCGACCGGATTGGGGAAATCGAAATTGCTGTGATGGAATTGTGCGCATAAGCTCACCAGCCCCTCAAACAGGAACCAGGAAATGGCCGTGGGTCCCCATACTGCAACCCACAGCGCTTTGGCGCCGAAGGAGAGTAATAACTCTCCCGGGTGAAATCGAAGTGCGGTGGTGACATCCATGCCGGTGTCGGAGTGGTGTGCCTTGTGAAAGCGCCACAGGAATGTCACTCGATGATTGGCCCGGTGCCAGAAGTAGTCGAACAGATCCAAAACGATGACCGTCGCGACCATCTCGACCCAGCCCGTGAGGCCGAGCCAGCGCGAAATTCCCCAGCCTTGCTCTTCGACGAACACGATCCAGAGCAGAAATGGCACATAGGCCAGAAAGCGTATCGTGACGGTGTTCAGCAGGGCAATGCCACTATGAAACAGTAGCCGCCTGAGTCTGCTATCACGCCAGGGACGTCGGGGTACCAGCGTTTCTATGCCTAAAAACAGCATAAAACCCATGACGAAAATAACCAGTTTGCCGGTGTCGAGATCAATATCCATGGCGCAATTATGAACCTCACTGACGTTTAGTAAAGGCTTTCATGAGGTCACCCAGACCGAGAGATTGAAGTTTGGGTTTGCGATGTAGTCGTCGCGTGTGAGGAGGTCACCGTAACAGAACTTGAGGGAGCAATCGTCGGTGTGCTTGCCGCCAAAGACCGAGACAGCGAGCTGGATATCTCAGCGTAATCACGCACGGGCCTCGCTAACCCGGTCGGTTTCGCGCTGCACCTTTCAGCAGATCCTCGATGCCCGCCGTTAGTATGAGCGGGCGGGCTTCACTGCCATTGGCTGCACTAATTCAGGGTTGGGCAACCTGCGTCAGCGTGTTTTTGATCGCGCCGGGTGCTGATCGAATCTTCATGAAAGTGCCCATGGTCAGATCCGGAAAGCTTTGGGCGATTCTGAACCTGCCGCGCAGTGCGATCACATCAGTGCCTGAAACCAGTAGCTCGTAAGGCAAATGCGCCGTGTGCTTGGTCTCAGCAAGATCAGCGTTCGTCATGACCGTTTGATCAGAGCCATCGCCGGACCGCAGGCCTACGCCAAATAGGGCTTCTTCTTTGCCGGTAACGTCGACACGATACACCTTGACGGTGTCTGCGACGCCGGCTTCAAGATTTTTCTCGACACTATTGATAGCGTCAGCAAAAGAGTCGTAATGCGCCAGGACATCAACATCATCGAAGTAAGGCATGGCCATCATGTAATGATACTTAGCCAGCTTTTTCGCGGAGAGTCCCTTACTTGATCCGAAGGTCTCGCCCTCGCCTAGCGCGGTCGCCAGCGCGCTGCTGATTTCCGCGAGACTGTCCATGCGGTAGATGCCGGCCAGGTAGTCTGGATTGACGTAGGCAATCTGCAACCCGTCTTCGGCTTCGGTGATGGAAAGCCGAACGACTGCACCAAAGCCGCCATGTTCGGTATTGGCGGCGATGCCCTGCAATGCCTCACTGGTGATGCCGATGACCAGCGCGCCGGCATAGGGTGAATACTGCCCGACAACCTGAAAGCCATTCGCAGTCAACTTTTCGGTAACCGCCGCCGTCGCGTCAATCAGTGATTCATAAGTGGCGCTGGTGAGTATGTAGGGTTTTAAGTTGTCGTCCGCCAACGCAGACTGAAAGCCGGCGAAGGTCAGCAGTATCAGCCACTGGAGTCTCTTGAATGTATGCTTCATCATAGGTTCATAGCCTTTTTATTGTTATCAGCAGTATTGCCGAAGGCTTGCCAGGTGACAAGCAAGCATTCTCCCGGGCGCTGTTTCGTCATGTTTTAGGCCGACTTTTGCATCTCAGTAATCCAGCGGTCAACCCGACGTTCGAGTATCGAAAGGGGTAGCGCACCGCCGCCGAGGACGGTGTCGTGAAAGGCGCAGAGATCAAAATTTGCGCCCAAAGCTAATTCCGCCTTAGCCCGCAGGCTTTGAATTTTCAGCATGCCGATTTTGTAGCTCGTCGCCTGGCCCGGCATGATGATGTAGCGCTGTATTTCTGATCGGACGTTCTCCAACGGCTGTGGCGAGTTGGCCATGAAAAAATCGATGGCTTCTTGCTCAGTCCAGCCCTGAGCGTGTAGGCCCGTGTCTACCACCAGGCGGATCGCCCGCCAGATCTCGGAGGTCAGTTGACCAAAGCGCGAATAAGGGTCCATGTAGGTTCCTGGCATTTCCTTCGCCAGTACTTCAGCGTAAAGCCCCCAACCCTCACTGTAGGCGGTGAATCCGGCGCGGGTGCGAAATAACGGCAGGCCTTGCAGTTCCTGAGCAATGGAAATTTGCATGTGGTGACCCGGAATACCCTCGTGATAAGCGACGACTTCCATCAAGCTTTTCGGCATTGTCGTCATGTCTGATAAGTGGGCATAGTAAACGCCGGGGCGTGAACCATCTGTTGTGCCACGATAGTAGTGTTGTGCGGCACCATCTCGCTCTCGAAATGCCTCGACCCGTTTGACGACTAGGTCAGCCTTCGGCAACAGACCAAAGTAATTAGGTATCTGTAGTTTTAGTGTCTCAATAGCCGCAGTAGCGTCGTCCAGATAGGCCTGGCGGCCGTCATCGGTATTCGAGTAATAGTTCCATTCACCGTCGCGCACCGTGTCCAGAAAGCTATCCAGGTCGCCGGTGAAGTCCACCTCCTGCATGATCAAGGTCATTTCGCCCCGTATGCGCGCCACTTCATCTAGTCCGATCTGATGAATGTCGGCGGCGCTTAGGTCAGTGGTGGTTTGATTGGCCAGCCGATATTGATAGTAGGCGACGCCATCGGGCTGATTGCCAATGCCGGTAGATTGGCTGGGTACCTTATCCTGCTCGGCCTCAGCCCAGTTGATGATGCGTTGGTAAGCCGGCTGAAAATCTTCTAGCAGGGCCAGTCGCGCGTTGGCCAGTAATGCGTCGGCTTGCGGCTGAGTGATTTCTGCTGCGTCAATCAAGGCCGCAATTTCCTGCTTCATATCAGCCCAGATCGCGCTGTCTGCAACCGGCTCATCGCCTGGCTCCTGACGGGTAAATGGTGCGCCGGTGATAATGGCATTGGATTGTTGTATCACGCCTTGCAGCGCAAAGCCCGGGGAAGTGACGCCCAGGGCCGATGACCGCTTGGCGTTGTCTAAGGATTCATTCATGCGCGGTGCCACGGCCTTGATACGGGCGATATAGGCCTGCATGTCCGCCGCGTTATCAACCTTGTGAATATTGATCAAAAAAGTCGGTAAAAAACTTTGTGCGCCGTTCATCTGGTCGAAGGTCAGGCCGCTATAGAAAAAGGGTTCGGCCTTGACCATCTGCTCGTATTGATAGGTCCAGATGTCAAAGGATGTCTGTTCCTCGGCAGTCAGGCTCTCGTAGTCGTACAGGCGGCCCAGCGCCTCGACGGTCTGTTGCTTCCAGGCGAGCCGCTGTTTGAACGCCTCGTAGCTGAAATCACCTAATTCATCATTCCGATCCTTGCGGCCCATATAGCTCAGGCTGATGGGCGAAAACTGTAGTTCTTCCTCGTAGCGAGCGTCGAACCAGTCGTTGATGGACATTTTTTGCTGGTCAGTGACCTTCGGGCTACAGCTGCTGAGCAGTAGGGCCGCCGCCAGAAAACCACAAGTAGAAACCGATTTGAATAAGAGCCGCATATTACCAACCATAATGAATTAAATTTATCTTGCCTGAGAGGCATGATGCACAGTCGTGCTGTTTGCCATGGGATTGACCCTGTCCCGACGGGGCTGTCGTCAGCGCGAGCTGACTAATACCCATTAAGCTTTTTGTCTATCGCGCTTTCTGTTCAGTGAACTTTCTGTTTATTCCGTATCCTGTGCTGGCCAGCCCGCATACAGCTTAACGAGTTGCTCTAGAAATTTGCGGCTGTCATACAAAGATTTTACCAGCACCTTCTCGTTCAAACCGTGGGCGTTAACTTCATTCGGCTGGGTGAACAGGCCGCTGACGCCATAGGTTGGAATACCCGCAGGTGTGAGAAAACGACCATCCGTACCGCCCGCGATCATACTGGGTATAACGGGAACGCCAGGCCACATTTGTTCTGTCAAAGCCTCAATGGGGCCCAAAATATCAGCTGTCAGCGCCGGTGGCGGTGAGGTTTTTTCAGGCTGAGCCGCAAAGGTGATAACCACGCCAGCATCGTTCACCACCTGCTCGAGTGCCAGGCGAATCTCCTCGGGTGTGTTGCCAGGGAATATTCTGCAGTTGACGTTCGCACTCGCTCGTTGTGGTAGCGCATTCTTGGCGTGGCCGGCGGTCACCAGGGTTGTCACGCAGGTGGTATGCAGTATGGAGTTGTAGCCCGGTATGTTTGTCATGCGGGCCAGAGCTTCGGGGTTCGGCGGCGTGGTCAGAATCTCGATCATATCTGTGGCGACCTGCGGCTCGGCGGTGAGCTTGGCCATTCGCGCGAAGAAGCCGCGGGTCGTGCTGTTGAATTCGATTGGAAAGGCGTGTTGTGAGACCCGTTCAAGTGCGGCGGCTAATTGGTAAATCGCGTTGTCGGCACGGGGTCTGGAAGAGTGACCGCCGGGGTTGCGCACTTCGAGCTGATAATCTTGGTAGAGCTTTTCGCCCGCTTGTATGCCGTTGTACAGTGGCTTGCCGGCGCTGTCGAGTCGACCGCCACCACCCTCGTTAAGGGCGAAGCTGGCGTCGATCAGTTCGCGGTGATGCTGTATCAGATAGCTGGCGCCATTAAATGTATTCGGTGTTTCTTCACCACAGGTTAATGCCAGTTTGACGTTGCGACTCAAGGGAAATTTCGACTCGCTCAGGCCTTTCATGACGTCAACAAAAATGGCTGCCATGGATTTGTCGTCAGCGGTGCCGCGGCCGAAAAAATAACCGTCTTCCTCGATGAGGGTGAAGGGGTCTCGCTCCCAGTCAGCCCGATTGGCTTCCACCACGTCAATGTGGGCGAGCAGCAGAATGGACTCGTTATCCGGCGAGCTGCCATGCAAGGTGGCCACCAGATTGCCCTGTTCCGGCCATTCTGGGGCAACAATAATGTGGATGTCAGCATCATTGATGCCTGAAGCCCTGAGCTGGTCCGCCATGGCATGGGCGGCAACAGTACAACTGCCCCCTGACAGGGTGGTGTTAATTTCAACCAACTCTTTATAGACCGCTCTAAAGGCTAGATCGTCGGCCGAGGGTGAGGCCGCCTGGAGGCTGGCGGCAACCAGTAGGCTCAGGGTTGTCAGGAACATGGTTTTTATTTTGGACACAGGTCTGTTTCCGTTGTTGAGCAAAGGGTAGAAAGCCTTACGCCGTGTAGTATCAAGGTTGTGATGCGCGCGGCATTCTAGAACGGTTGCCCTGCAAAACCCAATAATTTGAGTTACGGTTGCCTTGTATCCCAGTCTGTATGCTGCCGCGGTTGGCCGGGGTGCGTCGCGATGCTCAAGATAACCCGTCGGCGGCAAGATAAGCAACATTGCAGTATACTCTGGCGAAATTTCCCAAAGGCTGATTCCAGTGAAACAAACAGACTATATTATTATCGGAGCCGGTAGTGCCGGCTGTGTGCTCGCCAACCGTCTTTCTGAAGATGGCGCCCATTCCGTTCTGTTGCTGGAGGCGGGTGGCCGCGACAATAATACCTTTATCCATATGCCCGCGGGTTTTGCCAAACTGGTCCCCGAGGCGAATGATCACAATTACGGATTTGAAACAGAAGCCGAGCCAAACCTGAATAACCGCAATCTATACTGGCCCCGTGGTCGAGGTTGGGGTGGATCGTCTGCCATTAATGCGATGGTTTACATTCGGGGTAATGCCTGGGACTACGATCACTGGAGTCAGCTGGGTAATACCAGCTGGTCTTATGAGAGTGTGTTGCCCTATTTTAAACGTGCCGAGAATTTCTCTGGTGAGGGTGATCAGCAATATCATGGTCATGCAGGTCCGTTGCACGTCAAAAAGTCCGACCGTACCGATGACATATTGCTGGATAAATTCGTGGAAGGTGGTGCTCAAGCAGGATTTCCCCTCACCGAGGACTTCAATGGTCGGCAGCAGGAAGGTTTCTCCCGCTATGAACATACGATCAAAGGTTCAAAGCGAAACAGTGCGGCGGGTGCCTATTTACATCCGGTCCTTGATCGACCGAACCTGGAGACTCAAGAGAATGTCACCGTCGACCGTGTCATTTTTGAGGGCAAAAAAGCTGTCGGCGTCGAATATCTAGTGGCGGGAGAAAAGCGGGTGGCCAGGGCTAACAAAGAAGTCATTCTTTCTGCGGGCACGCTGAACTCACCCCAGATCCTGCTGCGCAGTGGTGTGGGTGCGCCTGCAGATATTACGCCTCATGGCATAGCGATGGTGCATGACTTGCCGGGTGTGGGACAAAACCTGCAGGATCATCTGGGTGTTGTCAGTCAGTTTGCCTGTACGCAGCCAATCACATTGCATCGTTCAGCGGTGTGGTGGCGTACCGCCCTGGCTGGGATTAAGTATCTGCTGTGGGGCACGGGAGATGCATCCTATCCACCTACCGCTGGTGGCGCCTTTATTAAGTCGCACCCCGATAAGGCCTTGCCGGATATGCAATTACACTATGTGTCGGCGGCGATGGCCGATACGCATGGACGGGCAGGTATCACGCCGGAGCATGGTTTCTCGAGTATCGTCTATGGTTGTCGGCCCGAGAGTCGGGGCTATTTGACCCTAAAGAGTGCCGACCCTGCGGACGCGCCGGCACTGCACCCGAACTACTTGTCGGCGGCACAAGATATCGTTGATCTGCGCAATGGGTTTCGAGAGACGCGACGAGTCTTTATGCAAAAGGCCTTTGATGATTATCGCGGCCGGCAGCTCAAGCCGGGCCCAGAAGTTGATATTGATGATGATGCTCAATTAGACGAGTGGATTAAGGCGACGGCGGAGACCCTCTACCATCCCGTTGGAACCTGTAAGATGGGCAGTGATGCCATGGCGGTAACTAACGAGCATGGTCAGGTGCATGGTCTGGAGGGCTTGCGTGTGGTTGATGCATCATTGATGCCGACGCTGATTGGCGGCAATACCAATGCGCCGGTGATTATGATGGCGGAAAAAATCTCTGACCATATTCTGGGGCGAGGTTTTCTAGTGGCCGAAAATCCGCAATAGGATAATGCCGGTATTGCTTCCAGCATTGCTGGCAGGGTTGAGAGGCTGTTGATGTGCGCCGGTGGTGTTGAATCCACCGAGCGCTCAAGGGCTCTTAGAAATTTTCTTTGAAGGTCCGCAGATCTAGTTCATGACTCCAGGCCGTTTTGGGCTGTTGGTAAAGATACATATAGGCCTGAGCGATACCGTGCAGGCTCACCAGGCCGTCTTCACCGGCGCGCTCAGCGAATTGTGGCACACCCTTAATGATTTTTTCACCGGCAATGCCGCCATCAATCACTACATGGGCAACATGAATGCCCTGGGGCTGAAATTCCCTCGCCAGACTTTGGGCCATGGCGCGCAACCCGGCTTTCGCAGCGGTGAACGGCGCAAATCGAGGTTTGCCGCGCATCGACGCGCTGGCGCCGGTGAACAGCAAAGTACCTTCCTGGCGATCTTGCATGACTTTGAGGGTTTCTCGAGCAAACAAAAAACCACCGAGGGTGCAGACCCGCCAGCATTTCTCGAAAAACTCAGCTTCCATGGTGAGGAAATCACCGTTGAAGTTGTTGCCGGCGTTGTAAACCGCAAGGTCAACGGGACCGATAGCCTCGGCCTGGCGAATCAGATTGATCACTTCGGCCTCTACCGTGGCGTCGCAGACTATCGCGGTGGCCTGGCCACCGTTCGCTTTCACCTGGCTGACCACAGCATCGAGCTTGGCCTGCGTGCGGCCAGCCGCGATAACATGCAAACCCAGTTTGGCGGCATAGTCGCAGAGGTAGCCGCCGACGCCTTCAAAGGGTCCAACGCCAATAATAATCGCTGTTTTCATGGAATGTTCCTCTCGAGTTTATCGCTAAGTGGAGATGTTGATGAATTCCTTGGTTGGATGTAGCGCGTGCAAGCCAGCCATGGGCCGGCCAGATCAAAATCCCCGCCGACCCATGTTGTCAGATCGATAAATCCTTCAAATTGTAGTCACGAATGACTTGCTCGAACATGGCATTGCTATACCGGTACTCGTCTTCCAGGCCAATAAAAGGCTGATACTGATAACGTCGCGCTGCTGGGTAATGTTGGGCGCGAGCATCTATGGCAACGGTGATCACGCTGGATCGCTGAAAAATACGTTGCTCATCGTAGATCTCATTGGACTTCTGGGTCAGCGCACCGCGGGCGCCGAGCACCGATCGCCGTCGATGAAAGCCAAATGTCATAGAGACTCGAATATCTGCAGAGGTGTTAGCGAAGGACCCGTGGAGCATTTGTCGGTTAACAATGGTGACGTCGCCGGCCTTGCAGGTCAGCGGCACAGCGCCGGGTAACTGGTCAGATCCGTGATGCTCGGCCACTAAAGCCTTGATATCGACTCGGCCCAACTTGTGGGTGCCTGGCATCACCCACAGACAGTTGGCGATGGTGCTGGGGTACAACTGCACCTGGAAGTTGAAGCCGTGGATGCCTTCGTCCCAGTTCGGCGAATCCCAATGGGTGACGCCATCTTGATGCCAGGAAACCGAACCCCCAAGGCCGGGCAGCTTGACGAAGGTGGCGTCATTATAAGGGACGAAATCCGCGCCATTAATGCCCTCGGCAATGGTGAGCAAGTCGGGATGACCATACAAGCGCAATCCCGACGGCATGGTTTGGCACATACCCCCCATGATATGCACCACTTCTTTGGGTGCATCGGCGGCGGCGCTCGGTTCACGCATGCGGGTTGGGTGGCGGCCGCCTAGTAAGTCGGTACCGCCCCAAGGATCTGATAGTGGTTTAACGAAGGAGTAGGGATTTTGTTTGAACCCGGTGCCAAACGCGGGCCGGCCTTGGTTGTCTAACTGCGCGCCACGGCCCGTGGGTGCATGGTCAAGCAAAAAGTCGATGTCGGCGCGCAGGGCAGCAAGCTCATCGTCAGCAATCACGTTGTCGAAAACATAGAAGCCGTGCTGCCAATAGGCCGCCAGTATGTCGGGATGCAGCTTACCGTGCGCGTCCAGTAACAAGGGCCCGCGATTGCCGATTCTGTCGCGTAGCGCTTCGCCCTGGCGCTGATACGCTGCCATAGCCGCGTTATATTCCAGCGCCGTGAATGTTCTTTCGGTCTCGGTCATCGGGGCTCCCAGATGTTGAGTGAAGACACGAGTGTACTGTGGATGGACTGAGAGTCTAGGGTAAAATTCTGTAAAAATCGGTAAAAGTTGTCTGTGGAATCCGTGTTTAATGGCGAAGCATTGACCCAGAGATTTATAGGTGGTTAATTCTGCTTAACCGCAAACAGGCAAGCGCGAAATGACCGGCATCCAAGACGAAGATCAGTTCAGAGATTACAGTAGCCGTGAATCGATGCAGGGCGCTGATCCTGTTGCCGAGTTTTATCGGCTGAACCACAAATACCAGACCCTGGCATTTGCGCGCGCGAAGATCGAACAATATGGCGCCTTGAGTCTGGCTCGCATGGGTATTTGGCAAGCCTGTGAACTGCTCAATACCCTCGTCGATGACAGTGATCCCGATACGAGCCTGTCGCAAATTCAGCATCTGTTGCAGACCGCCGAGGCCATTCGTCAGGCCGGTCATCCACGCTGGTTTCAACTCACCGGTTTGATTCACGATCTGGGTAAAATCCTGTGTTTGCATGGCGAGCCTCAATGGGCGGTCGTGGGCGATACCTTTCCGCTGGGTTGTGAATTTTCAGCCGATATCGTGTATGCCGATTTTTTTGCGGCAAACCCGGATCAAATGAATCCCGACTATCAAGGCCAGTTCGGCATCTATGCCCCCGAATGTGGTTTAGACGAGGTGACAATGTCCTTCGGTCACGATGAATATCTTTACCGAGTGACTCGCGCCTACCTGCCCCTTGAAGCCCAATATATTATCCGCTACCACAGTTTCTACAGCGCGCATTCCGCCGGCGCCTATGATTATTTGATGAATGCTCAAGACCGCGAGCTGTTTCAATGGGTCAAACTGTTTCAGCCTTTTGATCTTTACTCCAAGGGGCATGCGCCGCCAGATATCGAGCAGCTGAAAGACTATTACCAAACCCTGATAGCCGAGTTCTTTCCGGCCACGATTCAATGGTAGCGGCCAAGGTAGACCGGCCCGTCGAACTAAATAATTTATACCTAAGAGGAATGATCCATTGAGTCACTATGAAACCATCAGTATCGAAAAGAAAGGCCAGGTTGATTGGCTGACACTGAATCGCCCGGATTCGCTGAATGCCATTAATACGCCGATGGTCACCGAGTTGCGAGACTATTTTGGTGGTCTGAGCGAGGACCCCGAAACCCGCATTGTAGTGATGAAGGGTGCGGGTCGCGCGTTCTGTGCCGGTTTAGATATCAAGGCTTCCCAGTCAGGCAACTTTGAGGCGCCGTTCAGTGGCGGCATGGGTTTTCAAGGCTATCTCGCCGAGGTGTATATCCGTATGCGACGCTGTCCACAGCCGATTATCTCGCTGGTTCAGGGCGCGGCTTGTGGTGGTGGGTTTTCCTTTGTGCTGGCCTCGGATATTCGAATTGCCGGCGAATCAGCCCGTATGAATGCGGCCTTTATTCGGTTGGGCTTGTCGGCCTGCGATATGGGTTCCAGCTATTTTCTGCCGCGCCTGGTGGGTACCTCTGTCGCTTCCGAGCTCATGTTGACGGGGCGTTTTATCAATGCCGAAAGGGCCTTGCGCACCAACCTGGTCTCCGAGGTTGTGCCTGATGATCAATTGGATGCGGCCGCTCAGTCCTATATTGACGATATGCTCGCCACTTCGCCGATGGGCTTGCGCCTTACCAAGGAGGGTTTGAACATCGCCATTGATGCGGCGGGCCTGGAAGCGACCATGGCGATCGAAAACCGAAATCAGCTCATGTGCTCGCGCACCAGCGACGCAAAAGAAGGCATGCGTGCATTTCTGGAGAAGCGGCCGCCACAATACACAGGGCGTTAATGCCTGATTAGGGTTTATTCGCCGCTTTGTCTGGGTACTTGAGTAGGCGCTTCCAGTACCAGTTGTAGGGATGGACCTTGTCCGTTGTGCCGTTGGCATTAACCAGTGGTTTTGACTCGTTGTGCCAGCGAAAGATTCCGCCGATCATATTGGCGGGTGGTTTGATGGGGTTCGGTGGGCGAATCTGGCGGGCGATGGCCAATGCCAAGGCCGTTGAGCGGCGCCCGACGGAGCAATAGAACACCGCTTGTTTAGTTTTCAGTAAGGGTGCATAGGCCGCAAAAAACGCCTCGGCTGTAGTCTCGGGATCTAGCCGAATGGCGCCGGTTAAGTGACTGACAGCAAATTCCTCGGCGCCGCGGGTGTCAAATAAAACCAGGGTGGAGCTGCCGGCGGTCAAGTCGTCGAGCACAACGCGGTTGCTGATCTGTTGGATGTCATGGTCTTCGATAAGCGTCTGCTCGATTTTCTCGAGCGCGTTCTCGGCTTTGACTGCCCCGGGTAGTGCAAGCGTGATCATTAGTGCTGGGATCATCAGTATTGGTCGCAGCAGCGCGTGCCATAATGGCAGTGTGTTCAAGTTGGTTTTTTCAGGTCGGCGGTACATGGGTGGACAGTGCCTCAGGCAGCTGATGCTATCCTATGCAATAGGTTCTCACGCGTCGACAGCCCGGCGACAAAACGGCGATAAAGCCTCGGCATGAACATTGAGCGAAATTCGGCCAATGTCCATGCCGACTAAGTTGCGGCCGGCGCAGGGGTCACGTAAAGTCTGGGTTTTGGACGATTCTTATGCCCAGACTAATGATGACTGTCATGCTGGTGCTGGCACTGACCGCGTGCAACCCGAAAGATCGGCGGCCGGGCACTTGGCTGTCCGGTGATTTAGTCGAGACCCCGATCAGTGATTGGTCTTTTACTGATGATTATCAGGAAGTGTTTATTGAGACGCATCCCTGGTATGGCATTCCGTTTTCAGTCACGGTGGTGATGACCACCGTCAATGGCAACATTTATTCGCCGTCGATCTATAGTGAACCGGCAGTGTTCCCGGGCAACAAATATTGGAATAAAGTGGTGGCCGATAATCCATCGGTGTTCGTACAGATTGGCGATAACCTTTATCCAAGGCGGGCGCGGCTGGTCACTGAGGCGGCAGAATTCGAGGCCGCCTTTGAGGCTCTGGCCGTCAAGTATCCCTTTTGGCGGAATGCCAAAGATGATCCTGAGCAGCGCCCAGCTTTCGCCCTGATCTGCATGGATGAAGTCATCTAGCGCGAGATGCGTTTGATAACCGCCTCTTGATAGAGGCAGGCCTTTGATGAAAGCAGTTTTTGCGCCAGACCAACCAGTGAGACGACGATGACGAATCATGTATTACCGCTTGAGCCGATCCCGCTTGAGCCAATCAAATCCGGGTTTCTGAAGTCTATGCGGCTAATGAAGCAGAGCTACAATAGCCCGCTGGAACATGGCCAAAATCTGCGACGAGAGCACGGCAATGCAGTCATGCAAAAAGTCGGCAAGATGCGCATCGTCCACCTTTTCGGTGCCGAGGCGCACCGTTTGTGCCTAATGAACCCAGGGCAGATATTCTCGAATAAAAAAGCCTGGGATATGATCATCGGGCGTATTTTCCCCAATGGCTTAATGCTCCGCGATGGCGACGATCATCGCTATCATCGACGGCTCATGCAGGCAGGCTTTAAGAGCAAGCCCATGCAAGGGTATCTGGGGCAAATGATTCCCCAAGTGCGTTCGGCGGTCAAACAGTGGTCAGTGAAGGCCGATGGCAAAATGCTCGCTTATCCCGCCTTCAAGCAGATGACCTTGGATCTCGCCGCGACGATTTTTCTTGGCATGGATTTGGGTGACGATGCGCGCAAAATAAGTCGCGCCTTTGAGGCCACCGTGGCGGCCTCGATGCCGCGAATTCCGATGGCGATTCCTGGCACCCTGTTGTGGAAAGGGATTCGTGCTCGGCAGACCATGTGTGACTTCTTTCTGCCGCAGGTGGCTGAAAAGCGCTTGGGTGACGACCAGGATCTGTTTTCCCTGTTATGTCGGGCAACGGACGAAGAGGGACAGGGTTATACGGATCAAGAGATAGTTGACCATATGATTTTCCTGATGATGGCGGCCCATGACACCACTACCAGCACCTTGACGAGCATCACCTATGCACTGGCCCGGCACCCGGAATGGCAAGCGCGCCTTGAGCAAGAGCGGCAGTCCCTGGGCGTTGAGGCCTTGGCCTATGCCGACCTAGACAAGATGGTGGAAGCCGATTGGGTGATCAAGGAAGCGCTGCGTATGTATCCGCCGCTGTCGACCTTGCCGAAGTTCAGTAATGAAGCCTTTGAATATGAGGGTCACCTAGTGCCGGCCGGTGCCATGGTGATGACCTATCCGATACACACCCATTACATGACGGAGTATTGGGATAAGCCCCGTGAGTTTGATCCCCTGCGCTTTAGTCCAGAGCGGGCTGAGCACAAGCGCAACGCCTTTAGTTGGGTGCCCTTCAGTGGCGGCGCGCATATGTGCATAGGTCTACATTTTGCGGATATGCAGATCAAGCTGGTGCTGTTTGAAATGCTGAAAAATTTCTCCTGGTCCGTGGCCGAGGGCTATGAGATGCCAGTACAGCAGTCGCCTATCTCTAAGCCTCGAGATGATTTGCCGATTGACTTGCTGCCTAAAACCTAGCGGTTTGGCATCCAATCAAGCCGGTGAATGATCGGCCGGCGAGCCAGTCAGGAGCGGTAAGATACTGCCGACGGTGCAATTTAACGTATCGCGGCGGGCGCCTATTGATGGCCTTGTGGCTTTGCGTTTCGATTCCTAACCGTACAAAAAACAGTTGGTAAAACATGAAGGTAGACCTCCACTGTCATAGTTTTTTCTCTGACGGCAAGCAATCACCAGATTTTCTCGTCAACAGAGCGATTGAAAATGGGCTGACTCATCTCGCGATTACGGATCACGACTGTACTGATGGCCTGGATGCCATCACCGTTGGCACGGCTGAAGTCTCTATTGTCCCGGGCGTCGAAATATCCTGTCACTGGAATGCCCAGGAGATTCATGTGGTGGGACTGTTAGTGGATCCTGCTGATGATGACTTGCGCCGACTATTAACTGCGCAACAACTATCGCGCAGGCAGCGTATTCAAGCCATCGATGCAAAACTGGCGGCGGCAGGTACAGTGGGTCTGAGTGCCTACCTCGAAGGCCTGCCGTGCGTGGCGGGCACCCGTAGTCATGTAGCGGATTTTCTGGTTGCCCAGCAGGTGTGTAAAAGTCGGCAGAAGGCCTTTAAAACCCACCTGAATAAACGCGGAAAAATCTATGTTAGTGCGAATTGGTGCGATTTGGCTGACGGCATCGCGGCGATAAAGGCCGCGGGCGGCATCGCGATTATCGCCCATCCAGGTCGCTATGCGCTGAACAAGACTAAGCTCGCCATGCTGGTAGATGACTTCAAGGCGGCGGGCGGTGAGGCGTTGGAGGGTACCTATTCGAGCATCGACCCGCTGATGAGAAAGCATCTGCGTGACTTGGCTATCGCCCGATCGATGTATCTCTCCGTCGGCTCTGACTTCCACGATGCCGGCGCCCAATGGACCGACATCGGTAAATTCCCAGTCCTGGATTCCATCGCCCTGACGAGCGCGATCTGGTTACATCCACAGTGGCAGGCAAGGTATGCCTAGGTTCGATTCTTGTGGCTTGAGTTGTTTGACGCGATCGGTTGAGGGCAGTTGATGCCACTTCTTTTAAAAACTTTCAGCGAGTTGACTCGGCTGGTGCGGATGCAGTAGCTTGAGCGCAAATAGACCGAAGAGGACAAGCCGTGAATTTTGATTTTTCCCAAGATGAGAAGATGGTGCGAGACCAGGTCGCGCGGTTTCTTAGCGATCAGTGCAGTTCAAAAACCGTTCGAAGCGTGTTGGAAGGCAATGCAGCCTATGCCACTGAAGTCTGGGATGGATTAGTGAGCATGGGTCTGACGGGTACGGCGATTCCGGAGAACTACGGCGGCGTCGGAGCAGGCTATCTGAGTCTGTGCCTGGTGGCTGAACAGTTGGGTGCGTTTCTGGCGCCAACCCCGTTTTCATCGTCGGTTTATCTGGCGACAGAAGCGCTGATGCTGTTTGGTTCTGATGCTCAAAAAGACCATTGGCTGCCGAAGCTGGCAGCCGGCGAAACCATAGGTACCCTGGCGGTGGTTGAGACGGTGGCGCAAACCACGGCAGAGACCATTGAGTTACGTTTCTCGGCGGGTCAGTTAACCGGCAAGAAGCTGATCGTTGCCGATGGTGGCGTCAGCGATTTCGCGATAGTTTTAGCGCGCAATTCCGCTGGCGGCCTGGGTCTGTATCTGTGCGACTTGCAGGCTGGCGGCGTGGTAAAAACGGCGGTAGACACCGTCGATCCCAGCAGGAATTCAACCAGCCTCGAATTCAATGGCTGTCCCGCAGAGCTGCTGGGTACGGAAGCTGATGGCTGGGCACAGCTCGCAACAGTCTATGACCGGGCGGCTGTACTGTTCGCCTTTGAGCAACTGGGCGGCGCCCAGAGTGCTTTGAATATGGCGGTTGACTATGCCAAGCAACGCTTTGCCTTTGGTCGCCCGATCGGCTCATTTCAAGGGCTCAAGCATATGATGGCCGATATGTATGTGGCGCTGAAATTAGCAGAATCCAATTGTTACTATGCGGCCTGGGCACTCTCGACTAACTCGCCCGACTTGCCCCTTGCTGCGGCTACCGCAAGAGTCTCGGCGACCCAGGCGTTTCAGTTATGCGCAAGAGATAACATCCAGGTGCACGGCGGCATGGGCTTTACCTGGGAGTTTGATTGCCATCTATATTATCGCCGATCGAACTACTTGACCTTACAGCTCGGTGGTCTGACTGAGTGGGAAGACAAGTTGGTCAGCAGCTTGGCAAACGGTGAGGCGGCTGCTTGATCCTGCGCGTCGGCGACAAGCCGGCGAGGGAAATATGACAAGCAGAAACAGTCGACACTAAGACAATTGATCAGTTTGAACAGGATACGCATTATGGATTTTGGTGATACTCAAGAAGAAGCACAATTTCGCGCCGAAGCACGGGCCTGGATTGCCGCCGAGGCGCCCACCTACTTAACCGACAGTCTCACCAAAAGTGGCTTTGGTGGCGTTAAAACCGGCGACTTTGATCCCATGGTTGAGGCCAAACTGTGGCAGCGAAAAAAGGCTGACGCCGGTTGGGCATGCATTCAATGGCCGGTGGAATTTGGCGGTCGTGGTGCCACGCCCATGCAAAGCGTCATTTGGAATCAAGAAGAAGGAGTCTACGGCAAACTCTCGGGGAGTTTTATCATCGGTCAAGGTATGTGCGCGCCAACCCTGATGGCCTATGCCAGTGAGGCGAATAAGGCCCGCTATCTGCCTAAGCTGGCTAGCGCTGAAGAGGTCTGGTGTCAGCTATTTTCTGAGCCGCAAAGTGGCTCGGACCTGGCCGGGTTGCGAACTCGGGCGGAGCGAGATGGGGATGATTGGGTCATCAACGGCCAGAAAATTTGGACCTCAGGCGCTCATCATAGTGACTTTGGTATACTGATCACGCGCACCGACCCAGAGGTGCCTAAGCACCGGGGCTTAACCATGTTTTTCCTAGACATGAAGTCCAAGGGTGTTGTGATCAAGCCGATCAAGCAGGCCAATGGCGAGAGCGGTTTCAACGAAGTGTATTTTGACGATGTTAGAATACCCGACACCCAGCGTCTGGGCGAAGTCGGTGGTGGTTGGCAGGTCTCGTTAACCACTTTGATGAATGAGCGGTTGGCCATTGGTGGCGGTATCGCAACGGGTTTCCCCGAGATCAAAGAGTTGGTTGATGGTTTGGCGCTGGCAAGCGGCCGGGCTATCGAGAATCCCGCAGTGCGGTCGAAACTAGCCGACTGGTATGCCAAGAGCGCTGGCTTGAAAAACACCTCGGCGCGAGCCATGACGGCATTGTCTAAAGGTGAAATGCCGGGCCCGGAAAACTCCATTGGTAAATTGGTCGCAGGCGGCATGATGCAGGATATCGCCAAATTCGCCCTTGACCTTCAGGGTTTAGGGGGAGTCATCGTGGACCCCCAATTGGCGGCGCATTCTGCCCGACTGCAAGCCATGCTGTTGCGGTCGCCGGCGGTAAGAATTGAAGGTGGTACCGATCAGATTCTGCGCAATATTATTGCCGAGCGGGTCTTGGGCCTGCCCGAGGAGCTTCGAGCCGATAAAGGCATACCCTTCAGTAAAATTCCCTCGGGAAATTAGTCGCGTCTAACAATACCGGTGAGTCTCGACGTTATCGTTGGGGCTAGCCGAGTTTGGTCAAACGTAAGCGGCAACCCAGCGTCTTGTCGTTTTGATCATTGTGTTTTGGATACGTGTCTTTTAGATAAAGGTGCTGCCGTTAGCAGGAAGGCTCTTTGGCGCGATCAATCCAGCTCGTGATTGAGTGATCTCAGCATCTGACGACCTTTTGACTGCTGGCATCTAGCGCTTCTAGAGCGGTCTGCAGATAGCAAAATTGCCAAAAACCCGGTATCGGCCTAGTCGAGTGGGTTCGCTTCCGCTATATTGGGGCGGAGAAATTTAAGAGGCGAGAAAAATGATAAGAAACCTGGTGATTGTGATCGTGATTGTTGCAGCCGGATTTGGACTTTATAAGTTCACGCAAGATCAGTCTGCTACCAGCCCGACCGCTGCCGTTGCAAACGGCGCTGATAACATTGTAGCGCCCACGGTGGGCATGATCGATGATGAGCGGATCAAGAATGCCGAGAGTGAGCCCGGGAACTGGCTGGCCTATGGTCGTACCTATGAGGAGCAGCGTTTCTCGCCCCTGGAGCAAATCAATAAAGACAGCGTCGCGAACCTCGGTCTGGCCTGGTTTAAGGATATGCAGAGCAATCGTGCGTTGGAATCGACCCCCATCGTCGTCGATAACATGATGTTTCTGACAACGGCCTGGAGCCGGGTCTATGCGCTGGATGCTCTCACCGGTGAGACTATCTGGTCCTATGACCCGCAAGTGCCCGGCGCGTGGGCGCGCAAAGCCTGTTGTGACGTGGTCAACCGCGGTGTGGCGGTCTATAAAGGCCGGGTCTACGTGGCCAGCCTTGACGGTCGCCTGATTGCCCTGGATGCCGCAACCGGCGCCGAAGTCTGGAAGATCAATACCCTGACGGATCGTAGCCGCGATTACACGATTACCGGTGCGCCCCGAGTCGCTAATGGCAAGGTCTTTATTGGTAACGGTGGCGCTGAATATGGCGTTCGCGGTTATGTTACTGCCTATGATGCCGAAACCGGTGAGCAAGTTTGGCGGTTCTACACGGTACCAGGTAATCCAGATGAGCCCTTTGAGTCTCCTGAGCTGGAAATGGCCGCCGAAACCTGGAAGGGTGGCGAGTGGTGGAAAATTGGTGGTGGCGGCACAGTCTGGAACTCTATCGTCTATGACCCTGAATTTAACCAGCTCTATTTGGGCGTGGGTAATGGCTCTCCCTGGGCGCGAGCGATTCGCTCGCCCGGCGGCGGTGACAATCTGTTCCTGTCTTCTATTGTTGCTGTGGACGCCGATACGGGTGCCTATAAATGGCACTATCAAACAACGCCCATGGATAACTGGGACTATACCGCCGTGCAGGACATTGTGCTGGCCGACCTGGAAGTTGACGGGGTTGATCGCAAAGTGCTGATGCAGGCCCCCAAAAATGGTTTCTTCTATGTGCTGGATCGGTCTAACGGCGAATTGCTGCGAGCCAACAAGTACGTCACCGCCACTTGGGCAACTCACGTGGATATGACCACGGGCCGCCCTGTAGAAGACCCCGCCTATGATTATCTGGACAAGACCAAGTGGATTCTGCCGGGACCATTAGGCGGTCACAACTGGCAGGCTATGGCGTTTGATCAGAAACGGCGTCTGGCGTTTATTCCGGCCATGGAAAACCCTCTGGCCTATGCCATGGATGAAGAATGGCAAAACACCGGCGTTTACAAACATGTGGTGGGCGGCTGGAACACGGGCGTTGAGCTTGGCAACATCATTCAGGTTATGGGTCAAGATGGTATTCCGCCCAAGGCGCGGGGTTATCTGAAAGCCTTCGATCCGTTGACCGGCGAAGAAAAGTGGGCGGTAGAGCAGGTGCACCACTGGAATGGCGGTACCTTGGCCACCGAAGGTGGGTTGGTTTTTCAGGGTAATTCCCTGGGTGAAGTGAAAGCCTATGATTCGGATACTGGCGATGTGCTCTGGTCTTTTAACGCTTATACGTCGTTTCTCGCGCCGCCGATAACTTACCAGATTGACGGTATTCAATACGTCGCTATTCTGGCGGGTACGGGTGGTGGTGATTTGTTTGGTGGCGAGTCGAACAACCTGGCATCCATGACCTATGGTAATTTTGGCAAACTGCTGGTCTTCAAGTTAGACGGTAGTGCAGAGTTGCCCCAACCGACGGCACTGGATCGCAGCATTCCGGAACAGCCTGTTAGCGATGCGTCCGCCGAAGATATAGCTCGTGGCGACAATGTGTACCACTCTAACTGCGCGGTCTGTCATGGGGTGCTGGCACGCTCCAGTGGGGTTGTCCCCGATCTGCGAATGACCAATGCCACTCGGCATGGGTTATACAATGAGATTGTGCTGGGTGGCATTCTAGCCGGTACCGGAATGGCCAGCTTCGCTGACCTGTTGGACGAGAACGATGTGGAGAAGGTGCGAGCTTACGTGATTCAGCGCGCTAACGAAGATCGAGCCGCCGCTACTGCGGCAACCGATTAGCAGCTAGTTGTCGTTCAGCGGCCTTTCGGTGGCAGTGAAGTGCGAGGCAGGGCTTTAAATTGTAGCCCTGTCTCCCGCTCCTGAACCGCGGAGACAGGCTTGAGGTTAGGATCAACCTTGATTATTGTTGTGTCGGCTTGCGCCGCTGGGGCCAGCTCGACTCGACTCAATTGGCCTTCCACTGTTTGGCCCTCGTCAATCTGGCGCAGGGCATTCTGAACTTTCTCCGCCATCTTGACGTCGTAAGGCAGATGATAGGCGCGGGGCTCAGCCACGAGTTTGCCCGTTGGCGCGGTGGGTTGAATCCAGAGGTAGATGCTGCCGGTCGTCTTCTGAGACTTATCTGGATCGCTGATCATGGCCCAATGCAGGCGGAAGTGCTGTGGCAGCTCTTCGGTTACGGGCCAGCCCTGTAGGTCTTTTAAGCCTAAGTAAGTGCCCACATACAAGCCTGAGACCAGAATCACCAAGAAGATTTTGAAGCTGACAGTGCGGCGGGTGGCGATCAGTAGATAGAGCAGCAAAGCGCCCATGACCGCATAGGCGATGGCCAAAATTTGAACCGAGATCATGAGCCTTTTCCTGAGGTGATTTGGGTCAGTAGCGCTTTGGGTAGACCGCTGGTGCTTGCCACGGCGCCGCTGTTATCCAGCACAAAACGGGTTGCGGTGACTTCCATACCGGCGCGATTCAGCGAGTGAACGCCGTAATAGACCAGGGTTACCACCGGATTGAGCTTTTCAACCTTGACGCTCACGGGCACGGGCTCATTGTAGTTGGCGTTGTAATGCAAAATATTCACCACGTATTCGCCGGGAACCCAAGCGCGAATAGACACTGATTCCTGGTTGATGGGGTTGGTGACCATTTTACCGTTGATCATCATCTGATCCTGCACGGCGCCACGATCGTCGCGGTCCAGGTGCATGGTGCCGGTGTCTTTATTGTCGAACCACAGAACCACGCCGCTGGGGTCTTCTACCAGTACATCGATGTCGTCAGGATGACCATCGGGCCAGTTAATGGTAATCAAAAACTCAGCCTTGACTGTCACATTGCCTTGTTTGTTCGGTTCCGCCATAAGGATAAATGCGATGAGGAACATAAAAGCAAAGCCCAGCAGGGTGTTGAACAGCAGATCAGTAAATGCATCATTCGTTGAACCTTGGCGAGTAAACCGTCTACGCATCATCTAAACGGCAGGCCGGCCGAGGGTCGGCAAGATATAGATATCAACCGCAATGGCAAGCTTGTCAACGAGTCGTGATGCGGCGGTGTCCAGCATCTCATATTGCAAGCCCAGCAGGGTGCTGGTGACTAGGCCGGCCATGGTGGTGTACAGCGCCACAGCCATGCCGCCACTCATTTGCCCCAGCAGTTGCTGCAGGACGTTGGGATCGAAGTCCGTCAGCTCGCCGACGGGGCTCAACATCATAATAAACCCGAGAATGGTGCCCAGCAGACCCAATTTCAGTAACATATCGGCAGCCCAGTGACCGAAGGTATAGCGCGTCATCAGGCGTTCAGCTAAGACCTCTAATAGTAATTTATGGTCAAGCTCGACCGTAACTCGCCGTTGGGACTTCTGCACCAGCTCTTGCAGATAGTCTGCGCAGATCCCCGACGTCACAGGCTGTCCCTGAATGTTGAGTCCCTCGGCGTTGAGCGTCACTTCACCCGGTTCAAGGTGCGTGATGCGAGCCTGTAGCTCGTCGATCACTCGCGTGTCAGCGGCGAGCTGTTTGACCAGCACCAGCCAATGTAAGCTGAGAACGCCATATAACAGCAAAATAACGTAGGAGATATAACTGCGGTCACTGCTCAGGGCGGTGCTGAGCCAGCCGCGCTCAGCGACAATAAAAAGCCCAAATAGCACCAGGCCGATCAGGATGAACGATTTGAGTAAGAGATGGTAATGAGTAACCAGGGATAAGTTTCGCATCGGTAGCATCGGGTCGTGGCAGAGTGACCAAGAATAGCACTCGATAGCCTCGATGGTATATCTTTGGGCGGCAGTCGCTGAGCGCCCGATGTCTAATCGGTGGCGTCTAACAAGTGGTGTCGGTTGATGCGCACAAGCGGCAACGAAAATTGCTATACTCGCTGGCTTGTCCCCCAGTCACTATCGAGCTGTCATGAGCACGCCATCACCTATCCAGATTCCCGCATCGGCGGCGCCAGAGATGGCCCTGACCATCGAAAATTTGACCAAGACCTACGCTAACGATTTTCAAGCGCTACGTGGCATCAGCCTGAAGGTTAAACGAGGTGATTTTTTCGCGTTACTGGGCCCCAATGGCGCGGGCAAGTCCACCACCATCGGTATCATTTTTTCATTGATAGACAAGACCAGCGGCAAGGTCAACATCTGTGGCATCGACATCGATCAGGATTTTCCGACCGCAAAAAAGCATGTAGGTATTGTCCCCCAGGAATTCAACTTCAACGTCTTTGAAAAGGTCAAGCATATCGTCATTACCCAGGGCGGCTATTATGGTCTGCCGCGGGCACTGGCTGAGGAGCGGGCAAAAAAGTACCTGAAAATCCTTGGCCTGTGGGATAAGCGCAACGAGACCGCTCGGTCGTTGTCTGGTGGTATGAAACGGCGTTTGATGATCGCCCGCGCTCTGGTGCATGAGCCTGAACTGTTGATTTTAGATGAGCCCACCGCAGGGGTGGATATCGAGATGCGTCGTGCCATGTGGGACTTTCTGCGGGAACTGAATGAGAGTGGCACGACGATTATCCTCACCACCCATTACTTGGAGGAAGCTGAGACCCTGTGTCGCAACATTGCCATCATCGACGAAGGCCGAATCATCCATGACGGCAGTATGCGCGACCTGCTGCGCGAGTTGCACACCGAGACATTTGTGCTGGATGCGGCCCAACCGCTGCCAGCAGCGCTTGAGATACCCGGCTATCCATCCGTCGTGGTAGATGCGCATAGTGTTGAAGTCGTCGTGGATAAACACCAGAGCCTGAATGCCCTGTTCGCTGAACTGTCGCGTCAGGGCATCGAGATACTGAGCCTGCGTAACAAGACCAACCGCCTTGAGGAAATGTTTGTGAGCCTACTGCAATGAGTGCTTTTGAAACCTGGATTGCCTTTCAGACGATAGTCATCAAAGAGATGCGGCGTTACCTGCGAATCTGGCCGCAGACCCTGCTGCCGCCGGCCATCACCATGACCCTGTACTTTGTCATCTTTGGGGCGCTGATCGGCTCACGAATCGGTGAAATGGGCGGTTTCTCCTACATGCAGTTTGTCGTGCCGGGCTTGATCATGATGGCGGTGGTGACTAACTCCTATTCCAATACTGTGTCGTCATTTTTTGGCACCAAGTATAACCATAGCCTTGAGGAGCTGCTGGTATCGCCAACGCCTAATTGGGTGATTTTGGCGGGTTATGTGGTGGGCAGTGTCAGCCGCGGGTTACTGGTAGCGGTGATCGTCACCTGCCTGTCGTTATTCTTTGCTGACTTGCATGTCCAACATTTGGGTATGACGGTGTTGGTGGTGTTGATGACGGCAGTATTGTTCTCCATGTTCGGCTTTATCAATGCGGTGTATGCCAACAGCTTTGATGATATCTCGATCGTGCCAACCTTCGTCCTCACGCCCCTCATTTATCTCGGCGGGGTGTTCTACTCGCTGGACCTATTGCCAGAGTTTTGGGCGAATGTTTCCAAGCTCAATCCGCTGGTGTATGTGGTCAACGGTTTTCGTTATGGGGTGTTGGGGGTGTCAGACGTGAATGTCGGTTTTTCACTCGGCATGATCTGCCTGTTTACGGGCGTGACGTTAGTGTTCTGCCTGCGTCTGCTCAACTCAGGATCCCGTTTGCGCGACTAACCAGTGAGGCCCATTGAGCCTCGGCACCGACGGGCTAAACCTGTTTTAGCTGTCTATCTGCTTATTCGGTCCTCAGGGCAGCGATACCTTGGCGTGAGGCGATGGGATGAAACAGCCGCCTTCCATAGTGCCATCTTGGCGCCGTTTGATGATCTGCGGCAATGCGAACAGATTCGGTGACACGCCATTGATTCTAACCAGCGTCTCTGGATAGTGGTCGACCAACCCCTGAATAATACTGTCGGGCAGTGACGCCATGATCGTTACCAGATCGGTGCCTGAGACATCCAGCCTGCCTTGGTGGGCGGCCGCGTCTACCGTCATGCCAAAATCTACCATTGATGAGATCAACTGGAATACCGCTGGGAAAATTTTTCTACCGCCACAGGCGCCAGCGGCGAACACGCTGCCGTCAGCCTGCTGAACGATCACAGGACACATGTTACACAGTGGGTGACGACCACCAACGACGGAATTGGGCCGGCCCGGTCGAGGGTCAAACCACATCATACCGTTATTCATCAATACGCCCGTGTTGGGCAGCATCACCCGTGAGCCGAAAGCCGACATAATAGTTTGAGTGTGTGACACCACATTACCGTCCTTGTCAGCGACACAGATATGGGTGGTGTTCGTGGGTATGGCTTTGTCCGGGCCATCGCCTTCACCTAAGTTCGTCAGACGATAATCATAAGCTTCGAGCAATGAGTCTGCGTAAGCCTTAAAGGTATCCAAGTCTGGCGCCTGAGGAAGGTCCCGCAGCTTGTCCTGGAGTAGCGTCAGCGCATGGATCAGACTGGGTCCGGCGGTCATTGGCCCGGCTGTGTGGACCGTGGCGCCACGATAGTTTGTGGTGGTGGTGGCTGACAACTTGGCTTCATAGGCGCTGAGATCTGCCAGAGTGATGCGTGATCCGGCGGCAGTCAGGTCTGTGACGAGGTCCTGGGCGAGCGCACCGTTGTAAAAGTCTTCAGGTCCGTGGGCTTGCAGGCGGCGATAAGTGCGCGCCAGTTCACCCAGGGGCAGGGTGGCGATGCTGCCATCAATCTGCGGCGTTGGTGGCAGACCGTCGGCGAGATAAACTCGCTGAGTCTCGGGATAGGCAGCCAAACCACGAGCGAAACTGTTGATCTTGGCCGCGCTGAACCAGTCAATAGGCAGTCCCCACTCAGCCAGTTGGCACGCGGGCTCGATAACCTGTTGCCAGTTCATGGTGCCGAACTTTGCTAGCGCCATGGAAACACCTTTAATATAGCCCGGCACGGCCGCGGCCAGCGGTCCATGGATATTGGTGTCGCCGGTTACTTTCGGCCAATTGAAGGAGTCGGCACTGTTTTCACCGCCGGCCGCTAGTGGATAATCCGCGGCTTGGGCCGCAAAGGGAGCGCGCATGCCGTACTCCACCAGATGCACCTTATTTTCCTTGGCAAGATAGATCAGTGTATAGCCGCCACCGCCAAGGCCGCTCATCCAAGGCTCGACGGTACCGATCGCCAGTCCGGCGGCCATTGCGGCGTCGATGGCGTTACCGCCTTGCTTGAGTATCGCGGCACCGACATCTGAGGCCAGATGGTGTTGGCTGGCCACCATGCCCGCTTCACCCAGGACACTCGATTTGCGGATCTGCCAGAACTCCTTAACGCGGTCTTGCATGCTGATCTCCTTGTTTCGCGACGCGCATTGCAGCGCTTTGACGACAGGCCGGTCAATGCAGGGATGCCTGCACTCGGCTGGTTCAGTTCAGATATCGATTAGTGTACCGAATTTTGTCCTGGGCAGTACTAGCAAACCTAGCCTCGGTGCTTCAGTTCAGATGTATCGCTGAGCTGGCCTGATAATGGCAGCACGAGTGTTAGTGATTGGTGGCGATTCATAGGCCTGCTGTTCGTGTCATTGTCGATCAAATAAATTTAAACTAAGCGCATTGGCTATCGATCTGTTTTCAGAATCGCGCAGTCGCTGACATGCTCCCCCTGACTACAGCCTGCAGATTCAGACCATAGACGGGCCCCGCATGCTTCGAAATGACCCAGAGTCCCTACTATGCTGCCCAACAAAACCAGCCCCACCTCACACACTTATTTTTCTGAGCGTCTGAAGCTGCACTATCTCGATTGGGGTAACCCAGACGCACCGGATGTGCTGCTCATTCATGGCTCGCAGGATAATTGCCACAACTGGGATTGGACCGCGCAGCAGCTGTGCGCTGACTATCATGTGATCGCGCCAGATTTACGGGGGCATGGTGACTCTGAATGGGTCAAAGGCAGTCCCTACAGTATCCTCGACTATGTCTACGACATCGCACAGTTGGTGGAACAAGAGGATCTGAACCCGGTCAATGTCATTGCCCACTCGATGGGCGGCACCGTTGCTTGCCTGTTTGCCGGGATTTATCCAGAGAAAGTCAGCAGCTTGATCTCCGTAGAGGGGGTTGGCGGCCACTGGTATATGCGCACCGACGAGCATCCCCAAGCGCGTATTCGCAATTGGATTGAGAACACCCGACAACTGGCCGGCAGAGTGCCACGGAAATACGCCAGCCTCAGCGAAGCCTTTCAGCGCATGCAGAAGTCCAATCCTCACCTCAGCGAGGAACGCGCTCGTCACCTGACGACCCACGGCAGTAACCGTAATGAAGATGGCACCTACTCCTGGAAGTTTGATAACTACACCCATTCGGGCTCGCCACTGGGCATGGATTTCAACGACATGACCCAGCTGTGGGAGAAGATCGACTGTCCGACATTGCTGATGAATGCCAAGCAAGGCTTCGGTCACCGCACCGGCCAGGAAGACACGTTGAAATACTTTCGGCAGGGCGAAGTGCTGGATGTCGACCAGGCAGGTCATTGGTTGCACCATGATCAGTTTGACGTGTATCTGGCGGCGTGTTCACAGTTTTTGGCGCGGCATGCGAGATAGGCGCAGCGGTGCTCGGCATATAAAATGTAGTTCATAGACGATGTATGCGCTCACTACCCAGCCGTTGTGCGCGTTTTCTGTAGCGGCTTGCGCCTCTGGAATGGCGCTCGTCAATTGATGCTGGCCCTTAACCCAGTGTGCCAAGGTCAAAGCGTATGGCCGGCACATCTCTGCCGGCACATCTCTGTCGGCACATCGTTGCAGGGACACCATTTCAAGCGGCATCAATCAGAGCTCAATGGGGTCGAAGGAAGGTGCCGGGGTAGAGCCTTTGGGGAGTCGAAGCCAGTGACTTCAACATTGCAACTGATAAGCGTTGAAAGTTAAACTCGCCGCCGCTTTGATCAACTACGGACTATCCTGATGGATGCCAGAACCCAGCAACTACTTACTGCGCCGCCAGCCTCGCTGCTGGTTAAGATGGCGACGCCTAATGCGCTGGCGTTCTTGATTCAAGGCTTTGTCAGCATGGCGGAAGTCTGGTTTATCAGCCGACTGGGTACCACTTCGCTGGCGGCCATTGCGTTGGCTTTTCCATTACTGATGTTGACCCAGATGATGTCTGGTGGCGCTATCGGCGGCGCCGTCGCGTCGGCCGTGGCCAGAGCCCTTGGGGCTGGCAATGTTGCTCGCGCGGAACAGTTGATCTGGCATGCGTTGGTGATCGTGGTTTTTGGTGCGAGTACGTTTCTCGGCGTATTTCTATTGTTCGGTGAAATATTCTTAGGTTTTCTCGGTGGGTCTGATGGGGCGCTGGCAGAGGCCATGGCCTACTGTCTGGTACTGTTCGTCGGCGGCGTATTTATCTGGTTCATGTCTGTGATGAGCGCCGTATTTCGTGGCACCGGCGATATGCAGTTTCCCGCGTTGATTATGGTGCTGGGCGCCTGCATTCAAGTGCCCTTAACCGGTTGTCTGGTGATGGGGGCTTTTGGTTTGCCAGCACTGGGGATAGTTGGTGCTGCCGTGTCCGCCATTGTTAGTGCCGCCATTCTCAGTCTGGTATTCCTTTGGCGGCTGATTTGGGGGCGGCAGACCCTGAAGCTGCACTGGCATGCGCGCGTGTTGTCCCGCGAACTTTTTCGAGACATATCAAAGGTGGCCGTGCCCGCATCATTATCGCCGCTGCTGACAATTTTGACAGTGCTGAGCCTCACCAGCCTGGTAGGTCGCTTCGGCGAGGCAGCCCTGGCAGGTTATGGCATTGGCTCGCGAGTTGAAATGTTGTTGGTGCCCCTGGTGTTTGGTCTGGGTGCGGCCATGACCTCGCTGGTGGGTCTTAGCCTGGGTGCCGGTAACCTGGCGCGAGCAGAACGCATTGGCTGGCTGGGAGGAACCATGGCTGCGGGTGTCGCGGGTATATTAGGGCTGTTGTTGGCCCTGTTTCCATCAGCGTGGATCGGCGCCTTCACCAGCGATCCGGCGACCTTCGCCGCGGCGAAAAGCTATATCCAGATCGTTGGTCCCTGCTTCGCCTTTCAAGGACTGGGTTTGTCATTATATTTCGCCAGCCAAGGTGCTGGCAGAATGGCGTGGCCGATTCTGGCGACGATTCTGCGCATACTATTATCTGTCGGCGGTGCGCTGCTGCTCGCTTTCTACTTTGACTTCGGCCTCAAGGGTATCTATATCGCAGCTGGAACTGGCATGGTTGCCTATGGGGTCATGATTGGCGCAGGTTTGAAACTGGGCGCCTGGAGATAAAGGTGATGTCAGTATTCTGTCGCGATCCAATATCAGCCCAACTGTCCTATCGCCCGCAACCGATTCCGCAGCTTAGCAGCGGCTAACCAATTCATGTCAGGGTTGAGGCGCCGTTAGAAATCCATTATCTGCTCAATGTCATCATCAATGGTATGCCGCCGCTGGGTCAGTAACGAGACACCGATAAACAGCACAATTGATGTGACGAAGGCGACAAAGCCGGCATTCAATCCATTGGGTAGTTGAATGGCGGCAACATTGATCACGACATTCAATAACAGGCTTAAAATAATAGCAACGATCGCGCCCTGGCGGGTCGCGCCTTTCCAGTTAAGGCCGATGGCCAGTACCGGAAATATCGCGGCCGCAAACGTCCCCCAACCGATGGTGCCCAGCAGTGCCACGAGCGTATCGCTGGCCAGTGCAATCACGGCCGCCGCAATCGCCAGAATAATGGTGGCAACCCGGGCTTTAAACAGCTCGTTGGTAATTTCCGTGGCGCCGAAGGCTTTGGGAATATCATGCACAATCGCGGCTGCCCCCACATTGAGGAACGCATCTGCGGTGGACATGATGGCGGCAAACAGACCGGCAAAGACGATGCCGGCCAGCAGTGGACTGGCGAAAACCGACAGGAAAAATGGTGCCGCCTGATCAGGTGAAGTGAGGGGCTCAGTCTGTCCATCCAGCACCAGGGCCCGCATGACCGTGCCGATAGAAATCCACAACAAGGCCGCAAAGGCGTAACCCACCACAGACACCGGAAAGACAATGCGATTGTCGGCGATGTTGCGGTTCATCATCATTTTAGTCACCAGGTGCGGCTGCCCTGCAACACCCAGGCCGAAAATAAAAGCCCAGCCCAAACAAGTCACCACGCCGGCTGTGCCGAATGGCATCATCGACTCGGCATCATCCTGCAGAATGATCTGGGTTGCCTCGGCAAACCCGCCATCAAATATTTGGGTCGCGGTGTAAAGAATCAGCAGGCCGGCGACCATCATAATGCCGCCCTGAACAACATCCGTATAAACCGAAGCAATGATGCCGCCGGTCACGCAGTAAAATACCAACACGGCAGAAGAGACCACCACGCAGGTCAGTAGACTGATATCAGCAAACATGGCGGTGCCACTCAATAGTGATTTCATCACCACAGCCATTGCCAGAATTTGGGTGGCCAGGTAACCCATGACACCCAAAATGATCGTCAGAGCGATAAGAAAGCGCACGGCATTGCTTTGATAACGCGCCGCGACGATGTCTGGTAAGGATATGGCTTCCCGGACTTCTGCAATCATTCGAATCCGTTTTGCCACCAGAAAGAAACCTAACGCGTAACCCGTGGTAGACAGGATGATCATCCAGAAAGAGCTCACGCCTTGTGAGTACACCAGTCCGGGGCCACCGACAAAGCCAAAGCCACTCAAGGTGCTGGAAAAGATCGCCAAAGCGATAACGATTGGACCGAGGCTGCGGCCGGCGATAAAAAAATCACTGGAAGAATGTGTGCGTCGCATGGCCCAAAGACCGACCGCGATACAAAACACCATATAAGTGGCGATGGCAGAGAGAATGATTTCCTGACGAAAGTCTTCCACGTGAATCCTTATCTGTTTTTAGTTATTGCTAATTGCGGGTCTGTTTTACCAAGACTTCAAAGGCGCGCTGATCGTCGTCGGACCAGACATAACGCTTGAAACCCAGAACATAGAGCGCGACCAGGCCCAGACCGGCGAGCCAGATCGAGTACACCAACCAACTCGCGGCGACGGGGAAGCCGGCTACCATGTCGGTTTCTGCGGTTGCGAGGAAGTCTTCATAAGATGCAATGAGCCCGCTCCAGGCGTAAACGGCAACACCGAAGCAGGCCGTCAGCAGGCTCCAGAACAGTTTCGAGCGGCGCGCGGGCTTAACGCCCAAGGCGATCATGCAATGGATCTGGGTGATCACCACCACTTGAAACCAATAAGCGAGCGCCGCGATCGGCAAGAAACGCGCAGCGCCATCGCCACCGATGCGCATGCCGTTATACAGCGCATGGGGCAGTCCGCCGGTATTGTCTGGCAGGGGCGTCAGGGCGATGAGGATCAGGGCCACACATTGGGCTAAACCGAGCACGAGAATGACGATGGCGAGACGGGTCTGGTGCATGTCACAGAAGCTTCTTAAATTGAGTAGGGGAATATACGGTAATTAGCCAGTGAATTGAAATGCGCGATTGTAGTGCCGTTAGTGATTGACTCGCAGGGCAGTGCTCAATAGAACCTTCAGTCCGTTAAATCTTGATTGGGGAATTGAATCATCAGAGTGATGGCACCCGCAACGAGGAACGCCAGCGCCCAGATTTGAAAGATTGTCACATAGCCGTGGTGGTCAGCCACATAGCCGGCAATCACGGTCCAGAACGTCGCCGGTGCCAGAAAAAAGGCCAGCAGACCATTCACCCGGGAAAATTTCGCCACACCAAACAGGCGCGACAGCAGGACACTGCGTACCGGTATCATGGCACCAAAAGCCAACCCAAACAGGCCGCTGGCAATCAAGATAGCGGTGTAGTCAGCGAACGTCATCAAGATCAGCATGGAGCAAAAATAAGCCAGTACGGTGAGCATCACCGTGACCTTGGCATTAAAGTGATCCATCAGCCAACCAAAGACAAGTTTACCGACGATGGCGCAGGCGCCAGAGACGCCCAAAGCATAGGCGGCGTCATACAGGCTAAAATCAAGATCCATACTCAGGTAGGAGGGCAGATGGGTAATCATGGCGCTGTACACGCCATTCATCATGCCGAAGGTCAGCACCACGGTCCAAAATTCGCGGGAGGTGAGAAACTCTCGGTACACCTGTACCTGGGTTTGCGGTGCTGACGGCTGACTTGTGGGTTGGCTCAGCGGTGAATCGCCGTCAGCGCCGAGGCCCAAATCTGCGGGCGCCTGGCGCACCAGGTACAGCGTCGCTGGCACAACCAGCAGGAGTAGCAGCGCTGAGTACAGTGCATAGGTGTCACGCCAGCCTAGGGTCTCCGCAAGAAAAGTAGCGGCCAGTGGCATGATAACGCCAGCCACAGAAATACCCATAATCGCCACGCCGATTGCCATGCCGCGGTTGCGGGTGAACCAGTTAACCATTAATTTGGTCTGGGCCAGCGGACCCAGAGTGCCCCAGGCGACGCCCTGAAAGCCAATCATAATCACAGCGAAGCCCGCGAAGCTGTCAACCTGTTGGAGTAACAGATAGCCCGTAGCCATCCAGCAGGCGCCAAGGGTTGAGATCAGTCGAATACTGAGGCGGTCGAGTAAATTACCGATAATGGGCGCCAGACAACTGCCGGTAAACAATGTCAAGGTGACGACCAAAGACAGCTGGGTGCGGTCGACGCCAAATTCCTCCATCCATAGGGGAAAGAAGATTCCGCGGGAATGCAGGAAGAAGCTGCTAGCCAGAAAACCAATGCTGAACGAATAAGCGACCAGAATATAGCCATAGAAGACTCGAGGCTGGCTTGTCTCGAGAGACTCGAGAGGCTCAAGAGTCTCAATGGTCTTGTTGGTCATGTGTTTACCTGCCGAGACGCCCTGTGAACAGTACCTGCATAAAAAGTACCTGCATAAAAAGTACCTGCATAAAAAGTACCTGCATAACAAGTCCCGTCCGAGGGTAACACAGTCTAGCAACGCTCGAGGCAAATTAGCGCATTGTGTTGCTCGGCACGATAGCCTCGGATTGGGCAAGCTGAGGCCTTTCTAGGCGATGGGTGAAAGCCTTAGAACTCGAACTCCAGGTCGAGGCGCAGGGTCTGATCCTTACCAGCATGCCCCACTTCGGTGATCAGGCCCAGCTCCCACTTAATCTGCCGCTGCCCGGTATAACGGTGTAACCCCATTATTGCCGGGCCAATGCCCACAAAGTCTTCGCCCATATACAGCTCTATGGCGGGCTGTATCTCCAGAATAAAGCGGTAACGATATTGCATTCGAAATTGAGATTCCCATTCGCTTTGCAGCGTCTGTCCCCACTCGCGAATCGCGAACAGGTTGGTTGTCAGGCTCGATTTGCCGAACTCCTTTTCGGCTAACACGCCAATCTTGGCTTCCCAATTATCGATCTGATGCTGTTTTTCCAATTCAAACAACATGCCCCAGTCTGCCCAAAACTGACCCTGTTCGGTGATCATCCAGCGGGCTTCAATTTCATAGGCCTGCAAGCCGAAATTTTCCTGGCTGTCGCGCTCGCCAAGCATATAAATCTCAACAGCCACCCGTTCGCCGAAGGAGTGACCATAGCCCAGGCGTTGGCCCAGTCGGTTGCCCTTGTCCATGTGGCTGGATAATAAGCGCCATTCAAACTCTTGTTCATTGGCAATCACATAAGGATGGTAAACCTTATCGACCACCAGTCCATCAGCAGTCGCTGGCGCGACCGGCAATAGCGCCAACAGCGTGAGACTGATTATTGTGAAAACAGACTTCATAATGGTTCCTCTGGCTTATGAGCCAGTAATCTGCTCAGCAGCGCGTGAGCTGCGGACAATCGTGATAACAACGTCAATCCGAGGGGAATCAATATCGCTAGGCTGTAGAGCCACAAGAAAGCGAGGGATGGGGTTGATTCGTAGCCGACCAAGGCTTTGAGTACATGGCCATACTCCGAACTGTCATGAATCAAAAATTCGGTATTCCAGACTGCTGAGTCAGTGCTAATGACATTCACCTGGGCGAGGGGCGAGATAACGTGGCCCAGCAAGCCCGCCAGAAACAACCACCAAAACAGCACCATTAAGGGTCGTAGGCGGCTGGCGTAGCCCTCTTGCAGCAAGAAAAAATGAATTGCACTGAAACTCAAACAAATACTGCCGCTAACAAAAATACCTGTCAGTACCGTATATCGTGCCTCAGTCTGTTGTAGGTAAACGTCAAAAAAGATCAAAAAGGCACTGCCTTTAACCACAGTGAACAAGATAATGCCGGCAAATAAACATCGTTTTGCCAGTCGCTCACGCTGCAGGGTAGCCAGCAACGTGCCGATAACAAGACTGCAGTAACTAAGCATAATCATGCTCGCACGCAGTATCTCTAGCCCCGCACCGTCTAACATTTCGCTGACATTCGCCGAGACTCGAAACAACACAAGAATCAGCGCCAGACTCACCAAAGCCCCCAGGCCCAACGTGTAACGGTTTAGCAAAGGCGGGCAGACAAAAGCGCGAATATAAGTCAGCAGAATAAATATGGGCAACAGGTCGCGAAGAAAAAGAATGACAGTGTTAATCAACATCAGAGTTGGCCTCCACGATAATCACGCCACGGGCGGAGACCGGATGAAATTCTCCGAAAAAGCTATATTCCCCGGGCGCTAAAGGACCGATGAAAATTGTTGCACGCCGATTTGCGAAGATGGCTTTCTCTCGGTTAAGGGCAAAGCTGTCAAATTCCTCGGCCACATCATCCTGGTTGTGAATAATCAGGCGTACCTTTTGATAGGCGGGTATGACAATTCTGTCTGGAGTAAACACATGATCTTTGATCGCTAGCTGAAAGGCTTTAGTTTCGGCCTGGCAGGTCAAGGCGGCCGCGATTAGCCCGAGCATAATGAGCCAACGCGTGAATTTAAGCGTCACTGGTCGGCTCCTGAGCCAGTTCATGGGCCGGTTTATGTGCGGGTAATATCACCACGACCCGCAGACCACCCAAGGGTGATTTTTCACAGTGAATGCTGCCTTGATGCAAGTCGATGATGTGTTGGGCAATGGACATCCCCAAGCCGCTACCACGCACGCCGTCGCTCTGTTCGCCGGCTCGATAAAAACGCTGAAAAATGCGCTCATAATCTTTCTCGGTGAGTCCCGTGCCAGAATCATCGATTAACACCCTTGCGGTGTCGGCCTGCAGGCTGGCGCTTAGCCGAATCTCGGCGCCGGCGCCGCCGTACTTGATGGCGTTATGCAGCAGGTTTTCAAACAGCGTGGTCAGCGAAAATGCATCACCGGATAACCAAATCGGCCCTGTTTCCAGCGAGACACTTTGTGCCTGCGCGGCAATGTCTGTGTAATTATTCACGATCACTTCTTGCAGTATGGTCTCGAGGTTGACGTCGACTCGCGCAGCGGTAAAGTTTTCCGGTAAGAAACGATACAGTGCGATGATCTGTTCGATAACATGGGCCATACGATTAACGTTGTTTTTCAGCTCTGTAAACGCGTCCGGCGTCAGGCTGTTTTCCTTGTAGGCCTTTGTCAGGTTGTGAGCATTGATGGTCAGTACACTGATGGGTGTTCGCAACTCATGGGCGGCGTTAGCTGACAGCTGTTGTTCACGCTCGAAGGCGGCACTGAGCCGATCGAACAGCCGATTGAGAGTGGTTTCAATGGGCTTGAGTTCCTCGGCGTTGCCATCCACATGGATTGGCGCAAGATCGTTCACACCTTTTTCGCGCAGCTCATCAGAGAGTACCCTGAGCGGCCGCAGACTTTGCTGAATCACATACAGCACCAGCAGGCCGATAATCGGAATGGTCATGACCAGGGGAAAGATGGCCTCGTAAAGCACATATTCAGCCGACTCAACCCGTTGCTGTGCAGGCTGCGCGACGATCACAGTGCGTTGCCCTTGGGTCAGCGTAAACGTGCGCCAGCGTTCGCCCATAAAGGTATCATCGCTGAATCCCCGCGATAGTGCGCCAAAAGACAATTGAGCTGCGGGAGCGTTAGCGCTGCGAGCAATAACCTGACCGGCCTCAATAACTTGAAATACATAGTGGCCGCTGACCAACAGGGGTGCACTGCGAGAGACGTCGGCGTTTGATCCGAGGACCTCGGCGATGGCCTGGAGCTGGGTATCGAACACCTTGTCGAGCTGAGTCATGCTGGCGCGATAACCATGCAGCGCGGCAAAAAAAGAGGCGAGGGTAATGATAGAAATAATCAAAACGATTAAATAGCGCTGAATGCTCATCAAGGATTCACGATGTAGCCAACACCCCTGACCGTCTTAATAAAATCAGGCGGAAGTTTTTTTCGCAGGTGATGAACGTGAACCTCTATGGTATTGCTGGCGACTTCTTCGCCCCACTCATACAGGGTATTTTCCAGCTGTGGTTTAGATTGAATGCGCCCGGTATTTTCCATCAGCGTTTTGATGATCATATATTCGCGCCGAGAAAAATTCAGTGGTTGGCCGGCCACACGAATGACATGGGCTCGCGTGTCGATGGCCACGTCTCCGACTGTCAAGAATGCGCTAACGCTGGTGCCAAGGCGACGCTCCATGACTCGCAGGCGAGCCAGCAACTCTGCCATTGCAAAGGGTTTGCCAAGATAATCATCGGCCCCAAGATCCAGGCCTTCGACGCGGTGTTCCAGGCCATCACGAGCGGTTAACACTAGCACCGGGAGTGACTTGTCGATCTGCTTGATTTGCCGCAGCACGTCTAAACCATCCATGTCGGGTAGGCCCAAATCAAGAATGACCAGTTCGCTGGTGTGGGCCCGAACCATTTCCACGGCGGCCCGGCCGGTATTGACCCAGTCAACGCTGTAGCTATCAGACCGCAGGGATGTCTGCAGTCCCAGCGCCAGAGGTGCATCATCTTCCACCAGCAGAATGCGCATCAGGTCAGCGCTGATGCGGGCACGCTGCCCAGCAAACGGCTGAGTGCAAATCGCCTCGTCGGCGCGAACGCCGTCGAGCCTACCGGTGAGTCGTTGGACACTCTAGATGACATAAAACCTGCGCTAGCCTTTGTTCTTGGCCTGTTTGACGTCCACCCGCTGCAGTAGTTCAGCGATTTCCCGTTGGCGTGAGGCGTCGGCGAGTTCGCGACCCAACCGCGCGGGTGCTTGCTGAGCCTGCTGTAGGTGCTGTCGCGCCAGATCATAGTCGCCTTCATCAAACAGGAATTCTCCGTAAAAATAGTTGGCGTCAATGCCATTCGGGCTAATCTCCAGGGCTTTTTCAAGCATCGCCTGAGCCTTGCCTTTGTTGCCAAAGCCGATAGGCCAGCCGGGAACCTTGTGATACAACGTCCCGAGGCTGGTGAAGGCCGAGCCAGCCAGCGCCGCAGGGTCCAGCTTAATGGCAGTCTCCAGGGATTGTTTCGCCGCCTTGGCTAACGATAGCGCACCTAGTCCGCCTTTAATACCGGCGAAAGTCGACTGTACAATGCCCTGCCAGACCCAGGCTTCGGCGCGGTGTGGGTAGTCTTGGGTGAATTGCGTAGTTTGCGCCAGCAGAGCCTCAAAGGCGGTAGCCTGTGCGCCGTCCTGCATTTGGTAATTGTCGACCGACCAGGTTTGTTGAATCACCAGCAGCTGCTGGTTGAAGGTATCGAGGCGCGCGACAGTCGAATCTGCCGCCGGGGCTGGTTTGAGTTCGGCACTACTGGCGCCGGCGCTTACCTGCGCAAACATCAGTAAGCTTAAAGCGATGATCACGTGTTTCATGTTGTTACTCCTGAGCGGCCGCAGCCGTATGTTTCTTAATCTCTGCCAACTGGCCCTTGAGCACGCGATCCACGAGCTCGGGCAGCAAGCCATTGAGTCGAACTAACAGTTTTTCTGGCCAGCCCACGGTCCGTCGCTGGGCATGACCGTTGAGCAAAGTCATAAACGCCGCGGCAACCTGGGTGGGGCTGTCAACGGCATTACCTAAGGCGGTGTTCATCGCGTTAGCCGCGGCCGAGTTGCTGTCGGTGGCCGTGGTTCTGGGCGCAAAATAAGCAATGCGGGTATCGGTGTCGGCATATTCCCGCATCAAGGCTTCAGTAAAGCCTCGCAGACCAAATTTGGTGGCAGCATACACGCCAAAGCCTGGCAAGCCGATGGCGCCCAATACCGAGCCGACATTCACTACCGTCGCGGTGCGGCCGGCCATCTGCTGCAGGTAAGCACGGGTCAACAGAATCGGAGCGGTCAGGTTCAGTGCAAGCATCGCCTCGATGTCGCCAGGCGGCAATGCAGTAAAGTCGCTAAACGCTGACGCGCCAGCATTGTTAATCAAGCAGTCGATGTGGCCTGGGGCGAAAGCCTGGGTCAGCAACCGTTGCCGGTCTTCGGCCAGCGTCAGGTCAGCCACCACCAGTTCGTGCTGGCCGGGTAAGCGTTGTTGCAGCGCCTCGAGCTTGGTCAATTCTCGGCCTTGCAGAATCAGCGTGGTACCCTGCTCCGCAAGCACCTGCGCGAGTGCCGCGCCGATACCTCCGGACGCGCCCGTCAGCAAACAACGCTGAATGCGAGGCCGTACGTCAGGTTGCACGTCAGGCTGCCTGCTCGAGGCTGCTGGTCTCATCCAGTGACCGATAGATATCGCCATAGAGTCGGTAGAAGCGACTGGCGCTGGAGACAATCAGATCTTGTTCCTCGGGGTCTGTGATTCTATCCATCAGGCCTTCGAAAAATTTGACGTGTTCCTGGTCTAGGGCGCCGTGGCTGCGTAAGTAGCTGAAGGCGCTGTCTGGCAAATTCAGGGCCTTCTGGATGGCATCTGCGGCGGCATCGGCCATGGCGATGCTGGTACCTTCGAGCACGTGCACCATGCCGAAGAAACCCAGCGGGTTGATCCGGTTAATCAAGTCGTAAGCGTAGGCAACCATCAGTTCGGTAGCAAAATAGGGGCGACTCTGGCGAGCCAGGTCTTTATCGCCACCGCTGCACTGAACATCATTCAACACCCATTCCTGGTGGCCCATTTCATCGTCGATATATTCGGCGACAGCCTCTCGCAACCATTCCTTGCTTTCAGGCAGGCGCGCCCCGACATTCATCAACAGCGGTACCGTGTGCTTGACGTGGTGATAAGCCTGGGTCAGAAAGGCGACATAATTGTCGACGCTGATGTCGCCGGTGAAACAACGGGCGACGATCGGTGCCGATAAAAGATAATCGCGGTCAGCTGCGGTTTCTGTGAGTAAGCGTTGGTATAGGCTCATCGTATTTGCTCCTGTGGATGGTCAGCATTGCTGGCATAAACCTGGTCTATGTCTTGTTGGAAGTGGGTGAGAATAGGTTCGCGCTGGGGACGCCCATTGGCGGTCATCAAACCCGCGTCAAAGCTCAATGGTTCGGCCAGTTTGATGTAGTGGTGCACTTGGGCGTAGTCGGGCAGGTTAGCGTTAGCCGCCCCTAAGGCCTGCATTATCTGTTCCGCCGTGGTGTCCGCTGCAAAAGGCGCCAGCAAGCCAATGCAATAGGGCCGGCTGTCGCCAACCACGACCGCTTGTTGAAACAAGCCGGTGGCCATCAGTTCTGCCTCGACCCACTCGGGCGACAAGTTGCGGCCAAAGGAATTGATTAAGACGTTCTTCAAGCGCCCGTTGATAAACAATTCGTCGCCACGCATCTCGGCAATATCGCCGGTGTAGACGCACGGCGCAGCCCAGCTTTCAGGCTGATTGATATAGCCCAGGAAGGTATTGCCCGATACCACCAGTTCCGAGTCAATGATCGTTACGGTCAAGTGGGGCAGAATTCGACCAACGCTGTCGGCGTGACTGTTGTCCGCGGTGGCCAGGCTCACGACCGATGCGCATTCCGAGATGCCGTAACCCTGATGCACAGGTAAACCCAAGGCGCGAGCCCGAGCCAGCAGCGCGGGGGCGACCTTGCTGCCGCCTACGGCGATGAAACGCAAGGAAGCAGGCGCCTGCCAGCCCATGCCTGAGGCAATCACCAGCAGTTGTAGCAACTCTGGCACCAGAATCAGGGTTTCCGGTTCAGCCTTGGTGATGGCGCCGAGCAAGGCCATAGGATCGGTCAAGCGGCTGCCACTAAAGCCGCGACCCTGATCAGACACCAGGTGAATGCAGCCACCCAGCATCAATGGGCAATAGATCCCGGCGATGTTTTCCAGCAGCGTTGCCAAGGGTAACAGACAAAGATGCCGCGGCGCAGGCAGGGCGATCACATCAATCAACGAGTGCACCACCGCCAGCTGGTTATCAATACTCAGGCAAACGCCCTTCGGCGCGCCCGTAGAGCCTGATGTAAAGGTCACTTTACTGGTTTTCGGGGGTAACAGAACCTCGGCTGTGACCGCCAGTTGATAGGCGTTGATGTTAGGCAGTGCATCACCAACTGATTTTCCAAGGGGCGGCACCGTATTGCCCAGCACCATATCGGGCTGCAATTCTGCCAACAAATGATCGATCTGGCTTTGGGTGAAAAATGTCGGTATCGGTGTAAAGATAACCGCTGCTGCTTGGCAGGCGAGATCTACGACCACCCACGCGGGTGAGTTCTCCCAGTGCAATGCCAGAGACCTGACATTGTGTGCCTGCAGCCAGGTTGCGAGGTGCTCAACTTGCTGTACCAACTGGGCATAGGTCATCTCACCAGCATCACCGCACAGCGCCACGCGTTCAGCAAGGCCTGCGGCAACGTGGTGTTTGAGTCGTGTAAGGATCATCGCAGGGTCTCCATCGTCTGGCAAACACCGGCGATCTGGGCAGAGAATTGCTCGAACATCAGACCGTAGGCAGGGGTTCGGTCAATCATGGTCATGACCCCTGCCAGGGATACCATTAAGACTTGGGGGTTGGTCGTGTAGTAGCTGCCCCATTGATCGGTACTGGCGGCTAATCGCGCAGGATCTGCGGCCCCTAACACAGTCAGTTCCACTCCGGCGGTGCTGAGGATACGCGCCACCCGTTCGGTGGCCGCGAACACGACCTGGCGATAGCCGAGATAAAACAAGGAAGCGGCGGTCACCATAAACAAGGGCGCCGTAAACTTCTGGGCGTTGCTGTAGAGCGAACCAATCTCAATAATCTGGGCCCGCACCGCACGTTCGGCAACCAGTGCTGGCTGAGACTCAATGCTGCCGGTCAAATATTGCTCGACGAATAAGGCCTCGCGCGCGCTGCGCATGCCGAGTGCGGCCTTCAGTCGACCATTTTTGATGGCCAGTAACCAAGGCATAGAGATGCTGATCTGTGCGCCATAGGCTTTTTGATAGCCCTGTTGGATAAAGGCTTCAATCTCAGCCCGTGCCGGGTCTGCCAAAGCGTGAGCGCTTAACGCTAACCCATCGGTTGCGGGTGCCGTCAGTGGCACCGTCGGCGCTGCCTGTAAATTAGCCGCCTGTAAGTCAGCTATCGGTAAACTGGTTGAGATGGATTGCAGCATCAAAGAATCCGTCAATGAGTTGAGGCTGCTAATATAGGGGTCAAAACTTAACGAAAACTTAAGACAACCAGCGGATTGAAAAATTTTCGGCACTGCCGCGATCAATGCCTGGCAGGTTCAGCCTTACTGCCGTTACGCAGTAGACTAACACACCCAGGGTGCGCTCCGTGGTCAGGGTGTTGGATCGGTCGTTTTTTTACGCGAGGCTGCGGCCACTGTCGCCCATCGGCCTTAGACCGCCGCTGGTCTCAAAGTAGTTTGCTGAGAGTTTGATCGATTTATGCTGTTTGTAGCCCGACTTTTCAGCCCCGGTTTTCAATCTGCTTTTGTTAACCCGGCAATGATCGCAATGCAGTGTGGAATATTTTTGAATGAACTTATTGGTCGCCATTGCATTACTGATCTGGCTGCTACTAATGCTGCGCTCAGTGGTTGCTGAGTATCAGTATTATCAGTCTGTTAGAACCCTTGAGCCGGCGATTTGGGAAAAGCTCGGATCGCCCGCCTGGGTTAAAATCCCGATGGTCTTCGTGTCGCCCAAACACAGTAATATGTTGCGCGGCATGACCAACCCAACCGTGCGTCAACTGGCAGTTCGGCACCGCGCCGCAGGCTATCAATTTTTAGCCTATGTGGTGCTGGTGTTAGGGTTGGGTATTGCGTATTTCAAGTTTGCTTAAAGGCGCCATAACAAGCAAAAAGCCAGTTGAAATTTAACTGTAATGCTTGTCGTGCTGCCGAATTAACGCCGAATGCGGCTGCCGGGATTATATTCTCGGCAAACCTGTCGCTGAGTTTTCTGAGTGCCATCGCTATTGTAGAAGTCCCGCAAGGTACCAAACGTCACCTCCAAGCGGTCACAATCAACGATATAGCCACCAGAGAAGTCACTTAAGGCATAGCGGGGGCGCTTTAGTGCGTTTGAATCGGAGTCTGTTGTGGTGCACGCGACTAGCGCTGCTAGGGCGGTGAATACCACCCATTTTTGTAGAAATGTTGTCATGATATTTACCTGCAGCATGTGACTTAACGTACGGCCACGCCCGCGCTGAGGGTGCCCGTGAAACGGGGCATTTGCTTTCAGCCGATTCTGGCAAGACCAAGGCCTTAATAACTAGGCCCGAAAATACCATAGACCAAAGTTATTATTAGGCCAAAGGTACCACTAGACCAGGGTGACCACTAGGTCAAAATTGAATGCTAACGTCCTGAGACGTGCTGAAGTATCCGGGCGCAATGGTTGTTGCACCAGCAGAAAAAGCCTTGGTGGCCTGTTTATCCCTGCTCACCAAGGCTATGATCTCGTGAGCTCTGGTCGGCGCGTGCTTGGCGCCGAGCCATTATCTGCAACCCGCATTAGAGGATAATCCCGTGTACAAGACGATTGTATGTTTACTTTCATGGCTGCTCGCGTCATCTGCCCTTGCGCACAATGCGCCGCCGGTACCGGAACCAGTGAAGCTGGATGCTCTGGCAGAAGCCTTTGGTTGGGACTTTACCGGCACCCAGATCACCACCCAAAAAATCGATGCTAACCTGTATGTGTTGTTCGGTGCTGGCGGCAATATCGGTGTCAGCCTGGGTAAAGATGGCGTGTTTATCGTCGATGATCAGTTTCCGGAGTTAGTGCCCAAAATTCGCGCGGCGATCGGTGAGTTAGGGGGTGAAAAAGTCAATTTTGCCGTCAACACCCACTGGCATTTCGATCATGCCGAAGGCAATCGGGTGCTAGGCGCCGATGGCACCTGGCTGATCGCCCAGCAAAACTCTCGAGAGATGATGCAGCAAGACCATGTTGTCAATCTGGTGAACATTGCCTACGACCAGAAAGCCTACCCCGAGAGCGCGTGGCCAGATATTACCTATGACGACACCATGCAGTTCCACCTCAATGGTCAGCGTATTGACCTGATGCACTTTGGTCCCGCGCACACCACCGGCGACACCGCCGTGATTTTTCGCGGCAGTAATGTAGTGCACCTGGGCGATGTCTTCAACAATGCGGGGTATCCCTTTATTGATGCGGGCAACGGCGGCACCCTCGACGGGATCATTCATTTTTGCGTAGAAACCCTCAAGCAAATCGACAAAAACACCGTGGTGATTCCGGGTCATGGACCGGTGACAGACTACCAAGGCCTGGCAAATTACATTGCCATGCTAAACACGCTGCGTGACCGCATGTGGGTCCTCATCCAGGCGGGCGCTAGCCTCGAAGACGTTATTGCCGCCAAGGTGACCGCAGACTACGACGGCAAGATGGGTGACAATGGACGTTTTATCAATCGCGCTTACCTGAGCCTAACCCACAAGGTGGTCGATTAGCTCCGCGGCAATGGATGGGCGTTGCTCACATTCAATGAAAACACTGATGCAAAGCGCGCGACAAAGAGCGCAAAGGATACCATTATGACCAAATTATCACCCCCTGAAGTTCGCGCTGCCGCGCCTAACGAGCGCGAGTGGGTGCTATCGACCATTGAGGTTGCGTTTATCAACGACCCTGTGTTGCGCTTCTGTTGGCCCCGTGCCAAGGAGTACCTGACAGGCATTCGGCAAGTGGCGAATGCCATGGGCGGTAAGGCCTTTGACCATGGAAGTGCTTACCTGGCGCCGGGTTTTTCGGGCGTTGCCTTGTGGGTGCCGCCGGGCGTGCACCCCGACTTGGAACCGATCGGCGCCTTGATGGTGGAGACCGTTGACGCGGCCTTGCATGCAGACCTGTTCGGCATGTTGGGCGAGATGGAGCAGTTTCACCCCGAGGAAGACCATTGGTATCTGGCGCAGATCGGCGTCGATCCGTTCTTTCAGGCCCAGGGGGTGGGCGCAGCCTTGATGAAACATGCGCTCGCACGCTGCGACGCTGATGGCACGCCCTGTTATCTCGAAAGCTCGAACCCGCGTAATATCAGCCTCTATGAGCGCTTCGGGTTTGAGCGTGTGGGTGAGATTCAAGTGGGTAATTCACCGATAATGACCCCGATGGTTCGCCCCGCGCAGCACTGAGTTAGTCGGGCTGGCCGTAAGCGTTGTCGATGTTACGCTGATGCGAGGCAGTGGACGATAAGCCGTTGATGCAGCGGCGACAGTATCCATTCGAGTATTGATGCTAGCTGCTGTAAAGAGTTGCGTTAATGTCAGTGCGAACAGTATTTGCGCCCTGTACCGCTTCAAGATTTCGAGAGGGCCTGCGTCGCGGGTCTTTTATTACATTGGGTCGCAGGCAGCATACATATCGCGAGATCTCATCTCGGCAATGCTAACGAGGGCAATGGCAACGCAAATTTAGTTAATCTACGCTTTGAGGGTACATTGTGAAATTATTTTTAGGCTTGGCGACAGTAGTCGTTTTGTTGGCTGGATTGGGGGGGTGCGCAAGTCATAGCGAGATCAACCCCGTGCTTGACCCCGATGCACTTTTTAAAGTCATCCAGGAGAATCCTGAGCGCTTTATGGCTGCGCTACAAGATGCCAGTGAGATTGCGGAAAGGTTAACTCAGGAAAGGACAATGGAGGCGCTTTTTGAAGCGCCATTAACAGCAAAAATGCAAGATTGGCGGGCGATTGACGGTGATGTTGATGCGCCCATAACCATCTTCATGTATACCGATTTCCAGTGTCCATACTGCGCTAGAGGGTACCAAACGATGCAACAGGTCAAAGCGTTATATGGCTCCAAGGTTCGGTTCGTGCTGAAACATTTGCCCCTCGATTTTCATGACTCGGCGATGAGTGCAGCGACTATTTTTGAAGCTATCAATATGCAAAGCTCAATTGAGGCCTATCAATGGCACAACATAGTTTTTGAAAATCAGGCAGGGCTAAATACTCCGGATTATGGTGTGTCCTGGATGCTAGAAATGGCGGGTGCTGTTGGGGCTGATGTCGACCGCGTGATGAGTGATATGGGCTCTAAAAGCATTGAGGCTCGAATCGCCGCAGATCTAGATGAGGCTGCTCGTCTTAATTTTTCTGGGACACCAGGCTTTTTGATTAATGGCATTCCACTGAATGGCGCGTATCCTATCGACGCATTCGCGAGCATCATCGACAGGCATCTGAGTAACATCGACTAACGATTGGGAGATAGACTCCGTCTCTGTCGTCCACACAAAGTTCCAATGACGCTATGCTGGTGGACAACTTGAAAATCTAGCCCATCGTTTACGACGGCCGGATTTTTGCCTGTGAATTTTGCTGCCGGTTATCTACAATCGGATGCTAACGTGGTTAACCTTGGGCGGCGAAATGACATTAAATGCAACACCGTTTACGGAAATCCTATGGCGCCAGGAAGGTGGTGTGCTAACCCTGGCGTTAAATCGGCCGCAGAAAAGGAATGCGATCAACAGCCTGATGTTGGCTGAACTGATTTTCGCCTTAGAACAATGTGCCGATGATGAGTCTGTGCGGGTTGTCGTCATCAGGGGGACTGAAAAGGGTTTTTGCCCCGGCGATGACCTAAGTGGTATGGGCGAAGTGCCCGCGGAATACGCGGCCACATTGCAACATCCGGTGACTCACGCGGCGCTGCAAACTTGTTTGATGGAGCTGGCAAAGCCCACCATCGCGGCGATTCATGGGTTTGCTTTCGGTGTAGGTCTTGATTTAGCCATGGCCTGTGATTTTAGAATTGCCCATGAACAAGCGCAGCTGCGCGATCAGAGAGTGATTGAGCGCGGTATGCATGCTGTGACAGGGTGCGCCTGGTTTCAACCCAGAGCGATGGGTGTGACGCGAGCACTTGAGTTTTTGATACTCGGCAAGGCCCTTTCAGGCCAGGAAGCCGCGGAGGCGGGCATGGTCACCATGGCGGTATCAGACTCGGCGTTTGAGCAAGCTGTGGCTGATATGGCGAATCGATTAGCGAACGCGCCGACCAAGGCGATTGGCCTCATGAAACGTCAAATCTATACAGGGTTAAACCTAAAGCATAGTGACTTTATGGACTTTGCCGCGCCGCTAATTAGTGAAGTCAGTATTGAAGATCGACAGGAAGGCATTGCGGCGTTTCTAGAAAAACGGCCGCCGAATTTCTCCGGCCGATAGTTGAGCATAATCTAAAAATCCCAAGTCTGGGTTATAGCGGGACAGTCGTTATCGTACATCTTCTCCTACATTTTCTGGTGCCGCTTCTCCCGGCGCTGACCCTCTATCGGAAAAAATGGCTGGTCAGCTACGGCATGCTGCTGGCCGGGTTATTGATTGATGTTGATCACCTGTTGGCCGACCCCATTTATGATCCTGGCCGCTGTAGCCTTGGTTTTCACCCGCTGCATACCGCCATTCCCATTGTGGTTTATAGCCTATTGATGCTGTTCCCCAAAACCCGACTCATTGGCATGGGCTTAATCATCCATGTCGTGTTAGATGCCATAGACTGCCAGGTCACAGGCGGCATTTGGTATACCGCTGGATAATTGGGGTCGGGGTAAAATTTACAAATGGCTTGCAGCTAAGATAATTCGGGTCGGGGTAAAATTTACAAATGGACTACAGCTCATTGTGAGCTAGGGTGGGTTTGTGCTGTCGAATTCGTTTATCTCTTTGTTCTTCGTGAGCGAAAAAAATTCAAGCTGAACCGGATGTGAAAGATTGTCCCTATCTGCTTGTCAATTAAGCACCATGGAAAAAGTATAGGTTTGTAAATTTTACCCCGACCCTAAATACCCTGCCTACTGGCCGCTTAAGTAACATGAGAAAATTATTGTTTTGTGATTTTTACTCCGACCCCAAATATTCTAAGCCAGCCCATCTCGATCCCGTTATCTGCAGAGCTAACGCATCGGCAATCGATGCGCTGCTCTGACCAATACCAGCTATGGATTTAAGCTGTGCATCTTAGCTGTCCATATCGAGCGGTCGATAATAGTCTTTCTTTTGACTTTCGTACTCGCCTCTTCGCGTCATGAACTGTTCGCCTGCTGAGCCTTCCTCGGAGAGCGTGAGATTTTGCCGGAAAAAGTTGATGCTTTCCGGGTTTAACGTCTGAGTCAGATTCCAGTAGTGTTCAGCTTTTTCTGTCAGGCCGTGTTCACGAAACAGGTTTGCCAGTCGGAACGCAGCATCGGCTTTCTGTTGCTCGAAACTTAACTCACGGATGTTGCCCGTGACCGTCTCGACAGATTGAACATATTCACTGTTGCTGCCTTTTTCTACCCAATCGCGCAATGCAGGTGTGTAGACATTATTGCCAAAAGTAATGGATCGTTTTTCGTCGCCGAGTTCATGAACTTTGGCATAGGTGCCTTCGTCGACTCGCACAATTCTGCCTTCTTCATCAACCCAGGCGGCTGAGGGGACGTTAACAAAATTGAATGCACTGCTGATGATATGGTTTGTATCGACGATTTGAATATAGGTGGCGTTGGCAGCATCAAAAATTGGCCCCGCTACTGCTTCACCGCCAGTATCTTCTGCAACGCAGAGGATGACAAAATCAGGATCGTTTATTTCTTCGTAGACTTGTTGCCACACGGGCACATCTAGGAAGCATCCTCACCATGAGGACCAGGTGACGATGAGTGCCTTTTTACCTTTGAGGTCCGTCATTCTGATGACGTTGCCTAGGCGGTCGGGGATTTCGAAATCCGGCGCCATGCCATTGACCATCATATTGTCTCGTTTAGCGGGTATTTCAGCAAAGCTCCAGACGTTCGATTCAGCATCAAAAACATAGGGCTGTTCAAGTAGATCAGCGAAGGCGGTTAGATCAAACCACTGCTTCCCGTCTTGGGTGACCTGTAATTTGCTCGTCAGTGGAACGCACATGTCTGCGTAACAGGCGCCCTCGGCTTTGAGTTCAAAGCCATTGATACGCTTGAGATCCTCTGAGTTAATCAGCAGGCTCTGATTAGAGTCCGGGCCAGTGCCCGTCTCTGTGAGAGTTATCTGCCTACCCTGATAAAGCACGCTCGTGCTGCCTTCAGCATGAATGGGCTTAGCCTCAAACGGGTGGCGGAGTTCTGGATAGGCCATGAAAGCTGCAGCCATGTATTTTTCTCCAATGGTTCAAATACGAAATCAGATCATACGCGAATTATGCTGCCGTGACCCGAAATAAGGACGCGCTAGGTTGCGCGATTTTTGTGGTCTATTTTTTTGGCTCTTCAGGAAAATTAGTGGGTAAAAAACAGCCCGGCGTGACCGGAACACAACCAAAGGCAAGCTGAACAGGAATGAGTGCATCCTGCCCCCTGACTCTGTAATGATACGAGTGCGACCAAGCACCAGACAGAGGGAGGACGACAGGATGCACATCAAGACTATCCTGAATCGCGTGCAGAATTTCAAATCTTTTGTGTACGGCTCGGTACGCTGGGTGGAAGACGCCAGTGAACCGACGATTGAGGCAGAGCTGCGCCCCCGGGCCAACGGTCAGGCAATCTGCTCGGGCTGCGGACGGCGAAGTCCTGGCTATGACACGCTGCCGGTGCGCCGTTTTGAGTTCATCCCAATGTGGGGCATCAAGGTGTTCTTCGTCTACGCCCCGCGCCGGGTGAGCTGCCGACGCTGTGGTATTCGGGTAGAGCGTATGCCCTGGGCAGCGGGCAAACATCAGCTGACCGAGACCTATGCCTGGTTTTTGGCGGGCTGGGCCAGGCGGTTGAGCTGGAAGGAGGTGGCCGAGGCGTTTCGGACGACCTGGGACCATGTGTTCAGTTCGGTGGAAATGGCGGTGGCCTGGGGCCGGGCCCACCAGGACCTGTCGGGGATAGAGGCGATCGGCGTGGACGAGATCGCCTGGCAGCGCGGGCACCGCTATTTGACGCTGGTTTACCAGATTGATGCCGACTGCCGTCGGTTGCTGTGGATTGGTCAGGAGCGCAAGGTCAAGACCCTGCTGCTGTTCTTCCGCTGGCTGGGCAAGGACCGCAGCAGGGAGCTGCGTTATATTTGCAGCGATATGTGGAAGCCGTACCTGAAGGTGATTGCCAAAAAGGCGGGGCATGCGATTCATGTTCTCGATCGGTTTCACATCATGGCTAATCTGAGCAAGGCAATTGACCAGGTACGTGCCGAGGAGGCTCGGCAATTGAAGCGAGAGGGCTATGAGCCGGTGTTGACCAATAGCCGCTGGCTGCTGCTTAAACGGCCAGAGAATCTGACGGCGAAGCAGGAGCCCAGATTGGCGGAGCTTCTGCGCTACAATTTGAAGGCGGTGAGGAGCTACCTGTTGAAGGAAGAGTTTCAGCTGTTCTGGTCGTATAAATCGCCCTATTGGGCGGGCCAGTTCCTGGACCGATGGTGTACCCGGACGATGCGATCGCAGATTGAACCCATGAAGAAAATGGCCCGTCAGATGAGGCGCCACCGACCGCTGCTGCTGAACTGGTTCCGGGCCAAAGGCCAGTTCTCCAGCGGCATTGTTGAGGGTTTCAACAACAAAGCGAAACTGACTACCAGAAAATCCTATGGATTCAGAACCTATCATGCTGCTGAAACCGCCTTATACCATGCACTTGGGGCGCTACCGGTACCGAAAACCGCCCACGAATTTTTCTGACGAGGCTATTTTTTATAGGTATTACTGCAGTATGGGACTTTAATATGCTGGCAGATACACCACCAACTATAACGCCAAATACACCGCCGTTTTCTCAAGTGATCCTCTTATTACCTCTCTACAAAAACTGGTCATTTACCCAGCAACGGCAATGATAAACAACGCCTACGAGCGCCACACAGGATTGCAGCACAGACGCTTAAGCTTGCCTTGCACGCTAGGTTTTGGCCAGCATTGGGCTGATGGCCAATGTGGATGCCCTAAGACGCGTCAGGAGACCCAAGCAGAGCGTTAACCGGCAACGGTCGCGTCAAAGCAAATATATTTCATAATATCAACGCGTTACTGAAGTAAAAACAATGATTCAAAGATGTAGAGTGCGATTTCTCAGCAACTCAGGGTTAGCGTAAGACTTATTCCTGCTCACGCTAATCCCAAGCGCCTCGACAACTATACTTACGCAGACCTCGAATTCTCCCGAACTGCGCAGTAGAGCACAGGCACCAGCAGAGTTGTGATAATCGCGACTAACATACCGCCAAATGAGGGTATCGCCATCGGCACCATAATATCTGAGCCTCGACCGGTTGAGGTCAAGACAGGAATAAGCGCAATCAATGTGGTGGCTGTCGTCATTAACGCTGGTCTTATGCGTCGACTTGCGCCCTCCACGACTAACTGCCGAATCTCACTTTTAGAACCGGCTTGATTACGCGCCATGGTTTGATCCAGATAAGTCGCTGTCACCACCCCGTTGTCCGTGGCGATGCCGAACAATGCCAGAAAACCCACCCAGATCGCGACACTCATATTAATCGGTCCAACTTGAAACAATTCACGCAGGTTTGCACCCAGGACCGCAAAATCCAGGAACCCTGACATATTGTAAAACCAGATAATCAAGAACCCGCCGGACCAGGCAACGGCGATACCACTGAAGACAATTAAGGTCGTCATCACCGAGGAAAACTGCAGATACAGAATCAAAAAGATCACAAACAAAGACACAGGCAGAACAATTGAGAGCGTTTGCTGTGCCCGAAGTTGGTTTTCATAGTTACCTGCAAAGGTGTAGCTCACGCCACTGGGCAAGACAAACTCACCAGTACTTATTTTCTCCAGGAGAAATGCCTGCGCCTGCTCCACGACATCAACTTCCGCTGCACCTGGAATCTTATCAAACACGACATAGCCAAGCAGAAAAGTGTCTTCACTTTTAATGGCCTGGGGTCCTCGAACATAGCGAATCTCCGCCAACTGACCGAGGGGAATCTGCGCACCGCTTGAGGTCGGGACGATGATTTCTGCCAAGCCTTCAGGCGTATCTCGAAGCTCGCGGTAATATCGGACTCGAACTGGATATCGTTCCCGACCCTCGATGGCACTGGTGACCGGCTTACCGCCGACCGAGACTTCAATCACCTGCTGCACATCGCTAATATGTAAACCGTAACGGGCCAGGGCTTCGCGATCTAAATCAATCTCGAGGTAAGGTTTTCCCACCAACCGGTCTGCTGTCACCGTCGCAGTCTCGATGCCAGGCACCTGCTTCAGCAAGGCTTCCAACTCAAGGGCAACCCGTTCAATCGTATCCAAGTCTGGCCCTTTTATCTTGACCCCCATCGGCGCACGCATCCCGCTTTGCAACATGACGATACGAGCGGCAATCGGCTGCAGCTTCGGTGCCGAGGTGGTACCCGGGAGATCTGCCGCCAACACGATCTCCTTCCAGATATCGTCTGCGGAGCGAATATGGTCACGCCACTGACGATAGGGTAGGCCATCCTCTTCTGGAATAAGCTGGTCGTTAACATCCCGTTCAAATTCATTGCGCGCACTATCGAAGGCGAAACGCAGAATTCGGCCGTTAATATCCGTTTTATATTCAGGGTGATAATTCACCACGGTTTCAAACATCGAAATAGGCGCAGGGTCCAAGGGCGTATCCGCTCTACCGAGTTTGCCGACCACGGATTCCACTTCCGGAATCGCCGCAATCGCACGATCAAGTATTTCTAACGAATCCTGCGCTTCACCAATAGACGCATGGGGCATGATGGTGGGCATAAACAGATAAGACCCCTCATCCAAGTTCGGCATAAACTCCTTGCCAAACCCGGGAAGGGCTCGGTTAACGGCTTGCCAGCCGCTGCTCTGGCGTAAGCCATCCGGGGCAAACTTAAACAGATTATCAAAACCTAACCAGGCTGTGACGCCGAGTAATGTGATCAGCACGGGGAATGTCGTAAACAGCCGCTTATGTTCAAGGCACCATGCTAGTAGTCGCGGGTACACCCGCTGATAGTATCTAAAGGCAAGCAACAGACCACCAATCAGTACCACCACAAAAAGGAGGTTCACCAGCGATCCTCTGCCCGGTCCTAGGGGCAACCAGAACTCGGCAAGCAGAATGGCCACCAGACCAGCAACCACCAGGCTCGCGCCCGCCAGCAGGTTTTGCGTCATCCACTCCGGAATCGGTAACCGGGATTTAAACAGCTGAATTCCACTAAAGGTTATTAACAACAATCCAACCGGAATGCTGATCAAAATACTAATCAACAGCCCAGCAAACACGAGGCCCGAGTAGAATAAGAATTTCACTCGGTCTGATTGCCCTTTAGCCCCAAACAAAAGTTGTGCCGCCGGTGGGATGATCGCCAGCGCAATAATAACGGCCGCCACCAGCGCAAAGGTTTTGGTAAAGGCCAGCGGCGTAAATAGTTTTCCTTCTGCCCCTGTCATGGTGAACACCGGCAAGAAACTCACGACAGTCGTGGCTACAGACGTCAGCACCGCCCCTGCAACTTCTCTTGTCGCTTCGAACACAACTTCTAACGGAGAATCATCGGGTTCCGCTTCCTCCATATGACGCAATATGTTTTCACAGATAATGACGCCCATATCCACCATCGTGCCAATGGCAATTGCAATGCCCGACAGAGCAACAATGTTGGCGGAGACGCCGAATAGCTTCATCGCGATAAAGCACATTAAAACGGCTACAGGTAACAGAGCGCTGATCAAAATTGAACTTCGAAGATGCATCACCATGATTAACACTACGATCATGGTGATAAAGATCTCTTCTGTTAACGCATCATTCAAGGTGCCCAGGGTTTCATAAATCAAATTGCTACGATCATAGAAAGGTACAATGGTGACCTGACTCAGGGTTAGACCTTCTGGCCACGAGGCTTGTTCATTAGCGCGGAGCCAGGGAATCCAGGCATCATCATTGAGCTTTCGATCGATAAACCCAACAAACCCCTTTGACTGGGCAAAGCCTTGCAATGTTTGTTGGGTCGTTAGGCTATAATCAGCCAAGACTTTTGCCGGTAACCCTGGCGCAACTTCCGCCATTTTAGCTTTGGTATTATCAATAGCTTCCAGGGGATTGAACCCGTAGCGCACCACCACCACACCACCCACCGCCTGGGCACCCCCCTTATCCAAGGCGCCACGTCTCAATGCCGGACCTTTAGCCACATTCGCGACATCTTTAATACGAATCGGCACATGATCATTGACTCCCACCGCAATGTTTTCGATGTCCTCAATGTTTTTAATGAAGCCCAGTCCTCGAATCACATATTCCGCGCCATTGACTTCGATGGTGCGGGCACCCACATCGAGATTCGATTGTTTGGTGGCGCTAAACACCTGATCCAGCGTGACGCCGTGAGCCCGCATGGCATCCGGGTCGACATCGATCTGGTACTCCTCGGTAAAACCTCCGATTGAGCCAACCTCGCTCACACCATCTGCAGCCAGCAGTGCATAGCGAACGTACCAGTCTTGTATCGTTCTAAGTTCTTCTAAACCCCAGCCACCCGTTGGATTACCCGAAAGGTCCTGCCCTTCTAGCGTGTACCAATACACCTGACCCAGAGCCGTTGCATCTGGGCCCAGCGCCGGCTGCACATCTGCCGGCAAGGTGCCCCGGGGAAGACTGCTGAGCTTTTCCAGCACCCGACTTCTGGACCAGTAAAACTCCACACCTTCATCAAAAATAATATACACAGTAGAAAAGCCAAAGAATGAGTAGCTGCGAACGGTTTTCACACCAGGCACACCCAATAGCGCTACTGTTAACGGATAAGTGATTTGATCTTCAACGTCCTGCGGAGACCGGCCCATCCATTCGGTAAACACAATTTGCTGGTTCTCGCCAATATCAGGAATCGCATCCACAGCAATCGGAGACCGAGGAAGGTTCTCTATATTCCAAGAGAACGGTGCGACCACTAGCCCCCAGCCAATCACAGCGGCAAGGAGTAAAAACACGATCAGTTTTTTCTCAAGACAAAATCGAAGACACTTATCGAGTAGCGAGTAAGATTCGGTATTCACAGCTCCGGTATTCATAGGTCCGGTCTCCATTAGTGGTTATGGCCGCCAGTTGCGCCGCCACCCTCGGGGTTCATCATGCTCGGCTTCGCCTGTATTTGCAGGGCACTGTCGATCTTGAAATTGCCCGAAACAACGACCAGGTCGCCTACTTTTAGCCCACTCTTAACCACATAGTCCTCTCCCGCTCGCGGCCCTAATACGACCTCCCGCCCGACATAAGTCGGCCGATCAGTATCGGGGACCTCGATATAAACAATGGCACGGTTGCCGGTGAGCAACGCAGCTGTTGCAGGTATGACAAGAGGCGCGTTTAAATCCGCGGCGACAACCTGGGTAAAACCCAGAGATTCAGCGGTCACCAGTTCCATACCACACACAGGGCATTTGCCAGGTTTGTTACGAATAATTTCTGGATGCATGGGCGAGACCCATTTGCCGGCTAACATCTCATCGACTACTTTTCCGTCATTCGCCAGTCGGGCAGAAACGTTGGCTCTAACAAACATTTCGGGTTTTAGCCGTTGATCGCTATTGTCCACATTGACCCTCACTTTGGCGGTTCGCGTTTTTGGATGAAGCACTGGATCAATAAAAGCAACTCGCCCCTCAAAAGTCTCGCCGGGGAATGCCTCAGTCGCAAAGGCAACAGGCTGCCCATAATGCAGCCATTGCAAGTCAGACTCATAGGCATCCAACTGAACCCAGACAGAGCTCAAATCTGCAATAGTAAATATTCGACTGCCAGTTTCAACGTACATACCTTCCTGGGCATTCTTGTGAATCACAACACCGCTGGCAGGGGAATAGATCGTCACGTGTTCCGTCGGCTTACCGGACTTTTCAATTGCCTTAATTTGCTCCGCGGTTAAACCCCAGCGACGCAGCTTGTCCCGAGAGGCAGCAACAGTACCCTCGGCTGAGGCTTGCAATGAACTCAAACCGCTTTTAGATATTTCAGCCATACCACGAATGGCTTGCAGCAATTCCTCCTGGGCTGAGTAGAGTTCAGGGCTATATAACCGCACCATATGGTCACCCTTCTTCACTTTCAGTCCCGTGTAATCCACAAACAACCCGTCAATCCGCCCGGGTATCCAGGCCGTGATAGACGCCAAATTGGTCTCGTCATAGGCGACCTTGCCCACCAGACGAAGAGAAGCAATTGGAAATCGGCGCTCTACGGGGAAAGTCTCAATTCGCATCAACGCTTTCTGCGCCGGACTGACACTAATCTTTCGAGCTTCATCCATGCCGTCCATGCCCGCTATGTTTTGGGTTTCATGCTGCGGTACAGGAATGAGATCCATGCCGCAGATGGGACACTGGCCGGGCTTATCCCGTTGAATATGGGGATGCATGGAACAGCTCCAGACTTCCGCGTTTGCCTGGGCTTTGGGCTTCAACGGATCAATATGTTGCGCATGATCCACCCTCGACATTTGTGGCGCATGATCGAGCATAGCCTCGTCAGCGGGCATCAAGTGACCGTTGTCATCTTCAGAAAAAAGCGTCATAAGGATCACCGTTAGGATCACCGCAATGATGACGATACCGGGGCGGGACTGCACAAAGGCCGAAATTTTATCAGTGAGATTCATGCGCGCTCTCCTCCCGTTGAACCGGTCGATTCGTTGCTGATTGATTGGTTAACGACTGCCCTGTGAGTTTTTCTAATACGATGCGCGCTTGATTGTGATCTGTGATCGCCCGGGCAAAAGACAGTTCAAAGCTAAGCAGCATTCGCTGGGCATCTATGGTGTCGGCAAAAGGCGCAGCCCCAGTGCTATAGGCACGCTGGGTGGCAACTAAGGACTCGTTAGCTTTCGATAACAAAGTCTTTTCATATAAATCAATCTGCCGCTGGGCATCTCGAAGTTTGAACAGCGCTGTGACCGTCTCGGCATGAAAGGTATTTAACTGCTGATCTCGTTTGAATTGTTGTTGGCGCAGCATGGCGTCGGCTTCTTTCACACCGGCGTCATACTTGGAACGCCAGATAGGCAGGGTAAAACCGATGGTGGCCGACAGCGCGTCATCGCCACTATCTTGAACGCCAGGCATACGTGCATCTCCTGTCGCGATATAGTCCAAACCCAGCGTAATATCCGGCAGGTAATTTTTATTCGCGCGCTCCCTCTGACGGTGTGCGGCTTCGATTTCAAAACTCGTCGCGCGTAAATCAGGATTGCGCAGTGAAACCTTGGCTAGCAATTCATCGTCCGTGTAGTTCACCGGCTCAAAAGTCAGGATCGATGGTAAGTCGAAGGTTTCTGTGGTGGGTCGATTCAGGAGTGCATTCAGTCGGGCAAATAAAGGGGCACGGCGATCTTTCAGACTACCGAGGCGATTCTCAATAGTGCCGAGTTCGACCTGCGCCCGGATCACGTCAGCATGGGTTGCTGCACCAGCGCCATATCGCGCTCTGGCGACGCGCTCGAGGTGTAGAACTAGATCGCGATTACCGCGAATGATCTCAATGGACCGCCCAAGGTAAAACAGTTCGTAATAGGCATCCGCCACGTCTGCGATCACCGTATTTTGAATGGAGGCAATGCGCTCTTGCGCTGCCCGGGCAGTCTCGGTGGCCGCATCCCCTTGCAAAACTCGCTTACCAAACCAGGGTAATGTCTGCGACAAGCCAATGCCGTGTTCCTGTGGACCGACGCGCGTTTCAACCTCATTGACGAAGTAACGGTAAGTCAGCTTTGGTTCAGGCAACGCCATTGCCTGGGGTACTCGAGCCAGAGCGCCGATATGTCTCTCTCGGGCGACATTGACTTCAGGGTTGTTCGCCAGCGCATAGTCCACCAGTGACCGCAGGTTTTGCGTCTCGGGCACCGTGCTGGCAAAGGCACCACCACTCAATAAAAGCAGCGAGACAAATGTATAGAGTTTGTTGTTCATACCGACGTACCTGATTCAGATCACAATTCAAGGAACGGGCGCGATGCCATATCGGGCTCGAAAATCAAGAGACGCTGCGAGGCGCCTAAATTGCATCAGAACTTATTTGAGCTGTCGGTCATGTCTTTGAACAGGCGATTCTGCAAAAAATGCAGCCGCCTGATGGGCTGGCCTGGTCGATACCGGCACAGGTAGTGGAAGAAAAGCTAATGGTAACGATGCCAGCATTTGGCTGCTGTCATCATCTGGGCCGACTTTAACCAGCTTGGATGCTGGCAGGGTCAGTGCACTATCGTCGCAGCTAACCGCTAGATAGGAAGTGCAATCTGGGCATTGATTATCAGTAAATTCGTGGGGGCAATCATTCTGGGCTTGATCTAAAGTTGCACTCTCTTGAACCTGCCGGTGCTGATGCTGACTATGCTGATCTTCGACCACCGCCAATTCTATAGAAATTGGTATCGCCCCATTCATCGACATACTGGCCGAAGCCGACCCGCAGGGACACGCCAGATTGACGAACACTAACGTCGCTGCGAGGAATAAATGTAGGATGCTCTTGGGCAGAATCATCGGCGAACTTTAATCCTCAATGAACTGGCGGTCAAGAAAGGGGTTAGGACGAATAACCACCTTTCATCCACTTTAAGAAAAGTACGCGCACCTCTACGGGTTGCCTACCCGCCATACTGGATGAACTTGGAGGACCAATTGATTTGGCCGGCAGGATTTGAGCCGGCGCGCCTGGGGCTAAGAACCCTTCCATTTGTGTGCCGGACTATTCAGATCTGATGGTTTGCCTCTAGGGGTATCTCTTTGAGATTCACCACCGGCATTTCTGTTTTGCACGGCTGTTTTAGTTGGTGCCGGGAGTTATAGATTGCCTCTAGGGGCATCTCTTTGAGATTCACCATCGGCATTGCTGTTTTGCCCGGTTGTTTTAGTTGGTGCCGGGGTTTGAGATTGCCTTTCGGTATCTCTGTTTTGCGCGGTTGTTTTAGTTGGTGCCGGGGTTATGGATTGCCTCTAGGTGTATCTCAAGGAGATTCACCACCGGCATTTCTGTTTTGCGCGAAGCGCAAATACAGAAATTTAGACGGGCGCGCCTAGCGCTACGACCCCTTCCATTTGTATGCTGAACTATTCAGATTTGATGGTTTGCCTTTAGGTGTATCTCAACGAGATTCACCATCGACATTTCTGTTTTGCGCGGTTGTTTTAGTTGGTGCCGGGGTTTGAGATTGCCTTTCGGTGTATCTCAACGAGATTCACCACCGGCATTTCTGTTTTTGCGCGGTTGTTTTATCGGATGGCGGGGTTATAGATTGCCTCTCGAATTTTCGCTAGCGCGAATATTCTGCCGGCATTTCTGTTTTGCGCGAAGCGCAAATACAGAAATTTGGTCGGGACGGCAGGATTTGAACCTACGACCCCCACACCCCCAGTGTGGTGCGCTACCAGGCTGCGCTACGTCCCGAAAAATCGATAAACTGGTGTTTTGCATCTCAAGGTAAGTCAGTGAAGACCGCGTCTGGAGGACGTCTTACCACGAAAGACGCGGATTCTAACTCATCTACATTTAGATGGCGAGAGATATGCTCGCAGGATTCTGTCAGGCCTTCAACACCCCTAAGACTTCTTCTAATTCAACGATCATCTGCTGGATGATCTGTTTGTACTGGGTGTTATCTTCGGCTTGGTCGTCGCCAGACATTCGTTGCCGTGCGCCGCCAATAGTAAAGCCCTGGTCATATAACAGGGCCCGGATCTGGCGAATCATGAGGACATCTTGGCGCTGGTAATAACGACGATTGCCGCGGCGTTTTATCGGTTTGAGTTGAGGAAATTCCTGTTCCCAATAGCGCAGCACGTGAGGCTTAACCGCGCATAAGCCGCTGACTTCACCAATGGTGAAGTATCGCTTACCCGGGATCGGCGGTAATTCAGCGTTATGATCTGGGTCCAGCATAGGCTTCCACTTTGGCTTTGAGTTTTTGTCCGGGGCGGAATGTCACCACGCGACGCGCACTAATGGGGATTTCTTCACCGGTCTTGGGGTTGCGACCCGGTCGCTGGCTTTTATCACGCAGGTCGAAATTACCAAAACCAGACAGTTTCACTTGCTCGTTGACCTCTAGGGCCGCACGCACTTCCTCGAAAAAGAGCTCGACGACTTCTTTCGCCTCACGCTTATTCAGACCCAGCTCTTCAAATAGCTTCTCAGCCATTTCCGCTTTGGTTAACGCCGCCATGTCGCCTAATTCCTTAAACTCGCCGCTAGTTGGCTTTCCAGTGCCGTGACGATCTGATCGACCGAGACACTAATTTCTTCGTCGGTAAGAGTGCGTGATACGTGCTGGAAGGTCAAGCCTAAAGCGATACTTTTTCTATTAGGATCAATACCTTTGCCCTGATACACGTCAAACAACTTGAGGTTCCGAAAGGTCTCATCGGCGGCCTGCACCACGCAGGTATTGATTTCAGCGGCATGTACGCTGCTGTCGACAATAATGGCGATATCTCGGCGCACTTCAGGGAAGCGCGACAAGGGTGCGGCATTCGGCAGACGCTTCGGTGTCAGCAGCGCTAACTTTAACTCGAACAGGTAGACCGCCTGATCTAAGCCCAGGGTCTGCTGTACTCGCGGGTCTAACAAGCCCACATAGCCTACTAGTTGGCCGTACCGGTAGATTCCGGCGCACTGGCCAGGATGCAGGGTGGCACATTCGGCAGCTTTGAAACTGAACTCACCGGCCAAGCCCGTAAGGCCAATAATGGCTTCAACGTCCGCTTTAATGTCATAAAAATCAATGGCTTCTGACTTTTGTGCCCAGCTCTCGGGGAATCGAGGGCCACAAGCCACGCCGGCCAACATGGCTTCCTGAGTAATATTCGCCAGGCTTAAGTTCGGCTGATCAGGCACCTGCAGAAAACGCAGGCCGGTTTCGAACAAGCGAATACGGTTTTGCTGGCGGTTACTGTTATAAATCAGCGCTTTAATCAGGCCTGACCACAGGGTGGTGCGCATCACGCCCATCTCGGCGCTGATGGGGTTAGCCAAGGCGATAGGCTGTTGCTGCGGGTCGAGAGTAGCCTGTAGCTTCGGATCAACGAAGCTGTAAGTAATCGTTTCTTGGTAGCCCAGGGACACTAACTCGTCCTTGATGCGGTTGACGGGCAGCTGATCCTCGGCCACGGGCGCCATCGACAAATTGACCTTTGGGGTTCGCACCGGCAGGTTGTTGTAGCCATAAATCCGGCTGACTTCCTCGATCAGGTCGGCCTCGATGGCGATATCGAATCGAAAGGAAGGGGCTGTGACTTCCCACAGGGCAGCGCCATCCTGGATGCTCCGCTGATTCTCAAAGCCGAGTCGGCCGAGCATCTTGTCGACCTCGGCCTCTTTGATCTCAACCCCCAGCAGGCGTTCAATCCGGTTGGCACGCAAGCTCACTTGCTGGTTCACCGGCAGCGTATCCACATCAATAGTCTCGATAGTTGGGCCGGCTTCACCACCGGCAATCTCGATCAACAGGGCCGTGGCGCGTTCGATGGCGCGCACCTGGCCTTGCCAGTCAACGCCGCGCTCGAAACGATGGGAAGCATCAGTGTTCATGCCATAGGTACGTGCTCGTCCGGCAATGGCCGTGGGCGCAAAGAAGGCGCTCTCGAGGAAAATATTCGTGGTCTTGTCGGTCACGGAGGTAGACAAGCCACCCATAATACCGGCAATGCCAATCGGGCCTGAATCATCAGTAATCAGCAGCGTATCTTGGTGGAGTTTAACGGCCTGTCCATCCAGCAGCGTGACCTGCTCGTCAGCCTTCGAGATCCGCACGACAATCTTGCCCTGCAGTTCATCAAAGTCATAGGCGTGCATAGGCTGACCCAATTCCATCATCACATAATTGGTGACGTCCACCACGGGGTCGATACTGCGGATATCACAACGCCGGAGTTTTTCTTGCATCCATAACGGGGTTTCTGCATCCAAGCGAATGCCTTTGATCACTCGACCGACAAACCGCGGGCAGGCACCACCGGCGGCAAGGGATACTGAAAAGGTTTGGTCATGGGTTGGCGACACTGGCAAAACGGTTAATGATTTAACATCCAGACCATTAATCACGCCGGTCTCTCGCGCCAGCCCAATCATGCCCAGGCAATCGCTGCGGTTCGGGGTCAGGTCAAGATCGATGATCACATCATCCAGTTGCAGGTAGCCACGAACATCCATGCCCACCGGGGCGTCGATGGGCAATTCCATCAGGCCTTCGTGATTATCGCTAAGACCCAGTTCTCGTTCGGAACAGAGCATGCCGAATGATTCGACACCCCGAAGCTTGGCTTTCTTGATTTTAAAGTCTTCGAGTTTTGCACCGACCTTGGCCAGTGGCACCTTAATACCAGGCCGAACGTTGGCTGCACCACAGACGATTTGCACTTCCTGGTCGCCGGCATTGACCCGGCACACGGTGAGTTTGTCGGCGTCAGGATGGGGCGACGTCTCCAGCACTTCGGCCACAACTACACTGGAAAAGCTGGCCGCGACGGGCTCAAAGCCATCCACTTCCAAACCGGCCATGGTCAATTGGTCAATCAGTTGCTGGGTAGTGAGTGGTGGGCTGACAAATTCTCGGAGCCATTGTTCGCTGAATTTCATAGGACGTTCCTGCGTCGCACCAGCCATGAATCACGGGCGCGATACCTCGCCCGTAATCTGGTCTGGCCGCTAGTTAAACTGTTTGAGAAACCTTAAATCATTGTCGAAATACAGGCGCAGGTCATCAACACCATAGCGCAGCATGGCCAGCCTGTCAGGCCCCATACCAAAAGCAAAGCCGCTGAACTCGTCTGGGTCGATGCCCGACATTTCCAACACGCTGGGGTGCACCATGCCGGCACCCATGACTTCGAGCCAGCCGGTATTGCTGCAGACTCGGCAACCTTTGCCAACGCAGTGTACGCACTGCACATCTACCTCGGCGGAAGGCTCGGTAAAGGGAAAATAAGAGGGGCGAAAACGAACCTCGAGGTCTTTCTCAAAAAACACCCGCAGAAACTCTACGATGGTGCCTTTTAGGTCAGCGAAACTGGAGGTGCGGTCAATCAACAAGCCCTCGATCTGATGAAACATGGGCGTATGGGTCAGATCGGAGTCAACCCGATAGACTCGGCCCGGACAGATAATTCGAAACGGCGGCTTGCGGTTTTCCATGGTGCGCACTTGCACCGGCGAGGTGTGGGTGCGCAGCAATAAGTTGGGGTTAAAGTAAAACGTATCATGCATCGCCCGCGCGGGGTGATGCTGGGGAATATTCAGGGCTTCGAAGTTATGGTAGTCATCCTCGATTTCCGGGCCTTCCACTACATCGTAGCCAACGCTGCGAAAGAATCCTTCGATGCGCTGCAAGACCATCGTGACGGGGTGTAAACCCCCCACATCGACGCCACGACCCGGCAGGCTGACATCGATTACCTCACTGGCCAGACGCGCCGCAATGGCATCATTATCCAGGGTTTCTTTGCGCGAATTGAGCAGGTCTTGAACGATTTGCTTGGCGGTGTTGATCTCGGCGCCAGCAGCGGGTCGGTCCTCTGCGGGTAACTTACCCAGCGCCTTGAGCAGGTCGGTGAGCTCGCCTTTCTTACCCAGATATTGCACACGAACCAGATCGAGCGCCGCAGAATCAGCGGCAGTTTCGATGGCAGTGATGGCCTGAGCGGTGATCTTTTCTAGGTCTGACATAGGCTTTCGCTACGAGTTTCGAGGGGACTCATTTTAGAAAATAATTTCTCAGAAAATACTTTTTTAGAAAATATTTTCTTAGAAACAATTTCTTTAAAACAATGCTTTATAGATGCCTTTCTGGCCAACCGTCTTAGTAAACCGTCTTATTAGAAGAGCGCCTTATTAAAAATGGTTTTATAAAGTAAAGTCTTCGACTATAGCTGCTGAGATGAAGCGCGCATCGCTTACCACTGACAACCCTATCGGGATAGAACCTTCGACAGGCTTGTCAGTCGTTGCGAGTCACCGCTGCAGTTAGGCAGCAGCGGCGATAGCTTCTTTGGCTTTCTCGGCCAGAACGGCGAAGGCGGCCTTTTCGTGCATCGCCAGGTCGGCCAGCACGCGTCGGTCAATTTCGACACCAGCGAGATCTAAACCATGGATCATACGGCTATACGACATACCACACTCACGGGCGGCAGCGTTAATTCGCTGGATCCAAAGACCACGAAACATACGCTTCTTGGCTTTACGGTCACGGTAAGCATATTGGCCAGCTTTGGTAACGGCCTGCTTGGCAACGCGATAGACTCGGCTTCGTGCGCCGTAATAGCCTTTCGCGAGTTTGAGAATTTTCTTGTGGCGATTGTGCGCTTGGACGCCGCGTTTTACTCTTGGCATTTCATACTCCTGAAAAAAATAAGCAACGAGCTTTTAACCTTTTCGACCACAGCATTGACTGCTGGCGGCACGGGGCTTTTAACTCGAGAGATTCAATAGATCCTGTCTTCCACTTGGGTTACCACAGGGTCTTGGTCTAGTGACCTAGCATCCGTTTAACCAATTGGACATCACTCTTTGCGACGCTCTTCATTCCACGCAAGTGACGTTTCCGCTTGGTGCTCTTCTTGGTCAGGATATGCGCTCTGTGCGCCTGACGGTGTTTATAGCCTTTGGCAGTTTTCTTAAACCGCTTGGCCGCACCACTACATGTTTTTAGCTTGGGCATTTTCTAACTCCGCAATTTTGCATCTAATAGTTATCGAATGTTGTTGGGCGGTTAAACAGCAAAAGGTCACCTCCATGGAGATGACCTCAAAGCGCTGCTCGCGCGTCAATCGAACATTTCAAAGGCTCAGGCTTATACCTGGGTACCTTTCTTCTTACCTTTTGGGGCTAACACCATCGTCAATTGACGACCTTCCATCTTTGGATGGAGCTCAACCACAGATATTTCGGCTAAATCAACTTCGATTCGCTTCAACAATTCCATGCCGAGCTCTTGGTGTGCCATTTCACGACCCCTAAACCTCAAGGTCACTTTGGCCTTATCCCCGTCATCAAGGAAACGTGTCAGGTTGCGTAGTTTTACCTGATAATCTCCTTCTTCCGTCCCTGGGCGAAACTTCATTTCTTTCACTTGGGTGCGGCGTTGTTTCTTCTTTGCCGCAGCCTTGTCTTTTTTGGCTTCAAAGATGTGTTTGCCGTAATCCATAATCTTACAGACTATAGGATCGGCATCGGAGGCAATCTCGACCAGGTCCAGCTTTGCTGCCACCGCCGCATCTAACGCTTCCGCTATAGACACAACACCCACTTGTTCACCGTCGGCCCCGATGAGACGTACAGACTTAGCGTCTATTTCGTCGTTAATTCGGGACTTTTTCGAATCGCTTTTCTTAATTCCGTTTCTCCTCTACCTGTCGAGGCGGCGAGTATACCCACTTTCAGGCAACTCTTCCCATTTTTTCGACATCAATTTGCAATAGTCGTGAAAAATCTTCTACCGACATCGAACCCAGGTCATCTCCATTGCGAGCGCGGACCGCGATTTCGCCATTTTTGACTTCCCGATCACCGACGACGATCAAGTAAGGCACGCGCTGAATCGGATGCTCGCGCATTTTAAAGCCGATCTGCTCATTTCTCAAGCCTGATTCGACTCGAAAGCCTGTTTATTCAAGGTGTTAAGCTCGGCGCCACAATATATCGACGGACTACCCGGCATATTCAGCACGACCACATGAACTGGCTCAGGCGTGCTGACTGGACACAGGGACAATCTCACCGGTCATATAACTGGAATAGTCGGATGCCAGGAACATCATGACATTCGCGACCTCCCACACTTCCGCCGCACGACCAAAAGCTTCCTTGGCGGCCAAGGCTTCTAATAATTCGATGGGCGTGGTTTTTATCAGGAACTCGTGGAACGCGATGCTCGGCGAGACTGCGTTAATGCGCACGCCATAGTCGGCGGCCTCGAGTGCCGAGCAACGGGTCAAGGCCATCACACCGGCTTTGGCGGCAGCATAATGGCATTGCTCTTGCTGCGCCCGCCAGCCAAGTACGGAGGCGTTGTTAACGATCACGCCGGCACCACGAGGCTGCATTTTACGCAACATAGCCCGCGTCATGCGCATGGTGCCCGTCAGGGTCACATCCAGCACTCGCGCCCATTCGTCATCTGCCATATCAACCAGTAACCGAGTACCACCCAGACCGGCGTTATTAATCAGGACATCGACGCCATCTAGGGTCTGTTCGGCGCCATCCACCAAGGCCTGAACCTCTTGCTCGACGGTAACGTTCGCCAGCTGGCCATAAATTTCATTCAGGCCCGTCACTTCACGGAGCAGCGTGACGGCTTTCTCTAGTCGGCCAGCATGAATATCGCTGATCATGACGCCTCGTGCGCCCTCTTCCGCCGCCCGTTTTGCGGCGGCAAAACCGATGCCGGCACCGGCCGCTGCGGTAATCAGCACACTCTTGCCCTGCAATAAGTTGTGACCTGCCACGTAGGCTGGGGGTTGTTTCAACGCCATACTGCTCTCCTTAATCAAGCGTCGCGCGAGTCAATCGCCGCGCGCGGTGCTAGCCACGAGGTTCACGGGGCATGCCCAGTGCTCTCTCGGCAATGATGTTTCTCTGAATTTGATTGGTACCACCATAAATGGTGTCTGCCCGACTAAACAGATACATGGCCTGCAGGCGACTCAAACCATAGGGCGCCTGCTCGACGATTTCGCTTTCGGCGCCAAGGACGTCCATGGCCAGCTTGCCAAGATTGCGATGCCAGGTGGCCCAGTAGAGCTTATAAATCACGGCTTCTTTCTGCAGGCTGCCGTCACTGCTGCCAGCCAACATACGCAAGCTGTTGGCCCGCATGACTCGCAAGCCAATTTCTGCATCAGCGATACGTTGGCGCAACATCGGATCTCGGGCGGCGCCATTGCGCTTGGCATGGCGGATAATGTCAGCCAGCTCGTTCTTGAACAGCATCTGCTGGCCCAGGGTCGAGGCGCCACGCTCAAAGCCCAGCAAGCCCATTGCAACCTGCCAACCGCCATCGACCGCACCAACGCGATCCGCATCAGCACAAACCGCTTCGTCAAAAAACACCTCATTGAATTCACAGGTGCCCGTCAGCTGCTCTATCGGGCGCACGACAACACCGGCTTGCTGCAGATTGACCAGAAAAAAACCAAGTCCCTTATGACCGACCGATGTCGGGTCTGTGCGCGCCAGAACGAAACAATATTGCGACTCATGGGCCAGCGAGGTCCAGACCTTTTGACCCGACAGCGTCCATTCGTTCCGCTCGGCATGGAAAGTCGCCCGGGTTTTAACATTTGCCAGATCAGAGCCGGCGTTAGGCTCTGAATAACCCTGACACCAAAACACCAGGCCCTGGAGGATACCGGGCAGGAAGCGGCGTTTCTGTGCCTCGCTGCCAAAAGCAATTAATGTGGGTCCGACCAAGGTTTCACCGATATGGCCCATGCGTCCTGGGCCGCCGGCTCGCGCATATTCCTCGTGAAAGATCACCTGCTGCTCTAGGGAAGCACCCTGCCCACCCTCATTTTTTGGCCAGCCAATGCCGGTCCAACCACCGGCATGTAAACGCGCTTCCCAGGCTTTACGCTCAGACACCAACGAGTGCTCATCACCTGGGCCACCACGACCACGAAGTTCAGCAAACTCACCGCCGAGGTTTTCCGCAAGCCAACTGGCTATTTTCTGCCGAAACGCTTCGGCTTCGTCACTAAAGGTTAATTTCATCGCCAGCCCCCTCATCAAGCAAAAGCTGCGCCAGACGCTCACGATGATAGGCGCTGTCACCGAGAAAGGTCTCGCTCGACTTGGCCCGCTTGAAGTAAAGCTGCACGTCATATTCGGCGGTAAACCCGACGCCGCCGTGAAGCTGGATGGCCGTACCTGTATTAAAAAAGCAGGCGTCACTGCCGCAAGCCTTGGCCGCACTGGCGGCACTGGCGAGGTCAGCACCCAACTCACCGTCAACCAAGGCTTCGGCAGCAATACAGGCGGCATAGTAGAGCGCGGAACGCGCCGACTCTGCCTTTACCATCATATCGGCACATTTATGTTTCACTGCCTGGTAGGAGCCGATCACTCGCCCGAACTGCACTCGCTGCAACACATAGCTGACGGTCATATCAAGACTTTGCTGAGCACACCCCACTTGATCTGCGACGATCGCAACGGTAGCCAGATCGATGATCTTCTCTAACAACGGCCAAGCCGCGCCTGGCTCACACATGATGGCGTCGCTGTCGAGCTGCACATTATCAAACACCAGCTCTGCTTGCCGGCGGGTCTGATCCATTGTCGGCAGCCAAGATCTCGTCAAGCCGGCGGTTTCCTGTGGCAGTACAAATAGGCTAACGCCTGACATCCCGTGAGAACCTTTACTGCGGGCAGCCACCACCAGTATTTCGGCACTGGCACCATCGGGCACATATCGACACTTGCCATTCAGTACCACTCCGCCATTATGGGGCGCGGCGATTAACTCGATACTATCGGCACCCCAACCGCCGTTGCTACCCGTATAGGCTAGTGTCGCGGTACTCCCTGCAACGATCTTCGGCAGATAAGTCATCTTCTGCGACTCGGTGCCGGCGACCAGCAAGGCATTCGCACCAAGACAAACCGTTGCATAGAAAGGCGAACAAAACAGAAAGCGGCCCATCTGCTCTAATAAGGCTATGAGTTCAACGTAGCCCAGGCCCATGCCACCATAGCTCTCGGGAATATGCAGGGCCTGCCAAACCATTTCATCACAAATGCGTTGCCAGGCTTGCTGGTCATGACCCTCGGCTCGCACCATCGCGGCACGCACTGCTGCCGGACTGGAAACCTCAGCCAAAAAACTCGCGGCAGTGTCGCGAATCATGCACTGTTCCTGGTTGAAGCTTAATTCCATGTGTTATTCACGCGCTACCGCCCGCCCCTATCCGTAAACTTTCTGCGCAGCGATCTCTCGCGACAACAGTTCGGTGACGGCATCAGAAATCTCATCTGCCTGCCACCGCGCGCCCTTATCCACGGGCTCGGTAGAGCGCCAGCCATCGGCAATCGAGATCCGACCGCCTTCGACCTCAAACACGCGGCCAGTGATATGGCTCGACTCTGCAGAACCCAACCAAACCACCAAGGGCGCGACATTCGCGGGGTCAAAACGATCGAAGCCACCATCCTCTGGCGCTTTCATTTGGTCACCGAATATTTTTTCGGTCATGGCCGTACGGGCTGAAGGCGCCAGGGCATTGGCGGTAATACCATAGCGACCCAACTCTGCTGCCTGGTTCAGGGTCAACGCGGCAATACCAGCTTTGGCAGCTGCATAATTACTCTGGCCAACGGAACCATTGAGGCCCGCCCCCGACGAGGTATTGATGATTCTTGCAGACACCGCCGCACCGTTCTTGACCTGTTCGCGCCAGTACTGAACCGCATGGCTACTGAAGCAGAAATGCCCCTTGAGGTGCACGTTAATCACCTGGTCCCACTCGCTTTCGGTCATAGACACAAACATTCGGTCACGTAACACGCCAGCGTTGTTGACCACTACATGTAGGTCACCAAAATGGCTGATGACCGCGGCCACGGCTCGGCCGGCATCGGCGTAATCGGTAATATCGGCAGTATTCAGCAGCGCCGCGCCACCAGCACCGACGATTTCGTCAACGGTATTTTGCGCTGCCTCGTGGTTAATATCGTTCACCACCACATTGGCACCGGCCAGGCCAAACGCCAGGGCATAACCACGCCCGAGCCCGCCACCGGCACCCGTAATAATGACCGTTCGACCCTGCATCAAGGTATTCGGGTTATTACCCGCCACCTTTATAACCGCTCCAGGATGGTGACGTTAGCTTGCCCGCCACCTTCACACATGGTTTGCATGCCATAACGACCGCCGGTGCGCTCCAACTCGTAGAGCAGCGTGGTCATTAACTTGGTACCCGTTGCGCCCAGGGGATGTCCCAGAGCGATCGCGCCGCCATTAACGTTGGTCTTGGCATGGTCATAGCCGGTTTCTGCAAGCCACGCCATGGGCACAGGGGCGAAGGCCTCGTTAATCTCCACGAGGTCCATATCCGACAGTTTCATGCCCGCCTTTTTCATCGCATAGGCGGTGGCGGAGATGGGCGCGGTGAGCATCCAAATCGGATCCTCAGCTCTGACACTCATGTGCACGATGCGCGCACGAGGCGTGAGACCGTAGCGCTTCAAGGCCTCCTCGGAGACCACCAATACCGCTGACGATGCATCGCAGGTTTGACTCGACAGTGCCGCTGTAATCGTACCCCCTGGCTGCAGAGGCTCGAGACTAGCCATGAGCGCCAAGGTTGACTCGCGCGGGGTCTCATCCATATCGACACCATTCATGGGAATAATTTCTCGGTCAAAATAGCCATTTTTGATGGCACTGAAGGCGCGGCGATGAGACTCAAGGGCATAGGCTTCCATGGCTTCACGAGATAACTTCCATTTATCCGCAATCATCTGCGCCGAATTAAACTGTGACACCGGCACATTGCCATAGCGTGCCACCCAGCCCTTGCTACCGGAAAACGGATCACTGAAACCCATGGGTACTGCGGCCAGCATTGCTGAGGAAATCGGAATTTGGGTCATAGTTTGCACACCGCCGGCGACCACCACATCCATGGTACCGGACATCACCGCCTGCGCCGCAAAATGCACGGCTTGCTGGGATGAGCCACACTGACGATCAACGGTGGTACCCGGCACTTGATCAGACAAGCCCGCCGCCAACCAACTGGTACGTGCTATGTCACCGGCCAACGGCCCGATAGTATCGACGCAACCAAAGATTACATCGTCGTAATCCGTGTCGGGAATGGAATTTCTGGAAACAATCGCACTGAGCACATGCGCGCCGAGATCAGCGCCATGGACATCTGCCAGACCACCTTTGCGGCGGCCGGTAGGGCTTCGCACTGCATCAACAATATAGGCTTGAGGTCGTGTCGTTTGAGTTTTCATGTCTTAATCTCCTGAAATTATTCCGCCACAACGGCTAGATGAGCATTACCAAAGGTCTGATCGGCACCCAGCAAGGCCCCAGGTCTAAGCAACCACTCGTGAATTCTGTTTTTATGAAAACCCGCGTCACCCCAATTTTTATCCAGCGCCCAGCTGCGTTTCATCCATATTTGCAAATCACATTCCCACGTATAGCCCATGGCACCATGCACTTGCATGCAATTTTTGGCACACAACAACGCCGCTTGACCGGCCGCCACCTTGGCATGAGACACCGCAAAGTCGGCGCGGGCCGGCGCGACAGAGACGGTATAGGCCGCGCGGTAGACTGCGGGTTTGGCAAACTCGATTTTTACCGCACAGTCAGCTAACAGATGCTTAACAGCTTGATTCGCGCCGATAGAACGGCCAAATTGTTGGCGGTCAATACTGTACTGAACTGTCTGCTGCAACATGGCCTCGGCCAAGCCTAACAATTGAGCGGCAATGCCCAAGGCGCCGCGATTCAGCGCGCAGCGCCACAAGGTGGCCGCTACTGGTCCGTCGGCAAGCCGCGATGCTTGACTGGGTTGCCACGTAATCTTCGATAGGCGCCGACTTGGATCCAGGCTACGCTGGCTCACTAATTGTGCATCACTGGCCGCAATAAGATGCACCTCGTCACCATGGGCCAACAGCAACAGATCAGCACTGTCGGCAAAGTTGATATAAGGGTTAATCCAATGACCGATGGCGACTCGAGTGGTGCCATTGGCCACTTCCGGTAATAGCGCCCGGGCTCGCTCCCCACCGGTCATTGTTGTATTCGCTATTTCGACCAATAGCGGGGTCGCGACTAGCGCTTCATCAACCAACGGCTCAGGTAAGGCGACACTACCGCAAGCTTGCGCCAACAGAATGAAATCTACTTCTGATAGTCCCAGGCCGCCCATGTCCTCTGGCACCAACATCGCAGGCAGACCAAAATCGATGAGTCGATGACTCAAGCCAGCATCCAGACCGGTGTCACTGTCCCAACGTCGACGGATTGTCGCAGGCGTGACTTCATCGCGAAGGATGTCAGCGACACCATCACGAAAGGCCAATTGCTCTTCAGTAAAATTAAAATCCACTATGCTCACTCAATGATTGATGACGGCGAAACGGGTGTTGATCACGACTATTTTTTTGGCATCCCCAGCATTCGCTCGGCAATAATATTCCGCTGAATCTCGTTTGTGCCGGCATAAATCGGGCCTGACAATGAAAACAAAAAGCCATCCAGCCAAGCGCCTAACTCTGCCGCAGCATCATCACAACCCGGCTCTAGTTCCGCCTTGGAGCCTAACAAATTCATCGCAGTGGCGTGAATTTGCATATCGAGTTCAGACCAAAATATTTTGTTACAGCTCGACTCGGCACCGATATTGCCGCCACTCATCAACCGCGAAGCTGTTTGATAAGTTGATAGCGCATAGGCCTGGGCGTCCATGTAACAACGCACCACAGCGTCTTCTACAGACAAGTCGAGAATGTCGTTACGTTTTTTGCGATACAGCGCTACCAAACGTTTCGCCGCCTCCTGAAATCGGGCCGGACTACGCAACATCAGGCCACGTTCAAAGCCCGCGGTCGACATGGCAATTTTCCAGCCTTCGCCCTCTTCGCCGAGCCGATTAAAAACCGGCACCCTGACATTATCGAAGAATATTTCGGCAAAACCTGGCAAGCCATTGAGCTGCCTTATAGGCCGAACCGTGACGCCTGGCGCATTCAACGGGACAAAAATAAATGACAAACCTGCATGTCGGCTGGCATCGGGGTCAGTCCGAAAGATGCAGAATATCCAATCGGCAAAGACCGCCCGGGTCGACCAGATTTTCTGGCCATTGATGACATACTCGTCACCATCTCGTATCGCCTTGGATTGAATCGCCGCCATATCAGAACCGGCGCCGGGCTCAGACCATCCTTGCGCCCAAATTTCCTCACCACTGGCCATTTTGGTGATAAAACGTTGTTTTTGCGCCTCGGTGCCATACTCCATGAGGGTTGGACCGAGCAAGAAAATACCGTTTTGATTAACCCGCAGCGGGGCATTCACACGATAGTACTCTTCTTCAAAGATGAGCCACTCAATCAGATTACAACCCAGTCCCCCGTAGGCCTTGGGCCAAGTCACCATCCCCCAGTTACCCTGTGCCAGGGTCTTCTCCCACTGCCGGTGCTGCTCGAAACCAGCTGCGGTATCAAATGATTCGAGCGCTGTCGTGGGCACATGCTCTTCAAGCCATTGCCTAACCTCACCGCGAAACGCCTGTTGCTCGGTACTGTATACCAGATCCATGTTTCACCTACGCCGACCGCTTCAGCCGACTTGTATTACGTAATTAAAGCTGTATCGAGCCGACTAGCTGGCACCTTGTTGTTTATTTTTTTCTGCCATTTTTTTTGCGTCGTAGCCACCCAGTTTGTCACCCGAGACCAACTCGTTATGGGAGTGCGCAAAATGATGCCAGGCAAATGCCGCCTCCATACCCGCGCGTTTGCCTTGCAGGTCTTCGACGTTATTAATAGCCTGTTTGGTCAGCGCCAAACCCATGCGGGGCATCTCGGCGATTTTTTCCGCCATGTTTCTGACATCTTCATCCAGGGTGGCTCGAGTCGATATACGATTCACCATACCCATCTGATATGCCCTATCTGCTGACATTCGATCGCCAAGGAAAAGAAACTCCTTGGCTATGCGTGGGTTTAGCTCGTACGGATGGGCAAAATATTCCACCCCCGGAATCCCCATACGGACCACAGGGTCGGAGAAAAAGGCGTCATCGGTGGCAACAATTAAATCGCAGACCCAAGCCAGCATTAAACCGCCGGCAATACAGGCACCTTGGACGGCGGCAATAGTCGGCTTAGGGATTTCTCGCCAGCGACGACACATACCCAGATAGGCCTCGGCTTCACGGACATAGAGAAACTCACCGCCTTCTTTGTTGGCGTGGTCATACCACATGCCAGCACGCTCTTGGCTGTCATTAATGTCTCTGCCAGGCGTACCGATATCGTGTCCTGCTGAAAAGTGCTTGCCGTTACCTTTAAGCACAATGACCTTGATCTCATCGTCAGCGACGGCACGCTTGAAGGCTGCGTCCAACTCATAGGTCATGCGACCATTTTGGGCATTATGATATTTAGGTCGATTCATCGTAATCGTTGCCACACCGTTGAGCGTGGCGTACATGACGATATCTTCCTCGCGCTCTGAAATTTCTGCCTGTTGGGTCGTGGTCATATCATTGGTCTCTTACTGGACAAGTCGAAGTGATGTAAGTAATCGGTCTGAAATGAATACGGCGCTTGGGTTAAGCGCGGCGACCTGATGGATTGCCCTTTAACTGCTGGGCGCGCAAATTCAATGGGTCAAGTTGCTGAATAATAGCGAGCTGTGCTTGGGTAGGCGCAACAGTGCACTCAATGACATCGGCAAAGGCCAATTCAAAGCCGGTTTTGTCTATCACTTCCTGAACGTCGATGCCCGGATGAACACTCAAAACCCGCAACTGGTGATTCGGGCCTTGCCAATCCATGACACACAGATCGGTAATCACTTGCCGAATCTCGATATCATCGAAAGAGTAGCCTTTGGGTAATCGGGCCGGGTTGTAGCCTACCGAGCACACTACGTCGCACTCGCCGGCAATAAATACGCGTTCGCTGTGTGCTGACACAAAGAACGAATTGACATGACTGATGGAATTTCCCGGATAACCGCGGACACCAAGCATCTGCACTTTAGGTTGCGCATAGGTGCCACCCAATGCCGATATATTACTTTGCCCATACCGGTCAATCTGACTAGGCCCTACCAGCGCGTGCCGGCGGCCACTCCAGACATTATCAAATATCCTTGAAAAGCCCATCCAAGTTTCGCGATTCAAACCGTTCGTTGTGGTCATGCCACTCACTGGATTTGGCGTGCTTAACAACCAGGCTTCCGAGTCGGTCATCATCAAATCTGGACTAAAGGTGCGCATGGCAAGGCTCGCCCCAAGACGCGGCAACAGCCCAATGCCAGTGGCTAGAATTTCGCCATCGCCTCGAAAGGCCTCGGCGCCCGCACAGATCATTAACTCAGCCAGGCTATAGTCAGCCGCTTGTTCACTCATTGGGTAATATCCAGTAGCCTGTGAGGCTAAGATCGTTCATTAATAAATTGTCTGCGGCGAGGCCATAATCTTGTCAATGCCACCCACAGCCAGCTGATAACTTGCTTCAGTCTTGCCTGACAAATACGCATCGACATAGGCCTGAAAGCCACCGTTGGCCGCAGATTTGTTATAGTCATGAAAGTGCGCTACATCTACGCCATATAGGGGCGCACAGGATGTTGGGTGGGCGCCGCCAGGCATTTCCACCACACCGGTGGTCACTGCGCGTTCCCAGAACACATACCGGGCTTCTTCGCTCTGGCTAAAATAGCTCGTGTCTACCACCTCATCACAACTGACAAATGTTTGCTTGGCGGCCCGCGCAAACCAATCATCCATATAGATGTCTGGCCCTTTGACTTGGCAAACGCCACGGCTGTCAGCCCGCTCCACATGCAATAGTGAGACATCAAGGTTGAGCGCCGGCATAGCGACCCAGTCTTTGTCATCATAGGGGCTGGTCACCAGGCTAATGTCAGGGTTGTTTTTTAGGACGTCGGTCCCTAAGCCCACAGCGGTAGGTATATAGGGAACCCTCCATGCCGCCGCCCGTAAGCCCAGTAGCAACATGCCCTCATCAACTTCCATCACCTCAATCGAGCCATTCTGGCGAGCCTGGCGAAAATACGGCTCCAGGGGAATGAAATCTAGCGACACAAAAGCGAAGATGACTTTTTTAACTTTACCGGCGGCACATAACATACCGACGTCGGCGCCGCCGTAAGCAACAATGGTCAAGTCACGAACATCTGAGCGTAACAGCGCTCGAATCAAGCCCATGGGCTTACGACGCGGGCCCCAGCCGCCGATACCAACGGTCATACCATCTCGAATATGACCTACGGCCTGCTCAGCACTAAGCACCTTATTCATCTAGTTTGCTCATATTTTGTCCACGATTGTGAGTGCCCAACATGCATTACCAGGACACTGGCAGGGCGACGCTATGATGGCAGGGAGTATGCCGTCTACGCGCTTCACCCTTCATCATCCATTAGGACTATGACAGAAGCACGGCGCTGATTTACATTGGTTGCCCTCGATCATCACCCCTGCTGAGTTAACGCTGACACCATGACAATATCGTTACCAGAGTGCTGTGAAACCACCCCTGATCTGCTCGACGCCGCCGCCAGCACTTTCGGCGACAAGGTGTTTGTGGATGACAACGGCCTGACCTACTCTTTCAATACTATTCGCCAACAATGTCGAAGGGTCGCCGCCGCGCTTATCGCCAGCGGCTTTAATGCCGGCGACAGAGCCGCTATCTGGGCTCCCAACATTCATCAATGGGTGACTGCGGCACTCGCGATTCAATATGCCGGTGGTGTGCTCGTCACTATCAACACGCGCTATAAGGGAGCCGAGGCTGCGCAAATTTTGCGTAGTGGCCAGGTATCCACCCTGTTTTGCATTGGCCATTTCCTTGACCAAGATTACCCAGGCTTGTTAGCCGAGCAAAGCCTCCCCGACTTGCACCAAACTATCGTTATCGGCCAGTCTAGTGTCCAAACCCAGACCACCTGGGATGACTTCTGTCAGCAGGGTGAGGACTACCTGGCGCAGCATGGTCCTGAGCTTGTCGATCGCCGCGCCCGCGCCGTCCAGGCCAATGATATCTCTGACCTGCTATTTACTTCTGGGACCACAGGCTCGCCAAAAGGGGTTATGACCGCCCACGGCCAAAACCTGGCGACTTTTCGTCAATGGACCGAGATTCTTGGACTCAACGCGGATGATCGGTATCTGGTGATCAATCCGTTTTTTCACAGCTTCGGCTATAAGGCCGGCATCCTAGCCTGTCTGATGCGCGGCGCCACCCTGCTACCCCATCAGGTATTTGATGCCGACATCATTCTTGCGCGCATTCAGCACGAAGCCATCACGGTACTGCCAGGACCACCCACCCTATTCCAATCATTACTGGCGTCGCCGAATCGGCAGAACTTCGACCTATCTTCTCTGGCCAAAGCCACCACTGGCGCGGCCGTTATTCCCGTGGAGTTAATCAGTCGCATGCGCGGCGAATTGGGCATAGCTACGGTTATCAGTGCCTATGGTTTAACTGAATCCTGCGGCCTTGTTACCATGTGTCATAGTGAAGATAGCGCCAAACTTATCGCCACTACGTCTGGGCAAGCTTTGCCTGACACCGAAGTACATTGTATGGACAGTGCCGGCAAACTGCTTGCCGCCGGTGAAACCGGCGAGATCGTCGTTCGAGGATTTAATGTCATGCGCGGTTACTTTAATGATCCGCAAGCCACAGCCGATACGATCGATGCGGATGGCTGGCTACATACAGGTGATATCGGCGTCCTCGATGACAATGGTTACCTGACCATAACTGATCGACTCAAAGATATGTTTATCACCGGCGGCTTTAACTGCTATCCCGCTGAAATTGAGAACATTCTTGGTACCCATGCCGACGTTGTGATGTGTGCCGTGATTGGCATTGCCGATGAGCGCCAGGGTGAGGTTGCCATGGCCTGGGTCGTACTGACGCCCGGATCGAGTCTCACTGCCGAGGCACTGATCACATGGAGTCGCACCCATATGGCCAACTTTAAAGTACCCAGAAACATACGATTCGTGACTGAGCTGCCGCTCAACGCGTCTGGCAAGGTACTTAAGAACGAGCTTCGAATTGCTGCGCAGACCGCCGCTAGCAGCGCGGCGAAAGTACCTCTCAACTAGCGAAATGTCTAACGCAGCCAACATTCAATATAGGCTAATGCCTTTAATTTACGCCTTTACAGCAAGGAATTACCCATGAGCATTCACAGTCTTGGCTACATCGGCGTCAACAGCCGTGATCCCCAAAAATGGCAAACTTATGGCACCCAGGTGCTGGGGATGGAAGACGTCACCGCACGTATCGGCGGTCCCGACATCTATCTGAAGATGGACGATCGGCCGTTTCGTATCATCGCGCAACAGTCTGACACCGACAGCTTTGGCTTTTGCGGCTGGGAAACCAGCAGCCTAAGCAACCTGGAAGCAGTAGTGACGAAATTAACCGCTGCGAATATTGAAATCAGTCAGGGCAGCAAAGCCGACAAGGCCGCGCGCCAAGTCACCGAACTGGTGCACTTTACCGACCCAGCAGGTAATCGCCACGAACTCTTCTACGGCCCCATCTCGGACTTTAAGCAAATGGTATCACCGGTGGGCGTTAGTGGTTTCGTCACCGGCGATATGGGCTTCGGTCACATCGTTCTGCCAGCGCCGAACTTCGATGCTACCACCACTTTTTTTACCGAAGTACTCGGCTTTGGTTTATCCGACTTTATGAACATTCGGTTTAGCCCCGATCCCGCCGAACCCATCAAACGCCTTTGGTTTATGCACTGCAACGAGCGTCACCACAGCCTCGGCTTATTCGAGATGGAGATGCCGTCTGGCTGTGTTCACGCCATGGTTGAAGTGGCATCAATAGACGAAGTGGGCAAGTGCAATGACCGGCGCATAGCCAACGACATCCAGCTGGCTGGTACCCTGGGTCGCCACGCCAACGATCATATCGTGTCTTTCTATATGCGCTCACCATCTAACTTTGATATTGAGTACGGTACCGAGGGTCGGCGAATCAAGGACTGGAGCAACTACACTGTGTTCGAGAGCACCGCCGTGAGCTTTTGGGGTCATGACTTCAGTGTTGGCCAGCAATAAGCTGCCCGCGATGACGGTATAACGACTAACAAGTGATCGAGGAACGAAAACCCTGCATCTGCCTAATACAAACGGGGTATGACCCAAGGCCGCGTTCTTGCGACGATAGGATCCATAGTCAGTGACACGATTGGTTCGGGAGAAACCTGATGCAGGAGTTTGACAGCAGAGCACTTCGCGACGCGTTCAGCGGGTTTTCCACTGGCGTCACGATTATCACGACGCTCGACAGCGATTCTGTGCCAGGGGCGCCACCACGCCCCGTGGCTATGACAGCCAACAGCTTTTCTTCCGTATCCATGGACCCGCCGCTCTTGCTATGGAGTATCGATAAACGGGCGCAGTGCTTTAACGCCTTCGAGCAGGCTCGGTATTTTGCCGCCCATGTACTACACAGTGGTCAGCAAGCAGTATCGAATCTGTGTGCGACGCGCGACGCCGACAAATTTTCTGATACGCCTTGGCATGCCGGCTTGTCAGGTATTCCGATTCTGGATGAATATCACATCTGCTTTCAATGCGAGATAGAGCATCGTTATGCCGGCGGTGACCATCAGATCATCGTCGGCCGAGTACTGTCATTTGATAACCGTGCGACTGCCCGCCAGACGGAACCGTTAGTCTTTTATCAAGGAAAATACCATGAGGTCGCCCAGGCCCAGAGTCGAGTCAGTGGCTAAACTGCTCCGACCCGAGATCTCTGCTCAAATTAGCCGCAAGAACGCTTTCACTTATTGAATTGAAGAGGCAAAAATCATGCATACGTTGACACCCAAAGTGCTGGACATTGTCAGAGACAATGCGGAAATAAGTCGTCAGAACCGGCAAATCGCCGCTGATTCGGTCACGGCACTGAAGGAATGCGGCTTTTTACGCATGTTCTTGCCTAAGTCCCTCGGTGGCTTAGAAACCACACCACAGGCCTTTTTTGAAGACCAAATTGCACTCGCCGAGGTAGATATGAGCACCGCCTGGATTGCAGGTATTATCGCGGTCCACGCCTTTCAAATAGCCTTAATGGACGAACGAGCTCAGGCTGACGTTTACCAAGATAACCCCGACACGCTGGTGAGCAGTTCTTACAACCCGGTTGGCGCCCAGGTCGAAGTTGTGGACGGCGGCTTTATGCTCAGTGGCCGCTGGGGCTGGAGTTCAGGCTCGGGGCATTGCGACTGGGCTTTGCTCGGCGGCATCATCAAAGGCGAAGGCTATCGTACCTTTCTGGTGCCTCGCAGCGACTACGAAATCGAAGATGTTTGGTTTGTTATGGGTCTGCAGGGCACTGGCTCTAACGACGTTGTGCTGGCCGAACCGGTGTTTGTTCCGGGCTACCGCACGCACAAGCAAACAGATGGTTTCAGCAGCCAGAACAATCAACCCAACCCAATGTATAACCTGCCATGGGCACAAGCCTTTATACGCATCGTCAACACGCCGGCTATCGGGGCACTGAAACATGCCCTGACGTTGTTTATTGACAGTCGCAACAGTGCCAGTACAGACCCAACCAAATTGGCCGGTGATATAGAGACTCAAACCCGAGTTGCCAAGGTTAAAAATATTATCAGCGAATGTGAAACCACACTGTTCAGTACCTTTAACAGCATGGCTCAATGTAATTGGCAGCCAAGCATTGAAGACAGAGTCTTATATCGATATCAAGCTAGCTTGGTGATTGACAAGTGCATCGATGGCATAGACACCCTCTTTGACGTCGCTGGAGGCCGTTCCGTCTTTACCAACCATCCGTTGCAGTTGATCTGGCATGACATTCATATCGCCCGCTCACATGTCGCCAACAGCCCGGCAAGTTTTTCCAGAAATCTGGGCAGCGTATTGCTCGGACTCGACAACACTGACTTATTTATTTAGCCCCGAGGCCAACATGACCAGACCCTTGCCAGAAGGACAATATGCCGAGCTAAGCAACGGCATGCGCTTGCACTATATCGACTCAAAACCGGTCCAGGGTACGCCTATTGAGACCCTACTGTTCATTCAGGGCAGTGGTCCCGGGGCTAGTGGTTGGAGCAACTTCCAACACAATATCCCGGCCTTTGTCGCGGCGGGTTATCGCGCTATCACCATCGACCTACCAGGTTATGGGTTTAGTGGTAAGCCCACCGATGCCATCTACAGTCTCGACTATTTTGTGAACTACCTGCATGAATTGGTTGATCTGCTGGAAATTCCACGGCTCACGTTGATAGGCAACTCTCTCGGCGGTGCAATCGCCATGGGCTTTGCGTTACAACATCCGACACGAACAACACGGCTGATACTGATGGCCGCTGGCGGCCTCGAAGAACGGGAGGTCTATTTTGCCACCAAGGGCATCCAGGCGATGGTGAAATATCCCATGGGCTCTGCGGAATTCACCAAAGATGTGTTGCGCCAACTGCTGAGCCTGTTAGTGTTCGATCCGGTGCATGTTACCGACCAGTTGGTCGACGAGCGTTGGCAGGTACTGCAACTTCAAAATCCGCAAGTTCTGGCCAGCATGCAAATACCGAATCTTGCCGACCAGTTAGCCAAGCTGACCGTGCCCGTGCTAGCATTCTGGGGTACGGGCGACCTGTTTTGCCCCGTATCGGGCGCCCAAATTCTGGCTAACCACTGTACCAATGCGCAGATTCATACGCTCACAGGCTGTGGCCATTGGGTCATGGTGGAGCACACCGACTACTTCAATCGGCAGTGTTTGGACTTCCTTACCCATACCCCCGTATAAATACCGACAGGCCAATATTACACCATGCAACTAACCACCGAAGCCAACGCCGCCATCGCCCGTCAGCTGTACGATGCCATGCGGTCTATGCAAACCATCGCCCCACTAACAGAGAGCCACCCGAGCATCACTATCGAGGATGCCTATCACATCTCTCGAGAGATCTTACGGCTCAGACTGAGCCTCGACCACGAGCAACTGGTAGGCAAAAAAATCGGCGTGACCTCTGCCGCGGTACAAGAGATGCTCGGCGTATTTCAGCCAGACTTTGGTTTTTTGACGGATAAAATGGCCTGTGCAAACGGCGCCGACATTCCTGTGGGCGGGCAGCTTATTCAGCCACGAGCAGAAGGTGAAATTGCCTTCCGCCTGCATTCTGATCTGCGCGGCCCTGGCATCACCGAAGCTAATGTATTGGCAGCGACGGCAACCATCATTCCTTGTTTTGAGATTGTCGATTCACGGATCGACGATTGGCGTATCGCCATTCAGGACACCGTCGCCGACAACGCCTCCTGTGGTGTCTTTGTCCTTGGTGACCAAGAACTTGATCCCACCGGCATTGACCTGGCGGCACTGGACATGTGCGTCTACAAAAACGAGAAACTCATCAGTCGCGGCCAGGGCTCAGCTGTTCAGGGCAATCCTTTGGCGGCGGTCGCCTGGCTGGCAAATACTCTTGGTGCTTTCGACATACCCTTGCTTGCCGGCGAGATCATCCTGTCAGGCTCGCTGGTACCCTTGGCACCGGTGGTAGCTGGCGACAAAATGCACCTGACACTCAGTAGCGCTGGCGTCCAAATCGGTAGTGCCAGCTGTAATTTCATAGAATAATTTCAGCCATTATTTGCAATCCCAGATCGGCACTTTAGCCACTTGAGACAACCCTGGAAAACCGTTATGAACAAAAAAATGCGTGCTGCGATCATCGGCCCAGGCAATATCGGCACTGACCTGCTAATGAAGGCCATGCGCAGCAACTGGATCGAACCTGTCTGGATGGTAGGCATCGACGATTCCCCAGGCATTCAGCGAGCTCGAGACTTTGGCATGCACGTCACCACCTCAGGTGTCGACGGGCTAGTACCCCATGTTCTCGCCGATAACATCCAGATCGCCTTTGACGCCACGTCTGCTTATGTGCATGCCGAAAACTCGGCCAAGCTAACAGCCTTGGGCGTCATCATGATCGATTTAACACCCGCGGCTATTGGCCCTTACTGCATTCCGCCAGTCAACCTAACCAGCCTGCTAGCCTCTGGCGTCAAAGACAATGTGAATATGGTCACCTGCGGCGGCCAAGCTACCATTCCACTGGTTGCCGCTGTCAGCCGAGTGCAGCCAGTCGCCTATGCAGAGATCGTCGCGACAGTAGCGTCTGCCTCGGTAGGCATGGGCACGCGCGATAACATCGACGAATTCACTCGCACCACCGCCAGCGCTATCGAAAAAGTAGGCGGCGCCCAACAAGGCAAAGCCATTATCATTATCAACCCCGCCGAACCGCCCCTGCTGATGCGCGACACAGTCCACTGTCTGACTGTCGACACCCCTGACCAGGCGGCCATCACTGCGTCATTTGAGGCGATGATCATCGAAGTGCAGAAATATGTACCGGGTTACAGAATGGTTAACCTGCCCATCTTCGACGGCAATCGGGTCACCATCTCCGTAGAGGTTGAGGGCCTAGGCGACTTTTTGCCGAAATACTCTGGCAATCTCGACATTATGACGGCCGCCGCCCTGCGTACGGCAGAGATGCTTGCGCAAAATCTGCAAACGGCCTAACTAAGCCGGCGAGCCAAAATACGCTATAGATCACCAACAAATCACCAAGACCCACTACTAAAGAGCGCCCCCTATGGACCTAGTCGGAAAAGCCGTAACCTTGCACGACATGAGCCTGCGAGACGGAATGCATCCCAAGCAGCATCAAATTTCCATCGATCAGATGATCGATGTCGCAGCAGCGCTCGATGCCGCCGGCGTGCCATTGATAGAGGTTACTCACGGCGATGGCCTGGGTGGCGCCTCGGTCAACTACGGTTTCCCCGCCCACAGCGACGAGGCTTATCTGAACGCCGTGGTGAAGACCGTAAAAAACGCTAAAATTTCCGCGTTATTGCTGCCAGGTATCGGCACAGTGGATCATCTGCGCATGGCTGCAGCTTGCGGCGTCAGCACCATTCGCGTAGCCACTCACTGTACCGAGGCGAATGTCTCCCGCCAACATATCAACCTAGCTCGTGACATGGGCCTCGACACCGTTGGCTTTCTGATGATGGCGCATATGGTTGAGCCCGAACAACTTTTGGCGCAAGCCAAATTGATGGAGTCCTACGGCGCCAACTGCATCTATTGCACTGACTCTGCTGGTTATATGCTCGCCGAGGATGTGACTGCGCGCATTTCATTACTTCGACAAGAATTACAGCCGGAGACCGAACTTGGTTTTCATGGTCATCACAACCTGGCATTGGGCGTCAGCAATTCGTTGGCAGCTTTGGCAGCAGGTGCCAATCGTATCGATGGTTCAGCAGCTGGCCTGGGAGCCGGCGCCGGTAATACACCCTTGGAAGTCATGGCCGCGGTTCTTGATCGTATGGGCGCCGTTACTGGCGTCGACATTTTCAAATTAATGGACGCCGCTGAAAACCATGTAGTACCCATCATGGATGAGCCAGTTCGACTCAGCCGGGATGCATTAATCTTGGGTTACGCCGGTGCTTACTCGTCCTTTCTGCTGTTCGCCAAGCGTGCCGAGATCAAATACGGGGTTGCCTCCCATGAAATACTGCTGGAAATGGCCAGACGAAAGACCGTCGGCGGCCAGGAAGATTTGATTGAGGAGATTGCCTATAACATGGCCCAGGCACAAGCTCGGTAAACCTACTCAAGACTAAGGAAGCGTTGTCTTTACGGGTAATTAATCTTCGCTGGGCAACCATCAGTAGATAGCCTATAGTAAATTTTTCCGGTCAGACTCTGCCAGTCATATCGTCAAGCTAGGTACGCATGGCAGTCAGTCAGGTTCAGAACACGATTGCCGCGCGACCGCATGCCATGGAAAAATCCAAGAAAAATCGACCCGCCGTCACATAGAAAAGGTTGTAAGCAGGCCATGTTGAAGGATCTCACGCTATCGACGTTTGGTACGCTGCTAGGCTATTTGTACGATGGCCATATTCAGGAAGACCCCTATAGTAAATTCCTTCAGCTGATTCGCGAAATACTCGACTTGAACTTTTCGTCTATGACGCTTCGCGAACCGGTAGGCGACGATGGCGGGCTGCTGTTTATCTCCTGCGATTCACTGCAAAAGACCTTCATTGATGATCACGAAAACCCCTACACAGACCGCTACTACACCTCTAACCTGATGACCAACTTACCTTGGGGTCAAGTGGTGACTCTCGACGAATGTATTCCTTACGACACGCTGGTAACGAGCGAGCTGTACACCATCTGTATGCAGCCAATAAACATTTACCATATGGCAGGAATGGACCTACGCAATGCCAACGGTCAGCGTTTCACTATTCGATTTTGCCGGCCGATGGAGGCGGAGAACTTTTCGCAACCAGAGAAAGACTTTCTGGCTGAGTTAGCGCCGCACATTCAGCGCGCCGTGGCCAATGGCATGCAGCTGATACAGCTCGACAGCGAACGGAAGATGTTCTCCAAGACCATCTCGGGCATGTCCATCGGCATCATCACGCTCGATGAGCGAGGCCGGGTTATCAACAGTAATTTTGCAGCCGACGAGCTGCTGAAGGATAAGGACGGAATTTATATCGCTCGCGATCAGCTGCACCTCACGAGCCCAACCGCAAAGCGCAAGTTGAACGAATATATCACGCTGGTCATCGACGCCCAGCGTAATCAGGAACAGCCGCCGGTGAACGCCATGGCCGCTGAGCGGCCGTCCGGCAAAGCCGATCTCGAAATTTTAATCAAACCGCTGCTGGTCAACAAATCGGTTGAATCATCCCAAACACCGCACCTTATGGTGTTCGTCAGTGATCCTGGCAAGAAATACGAAATTGATATCAGAATGCTGACGTCTTTGTATCACCTAACTCGCTCCGAAGCGATGCTAGCCAAACATTTGGCAGCCGGCGAAACCCTAGACCAGAGCGCCTCAAATATTGGCATTGCACGCAATACTGCGCGAGCGCAGCTGCGTGCAATATTCGCCAAAACCGGAGTGACCCAGCAATCGATGTTGGTGAGCCTTATTCTGAAAAGTCTGGCGACCTTCTCTTAGCCGGTCTCAAAAACCTGGCTGAAGCCCTAAATATAAGGTGGGTGGATAGTCGCGGTATTGTCTACACAAATTGCCGCACCGTTGACATGAAGTGAGTCGTCGGAGGCCAAAAACAATAGCACATTCGCCACTGCCTGGGGTTCACACAAAAAGGGCACGGAGCGCATAGCGGCCTCCCGCGCCAGGGGCTGCATAACCCCGGCAATTTCTCGAACCATATCGGTGTTAATGCCATCGGGGTGCACCGAGTTGCAGCGCACACCATTGCCGGCCTGCTTGCAATAGACCGCGGTACTCATGGTCAGACTACGAACCGCAGCCTTGGCGGCAGCGTAGGCGGTAAATTGTGGCATACCCATCAGCGCCGACGAAGACGACATATTGACTATCGAGCCCCCGCCACTGGCAGCCATCATGGCCAGTAAGGTGTTAACACCGAGAAACACGCTCTCGGCATTGACGCGCATCAGTGCTTGCCAGCCTGCCAGCGTCTCGGTGAGCGGATCGGCACTCCGCAAAATCGCGGCGTTGTTGATTAAAATGTCGAGACCCTGATCAAGTTTTTCCAGGTGCTGGCGCAATGCTAGCCAATCTGCCTGAAGACTGACATCTTGACGAAAAAATGTCGCGCCGATCGCCGTAGCGGTGCTCTTACCCGCCGCCGCATTAATATCAGTGATGATAACTTTGGCACCCTCGGCCACCAAACGCTCGGCAATTGCTCGGCCCACACCTCGGCCACCACCGGTGACTACAGCCAGCTTGTTCTGCACGCGTAGACTCATATAGACCCCGCCATCAACCATCGAGCGACGATCAAAAGGGCAGACCTGCATCGATGTTGTGAATCGCCGGATCGGGGGCGGGCATATTCTGGGTTAGGTGAACACCATTTACTTGCTGCTGGATGTCTTTGGCGCCATCAAGGGTGGCATAGAATTGAGAATACCAAAGTCGGCCGATACGAAACGGGCCATCAGTCTTGAGTTGCATAATCTGTACTGCCGGGCGTTTATTTTGCCAGATTTGGAAGTCTGCGCTAAACGCCTGCAGGGCGCCAGCTTGCGCGGCTTGGCCGGCGGCCTGATCCTCAGCAGTCGCGATCGGCGCACTACCCTGATACAAAACCCCGTGCCAGCATATTGCCGAGCCATCCTCCACCGGCGTGTTAGCAATCAATTCATACATCACTGTGCCACCAAACACTTGTTTTGAAAGCAAAATACCGGGTCCCGTATACCAGGTAGTGGTGTGCAAGTCAGCGCCATATAGTTGCATGAACCCACCTTGGCGTTGAATGTAGACATGGTCCTTAATCTCATTGGCGAAATATTCACTGGGTGCGCCATGGGTCGGACCCAGATGACGTACATCCGCCATGTTATCGAGAATCTCTTGGGGGTGGACCGACAACTCGCCCAAGTGATCAAGACTCCAGCGTACCCACTGCGGGTCATCCCACTCTGGCAGAAAGGGTGCCGCATAATCTGGCTCACGGCCATCGGGGTCAAACCAGGCCATCACACAACCCATATTATCCACCACCGGGTAGGACCGTAGCGCAGCCGACTTGGGGCAGGGACCATCGGAATAGGGAATATCATCGACTTCGCCAGCGGCATTGTAGCGCCAGCCATGATAAGGACATCGAATCGAGTCACCCTCGATTTGGCCACCATTTTTGACAATCATTGCACTGTTGCTCGCCGCAAGATGGGTACCCATATGCGAGCAATAAGCATCTAGCATCACCGGGTTACCGCTCTCGCCACGATACAGCGCCAAATCTTGGCCAAAGAACCGCACGGCCAAGGGGCCGGCATCTAGCTCGTGGCTCTCAGCGACCACAAACCAGCCGCGGGGAAAGGTATTGGGGCCTAACTTATAATCGACGGCTTTTGCCATGATGTCTTACCTCTACATATTAGGCGGGAAAAAATAGTACCCGCTAAAATCATCTTCAATGGCACGCCAAAACCATCGCGTTCTTGCCACGCCGATTCAGGCGTATAGTTTCATCCGGCTTCCAGCCGAATCGTCCGCTTGGAGGAGAGTCAAGTGCACCAATAGGCGACTTCTCAACCCTCAAATTTCGCTTCTCGCTTATCCACAAAGGCATCGCGAGCTTCCTGTGAATCGCCATCGGTATAAGCCTCTAGCGTCATGCCTTGTTCCCAACGGTACTTGTCTTCGAGATTACCATCCTCGATACCCGTGAGCGCTTCTTTAGCCAGTTGAATCATCCGTGAACTCTTGCCGGCAATCTTGGCCGCCATGGCCAGGGCAGTACTGCGCAACTCCTCGAGTGGCACCACCCGCTCTACAGCACCCAAACGATAGGCTTCCGCGGCATCAATAAACTCACCGGTAAAATACATATAGCGCACCTTCTGCACGGGAAACATACGCTGCAGGTGGGCACCGCCGCCCAGTGCGCCGCGATCGACTTCGGGCACGCCAAACCGACTGCAGCTTGAAGCAATGATGATATCAGCTGCACCGGCGATACCAATGCCGCCGCCGAGGACAAAACCGTGCAAGGCCACCAGCACCGGTTTGGGATTACGGTGAATCGCCGCAAAGGTATCGTAATTACCCTTGTTCACCGCGACGATTTTAGTGCTGTCAGCCGCCAACTCCTTAATATCAACGCCGGCACAGAAACCTCTACCTTCGGCCCGCAAGACAATGACCCTGACCTGGTCATCTTCGCCTAGACGCTTAATATGGGCAGCAATTGAGGCCCATTCGACACTGGTGAACGCGTTCACCGGCGGCTTGTTAAAAACCATCTCGGCGATGCCATCATTGATACTACATTCAAAGGTCATTAGACCCTCCTTTTAAGTATGAGCTTGTCAGATCCGGCTTGCCGGCGACCATCAAAGTCGACCATCAAAGTCGACTATCAAAGTCGACTATCAAAGTCGACCAAGCGCATCGAGCGTATCTCTGGCCTGACGCTCAATCTGTTCAATCAACTCGGCGACAGCAGGCAGATCATCGATGGCGCCTGCCACTTGGCCGCTGGGTAAAATCCCCGCATTGGGGTGACCATCGACCATGGCTGCCTGAATCATCATCGGCGCGTTGGCCGCCATCAGTGTTTGGCCAAAACTCAGACCATTTGCCTGCTTCATTTGCCAACCGGCCAGCAGCATCGCCGGTACCGATGCACCGGTAATTCGGCTAAAGGCCAGGCCATTCTTGATAGCCAGCCAGAGCATACCCAGCGCCGAGATGTTCTGCAGATTACGTAAGCAATCATTGTTAATCATCCGTTGAGGAATACCGTCGAGTCGGGTACTGACGATGACTTGCTCTGCTTGAACACGGGTATAGGTCGCCTTGGTGACCTGGGGTACCGGTGATTCCTTGGTCATTAAAAATCGGGTGCCCATCGCGATGCCGGCAGCACCGAAGGCTAGCGCCGCTACCAGACCTTGACCATCTTTATAACCGCCCGCAGCAACCACGGGCACGTTCACCGCCGCCACTACCTGAGGCAGTAAAATCGTACTGGCGACTGCACCGGTATGACCGCCACCCTCACTGCCCTGCACCACCACCGCATCCGCCCCCATCTCAACCGCCTTGACCGCATGCTTCAGGGCGCCGACGGTGGGGATACAAACGATGCCGGCTGCCTTGAGTTTTGTAATCATGGCGCTGGCCGGCGAGCGACTGTAACTGACGGCCTTGACCCGATGTTTAATACAAATATCGATAATCTCGGCAGCGCCAGGCGCATACATATGAAAATTCACCCCAAACGGTTGATCCGTGAGGGCCTTGATGGCGACAATACCCTTCTCAACCTCGGCCGGCGTCATGACCGCGCCCGCCAGGAAACCAAAGCCACCGGCGTTGCAGGTCGCGCTGACCAGTACGGGGTCCGCAACCCAGCCCATGGCGGTCTGAATAATCGGGTAACGACAACCTAACAGGTCGGTTAATGGTGTTTGCATACTGGTGTTCCCTGTAACATGCTGCCTGTAATATTTTTTCTGTAACATTTTTCGTGGCGGCGACAGCGATCTGGCACCCGAGCTTTGCCTAGTGGCCAATGTGCCCACTTCGTGCGCAGCTAGCATCGTCCACTGGGACTATTACCCCCAGGAACAAAAACATTTGCATTAAAATGTTTGTTTTAGGATACTCATTTTGATCAGACAGCACGAGGGCAGTGCTGCACCCTCGGCAGCAGGCCGCCCTACCTCGGTCTGCCACTGCCGGCCACCGACACCATATGAGACCGGCATGGCATCATTCCGAACACCTTTTGATACGGCTATTCAAAGCGTTACCCAGTCGGGCGCGCCCTTCGAAATCGCCCGCGCCAAGTTCGCAGGCATCGAATATCTGCATTATGTCAACGCCCCCACGACGCTGACCGAATTACTGGCGGCTGGTCGCGGCCACGGCGATAAGGAATTTATTGTTTACCAGCAGGAGCGTTGGTCGTTTGCCGAGTTTTACGATCAGGCGGATCGGTTGGCAGCACAACTCACCGATGCTTTCAAGATCAAGCCCGGCGAACGGGTAGCCATCGCTATGCGCAATTACCCTGAGTGGCTCAGTGCTTTTGTCGCAATTACCAGCATCGGCGCTGTTGTTGTGCCCATTAACAGTTGGGGCCAAGCCGCAGAGTTACATCAAAACCTTGCTGACGCTGCGGTGACTTTAGTCATTTGTGATGAGGCTCGACTGAATCTCATCGATCCTACGACCCACCCTATCGCCGCTATCGTCGCTCGTGCGACTCAGACGAACCTGCCTGCTGGCTGTCATCATTTTTCCGAAGTCATCAATCGTCCAGCACCCCATGGCGACAGACCAGACCTGCCGATTATCGACAGCGAAGCGACGGCCATGATCATGTATACCTCAGGCACCTCTGGCGTTCCGAAGGGTGCATTATTCAGTCATCGCAACTGTTGCCAGGCGATCATTAATTTCGAGGCTGTGGGTGCCGCAGTCTACATGACTAACGTGGAAGCTTATACCCAACACGCTGCCCGAGGCGTACCCTCGAAAACCTTGTTAACGGTACCGCTCTTCCATGTTAGCGGCCTGTTAGCCCAGTTTTTGCTCATCCTTCGTGGTGGCAGAACCCTAGTCATGATGTATAAGTGGGACCCCTTCATAGCCTGCCAATTGATCGCTGAAGAGAAAATTTCGGTTGTGATTGCCGCACCCTCGATGCTGCTCGAATTAATCGAAAACGACGAATTTGCGCGGATCGACGCCGACAACATTATCGCGATGAGTGGCGCGGGTGCAGCCACACCACCCAGACTCAGGCAATTGATAGAAACCAAGGTACAATCCGCCCTACCAGGTGCTGGTTGGGGTATGACTGAAACTGGCGCCGCTGGCACTTCCTTCACCGGCCAGTTTATCCAACACAAGCCTGGCTCTTGCGGTTTCCTGAACCCCATCGTCGAGCTACGGTTCTTCGACGACCAAACTAACGAGGTAGCCAAGGGTGAGCCAGGAGAAATCTGGATAAAAAGCCCAACGGTCATCAGCGGCTATTGCAACGCGCCCGATGCCAACCAAGAAGAGTTCACTGATGGCTGGTTCAAGACCGGCGACATCGGCTTCCTTGACGAGGATGATTGTTTGTATATCTGCGATCGCGCCAAAGACATGGTGATTCGTGGTGGCGAGAACATCTACCCCATTGAAGTGGAAAACTGCATTTTGTCGATACCCGGCGTCATCCGAGTAGCAGCCTTTGGTATTCCCAGCGAACGCTTTGGCGAAGAACTTGCGGCGGTTATTCAGCAAGCTCCAGCAGGTGAACCGATACTCACCGAGCAACACATTCAGACATACTGTCGGACCCGTCTCGCGGGATTTAAAATCCCAAGTCAGATCAAATTCACCACCGCCGAGTTTCCAGTGAATCCCACAAACAAGGTACTTAAAAAACAGCTTAGAGAACAATTTTACCCCTAAGGCTACCTTAACTGCTGACCAGCGCTCGATGAGACATGGCAGGTTGGCGATGGTATGATGCCGCGACGCAGCTAAAGCACATCAACAGAGCGGGCAAGACTACATTGGCTTCGAAACGAATTCAGAAAGAAGACGGGCACCAGGCGCTCAAGGCCAAGGCGACAAAAGACAAAATCTTGTTGGCGGTGGTTACGCTGATCAATGAATCTGGTTATAGCTCGGCCAGCTCGACTGCCATTGCCAAAAAAGCCGGTATTACCTGGGGCGCGGTTCAACATCATTATGGCAACAAGGATGAGATACTGTTGGCTGTCATGGATATGGCACGCGACGTTTATATTCAGTCGCTGAAGCACCCTAGCCTCACTACCGGCACGCTCGCAGAGCGGGTTGACCGCTTCATTAACATCGTTTGGACGCACTATAAAAGCGATCTGTACTTTGCTTTTTCAGAAATTGTTATGGCCACCCGCGGCAAGAACAGCAAAATACCCTTGAGCGCCGTGCGCATGAACAGCCAACTTGAGCGCCACTTGCAAACCATGACGGAAATCTTCGCCGGTTATGCGGTACCACCCGCACGGCTCAACGAGGCCCTGCGATTTGTTCATCGATTCCTAGCTGGCTTCGCCATGGACAGAGTCTTCGAGGCCGACATGCCGTTCGAGGCCATCCATATACAACGACTCAAAGACGAATTACTGGCTATTATTCACCCACAATAAGCCACAAGCGACTGGCCTAACGAGCCTGGTTGACCTCCCGCAGCTTAAGGCTGAACCCAGCCATTATGCACTCCCAGGCAAACAAAACATTTCTAATAAAATGTTTTGTGTGGCATAGTTAAACCCTTCCGAACACCCAGAACAGGTTTTCCAGCCAGGTATTACGCCATGACACGCTTAACAGAATTCAGGCAGGCAAGTCGCGCTTGGTTGCAAGCCAACTGTCCCGAATCGCAACGCCTACCCATCGTCAAACGGGAACAAATCTGGGGCGGGCGGCGACGTATATTTCCCAGCGCGGATGCACAGGTCTGGTTCGAACGCATGCGCGACAAAGGCTGGACCGCACCCGAATGGCCGACCGCTTACGGCGGTGGCGGCTTGTCAGCCGCTGAAGCGGGTATTCTGACACAAGAAATGACGGCCCTCGGCTGTCGACCACCCCTTTATGAAATTGGCGTTTGGATGTTCGGTCCGGCGTTACTGGAATATGGCACCGAAACCCAGCGCCAAGAACACTTGCCACCCATCGTACGTGGTGAAATTCGTTGGTGCCAGGGCTACTCAGAACCTAGCGCCGGCTCAGATCTTGTCAGCCTCAAGACTCGCGCAGAAGACAAAGGCGATCACTTCCTGGTAAACGGCACCAAAATCTGGACCACTCAAGCCGACAAGGCCGATTGGATTTTTTGTCTGGTCCGAACCGACCCATATGCCCCAAAACAGGCCGGCATCAGCTTCTTGTTGATTGACATGGCAACTGCGGGCGTCAGTACAACACCCATCCCATTAATCAGCGGCGAGTCAGAGTTCTGCCAGACCTTCTTCGATGATGTCAGGGTTCCCAAAGGCAACTTGGTCGGTGAGCTCCATGGTGGTTGGAATGTTGCCAAGGCACTGCTGCGACATGAGCGCAAGCTGATGAGCATCATGGGCACTATGGTCGAAAAAGAAGAGGGCAATATCATCGATCTCGCCCGTCAATATGTTGGCCTTGATGCAGAGGAAAAACTGCGTAATCCACTGCTTCGTCATCAATTAGCCCAACATCTGATGCGCGCTCAATGTGACTCGCTGACCACCGAGAGAATTCAGCAACAGTACAAGCATGGCCAGCCCGATAACAACCTGCCACTGATCATGAAATACCTCAGTACCACTGAGCAGCAATCTAAAGACGAACTGATGCTCGCCATCATGGGCAACCGCGGCCTCAGCTGGGATGACGCCACCTATACAGAAAACGAACGTAAACTCGTACGCAATTGGGCCTACAACAAGGCCCACACGATTGCTGGCGGCACCTCAGAAATTCAACTGAATATTATCGCCAAGCGCGCCTTGGGCCTGCCGAGCTAAGCGGCGTACCGCTGGCATCGATACATTTCAGACTCACGGCTTAAGAGGATCCAGCGAATGAACATGGTATTGAACGAAGAACAGGTCTTGCTACGAGACACGATGAAGGCGTTTCTCCAAGAGCATGCAGACGTGTCAGCCATGCGGACGCTACGAGACACAAAAGACCCGATTGGCTACAGCTTGCCGCTCTGGCAACAACTTACAGAACTCGGCGTTGGCGCCATTGTGATGTCAGAGGCCTACGGCGGCCTAGGCTTTGGCTTTCTAGGACTGGGCGCCGTGATGCAGGAGATGGGGCGTACCCTGACAGCCACTCCGCTGTTGTCCAGCGTCATCCTCGGTGCCTCGGCGATTGAACTTGCGGGTTCAGCCCGCCAGCGTCAAGCGTTACTGCCCGCTATCGCTGCGGGGAAGTTGACCTTAACCCTGGCAGTAGACGAGGCATCCCATCACGCACCCCTAGCAACCCGTCTTGCATTACGCGAGACACCTAATGGGTTGCGCCTGAATGGCACCAAAGTGTTTGTGCTTGATGGCCACGTTGCCGACAAATTTGTCGTGGTCGCCCGCAGCGCTGGCGACGCGGGGGACAGTCACGGGTTAACCTTGGTGTTGGTTGAGGCCACCAGCCCTGGTGTGACGATCAGTCGCACAACAATGATAGACGGTCGCAACAGTGCCGAATTGCACTTCGAGAATACTCCCGTGAACATCGACGACCTGGTTGGCGCTCAACATAGCGCCTGGCCGATTATTGAAAAGGTCATCGACCGCGGCACCATCTGCCTGGCAGCTGAAATGCTCGGCGGCGCCCATGAGTTGTTTGCCCGGACTCTCGCCTACCTCAAAGAGCGCGAACAATTTGACGTTAAGATCGGTTCATTCCAGGCCCTTCAGCATCGCTGCGCGCTGCTGTACTGCCAACTTGAACAGTGTCAAACCGCGGTTCAAAGCGCCCTTGGCAGTCTTGACAGCGAAGCCTCTGATATCGCCCTACAGGCCAGCATAGCAAAAGCGCTGGTTAATGACTGTTATCAGCTTGTCAGTAATGAGGCGATTCAGCTGCACGGCGGCATGGGTATTACCGATGAACTTGATATTGGCTTGTTTTTAAAGCGCGCGCGCGTCTGCTTGCAACTGCTAGGCGACACGAGCTATCACTTGGACCGATACGCTACACGTCTGAACTTTTAAAACACAATCATGGGGTAACTGCCCAGTAGTCTTGTAGCGAAAACAGCCCTTAACCGACTCAATGGAGCACCGCATGGACCAACAGCCCCTGAAAAATCGTGTCGCGTTGATCACCGGAGGCGGCCAAGGTATTGGCCAGGGTATTGCTCTGGCACTGGCAAAACGCGGCGTGAGAGTCTCGGTGGCAGGCCGGACGCTGTCGAAGTGCCAGACCACTTGCGATTTGATTAAGGCGCGATTTGGCATCGATGCACTACCCCTAGCCTGTAACGTGGAAAATGCTGCGGACTTGCAACAGACAGTAGACGCTACACTTGAGGCCTTCGGCGGTATAAACATTTTGATTAACAATGCCGTCAGCACATCTCCCGGGCCATTACTGGCACAGACTGAGGCGAAGGTGCTGCGCGCGTTTAGGGTCGGCCCCATGGCGACACTTCGACTGATGCAACTCTGCCATCCCCATCTTCGTCAACAGGGTGGCTCCATTATCAATCTGGCCAGCACTGCGGCAAAGCGTTGGGATATGAGCAACTACGGGGTCTATGCTGCTGAAAAAGAAGCGATTCGCGCCTTAACCCGGGCGGCTGCCAGCGAGTGGGGCAAGGATAATATCCGCGCCAACTGTATTTTGCCCCACGCGAACTCTCCCGCTTTAAAACACTGGACAGAACAAAACCCCGAAGAGGCCGCAGCCTTCGTTCGCGGCATTCCGTTGCAGCGCATTGGTGACTGCGAAACCGACGTTGGTGAGTTTGTCGCCATGTTATGCTCACCAGAGTCGGCATATATCAGCGGCCAAAGCATCGCGGTTGACGGCGGCCAGGCCTATATGGGCTAACTCACCGAAACGCCAACCAATTCACTGCACCAAAAATTGCCCGTACCAGTTACGAAACTTGGCAAACGGACCGTCGCCATCACAGAGCATAGGTTTGGCGTAAAATTTCTTTCGGTTCCAGATAATCCGATCCTCCTCCATTTGCTGGCAAATATTGGCAATGATCGCACCACCTATGCCCCCCACCGGGGTCTTTCCATCGACTTTTTTCTGCATAAAAGCATACATAGCGCGACAGTGTTCGGGTGTTATTGGGGTCAGGTTAGCCATCAAGAGCGTATCGCAAAGACCGGAAAATCGAATGATCGCCAATCCAGGACCGATACTCTTGTTCTCGATGGTACCTTCAACTACGCCCTTGGGCGTTGGATTCAGAGTCTTCAACAAGCCCGATCGAAGGTGACCGTCGAATACTGAATCCATCACATCGGGAATTTCTTTGGTGCCGTGTACGGTTTTAAAGTGCACCGCGTCGACTGCATTCTCACCGATCTCCTGCATATGCGTGTGAATATCCCAGCTAAAGGCTTGAATCTCACCCCACTCGTCATTATTCGCTGCTGCCTCTGACAGACTTTCCGGCTCAAACAACGGCTCAATGCCTTCAGGGTGATACCAAACCAGAACACACTGGTTCACCTCGCGTACTGCCCAGGCGCCCAACACCTGCTCGCCGCGAGCGACCCGAGGCGGCGGATTTATCCCATAAGGAATGTGTTTGCACTGGCCTTCGCCGTTGAATTGCCAACCGTGGAATGGACAAACAATATTTTCGCCAACCACCGCTGAGCCTTTACCCGCCTGCTCATGAATTCCATAACCGAGGTGCGCACCCATATGCGGACAATAGGCATCGACGACCTTTGCGACCCCCGACTCGGTACGAAATGCCACCAACTCTTGGCCGAAATAATTTAACGGTACGGATTCGCCCACCGCGAGTTCTGAGGAATATAACAACTGAAACCAACCATAAGGCATCGGCAGGTCGATCGGCGGTTTAGTGCTGGTACGGGCAATGATCATAGGTGACTCCAACAAAAATAAGAAAGCAGTAGCGATGATTTTTGGTGCCGCGATTATTTAACAGCGGCCCCACCATCGACACAGAGTATTTGGCCGGTGATAAATGCAGCCCGCTCGGAACAAAGAAAAACCACAGCCTCAGCAATTTCCTCAGGCTCACCCAAACGGTTCATGGCCGCCATACGCTTGAGACCCTCGGCGATCTTTGGTTGTTCCGTAAAGTATTGTTCCAGGGCCGGTGTGCGTATGACGCCGGGAGATACCGCGTTAATACGGATTCCTTGGCGCCCATACTCAACCGCGGCGCTCATAGTGAGCGTATTAACAGCGCCCTTGGCCGCAGCATAGGCGGTATTGTTAGGCTGGCCACGCAAGCCCGCATTGGATGAGATATTGACGATACTACCGCCACGGCCACTCGCCAACATGGCTTCAACCTGATGCTTCAAACATAGCCAGGTATTGGTCAGACACATCGTCACCGTGTCATCAAACACGGCGCGCTCAAATTGATGAATTGGACCCGAACCTCGGCTGACCGCGGCGCTGTTACAGGCAATATCGAGACCGCCATAGGTGCTGATCGCCAGATCGACCATAGCCTTGACCTGCACCTCTTGGGTGACATCGGTCTTGCTGAACACGGCCTCACCACCGGCTGCGCGTATTATCGCCACTGTCTCCTGACCCGTTGCCTCGTTAAAATCTGCCACCACAACTCGCGCCCCTTCTCGCGCAAAAACTTCGCAGATAGCGCGACCGATGCCGCCACCGCCACCCGTCACTAACCCGACTTTGCCCTCAACTAACTTCATGGCCATACCTCACCCTGCTGAACTGCGACTGATGTTAATGTGCGAGGGCGAACAGGCTGCCGGCACCACCGAATTATTATTTAACTTGAGTTAAACTTTATACTAGAGTTTAATATTATGCTATGCAACCATTCTGAGCATTCCCACCTAACCCAAACGGACGGAGGACCTGTCTTGAAAAGTACCGCTACCGTGTTACCCGCCGAGGGCTTGCGAGCACGGAAGAAAAAAGAAACCCATCAACGGATCTGTGACGCCGCCACAGCGCTGTTTATTCAGCAGGGCTACACCGAGACCACCTGCGATGCCATCGCGTTGCAGGCCAATATCTCCAAGCCAACATTTTTCAATTACTTTCCGTCAAAGCTAGCAGTGCTACATACCTTAATCGACGAGATGGACCGGCAATTTTTGCTTTATATCAACGACGAAATTAGGCACCCCGACACCACTGCGCGGCGCCTACAAAGCCTACTGGCCCGTTCGGCACGGTACATCAACCGATCGCCGGCGCTAACGCGCCTCATACTAGTCGAAGGCATGGGCGCTCTCGGCAACGTCGACAAATCTCAGGCACGCTTCAGCCGACTGCACGAAGCCATGGCCAGCTTGTTGAATGCTGGCGTCGAACAGGGCGATGTTCGAACCGATTACAGCATCGAACTGTTGGTACAAATGCTCGTCGGGGGCTACTTGTATGCACTCTTGAACTGGCTCTCCAGCCAGCAGGTTGACTTGACCGTACGCTTAGCCGAAACCGCGGGGTTTCTCGCCGAATCCCTTGCGCCACCAACTGCACAGCCGCCGCGGTAACTTTTGGCGGCAAGCCCTATTTGTCAATCAACAACCCTAACAACCCGGCAACGGACCAACAGACGGAGCAACACCAATGCAAAAATGGGTCAAACGCCTTGCCGTATTACTGCTCAGTGTCATGGCCCTCGCAGGCTTCGTCTATCTGTACCTAGAACCAGCCAAACCACCGGCCAGCCAAGCATTTATTAATGCTCAGGTCATCACAATGGACGCCAACAACAGCTTGGCCGAGGCAGTGTATATCGAAGGTGAGCGTATCATTGCCGTAGGCAGCCGAGCTGAGATCGAACACCTCATCACTCCCACAACACTAATCCATGATCTGCATGGCAAAACCCTGGTACCCGGCTTTGTCGATGCCCACAGTCACTTTCCCGGCTCTGGCATGTCACTGTTTATGGCCGATCTACGCAGCCCACCGGTTGGCAACATCACCTCGGTCGTGACCTTACTGGCGGCCCTCAAGACCCGGGCCAGCGCTACCCCCAAGGGAGAATGGGTCAACGGCTTTGGCTACGACAACCTGATGCTGACAGAGCGACGTCATCCCAGCATTGCAGAGTTAGATGCTGCCGTGCCAGATCATCCGGTATTTATCATGCATGTCTCCGGCCATCTGGCGGTCGCTAACAGCGCCGCGCTCGCGGCGGTAGATATCAGCGCCAAGACACCGGACCCAGCAGGAGGCCATTATGGGCGCGACGATGAGGGCAGCCTGACGGGTCTGCTCGAGGAAAATGCCGCCACGGCACTACAACGTAAGACCTTCGATATTGGCGTACTGGGATTTCTTCAAATGACCCGGCAGGCTACAGAGGAATACCTGCACGCGGGTGTAACGACCGCCCAAAGCGGCACCGTGTCAAGAGAATTCACCCAAGGCCTGGGGTTCGCCAAGCAGCTAAATCTGGTGCCTATGCGACTCGAATTATGGCCTAAATTCGATGAGTTTGGACTCGACCTGCTCGAAGGCGTCGATGATCCGCAAAACTACAATACCGACACCCTGCATATCGGCGCGGTTAAAATAGTCGCTGATGGCAGCATCCAAGGCTTTACCGGCTATCTTAGCCAACCCTATCACACGCCCTTCGGCGATGATCACACCTATCGCGGCTATCCACGCATGCCCTTCACCGAACTCGCCGCTTGGATCGCCCGTTACCATGCTGCCGGTTATCAACTCGCCATCCATGGCAATGGCGACGCGGCGATTGAAGACATTATCAACGCCTTCGAAATGGCGCAAAAAGCCACGCCACGCGCTGATCCTCGAATGATACTGATCCATGCTCAAATGCTTCGCGATGACCAGCTAGACCGACTGACGGCACTGGGCATCACGCCCAGCTTCTTCTCTGCTCATACTTATTACTGGGGTGACCAACATCGCGATGTCACCATGGGTCCGGACCGTGCCGCCAACATCAGTCCGGCACAGTCTGCGCTGCAACGCCATGTTCGCTTCAGTAGCCATCTCGACACACCTATTGTCCCCATGAGCCCCTTGCTGTCGGTCTGGTCGTGCGTCACTAGGCTGTCAGCCAGCGGTAACATTATTGGTCCGGCGCAACGCATTGATGTACTCAGCGCCCTGCGCAGCGTCACCATTGATGCCGCGTGGCAAATCTTTCGAGATAAAGACCTAGGCTCTATCGAACCAGGCAAGCTCGCAGATTTGGTGGTACTCGACCAAGATCCACTGGGCGACCCACTGGCTATCAAGGACATTCCCGTCAACCTCACGATGATTGGCGGCGTCAGCCACTATCAGCGGCACGCAGATTAACAGTATCCCTAATAAATCAACCAACAAACCACAGGAGAAGATCATGTTACTTGACGCCTTTCGGCTCGATGGAAAAACCGTGATTGTAACCGGCGCGGGCAAGGGCATCGGCAAGTGTATCGCCGAAAGTTTTGCGGAGATGGGCGCAAACGTCGTCTGCGTTGCCCGCACCTTGGCCGATATCGAGATCACCGCGATCGCCGTCCGTGCTCACGGCGTGCAAGCACTAGCGGTAGTTTGTGACGTTACTAAAGAAGAGGCTTTGGCACAGCTCGTCGCAGAGACCATCAGCACCTTTGGCGGCATTGACATTTTAATCAACAATGCGGGTGCACCCGGCCGCGGCTGGGGCAGCATCGACAAGGTAGACATGAGTCGATTTGAGCATACCATGCGCATCAATCTAAGCTCAGCCTACGCCCTCACCCATCTGTGCCTGCCCCATCTGCGCCAGAGCCCACAGGCCAGCATCGTCAATATTTCATCCGCACTCAGCTGGATGGTGGATAAAAATTTCTCCGCTTATGCAGCCGCTAAGGCCGGCATGAATCAGATGACACGTATCATGTCCTATGAACTGGCACCGTCTATTCGAGTCAATGCCGTAGCACCCGGCGCGGTGGCAACACCTAGCCTGGCCTTTATCAGCAACGACCCTAAACTCAAAGCCGACGCTGAGCGCTGGATACCCTTACGCCGCTTGGGCGATCCTATAGATATTGCGCTAGGCGCGCTCTACCTCGCCTCACCTGCCAGCAGTTTTACGACGGGCAAGATTCTCGAAATCGATGGCGGCATGCAGGCCTTACCTGGCAGTGCTATCCAGACCCACTTAGACAACCCTTAAGCACAACGGCAGCCCTAACAAGCCCTTCATCAGCAGGAGAGTAGTATGAGAATTTATGCACTTACAGGCGGCGCCACCGGTATCGGTGCGGCCATCAAGCAACGACTGCTGGCGAACGGCCATCAGGTGATCGTCGTCGACGTAACCGACGCCGACATTATCGCTGACCTCAGCACGGCCGACGGCCGCCAACGGGCCATTGACGACATCCACGAACGCGCTCCAGACGGGCTCGATGGCTTAATTACCTGCGCCGGCCTTGGTTCACATATCCCTGATCGGGGCCTGGTGACACGCGTCAACTATTTTGGTTGCACCACCATCGTCGAGGGCGTGCGCGATCTACTCGCCAGTCGTAATGGTCGCGTGGTGTTGATCTCATCAAATTCGGCACCCATGTGTGATCGACCTGATTACGTTGACCTACTGCTAGCCGGCGACGAGCCTGCAGCCGCAGCACTGGCTGACACTATCACCGGCCAACAGACCTATAGCGGCTCCAAGCAAGCCATTGCCCGCTGGATGCGCCGCAATACGGCCGATCTTGCCGCGCAAGGCATTAGCATTAATGCAATTGCCCCAGGCTACACCGAAACACCAATGACCGCCGCCGTCGCCAACGATCCAATTTATGGCGATGCTATCAAAAAATTCCTGTCGAGCATCCCAGTCGGACGTCCCGGCAGACCCGAAGACATGGCGGACCTGGTAGAGTTTCTACTCGGCGAAAAATCCAGCTTTATCTGCGGCTCTGTGCTGTTTGTCGATGGCGGACACGACGCGATGCTACGCCCCGATGCTTTCTAACGAAACTTTTCTAGGGGCCAACGAGCGGCTGGCTAGAGGCCCTGAGCAAACACCCTAATCTCCGCTGTCCATGCCAAAAAAACCTAGACGAAAAAAAACCCGCTATAGCAGCTGCTATAGCGGGTTTTTTCTTATTCGTTTACATTTCCCAGATGAAATCCACACCGACTGTTCTTGGTTCGCCGTACTGCGCGACGCTCAGACCCAGTGCATCACCATAGTTGAAAGAAAAACTTCGGTAATTATCGTCCAACAGGTTCCGTCCCCAAAGAGCAACAGCCAGATTGTTGTCGTTGATTGCCAAATCCCACACCAGGCGCCCATTCAAGAGAGTCCGTTGATCGTTATCCAACTGTTGGAAAACCACCGGTGAATCTGGCAGCTTGTTAGCATTTGTATCATAGCTGGCGGTGTTAGCAGCAATTGGGTTGGTCTGCTGCTGCCAGTTGCCATTAAGGTACAGATGCACACTGCTACGTGCTGACGACATAATGGTCCAATCAACACTGACACCAAGTTGGTTAGCTGGAGACATACCACGCTTAGCCAAGCTATCCATCTTCAACTCTGCAGCACCGTCAGCGGACGAACCATACACCGATGGGTATTGGTCGAAATCGCCAGAGATATAGTTAAAGTCCAAGCCTAATACCAAAGCATCAACGGGTGCGTAAATCACTGACATTTCAAGACCGCCCCGATTCGCTTTACCCGCATTAACAATCGAACTTGTCACCGTACCGTTGCTCTGGGGCAACAAGGTCGATACCTGCACGTTACGGTATTCGTAGTTGTAGATAGTTGCATTCAACACGAGCCTATCGTCCAACAATTGTGACTTCATGCCGGCTTCAACACTTGTGATCTTTTCTTTATCGAAGGCGTCTGCAGCATCGTCAACCTTGTTATAGAAGTCGCCGTTAAAGCCACCACTGCGGTAACCTGTCGAGTAGGTCAAAAACGCATTTGCCTTGTCGGTAAAGAAGTATTGAGCAGACAAACGGCCCGAGGTATCGCTAAAGTCGTTACTGAACTGCTTGCCATAAACACCGGCAACTTCCGCTTGCGTCTCTGCAAGCTCGTTAGCTACGTAGGTTACTGCAGGACTTTGCCCCGCAAAAAACGGCCCAAAAAATCCAAAGGCATTTTCAGAACTTCTCCAAAGATACTCTATCGTCTTGGTTTCTTTGGTATATTGAACGCCGGCTGTCAGCGCTAACTTGCTATCATCGCTCGGCGTCCAGGTCATTTGTGCATTAACCGATTTCGCCTTCGATGTCAGGTCGTGGGAAGACGTTGCAGTAAAAGCCAACGGAAAGGTTGCTGTGCGGTTGTTACGAAATTGCGACTCGTCATCGTAGTAGTAAAGCCCAACGACATACTCGAGACGGTCCGTGCTACCAATCATCTGAAGCTCTTCAGAGAACTGTTTATGATCGATGGTCGCGTAGTTGTTATAAATCGGCGCATCACCACGCGTGAGTATGGCATTCACCAGCGCCTGCCCAGTGGCAAACTCAGTTGCACCATCGAGGAACGGACTAATCGAGTTGAAAAACAAACCACCGATAGTCAACAGCTGCAATTCACCGATCACACCGGAGGCAACAGTGTTGTCCATACCGTCCAGATCACCCTGCTGAAGGTTTTTTACCTTGCGCTGTCCCGTGATCGACTTGAACTGGACATCACCAAAGGCGCCCATGTCCTGCACATCCCAGCTCAATGTCAGATTGTGAGCATCAACCTGATTGGTTGATTGTGAGTTGGTATCACTAGAACCACGTTCAGGACGCGTGCCGTCGGCGTCGAGTTGCGCGTTTGCGTAAGCCAGGTAGTCGCCCATCCAGGCATCCAACTGCTGTACTTCAGGGGCTGCTGCGGCCGCACCCAAGAAAGGTAGAAAACTTTTCAGTCCAGCAATCTGATTAATTCTATCGCGACTGGCAATGCTGACATTTGCCGGGTAACCGTCGGCAGCCAACACACCTGCTGCGAGCGGGTTAAAGCCAATAACATCGAGCGCCTGAATTTGCTCATCGAGTTCATTCTCGGCATAGGAGTAATCTACTGTGAAGTCTTCACTGGGACGCCACTGCGCCGCTACTCGAAAACCTGAGCGATCGATATTTTCAAAACCTTGGCCGCCGGGCCGGGTGTTTTCATACAGCGGATCACGCTGGCGACTATAACCGGACAAAGCGACAGATAATTGCTCACCCAACGGCAGGTCAACACGCCCATTAAGCTCTTGCGAGCCATAATTACCGGCCGACAACTTTAGCTTGGCGGCAAACTCATCCTGTGGCTTTTTAGTAATGAAATTGATCGCACCGCCGGTGGAATTACGCCCGTACAAGGTTCCCTGCGGCCCCTTCAACACCTCAATTCGCTCAAGGTCCATGGCATCGACACCGTTGCCAGCAGCCTTGCCCAGGTAAACGCCATCTACATAGATCGCGTTGGCGGGATCAATTGAGACACTATTGGCATTGCCAGAGCCTATACCGCGCAGAGACATGCTGATATTGCCTCGCGAAGATGGGGCTTCAAAACCAGAAACACCTGACACGGCGCTCCATAAGTCTTTGAGGTCTGTAATCCCTTTGTTTTGTATGTCAGCTTCACTCAAGGCCGTCATGGAAATAGGTACTTCCTGAACGCTCTCGCTACGCTTCTGCGCGGTGACAACAATTTCTTCAATCTCGGCCATCGCCATATTTGCGACAAAAATGCCAGTAAATAGCGTAGTCCTTCTAAATATTTCTCTAACTCTATATCTGTTAGTCACTAGGTCTATCTCCCCTCGGTGTTTGTTACTGCTTAATAGCAATTTGTTATTTTTCTACTAGCATTTTTATTTTAGAGATTTTTACGCGTTCTATTTTTGAAGATTTATTGCCTGTCAGTGGCCCATAGCCTCTGCCGCACAAAAGCCTGATCGCTTAGCTTGGGATTGATTCTCTATGCTAGATCGTGAATGAGCAAGTCAGCCGCATAGTCCTTTTCGACTATGCCCGCTTGTCTTCAACGAGTTTTGGCTGGTGTTGCTGGCGGTAGGTTTTTGGTGTCGCGCCTTTCCATCCGCGAAAGGATCTGACGAAGGAACTGGGCTCGGTGTAACCCAAAAGGTCGGAGAGGTCGCTGATTTTAATGGTTGAATTGACAAGATAATCGACCGCGCTCGCACAGCGCAATTCGTCTTTAAGGATTTGGTAGCTCGTATTTTCGATCATTAACCGGCGTCTCAAACTGGACGCTGACAGGTGCAGTCGATGGGCGATGTCGGCGAACGACGGCATTCCCTCTTTGAAATCTATACCCACCAAAGACCGAATTGCGGCACTGGTACTGGCAGGCTTGCGTTCAATGAGGATTAGTTGGTAGACCGTATTAGCTAGAAATTCTGAGAGTGAATCTATGGTATGAACAAGCCTGTAATCAAGGACGGAGCGCGGAAAAACCAAAACATTTTCAGACGCCGAAAATGTTACAGGGCAACCCATTGCTTGCTGCAAGCCCACGGCATAGGCATCGCTGACGGGCGGCGCCGAGATGCTGACACGGGTGGCGGCAATGGAACGGCCAATCAACCAACCACAAAAGGCATGCCAAACCAGCAAGCCTGAGGCCTTTGCAACGGCCTCAAAACTTTCCGCACGATCCCACCACGTCGGCAACAACACGTCGTCAACACTCTGCAGATCTAGTTCATAGTGGAGATAAGCAAATTCATCGTCGCTGCTGAGTGATACGCGATGACCACTCAAACTATAAACCCGCTGTTCAAATTTTGCTGCTCGCTGCAATACCGCGCCTAGATTACTACCGCCGATAGCGTAGTGACACATCATTTCAAAAAAGTCGCTGCCGATACCCGCAGCCCACGGCAGCGGCTTATCCAGCGTTTGCATGTCGATGACCGCCTCCATGTAGAGACGCGAATAGGTATGTGCCGGCAGCAACCAGTCACTGCTCGATTTCTTTAGCTGGCCATGATCAAGACCAACCCGCCGAGCAATCTCATCGGCATCCAGGCCAATGGTATGCAAATAGTCGAGTAAACGTAGGAATTTCCGCGCCGGTATGTCTATTCCACCAAGATCATGCATAACAGGTTTCTTTGCGACGAAGGAAAATGCTAATTAATTCGAACCCTGACGTTGTGTTTTCAGCGGTCAAGGCGGCTACTATCCAGACTTTGCTTTGTTAAGAATAGGATGAATTCGTGGCGATGACGCAGGAATTGGCTCACCATATTAAGCACGAACTTACCATAAACGGTTTAAGTAATGCATTTTTTAATGGTCTTATCGCCTGGTTGTTAATTAAAGATAAGGGTCTGCTGGACTGGTGGGGTGATCATAGCTTTGCTGTCGACATACTGGCCACCGCTTTTATCTTGCCATTTATTGTCACCCTGATCGTTATCCCCATGCAGCGCCGTAAAGCCCGACTCGGCAAGGTCGCCGCATTTCATCCAGACCCCAGCCGAATAGTTGAAAACTGGATTATCCGCTTGCCTGACAATCTAATGCTGAACGCTACACTCTTTGGCCTAGCAGGCATGCTCCTGATTGCGCCCCTGATTCTCATGGGAATTTATCTTGCTGGGGTAGACAGCTTCACAGCCCTGCAATACAGCCTATTTAAGGGATTATGGACAGGCATGATGGCAAGCATCCTGGTAGCACCGATGATTCTCGTGGGCCTGAGAAAAACCCCATGAAACAAAAACTGCGGCACCTGCACCTGACCTCTAAGGCCGATCTCGGCAGTCTGACATTGAAGAACCGGATGATCCTCGCCGCCATGGGATCCAACTTTTCCACCCTCGACGGCCATTGCAGCGAAAAACTTATCGCCTATTATGAGGCCCGCGCTCGAGGTGGCGCGGCCATGCTGATTCTGGAAACCTCAGCAATTACCTGGCCTGCCGGCGCATCAATGCCCAACACCATAGGCTTCTCGTCAGACCAATTTCTACCGGGTTTAACCGAACTCGCCGCAAGGGTACACCAACACGACTGTAAAATTACTGCGCAGTTGAATCACAGCGGCAAAATCGCCCAGGAAGACACCATCGCCGGCCGACCTTTATTGGTGCCTTCGATGCCGGATAAGGCATCAAGTGATTTGATGCCCCTACTCACGCAAGCCGAGATCTCGACGTTTATTAAAGCGGCAGGACCTGATGGTAGGGGGCCTCGCTATCAAGTCATGAGCGAAGCAGACATTCAACAACTGGTCAGCCAGTTCGCCGAAGCTGCGGTTCGAGCTAAGACAGCAGGATTTGACGCAGTCGAAATCCATGGCGGTCACGGCTACGTGATATCGAGCTTTCTCTCACCTGCCAGTAATCGGCGGACGGATTCCTACGGCGGCACATTAGACAATCGCGCCAGACTTTTGGTCGAGGTTATCAAGGCGATCCGTGGCGCTACCGGCAAAAGCTTTACTATTCTGGTCCGCCTTGATGCCATGGAATATCGCATCGAGGGCGGCACCAGGCCTGCAGATTTTTGTCAGGTGGCACGTATCGCTGAGCAGGCTGGCGCCGATGCCATTGATGTCAGCGCCTATGGCAATATAGGCAAGAGTATCGCTTTTACAGAAGCTCCCTTGGTACATGAACCAGGGGGGTTTCTAGCATTCGCGCGTATGGCGAAACAGACCGTTAATATCCCTATCATCGCCGTGGGCCGAATCGAGCTTGATGCAGCCGAACAAGGCCTGGCCGCAGGTGATTTCGACTTTGTTGCTATGGGCAGAAAACTACTGGCCGACCCGGAGTTACCTAACAAGGTGATCGCTGGCGAGATCAAGGCTATTCGACCGTGCATCTATTGTTATGTCTGTGTCAGTAAAATTTTCATCAACCAACCCACCTGCTGCGCCGTCAACCCAGAAGTCGGGTTTGAGTACCGTAAGGAACTGATTCCAACTCACAACTTGACTCGCGACCCAACCTCTACTGACACGCCAACAAGGCAGCACATGCTAGTGATCGGTGGCGGCCCTGGCGGTATGGAAGCCGCTCGCCTACTATCATTACAGGGCCACAAAGTCAGCCTGTGGGAGCGTGACCGTGATCTTGGCGGTACCGCCAGAATAGCGGCACTAGCCTATGAACCCAACGGTCGCCTGATCGACTATCTGGTCCATAATCTGCAAGTCCACAAGGTGGATGTGCACCTGAATAGAACCGCCACCCCGACAAGTGTGCTGGCCCTTCGGCCGGACCATGTCTTTGTTGCCACGGGTGCCGCACGGCAAGCCCCAGATATCATCGGCAAAGACCTTGATCATGTGTTCGATGGCGAACAAATGCGTGGCCTACTGTTCGGCTCTGACCCTCAAGCCATCAAAAAATTACGCCTCGACCAGCAACTCATGCTGACCATCGGCCGGCATCTGCAACTATTGCGCAATGTCCGTCTGATGCGCCTGCTGAGCAGGCTGTGGATGCCTATCAGCCGACGTATCGTAATCATAGGTGGCGGCTTGGTCGGTCTGGAGATGGCCGAATTTTTGCTCGAACGTGGCCGGCACATTACCGTACTCGAACCCAGCGCGACACTCGCGCCCGAACTCAGCATCGTCCGCCGTGCTCGCGTCATTCATCTTCTTCGGGAGCATGGCGCGACGCTGATTACGAACGTCAATATTCAGGAGATCAACAAATCCGGCGTCAATTACCTGCTGGACGAGCAACTGGCGCACGCCAGGGCTGGCCAAGTGATTATCGCCATGGGCGCTCAACCAGAAATGTCACTAGCCGGGCAATTACTCGACGCAGGACTGCCAGTGACTGCCATTGGCGACTGCCAGGCAATCGGTTATATCGAGGGCGCGATGGAAAGTGCCCGCAGCGCCGTGATCGCAGTAACAGCCCGGACGACTGAGACCTCGACGTAGGGTTTCGAAGCACGCCACTAACGCTGAAATTCAAGGAACATTGTTGATGTATCTTGCCCATGGCCGAGGCCACACACCGTTTCGTCTGGCAATCTTCGTCTGCGCCTTAACGTCCAGCAGCCTCAGCCTCAGCACAGAAACACCTAACAGACAGCCCCCCGCCTACTCGGAGGACCGAGCGCCCTGCAGCAGTTTTCAAATAAACAAACAGCCCCTGTTCGGCGACTTGCATATTCATACTCAACTGTCTTTCGATGCTTATATCTCAAGTCAGCGTAACCGCCCAGCAGATGCTTATCGCTACGCCAAAGGTGAGGCCATTACCCTACCTGATGCCGCCGGAGAACAGACAATCATCAGCCAGTTAAGACGCCCACTGGATTTTGCTGCAGTGACTGACCATGCGGAATTTCTAGGTCAAATCAACGTCTGTACCGAAGATTCGAGCCAGGCCGGCTACTGGTGGCCGCACTGCGTGATGACACGCTCAAGTAATTTATGGGTGCAGCTCATTGCTGCCAATTGGTGGTCCAGGCTCGGCGGCCAATTAGAAGACTCGACAGAAAAATCTTTTGCCTGTCAGCTATCCGATTGCACGGCGGGTAATAGTGCGTTCTGGGAAGAAACGCAAAAGGCCGCAGAGGACCATTACGATCGCAGCAGCGATTGTGCCTTTACCACCCTTGTCGGATACGAATATACCGATGCACCACAGCAAAACAACATGCATCGAAACGTGATTTTCCGGAACGCCAATGTCACCCAGATGCCAATCTCTACCTACGATACCGGCAGAGGTAACTTCCCTAAACTATGGCGCCTGCTGCGAGAACAGTGCCTGGACACAGGTAAGGGTTGCGATGTGATGTCCATACCCCACAATCCTAATCTGGCCGGCGGTCTGATGTTCCGAGACCCATTAAACCCAGAGGAGTTGCAGGACCGACTGGCGTTCGAATCGGTTGTCGAGATAACCCAACACAAGGGCAGTTCCGAGTGTCGATTTGATCGCCTTCGCGGCCTTGGACTTGGCACCGAAGATGAACTATGCGACTTCGAACAAGTGGTAGCCGACAACCTCACCATGCTCGGGTCCGTGCACGGCATCGTCAGAACGTCTCGCGCCGACGCCGTTGCACTCGAAGACTTCGGGTCAAGAAACATGTTGCGCAACACCCTCAAAGACGGCTTGGCACTAGCACAAAAAACGGGAACCAACCCCTTTGTTATGGGTTTTATTGGCAGTACGGACACGCACAATGCCACAGCCGGCGCCACTGATGAGGACAGCTACGTCGGTCATATCGGCCGCCGTGATGCGCAATACCGCAACGTTCAGGACCATTTTTTCTCTAACCCTGGTGGCCATGCGGTCGTGTGGGCAACAGAGAATAGCCGTGACGCTATCTTTGACGCTATTCGGCGCAAGGAGACATATGCCACCAGTGGTAGCCGACCGATCGTTCGATTTTTTGCCGGCCAGGTTTCACCCGCGAGCTGCAACGACCCAGAGATGATCGCCGCAGCCTACGCTAATGGTGTACCCATGGGCGGTAACCTCTACCAACAGTTCGATGCCCAAAACCAGCCCATGAAGCCCAGCTTCTTGCTCAGCGCACAAAAAGACCCAGGCTCATCGGGTTACCCCGGCCTTGATCTGCAACGGCTGCAGATCGTCAAAGGTTGGGTAGATAAGTTCGGCGAAACCCACGAACGGGTATTTGACGTTGCCGGCGATCCTAACAACGGCGCGACAGTCGATGCCGCAGACTGCAGTCCGGCGGGACAGGGCTACAGTCAACTCTGCACGGTCTGGCAAGACCCTGACTTCGATGCGCAACAACATGCCTTTTATTACGCCCGCGTGTTGGAAAACCCGTCTTGCCGCTGGAGTACACGACAATGCCAGAATGCCGGCGTCAATCCATTTGCATCGGCTTGCAGGACTCAAGCCGCAGTGGCCACTCAATCCGCAATCACGTTACTCGGTGCCGAGGGCGATGTGTATGGTAAATGTTGCATAGACCCTGCCGCCGAACCTTTCTATTCACCCGTTATCCAAGAACGTGCCTGGACTTCCCCGATCTGGTATCAACCCAGCGCCCGTAACTAAGCTAACTGTTACCTGCCTGCAACACCCCTTACACGACGAAGTTAAGATTGTTCCGCCAAATACAAAAACACCGGCACCTCGCCACCACCGTCAACCTCCAGCGTTGCGCCAGAGATATAGCTGGCCTGTTCGGAAGACAAATACTGACAAGCATTGGCCACATCTTCGGGTTCAGCCATACGCTTCAGCGGCAACATATTAGCCACACGATTAAAACCGGCCTCACCACCATAATGGTCCAGCCCAGCATCATGCCGCACCAACCCAACGATCAGCGCATTGACTCGCACCCATGGGCCCCACTCCATGGCCAGCGACTTGGTCGCGTTCAACAACCCGGCCTTGGCTGCACCATAGGCGGCAGTGCCAGGCGATGGCCTCGCACCACTGACACTGGCGATGTTAATGATGTTGCCCAGTAAGGCTGGCGCTTGCAGTACGCGCCGCACAGTCATTGCCTGATAAGCCTGCTGAGACATCACCAGGGGCGCCAGCAGGTTTAGCTTCAGGATCTTCTCAGTCAGCATCGGACTCACCTCAGCGGCGACCATAGGCGGACTGCCGCCGGCGTTATTCACCAGCAAGTCAAGCCGCCCAAACAGCCCCATCGCCTCGTCTACCACATGCTGCGATTGCTCGGCTTCGCGAATGTCAGCCTGCACAAAAACCGCCTGACGGCCATTTTCAGCGATCGGCTGCGCCGGTGCACGGCGGCCGCAAATCACCACATCTGCACCATCACGCAAATAAGCACGCGTAATAGCTTGCCCTAAATGGCCAGCGCCACCGGTCACAATCACCGTCTTGTTTAAGTATCTGCCTGTCATAGGGTCTCCCTGTAGGGTTCTCAGCATAACATCCAAGTTATGGACTGCCGTTAGCCCAAATGGACTAGTGACGCCTGCCAACAACTTCACCTGCCAATGCTACTATCTAACCCATCAATATCGGCACCGAGGCACTTCAGGCCTTCGCTTGCCGCTAGTGGCAAATACAACAAGCACCAAAGGTGAAGCCAATGAGCACCAAAATATATAACGCCCCTGCTGACTTGCTTGGCAGCGAAACCACCCAACTAGGACCCACCGAGTGGGTCCTGATTGATCAACAGCGCATCAATCAATTTGCCGATGCTACTGGTGATCATCAGTGGATTCATGTTGATGAGGCACGTGCCGCCACCGGTGCTTATGGTGCAACTATCGCCCACGGCTACTTGACCTTATCCATGGCGAATTACTTTTTGCCACAGATGTTACGCGTCGAGAACATCTCGATGGGCGTCAATTACGGCGCCGAAAACTTGCGATTCCCGGCTGTCGTCAAGGTCAACTCACTGGTACGTGGCGTTGGCGAGATCATAAAAGTCGACTCAGCCAAAGGCGGCATACGTGCAGTTGTGCGAATTAAAATAGAAGTGCAAGGCGGCGAACGACCAGCCTGCGTTCTGGATACCATCAGTATTTACTACCCTTAACAGGTAGACCAAACGTTTCATACTGCATATGTACTATGGCGTAACGACGATAAAAATTCTAAAAAAAATCTGCAGCGGCTCCTAATATAAAAAACACTCACTGAGCACTAAACATTAAATACTCGCTGAGCATTCTCGCGTAGGAACTTTGGCCAGACTTCATCTCTGAAGGGAACGTGTGGCATGTCACCAAATATTCTTTCGAGCGACAGGCCCATCGGAAAATAACCGGCATACATGATTTTGTCTGAACCACGGGTATTCGCGAAGTTAATGATATCTGGCGGGTAATGCTTAGGTGCAAAAGCGCTGGTCATGTAGTAGAGGTTGGGATACTTCAACATTAATTTCCAGGCAAGTTCAGTCCATGGTTCAGCACCATGTCGCATGACGACTTTAAGCTCGGGAAAAAACCAACAAATTTCGTCCAGATGTTCGACCTTTTGCGGCGCCATGGGTATGCGGGGTCCTGGCACACCCACACAGGGACAAAACGGCAAGTCGAGGTCAACACAGGCAACAAAGATGGGATACCAGCGTTTGTCGTCCAAGGATACTTGCGGGCAAAGACCCGAAGGAAACGCCGTCACCGCCTTTAAGTTATATTTTTCTTTAAGACGTCGTATTTTACGCACCTCTTCCATACCGTTATTTGGATTACAGTCGTAGCTTCCAAAAAAACGATCTGGGTACTTCAGCACCGCCTCGTTTTGGGATTCATACTGGCCCTCATCAACACCCACCATGGCTTTTTCTATACCAAACTCATCCATTTTATCGATGGTGTACGCCAGGTAATCGTCCTGCTTGCCGGTATTCGGAATATCTTTGAACATATACTGAGCCGGCATCTTAAACATCTCGCGGCTCTGCTCATCCATGAGCAACGGCTTAATAAAGTCATAATAATTTGACGTTTCCTGATTCGGTACAGCCAGCATCAAGTCGATGATGCCGATATTTTCTGGCATGGCCATGTCATTTATCCTTTTGATTCACTTTATATTCTGTACTGTATCAATACTGTTTTGCCTGCGGCACTAAGCACGTGTGTAGTCTATCTGCAACAGCAGGTCGGGCCGGTTCACCAGCGGTCAGGACGCTGCATCGATTGACGAAAGTGTCGGATAGTCTGTGTAGCCTTCAGCCCCAGGGCTATATAGCAGGCGACCCTGGAGCTTGTTGTAAACTTCTCCTTGCGCCATACGTGCCACCAAATCAGGGTTCGCAATAAACAGCCGACCAAAGGCCACTGCCGCAACATTACCCTCAGTCAGCAGTTGCTCGGCCTCACTGGCGTCAAAGCTATCATTGACGATAATGGGCCCGCTGAAGCAGCGCTTGGCCAGGGCGATATTATCCAGCCCCGTAGCCGCCATTCGAATAACGTGTAAATAAGCCAGCGACATGCCTTGCACCTCGCCCAACAATGCAGAAAACGTTTGTTCAGGATCAGCATCTACCAGATCATTAAAGGGGTTTCCCGGACAAATACGCAGACCAACTCGACCACCTCCATCGACACCAATCATAGCCTGCAATACTTCCAGGACAAATCGCAGGCGATTTTCAAGGCTGCCACCGTAACCGTCATCTCGAAGATTTGTACCAGTGGCAAGAAACTGCGCTGGCAAATAGCCCGAAGTGCAATGCAGCTCAACACCATCAAACCCGGCGGCATAGGCATTTTTCGTCGCCTGTCGGTATTCCTCGATAATGCCATCGATCTCCTCTGTAAGCAGGGCGCGCGGCGGGCTCATCTCAACCATACCTTGCGTTGTAAAGATCTTTTCTCGGCAGAGTATAGCCGACGGCGCCACCGCTTCTGTACCCGGCGCCTTGTTCAAGGGACTACCAACTCGGCCACAGTGCATCAGCTGGCAGACGATTTTACCGCCTTCGGCATGTACCGCATCAGTGACTTGACGCCAGGCATCCACCTGGGCCGGGTTATAGATCCCCGGTGTTCGACAATAGCCCTTGCCGTTGGGGCTAGGATGAACCCCTTCAGTAATGATCAGGCCGGCGCTGGCGCGCTGCCGGTAATAGTCCACATGTAGCGCCGACACTAGATCGTCATCGCCGGCTCGACTACGAGTCATGGGTGCCATGATCACGCGATTTTGGAGTGCGATGTTGCCTAGGGTTAAGGGCGTTAAAAGCTGGGTCAATGTCGACATAGTTTTATCCAAAGCTGGTGTGGTGGCGATTGCAATGATGAGGCTCGAGATAACCTCTAGCGTATACGAATTTTCGGCATAGCGGCGCTGCCACGCATGGTCGTCAAAAACGCCTCAAGAGGCGCCGGCGCGGCTACCTGCGGGGCATCAGCCGAAGGTAACTGGGCCCAAAACGCCTCCCATGAAGGCCACAAATCGTGATATGCGCCGGCATAGGGCTCACGGTCGGGCCAACGCATCTTATTGTCACCCACCGGCGGCTTGTTCAAGTCGGTGGCGTACCAATAGCAAGGTAGGCGCCGCCGAAAGTACCAGACTCCATCGATGCGCTCGTAGTCGTCCCAGTAAATCATTTGCATAATGATCCATTCACTGGAGCCATCGGCACGGGGAGTCTCGTGTTCATTTTTAGAATAAACCACGCCATGAGCATGGTCGGGGGCGCTGAACTCAATGATGTGATTACCAATATGGTGTGACGTGCCAGTGAACTGTTGGCGCAGCGTGTCATCCAGCCAATGCTTGAGGTGCTCTCGACCGACCAATTCGCGGCTGACCCGAATGTCAGCGGCAAACAGATTCACATGGGCGTCGAGATCACGCATATCTAACGACAAGGAATACTTCGCTGGTAGTTGACGTATGGCATCCAGAGATTCAAGCCGGTCGATTCTTGCTAATAGTTGATCCATATTTTACTTACCTAGTCATTCGTTACAGTTACCAACAGTACTATTAGCTTGCCGTGGGCTGGCGAGCGGCGGCGGCGATGCCTGCCATTCGGCCACTGAAGGTGGCGTCGCCAACGGACAGACCCGAGGCGTATCCATCACCACGGCGAGGCACACCGCAGGCTGTGCGGCCGGCAGCATAAAGCCCAGCGATCACCTCGCCCGCGGGCGTTAACGCCTCGCCGGCCGGGGTTGTATCGAGACCACCCAGGGTAAAATAAGGAAAAAAAGCGCCACGCCCTGGCGTGCAATCGAGGGCGACGTAGGGCCCGACGATAGGCTTCAGCCAAGCCTTGGCCTTATGAAACAAAGGATCAACAGCGGCGGCAGCATGATGATTGTAATAGTCCAAGTTGTGCTGCAACTGGCCCTCGGGTAATGCTAACTCGGTTTCTAGTTCAACGATTGAATCAGCCACTGCAGCCACACTGGCGCCTAAATAGGCGCTGGTTTCATAATCGCCATAGTCCTCGTAACCCAGTATCAAAAAAATGCGTCCACCGGCCTGTTGCAGCACGTGGGCGCCGACCCGCCCGTGGTAACAATCTTCATTAATAAAGCGCTGACCCTGAGCGTTCACTAAGATGCCATAGGTGAGCGAGGCTGGCGGATAAAATGGCAGACTGACAAAGCCTTCATGCATATTGATCGCCGCCGCACCCACACCTAGCCCCATCAGGATGCCAGAGCCCGTATCGCCAGGATTGCCAATCGGTGTGTTGCTGCGCTGCAAGCCCGGCGCGTACTTTTTCACCATGGCACTGTTCATCACAAAACCGCCGTTACAGAGCACAACACCGCGATGAACTTCGACCGCGACCTCTTGCATGTCAATGCGTACAATCAGACCACAAACGGGATTTCCAGGCTGCCCATCATCAACCACCAGGGTCAAAACCCGACTGTTGTATTCGACAGCGATACCGCGCGCAGCAACATTAGCCGCCATGATTTTCATCAATAAGGGCCCACCATTGTCACCACTAATCTGCAGGTTATGTCCCCTTGGGCAAGGCGCTGCTAGTTCGACATAGGGGTGGGCTTGCTCACTACCGGTAAATAGCAAACAATCGTCGGTCAGCGTCATGATGGCGCGCTGCGGGTATTGGGTATCCTTGAAGACGACGCCCCGCGCCACCAACCAATCGAAGTGCGCAACACTGCCCGCCACATAGGCGTTGATTTTCGCTAAATCAGCCTGATCGCCGGCGCTGGCAACAAGATAATCAACCATGGCCCGATTGCTGTCTTGCCAGCCACAAGCTTGCTGTACTCGTGTGCCGCCGTCACCGCCCATATAAATTTCGGCAGAAGACAATGCCGTTGAGCCCCCGGCGGCGGAAGCCAGCTCAAATATCATTACCTGCGCACCGGCGTCGCTGGCTTCGATGGCGGCACAAGCACCCGCGCCACCAAATCCCACCACCGCCACATCCACGCACCGATCCCAGTGCGTGATCTCACTGCGCTTGCGGGCTTGGGTTGGGCGGCTGTGTAAATCACTCATGAGGTTCTTGCGCTATCCTGTGAGTCCATTGTGGTTTTTATGCGACTCAGCCTAGCAATAAAACATTTATAAAGAAATGTTTTATTATCGAGCAGGAACCGATGCAACAAGTCAGGGCGAGTTGCTGCTGAAAGCATTTGACTCATTCGACGTTTGGCTCTACTGTTTAAAACATTGCATTACAAATGTTTTATAGCGAAGGCTTCCCACCATGAAATTCACCTATCACCACAGCATGTGCCCGCCCGAGCAGTATGCGCCGCTGGCCATCGAAGCCGAGCGTCTAGGCTTTGACACGATTACGATGCCGGAGAGTATCTGCTATCCAAAGCACGCGACCTCTCAATACCCTTACAACGAAGATGGTGGCCGCGACTTTCTTGACAATGAGCCGTTTATTGACCCGTTTATACTTACCGCGCATATGGCCGCAGTGACTCAGCAGATTCGATTTAGCACATCAATTATCAAACTTGCTATTCGGCAACCCGTGCTGGTGGCCAAATCACTGGCGAGCCTGGCCGTCATCACCAACAATCGTTTTGCCTGCGGTGTCGGCATCAGCCCCTGGAAGGAAGACTTTGAGGTGGCGCAAATTCCCTGGGAGAAGCGTGGTCAACGTCTGGATGAGACCATTGATATTGTTCGCGGTCTGATGAGTGGCGAATATTTTGGTTACCAAGGTGACATCTTCGACATTCCAGAAATCAAACTCTGCCCCGTGCCCACCGCGCCTCTGCCGATTCTGGTCGGCGGCCATGCCGACGCAGCCCTTAAACGCGCTGCCCGACGCGGTGATGGTTGGATCGCTGCCGGCGCGAGCCTTGAGGAACTGAGCCGCATGATCAAACGAGTGCATGAGCTACGCCGTGACTATGGCCGCGACCACTTGCCCTTTGAAATTCATACCAGCTCGGACCAGGCTTATTCATCTGATGGCGTCAAACGCCTTGAAGAAATCGGTGTTACCGAGGTCACTGTGGCCTTCCGTAATATTTATGCCGGCGAACCGGACACTCAGTCCGTCGCGGAAAAAACCGCAACACTGAATTGGTATGCAAAAAATGTGATGGCGAAGTCGCGCCTATAAACCGTCTTTAGTTAATGGGCTTAACTGTGATCCTAGAGGTTTCATTGCGAGGCTGAATTTCTTCGAACAAACGCCGATAGCCTGAGTAGGAAATTTTCCAGCCATCGGCTGTCAGCAAATATTGGTCGTCATACAGGGCTGTGCCACTCAGCGTGGTATTGTCATCCAAATTGTAAAACACATCCTGCAGATACCAAATACCGGTGGCGTGATCGCCATCGACGCTTATCTCGGGATGGTGACCGTGATGCATGCCAAACTTAGTCGGGGTAATCGAGCGCACATAGAACTTGTGTAGCGCCGGCCACCCCTCGAGATTGAACTCATAGTCGCCACCCTTAAAATGAGCTTTAGCATCCTCGGTAAATACTGTTTGCAAACCTGCAAAATCACCCGTATCCAAGAATCGAAAATAGCGGGCCTTAAGTTGCTTTATCAACTCGATGGCTTGTAGGTCGATCATCGCTTAACCTCGTTTCTAGTCTACATAATGGTTGATATGTTTCGCCGCCTGATAAGCCATGGTCATGGCGGGCCCTAGCGTAGCACCTGGTCCTGGATAGGTTGAGAGAATGGCTGCCGAACAATTACCGATGGCAAACAGGCCCTCGATAACAGTACCATCTTCCTTTAACACTTGGGCATTAACATCAGTTGCCAACCCGCCCTGGGTGCCGAAATCACCAGCCTCTACCCGCATGGCATAGAATGGCGCCTCATCGATTTTGGCTAGGCACGGATTGGGCTTAATTTCAGGGTCAGCATAGTAACGATCGTATTCTGAGTCTCCACGCTGAAAATCCTCGTCTTTACCGGTCTCGGCATAGCGGTTCATCTTGTCGATGGTCTCTTGCAGGCCATGCGGGTCAATACCCATCTGCTCGGCCAAACCGGCAAGGGTCTGAGCCTTACCCACAAAGCCAGTATCGAACCATTTTTTGGCGATGGTCCAGTCGGGTTTGATCGATGCTGTCATCAATGGGCCCGCAATGTAGTTGCGCCGAAACCGTGAATCGAAAATATGATACGAAGGCGCACAGGAGTTAGTGTCACTGTGCGCTTCAAATAGACGCTTCTGAAAGGCCATGTAATTTTGCGACTCATTGGCAAAACGTTGGCCCTGTTTGTTCACAACACATGAACCGGGGAAAGACTTCTCCATAATCGCTAATCGCGGCGCCTCTTCATCGGGCACACACAAGGTAGAGGACCACCAGGCATTCGCCATCAGACGAGTGGCGGCACCAAGCTTGAGACCCGCCTGAAGTGCATCACCGGTATTACTTGGCACACCCGCACTCCACGCCGTGTCAGTAGGACTGGGTAAATATTTTTCGCGCAATTGCTGATTGTGCTCGAAGCCACCGGCAGCCAAAATCACGCCCTTGCGGGCACCGATACGCAGCAGCTGGCCATCACGCTCAACGATTACGCCTACCACGCGGCCCTCCTCAACTACCAACTCGCGCATAGCGCTGTTAGTCCAGACCGGAATCCCACGCTCCCTAACAGACCAAAAAAGCCGCGCAACCCCCGCACTGCCGCAGCAAAGACGACGGGATATACGGGTTTTAAGCCGCCAAGGAATATCTAACAGGTATTCGGTAATCATGCCGGTCACCAGCTTGACCCAGCCAGGTAACTGCAACATCAACAACTGGGCCTCTACCTGGGTAAAGTGAATTACGCCAAATAGCCGCATCATATGATGTGTGTAGGTCAATCGCTGATAGTCGGCGCCGAGCACCGAGGCTTTCACCGGCGCCGGTTCCAAAGACCGATGCCCGGATTTGGCACCCGGTAAATTTGAGTAATAGTCTGGATAGTGAGCCAATGACTCATAGCGCACTTGCGAACGATCATGCAGAAACTTTAGCATTTTCGGGCCATTGACCAGATAGGACTCTACCAATTCGGCAGGAATATCCTCACCTTCGAGAGTATGACGCAGGTATTCTCGCGCCTCATCTAGGGAATCTTCAGCGCCGCTCGCCTCAGCGTAGTGGTTACAAGGAATCCAGATACCGCCGCCTGAAGTCGCGCTTGTGCCTCCGACTTTTGCCGCTTTTTCGATAACCAGCACGTCCTTACTGCCCATCTCGTAATTAGTCAGGGCCGCAGTGAGGCCACCATTGCCTGAGCCGACAACCAATATGTCAACGGTCTGGTCCCAGTGTGCATCTGTTTGATCTGACATAACCTACTTCCTTTTGAGAGTAACCAACTTCGACGGGCGGCACACCCACCGCAATCACATACCGATGTTCCGATTGACAAGCGGCTAAGGCAAAATTAATCTATCACATAAAACATTTTTACCGCAATGTTTATTGCGGGGCCCAGCATCCCCTATCCAATCGCAGTTACCCGCTCGCCTCGTGATTGCTAAATTTTCACCCATCGAAAGCCACTGTCGGTGACGCCGTGACTATCGATTCAATAATGGGTATCTGTTTGTGGTGACAAAACAACCGAGCGGCCATCAGGACAACGACCGGCTAAGGCCCCGGCGAGACGCCTTTCTCGACCGCTGGCCCGGGCCCTTTCTGACAATGTTAATCGTCGGGCTATTGATCGTTAGCGTTTCCCAGGTACTGTGCCCTCCGCGCATCGCCATTGTGATCAACAATGACCAGATCGAGGGGGCCATCGCGGCCTGGCAACGGCGTTATGAGCGGCCAGCGACGGCACTACAGCGACAACAAATTAAGCGCCAGGTTGTACAAGAGCATGTATTAGTCGCCGAGGCTCTGCGTCGCGGATTCGCCAGTCTGCCCCCGGTACAGCATCGAATCCAGCAACTGACCCAGATCGTGGGATCTGCAACATCCGAGCAGAATGGGGCCCTGCACGCACAAATACTGGCCAACGACACATTAATCCAACGATATCTAACCGACGCGCTTAAAGCTGACCTCGGCCACCAACTGACGGTCAACACACCAACCTCTGCTACCATCGCAGCTTATGCGCAGACGCACCCGCAGATGCTCGTCGGCCAGCCCATGCGTCAGGTCAGTCAAGTGTTCTTTGCTGACGCCAACACTGATGCAGGTGAGGACTCCAATACAGACCTACTGGCCGCGAGTGACACAAATGTAGAAGCCCACGCCCGTCAGGCCCGACAAACAATCATCGCCGATCAACTCTCTTTGCCGTCAGCGGTTGCCCTGGGCGACAGCTTCTATGGAGGACATCAACTGGCGCCGAAAACACAGTTACAACTGAGCGCCGTACTCGGCGAACCGGTGGCCGCTGTCGCCTTTGACTCGCCACCCCATCGCTGGTCGAGACCTCTCGCGTCACCCTATGGCTGGCATCTGATTCGAGTCAACAGCGTCTTACCCGCCATAGTCAGGCCGCGTATCGAGGTAGAACAAGCCATCACCAGGACTCTCATGGATGCTAGCCACGCAAAACAATTGGAAGCCGCCATAGACGACATTGCAGCGAACTACAGCGTCTCAATCATCGCGGGTCAATCCCTAACACCCCCCAATGTCCATACCAACCCTGAGGCACCATGAACCAAAGACAATGCTTGATTTGGCAGCAGTGGGCAGTCTCATCTGGCCAACTTATTCGTTCGGCAGTGCCGGCGAGCTATCTATTACTGGCGATTTTAATGCTCTGCAGCAAGGTTGCCGCCGATCCATTGACACCTTCTCTGCTGGAAATAACCGAGCAACCCGACAATCACTACAATGTGCTGTGGCGCACACCAACAACCACACTGAGCGGCAGTCCGATACCGCCACGCCCTACTTTTCCAGCGAATTGCAGTACTGTTGCACACAGCGAATTGCCGAGCATTGATAGCGGCCTCACTAAAACCCGTCGCTGGCAGGTCTATTGCCCGCCGTCTTTGGTAGGTGAAGTTATCGGAATAGAGCCTCTCAAGAGCTATGCAGCTAATGGAATTTTACGGATAAAACTACTCGACGGGCGCCAGTTCAATCGAATATTAACCCCAACTGAATCACATTTTATCGTCCCCTCCCGACAAAGCACTAGCATGGTGTTCGGGCAATTCCTCCGCTTTGGGGCCGTTCACCTGGCCACCGGCCTAGATCATATTCTGTTTCTGATCACCCTGATTTGGCTTACCGGAATCAACCGACGTCTACTATTGACCCTGACACTCTTTACCATCGCTCATAGCATCACCCTCGGGCTTACAACGCTGAATATCATTGTCTTTCCCGCGGCGCTGGCAGAAGCATTGATCGCGCTGTCGATCGTCGGGACCGCTGCAGCAGCTATCCGCCTGCAAACTCAAGATGCCCAACAACAGGTCCGCGGCGCTAGAAGAACCAACATAATGGTCTTTGGCTTTGGCCTGTTCCACGGTCTTGGTTTTGCAAATGCACTGCAAACCCTTGGCCTACCGCCAGCCGAAGTCGGCATAGGGTTAATCGCATTTAACCTCGGCCTGGAATTCTCTCAGCTGGCACTGATCGGCCTGTTGGTCATTCTTCGCCGCATCTACCAACTTGTTAGTCACTCTACTCAAATCGGCAAAATCTCTCTGCAATCTGTCAGATATCTACCGCACTACAGCGTTGGTATTGTCGCCGCTATTTGGTTCTGGCAACGTCTGCCCCTCACGTTCCAACCTTGTTTCTAAACTAATCTGGCGCGGACCAACGAACTAAACAACTCATCCTTTGTTGGCATGCAGCCGGGTCTGTGCGAGCATGCAGTGAATCCCTGTCATTAGCGGTTGCTTTATGGTCTTTCGCGGTACCCTAATATTGTGCATGTTTTTGCTCTCAAACTTCGCCTCTGCGGAAGACCTCGATCAACAAGTCGATGCCTTGATACAGCCATTAGCTTCGGCATTATCGGCATTCGTCTTCTACCCGGTTGACCTGCTTGGCCAGCCCTTCCCCCTAATTGTCATGTGGCTGGGCGTGGCTGCGGTCTTTTTTACGCTTTATATGGGCTTCATCAATATTCGCGGCTTCGGCCTGGCACTGCGTCATATTCGGGGTCACTTTCACAACCCCAGTGCGCGCGGCGAAATTTCGCATTTCCAGGCAGTCGCGACTGCCATCTCAGGCACGGTGGGGGTTGGTAATATCGGCGGGGTTGCTGTTGCCATTGTCATCGGTGGCCCAGGAGCGGCCTTTTGGTTGTTCATCGCTGGTTTTCTCGCCATGTCCACTAAACTGGTGGAGTGCACACTAGGCGTTAAGTATCGCCGTCATAATGATGACGGCTCGGTGTCAGGTGGGCCGATGTATTATCTCGAGCACTATATGGTGGTTCGCGGCTTACCACGGCTGGGCAAATTACTCGGGGGGTTCTATGCGCTGTCTTTGGTGATAGGCTGCCTGGGTATCGGCAACATGTTTCAGTCCAACCAAGCTTACGTCCAATTTGTGACTATCACCGGTGGTGAGGCGAGTTTTTTTGCTGACAAAGGCTGGCTCTTCGGCCTACTGATTGCTGCCACTGTGGGCGTCGTGATCATAGGTGGCATTCGCTCTATAGCCCGCGTCGCCGGCTATGTCGTACCGTTTATGGCGTTGCTCTATACGTTCTCCGCGCTGCTCATCATTGCCATGAGCTACGAGCAAGTCCCGGCGGCACTCTATTTGATCGTCTCCAGCGCTTTCAATATGGAGAGCGCTACAGGGGGCATGATTGGCGCCATTATTGTTGGCTTTCAACGCGCTCTTTTTTCTAACGAGGCAGGCTTAGGCTCAGCCTCAATCGCCCATTCGGCGGTGAAGACTCATGAACCTGCCTCGGAGGGGCTAGTGTCGCTGCTGGAACCCTTTATCGACACAGTGGTTATTTGCAGCCTGACATCCCTGGTGATCGTTACTACCGCCTACCCAAATGGCCTTATGGATGGCGGCTTAGAAGGTATCGCTCTGACATCCGCGGCCTTCGCGCACCATATCAGTTGGGCGCCGTATCCGCTGGCACTAGCCGCGTTGCTGTTTGCATTTTCCACCAGCATCGCCTGGTCTTATTACGGCCTTAAGGGTTGGACCTACTTGTTTGGCGAAGCCCCCTTGGTGCAGATACTTTTCAAACTTATCTTCTGCAGCTTTATCGCCCTGGGTTGCATGGTGCAACTGTCAGCAGTACTAGAGTTTTCCGATGCGATGGTGTTTTTAATCGCCATTCCAAACTTGTTGGGCCTGTACCTATTCGCCCCTGAAGTAAAACGCGACGTCAACGACTACCTACGCCGCATCCGTGCTGGGCAAGTACACCTCGCCTGACAAGCCTGAAGAGAACTTACTGATTTGATTATTTACACAGAACTGTTCCCGATAGTTAGTCGGTTTGCTGTTACGGGGGAGACTAACAGAAGGACTATAGTGCCAGATTCAGCTTTGGGCCTGACGAGACATATTGATCACCATCCACGGTTAAGTAGTGTCTGGCACCGAGACGCATAGCGGCTGACCAACCGAATGCCATCATGCTGAATCAGGGAGAGCCTACTTAATACCATTAAGTAGACTCTCCCTACATACCGTACCTACCGGGCAAGGGCGGCTAACGTCAGGCAACTCGTCCCATTTTTTCGACTTCAACTTGTAGTAGCTGTGAAAAATCTTCTACCGACATGGAGCCCAAATCGTCACCATTGCGAGCGCGGACTGCGATTTCACCATTTTCGACTTCACGATCACCGATGACGATCAGGTAAGGCACGCGCTGAATCGTGTGCTCGCGAATTTTGAAGCCGATCTTCTCATTTCTTAAATCTGACTCGACTCGAAAGCCTTTTTTATTCAAAGCGCCAAGCACGGTGCCGCAATATTCTGACTGGCTGTCGGTGATATTCAACACCACCGCCTGAACTGGCGCGAGCCAGGCAGGCATCTCACCGGCGAAATTCTCGATCAAAATACCAATAAAGCGCTCAAAGGAACCCAACATGGCTCGATGCAGCATCACCGGTACCTGGCGCGAACCGTCTTCGGCAACATACTGAGCATCGAGGCGTCCTGGCATCGAAAAATCCACCTGTATCGTGCCGCACTGCCAGACTCGGCCAATACAGTCTTTCAGGGAGAATTCGATTTTAGGCCCATAAAAGGCGCCTTCACCGGGCAACAGGTCCCATTTAAGCGCTTTAGTATCCAGCGCGGTGGCCAGCGCGGCCTCCGCCTTGTCCCAATCCGCATCACTACCCACGCGCTGTTCTGGGCGGGTAGAGAGCTTAATAATAATTTCGTTAAACCCGAAGTCTCGGTAAACATCTTGAATAACATCAATAAAATCAATGACCTCTGACTGAATTTGACCTTCAGTACAGAATATATGGCCATCGTCTTGAACGAAAGACCTGACCCGCATGATGCCTTGCAAGGTACCAGAAGGCTCATCTCGGTGGCAGCTGCCAAACTCTGACAGACGAATCGGCAGATCCCGATAACTTTTCAAACCCTGATTGAACACCTGCACATGGCAGGGGCAGTTCATGGGCTTAATCGCATAGTGGCGGTTGTCGGTGTGCACAGAAAACATGCCGTCGCCAAATTTATCGGCGTGACCGGAACGCTCCCACAGCGACATATCTACCATTTGTGGCGTGCGGATCTCCTGGTAACCGTGCTGCTTCTGAACGCCACGAATATACTGCTCAATGGTCTGCCAGATCTGCCAGCCTTTAGGATGCCAGAACACCATGCCCGGCGCTTCTTCCTGGGTATGGAACAAATCGAATTTCTTGCCGAGCTTGCGATGGTCGCGCTTCTCTGCCTCTTCGAGCCTGAACAGATATTGTTTCAATGCCTTCTTGTCAGCCCAACAGGTGCCATAAATACGGGTCAACATGGCGTTGTTAGAGTCACCGCGCCAATAAGCGCCGGCCACCTTGGTTAACTTGAACGCCTGTAATTTGCCTGTGCTGGGCACATGGGGACCACGACACAGGTCGATAAAGTCGCCCTGCTGATAAAATGACAGATCCTGATTAGAGGGAATACCCTCGATAATCTCTACCTTGTAAGTCTCACCTTTGGCACGGAAAAACTCAACGGCCTCGTCCCGGGTCATCAAGGATCGGCTCACCGGCTGATTCTGGCTGGTCAGGTCCACCATTTTCTTTTCAATTTTTTCCAGATCTTCTGGCGTAAAGGGGCGTTCAAAGGCGAAGTCATAGAAGAAGCCGTCTTCGATCACGGGGCCAATAGTGACTTGCGCTGTGGGGAATAACTGCTGAACAGCCTGAGCCATCAAGTGTGCGCAAGAATGCCGCAGCACCTCCAGGCCATCATCGTCTTTGGCGGTGATGATAGACACATGCGCGTCTTGCTCGATCACATAGGACGTGTCGACGATCTCATCATTGATCTTGCCGGCCAGTGCGGCTTTTGCCAGACCGGTGCCGATGGATTCAGCGACTTGATAAATAGAGACAGGATGGTCGAAGTGTTTCTGGTTGCCGTCGGGCAAAGTGATTACGGGCATATCTTCCTCTTTTCAGTGGTGACCGGTACGAGGGGTCACATGGGGGTTTTGGTGCTGGGCTTTTATAGCTTTGGTTTACCTTACTGGATATTGTTAGATAGATCATTAGCTGAGCTATTTCCCGGGCTTTTTCGTCTATGGCGAAATGCTCGGGCGCCCCTTAGGGACTTATTTTACAAGCGCTAGCCTTTGCGAGCCTGCCGGGTTCACATTTCCCCTCTCAGCACTACAGGGTAGCGCTTGCCGGGGCGGATGTTTTGCCTGCGGCAAAAACATCCGTTATTGGTGGGAGTGGACGGATTCGAACCGTCGACCCTCGCCTTGTCGAGGCGATGCTCTAACCAACTGAGCTACACTCCCTTATTCTTCGACTTACCGCCTTAGCGCCAATTGACAGCGCCAATTGACAGCGCTAGTTAACGTGTCACATGCGTGGTAGTGACATGAGTCGCTGCTGGCATCCCGCGGCCTGCGCACAATGCAGGCCTCGCAGGCTGACTAGCCAAGCGCGCGTAATGTAGCAGGAATTAATCCCTGGCACCAGCCTGAATGGGGGACTTGGCGGAATTTTGCCAAATTCGCACGTCGATGATTCATTTTCCTCACAATAGCGCCAAAAAACCTATTAGCGGCAAATACTTCCTAGCTATTGACGAATTGCTGGCGGAGCTCTTCGATCCGGTCGCGCAATTGCGCCGCTTCCTCAAAAGCCAGGTTTTTTGCCGCCTGAAACATGGACTTTTCAAGGCTAGCCATTTGCTTTTCAAGCTCAGCCGGCGACAATATTTCCGCGGCATAACGACCTTTACCCTCTGCCACCTTATTTTTCTTATTCCGAGCAGATTCCCGCGCGCCTTCCATAATATCGGTCACCAGCCGTCTGACGCCGAAGGGGGTGATATTGTGTTTCAGGTTATGGGCTGCCTGGTGCTCTCGACGGCGGTCGGTTTCACTAATAGCACGACGCATGGAATCGGTCATCTTGTCAGCATAAAGTATCGCCCTGCCCTCCAAGTGCCGGGCTGCTCGGCCGATAGTCTGAATCAGCGAGCGCTCAGAGCGCAGGAAGCCTTCTTTGTCACTATCCAGTATCGCCACCAAGGACACCTCGGGCATATCCAAACCTTCGCGCAGCAGATTAATGCCCACCAACACATCGAACTCACCCAGACGCAAGTCACGAATGATCTCAACCCGCTCGACAGTATCAATATCTGAGTGCAGATAACGCACTCGCACGCCATTGTCATCGAGAAAATCGGTCAAGTCCTCGGCCATGCGTTTAGTCAGCGTCGTAATCAACACACGCTCGTCCTTGGCCGCGCGAATTCTGATCTCGCCGAGGACATCGTCAACCTGAGTCTGGGCCGGGCGAACTTCAATGATCGGATCCAGCAAACCCGTGGGTCGGACCAATTGATCCACTACCTGGCCAGAATGCTCAGCTTCGTAGTTCCCCGGCGTCGCCGACACAAAGATCATCTGTGGGGCGTTCTTCTCCCATTCATCAAACCGCATCGGCCGATTATCCAGCGCACTGGGCAGCCGAAAGCCGAAGTTCACCAAGGTTTCTTTGCGAGAACGGTCACCCTTATACATGGCACCCAACTGCGAGATGCTCACATGAGACTCATCCACCACCAGCAAGGCATCATCCGGTAGATAGTCATATAAAGTCGGTGGCGACTCACCGGGTGCTCGGCCAGACAAATAGCGCGAATAGTTCTCGATACCGTTGCAGTAACCCAGCTCTTTGATCATCTCCAGGTCATAGCGGGTTCGTTGTTCGAGGCGCTGAGCCTCCACCAGCTTGTTATTTTCTTTGAGATAACGCAGACGCTCATCCAGCTCGTCTCGAATGTAATCAATCGCCTTTTCCATGGTTTCTCGTGGCGTCACATAGTGCGATTTCGGAAAGATCGTCACCCGCGGAACGCGCCGCAGCACTTCACCGGTCAACGGATCAAAGTAAGCCAACGACTCAATCTCGTCATCAAACAGCTCAACCCGAACCGCCTCTTTATCTGACTCTGCGGGAAAGATATCTATCACATCACCCCGCACGCGATAGGTGGCCCGGTGCAACTCGGTTTCATTCCGCGTGTATTGTAGTTCAGCCAAACGTCGCAGAATCCAACGCTGATCCACTCGATCGCCACGATCCAGATGCATCACCATCTTTAAATAAGCACCCGGGTCGCCCAGACCATAAATCGACGAGACCGAGGCAACGACAATCGCGTCGCGACGCTCCAACAGCGCCTTAGTGGCCGATAGGCGCATCTGCTCGATATGCTCGTTGATGGCCGAGTCCTTTTCTATATAGGTATCGGAGGACGGCACGTAGGCCTCGGGCTGGTAGTAATCGTAATACGACACGAAGTATTCCACCGCGTTATTCGGGAAAAACTCCTTGAACTCACCATACAATTGCGCGGCCAGGGTTTTGTTAGGTGCCATGATCAAGGTGGGGCGCTGAATGCGCTCGATCACGTTAGCGATAGTGAAGGTTTTACCCGAGCCCGTCACACCCAACAGGGTCTGCGACGCCAGCCCCGACTCAAGACCCTCCACCAGCTTTTCAATGGCGACCGGCTGGTCCCCCGCAGGCTGGTATTCCGAGTGAACTTTAAACTGGACTGAATTCATACTACCCGTTGCCCGCCCCTGCGGGCTGATCGAAATTGAGGACCCGGGGTCATATTAACAGCACCGGCGTTCAGGCCAAATGATACAGCAAATAGACACCATCTGGTGGCGACCTTCGGTATTGTCTGCGGATAAAGAAATCACACACTGAATTGCGTTTTAGGTGAGTTATTTATTGACCGATCACGGAAGCCTCTATACAATTCGTGGCTTCAATATTCCCCGATAGCTCAGTTGGTAGAGCAAATGACTGTTAATCATTGGGTCCGTGGTTCGAGTCCACGTCGGGGAGCCAATTGAACCATCCAACGATTTTTAACTCCTTGATCTGCTTAGGTATTCCCTAAACTTGACCAATTTGAGCAGACAAAATCGAGGACATTGAAGCATCCTTCCTACACCTATACCAAAGGTGGCATTTATTACTTTTCTAAAGCAGCTCAGCTATATTTAGCAGCCCTTTACGCAAAACCTAGAATCATTAAATCCCTTCGTACTAAGTCCATCAGTCACGCTAGGGCCACCTCTAGATCCTTGTCAGCAAGACGCTAAGACTAATGGCTTGACCTAACGCTACAACGTGCAGATTGAATCTACAACTAGCTTGCTAGACCTGATTTCTCTACGCATAGTTGGCCGCTCAATGGATAAAAACATTGATCGGAATTTGGTGATTCGAGCCCTGATGATAGCGGTGTGGAAGAGACGGCCCGAAGCGACAGCCCAACTCGACTGTGTTGGCTCATCGCGATCAAGGAAGCCAATACAGCAGCGCAGATTACACGACATTCTTACAGACAAACAACCTCAAGCCATCGATGCGTCACCGAGGAAATTGCCAGGACAACGCTGCTGCAGAAAGTTTTTTTGCGAGCTTTAAAAAACGCGTAACTCAGCGGAAGATATATTCAACAACAGACGATGCAAAGACGGAGATATTCTACCATCCGATTAACAGACCTAGTCACACTGGAGGTTTTTCTCCAGCGCAGTTTGAAGAAGACTATTTTTCCAGGCTAGTAAGTGTCTAGGAAAGTCTGGGAAGTCCAGTCCAAGTTTTGGGGTCCATTACTAAGTATCGCCCTTGATGGCGGCCTGGCGTATATGAATTAATACGTGGGCGGTGTCTTTGACAGCGCTTTACAGCCAGTGATCACTCAAGACATCTGAGACTAACTTCACCAACTGTGCCTGGCTGTTGAGGTCGGTCTTATAAAATACCGAACTTAATTGTCCACGCGCCGTATTGCGAGACACGCCAAGAGCTTCAGCTGCGGCGGTCAAGCTTAAACCCTCAAGTAATTTTAGCGTTAGTCTCGCCTCAGCCAGGGTCACCCCAAATATATCGATTAATAAACTGGGGGTCGGCAATTGACGGCGATTGGAGTCGCGCAACAGCAGTAACAGTTCCGGGTTATTTTCGGCGCCCATAAAATCACCACTGTCTACTGGGCGAATCAACACCCCCCAAGTTGAGCCAGCTTGCGGACGATTAATAGTAAATTTATCCGGTAGCTGTTGCGGCTTGCCCAGGGCGATATTATGACGAATGTTCTCGCAAATAGTCGTTAGTGTTAGCTGGTCATCGCCATCCACGCAGCATAGTTTTTTACCAACTATAGTTAGACCATCTTTATTACTCAGCACCATCTCGGCTAAATAATTTTTTGCCATCACCTCATAGTTTGCCCCGAGAATAAAACAGGCAATCCCCATGGAGGAGAGTAGCTGTTGATATATCTCTTGGCTAACGCCACCGATCTCCATTCGAGAATAGATGGCCAAGGACTTTTTCATCAATGGAATAATAGTGGCCAATCGTCGTCTGTCATTATCGGAAAATTTTGGCTCATCCCCCATACGAACAACCCGTAACCTGAGCCTGCTGTGGTTGTCATTATTGTTGTCGCAAATATCAAAACCCATGATGTCGGTGACATCATAGACTTTTAGAAAATACTTATAATGGTCCAAATCTTCCAGTTCACGCTGGGTGATTCGATCGCTCAAGCAAAATACTCGGTCTTCTGGCAACTCAGCAAAAGGCGAATCTTTGTAACTATTGGTTTGAAAATCCAGCAGCGCGTCTTGGTTATCAAAGAGCGTTATTGTTGATCCGGGACCCTCTTCTGTGGGGCGGCGAATTACCAGCGATGCGCTTTTGGTTGCGACATACGGCTCAAGTAATTTCAGCAGGCTATGCCATGGAGGTGTTTCCAAAACCCCTTCATAGATAGCCTCACTGAGAGGATGCGACTGAACCATTTTATCTGTAGACACAAAAAACCTCGGGTTATAGATTGTCGGCGCGATCAAAAAATAAAATGGCGGAAGGAGTAGGAGTCGAAACCACCAAACACTTTATCAGCGTCTCATTGGTTTTGAAAACCAGGTGTCCCACCGGGGACGTCGCCCTTCCATTGTCAGAAAAAAACCTGCTTACTTAAGCCGCTGTTCAAGAAAAAAGCCCTTTAAAAATAGCTCTCGTCCATCATTGTGTCTGCGAGTATCATGAATTGAATCGCGGTATTCTAAAAGCTCTATTTTCAGACCTCTGCCGAGCCCCAACTGAGCCTTTGCGTCAATAACCGTAAAACATTGGTGGTCCTTCGCCAGTTCAATTATGGCTGTTTCAATGGCCTCTTTGGTTTCAGCGAGCATATTCCGTTTTGACTCAACTGAATAGGATCCCTACTTTTTAGTGCCGGTATTATCAATGCCGACAACTGCTTGCCGTTTAGCCCAGTCTCTTTTTCGATCTCTGATAGCAGTGGAACCTGAAATTCCCCTTTTAGCAATATATTACTGAATAAAAACCAACGCTGTTGAACCTGGGAAGACAGGGTCGGCCGATGACCAGCCAAGCTTAAAAGCCCATTACTCACAGAGACCCGGGCGTCTTTTAATAAGTCACTCAAGGCAAGTCTAAAAAGTAGATTGATATCAGTCTTGAGGTGCTCGGCTAAGTCAGCCGCTAGCACCCCTGCGGCCATTAGGTGATCATGATGCAGGCACTGCAAATGCTCACAGAGCTGGCGCTTTTCATTCCCCAAGCCCTCTTTTGAAACCAGATACTTGCGCCCATCCAGTTGAATCATTTCTGAGCACTGCTGTAACTGCGGATTTAGCAGACAGGCTTCACCCTGCCTTGGAGTCATATTCCAACTGCCCATAAACCCAGAGAAATCTAGGGGTTACTGAGTCTCTAAAATAATTTTGACTAGCCCCGCTGATGGGTCATCCCGCTCCATAGCTCTCAGGGATTCCAGGCGCATGAATTGACCTCTGCGCCATGGTTGGGCTTACGATACCAACACTATTCCGCCACCCAGATTAATGCTCTTACTGTTATCGCGGATTAAAAATCGATCGCCATGGTAAACCACCAGCGCCTGCTGTAAGACAATTTGTACCAGTACATTATCTGCCCCGAGTAATTTTCGCTCTCCGCTGTTTTCTGCTGTGGGTGCTGTTTTGAGAATAAATATTCTGCCCGCTACGCGCCTGGCACCCAAATATATTTTAACCGGCATCATATGCTTGATCGGGAAGCTAATATCCGCCGCTATGTCTATACGCCCATCAAATCGATCACTGCGCTCAATACACTGGGTTGCCGATAAATAATCAGCGCGTTCAACCGACTGTTTATCAAAGTCACCGACAAGATTAAACGAACAACGCTGGCCAGCCATGCCCTCCTCGGCCACTTGATTATCGGCGTTGAGACTGCGCACTCGCACAGTTGATGAGCTGCCCGATGTTGCCAGCAGACGCAGGCTCTCGCCAACCTTTACGGTGCCGGCGGCTACTGTACCGGTGACGAGCAAACCTATTCCCTTAAGGGTGAAGGCGCGATCGATGGACATCCTGAACAAGCCCTGTGAGTTTCTCGGCTCTAGTACCCTGGCCTGATTATCTAGATACCCTTGAAGCGCCTTAATCCAACTGGCGCGCCCCTCAGCCTTATTCGACACTTCAAATATTGGGCTCTGTGGCAATAGCTTAATTGCGCTGAATCGCAGAGTATCAATGGCGCTTCGATCGACAGCATCTATTTTAGTAATGACCACCACTATCTGCTTAACCCCGAGCATAGCCATGACCTGCAAGTGCTCTAGGGTCTGAGGCATAAGCCCATCGTCGGCGGCGATGACCAACATGTCTATATCAATACCACTAACCCCAGAGATCATGGTGTTGATAAAACCTTTCTGGCCGGGCATATCAATAAATCCAATGCTGATGTGGTCATCAACTTTACGATAGGCTAAGCCTAGATTGATCGATAATCCTCTGCGCTTTTCCTCTTCTAGCCGATCCGTATCCACTCCGGTTAACTGTTTGACCAATGATGTCTTGCCATGATCCACATGACCGGCTGCAGCAACGATCACCCTAGGCGCCGGCTAACAGTTGAAGCTGTTGCAGAAAATTGTCTTCATCGTCTAGACAGCGTAAATCGAGGAGCAATTCACCCTTATGGATACGTCCGATAATGGGACAGGGCAATGCCCGCAAGGCTTCGGACAATTCGCGTATGGCACCGTCGTTGGGCGCTATAGACAGCACAATGCTTTCGAGGGTTTCAATCGGCAAAGCGCCACTGCCAATCTGACTGTAGCCGGTTTTACTGGCCACCTGAAAGGTCTTGGAAAGCGCCGCCTGAACTTCTGGCACTAGGCGCTGGGCCTGCTGCTGCATATCCGCTAGGGGCCGCGTAAGGTAGTGCAGAATGGGGAGTTTGTTGATTAAACTAACCGGATCGCGATACAGTTTTAATACTTCAGCCAGTGCTGCCAGCGTCATTCTGTCCAGTCTCAAGGCGCGCTTTAGGGGGTTCTTACGTATCTGATCCACCAGCTCTTTGCCGCCAGCAATAATCCCACACTGGGGGCCACCCGATAGTTTATCGCCACTAAAGGTAATGATATCGACACCATTGGCAATCGACTCCGCCGCCGTAGCCTCATGGAGCAGCCCCAAGGCGGCAAAATCAATCAGGCTGCCACTGCCTAAATTCGCGACCAGTAGTAGCTGACGCTTTTGAGCTAATTCCGCCAGATCAGACTCTGACACGGATTCTGTAAAGCCTTCTATGCGGTAGGCACTGATGTGTGCTTTTAATAGTAAGGCGGTGTTGTCACCGATCGCCCCGGCATAATCTTTCAGGTGGGGACGGTTGGTGGCACCGATTTCCACAAGCTGACAACCGGAGCCCAGCATCACTTCAGGTATGCGAAACGAGCCGCCAATCTCAACCAGTTCTCCTCGAGAAACTGGCACCTCGCGCTGGCTGGCAAGTGTATTTAAGGACAGTAATACCGCAGCGGCATTGTTGTTAAAGGTCAGTAATACCGCAGCGGCATTGTTGTTAACCACCGTGACTGCCTCAGCTCCGGTCAGCTCACATATCAACCCTTCTATGTGGCTGTCGCGCTCGCCACGAGCGCCCTGTGTAAGGTCAAACTCTAAGTTGCTCGGGGCTCCGGCCACTCTGGCCACGGCATCCAGGGCCTCCTGCAGTAATACTGCACGCCCCAAGTTAGTGTGTAAAACAGTGCCGGTGAGATTGATTACAGGCTTGAGAGATGGCTGGTTTTTTTCCTCAAGATGTTCAATGCTAGCGGCTTTAATTCTATTGATACTTATCTCGAGGTTAGCCCCCTGAGTAATGTCCTGGCGCAGCCCATCTGAGCATATGCCAACTACCTTGCTCACTTCTGAGTGACCGCGTAAATGGATCGCATCAGCCATTTCTTGCAGCACGCTATTGACCGAAGGCAGGCATCGCTTCAAATTATTTGCCGTGGCAATTCGGTTCATAAGTCTCTCATCTTAGCGCCTGGAATATTCACTGTGGGCGCTACTTAGGGGCGTTTAGTCTGCAGGCATCAACAGGCCCGAACCGAAGGCATAGGGGGTACTGCCGGCCATTAAATAGGGTTCGTGGCAGCCGCTAGACTTAAGTAATTTGTCCAGCACAATCAATATATCGGCAGAGCCTACATGCCCAGTGTCATGCCCGGTGATCATAAAGTTGTCTATGGGTATTTCAATTACACTGGCGATCAGCAGCATAAACAGATTGGATGTTTGGTTACAAAGTGCATGGTTAGGCATAACACCAAAGCGCTTTTTCAAAGCTTGATAACTGCTTTGATAGCCGAGTGCATATCGCTCTCTCATATCGACACCATCGACACCCACAAACTTGCGCTCAAAGGGGGTTGTGCCTTCGGGCGCTGTGGGTTTGCGCGTGCCACCGTACTCCACCAGCACAGCGCCATTGAGGTCACTTTGGCTGACAAATTCAGCGCCATAAAACAGACCTTTGGCTCTGTGATCTGTATTCATGCCAACAATAGTTGCTGCGCCGCCGTCCGCGTGCGCCCAGAGACCATAGCTTTCACTGGCGCTGTGATCCACTGTATAGGACCATCGCTCGGCGGCGACCACTGCAGCGACACCGCCGCCACGCAGGGCCAGCCAGCCCTGAGCCATATCCAGAGCAGTTAGAGCGCCCATGCAGCCAACGGTGAGATCAATACAGTTACAGTCACTGCTCAGGCCGGCAATGGTTATCAACTCCGCGGACACCGACCAAGAGGGTAAATAGTCCCGGGACATTCCTGCAAAAATAATTAATTTGACCTCAGCGGGATCAACACCAGCATCCGCCAGGGCCGCTTTAAGTGCCTTGCCGCCCATGCTGCTTGGGTGGTCATCTTTAAGGGCATGACAGACATTATTCCAACCTTCATAAATACTGGTGTCGGCACTGCCCGCCTCAGCAACAATCTCCCGGACCGGTCTTGCCGGGGGTAAATAAACGCCGCTACCCAGAATAGATAAAGCCTGATTTTTAGCTTGATCACCAGGGCCGGATCCAGTTTCAGTAATCTTTGTCATTAGGGACTCTCGTTGTTTAATAAATGCTGTGCCGCATCGGCTATCTGTTCAGCGCGCTGATACAAAATATTATCCTCAACCATCTGGGTCGGATGATTAATTACAATCGCTGGTAACGGAATATTCGAAGGTTGATAAACCATTGCCCGATCGATCTGCCCCCCAAAGGGCTCGGTCAAAATGGCGAAACCGGCAACGCCGATTCGCTGTAGTGCTATAGAGTCAAGCGAACTGCCCGACGAACAACTGCCTCAGTCGGATATGCCGCAGAGAACCAGCCCCCCCTCCTGGGAAAGCGAGTCGAGCATAGCTGCTGTCATGGGCCGGCTGGCATCGTCCTTGACCAGAATTTCATCATTAACCTCGATTCCCCGCTGGCGCAGAATAGTTTGAGTCAATTTAAGAATCGTCATGGAGTTAGGCTTATGGTGATCAATCAAAACCACGCGCGACTGCTTGGGCTTGAGCCGCACTGTGATAGGTTCAGGTGCCGGTCTCGGAATGGGATCTACCAATAGCTCACAGCTGATATCGCCACAACTGAACAATTGCGCAATCGGTAGTTTTCGGCTGTTCAATGTGTTTGTTTTTTCCGCCATAGTTAACCTCGTTGTTATCTATTTATTGTATTTTTTTAAACGTCTTCTATCGCCATACAAACGACTTGTTGGCTGCCAACCCAGCGCGGGATCACCGCCGAAAAACGGCCGCCTTCAGCGCCACATTCAATAAAGGACAGCTGATCTAAACTCTTTAACGGCGACCGCAGGCTGTGCTCTTCCACTTCGGCGTAGGAAATGGGATCTTTGGCGATACGACCGGCTTTAATTAAATCATCAGTTTGGCGACGGGCATTGTCATAAATATACTGGGCCGCCTGCTCACGGCTAAACTGCTCTTTGACCAACGCCATATGATCCGGTGGAATAACCACAACAAAACCGCCGGAACGGTAATACCAGGCTGTCTGGCCATAGTGATTCATGCAGTCGCCGATAGTATCGAGGATGCTGGCGCCGGTTTCACCGTAGTGGTTGTTGCAAGAGTTGGGGCCCTCTGCCGACATGATTGATACTGCAGAGGCAGTGGCAGGCAAACCGTATTGAGTATGGTATGGCCCCCATTCAGTCGCGGGGTGCTCAGCAAGACAAAAGCTCAGTCTACCGGGATGACCCACCGTGCCATGGGGTGTGAGTACGCCACCGCCACTACCACAAAAGTGACGCATCATCTGGGCAAACCGTCCAACCGTGGCATTGGCTCGGTTATTGGCGCCAAGCGCATTGGCGCTATGCTCAAAGCCTAACTGCTCGACAATAGGACCGCTGACAATCACTAAGACAGCTGCGCCACCAGTAGTGACTTCAACACCTCCTAGATTAAATTTGGGGTCGAGCAAAGCTATTGACAAGCTTCTCAGCAGTGGCCCATATTGCGTTTTACAGCCTGCCATGACGGCCGTGGCAGCCGCTTTTTCGGCCCGCACAATAATATTTTGATCGGCAATCTCGCCTATTACATCAGTGGCCTGCCAGCCCATTGCGGATAGCATTTCGTCGACCAAAGAACCGTATGGAGGTATCACCGGCAAGCCATCGCTCCAGCCATTGTCCATGCAATTTTCAATATCTTGAAGCGTCTCGTAAGCCATAATCTGCAGGTTATCCCCATCAAAAAGTATTACTCCGTTAAAAATTCTAACGAGAATAGTCCTGCCTGGGAATCATACAGCTGTACTATGGCGCAGAGCCGCGGAAGAAATTATAGTTAGCGGTTACGCTGTTCCACTGGACTATTGGCGCTTTTAAAACGTTGAGCAGAATATATAAATACGCGGTAAAGAATATTCGTTGATTAAATAAAGGTGAACTATGTATTACGGTTGGTTTGTAGTTAGCGCAGCGCTTCTTGCTCAGGTCGCCGTGGTGGGATTTTTCACCTATGTATTCAGTCTCTTAGTACTGCCCTTGCAAGTCAGCTTTGAAGCTTCTCGTTCAGACGTGATGTACAGCCTGAGCTTAACCGCTATGTTGGGGCTTTTTCTTGCTCCTGTGGTTGGTGTTATGGCGGACAAATATCCCATTCGCTGGCTAATGGTGTCTGGGGCAGTTATTTTTGGCGGCGGCCTATTCGCCTTATCAATGACTCAATCGTTGCTTCAATTTACCCTTCTATTTGGCATAGTGATGGGCCTAAGCAACTCGTTATTAGGCCCATTGTGCGGGTCGGCGATAATTTCCCGATGGTTTACCGTGAATCGAGGTAAAGCCTTAGGTATTGCTGCTACAGGCTCGTCACTGGGCGGTATATTACTGCCCGCGTTATTTGTGCTCTGGCTAGCAGATGATGGCGATTGGCGCAGCGCCCTGCAAAATCTTGCTTATGGCGTGCTGTTTATTCTTCTTCCTTACCTGTTCTTTGTTATGCGCGACTTCACTGTGCAACAACAGGCCAACAGTAGCGAAAAAAATAATGATCCCACTGAAAATAGTCTCTTAGAACAAAATAGCGGGCACAGTGAATACAGCTTGAAAAAAATTATTAAAAATTCGAGTTATTGGATCGTGGGTATCAGTCTAGCCTTGCTGTTCAGCACTTACAGTGCCCTGCTTGCCAATCTAACACCTTACCTATCGGGCCAGGGTTTTGAAGAATCCATAGCCGCGCAGGCGATAATGATTATTGCCATTTCCGGCTTCGTCGGGAAACTATCATTTGGTTATGCAGCCGACAAAGTCAATTTAAAACTCGCCTTATCGGTGACACAGCTGGCCGTAATAGCTGGCTTGTTACTGCTGGCGGCAGCTCCATCTTACTGGGTGATATGTATTGCTCTGGGGATTCTCGGCTTATCTACCGGTGGCATGCTGCCTGTTTGGGGGGCCCTGTTGGCGGCCATATTTGGCACCGCGAGTTATGGCCGTGTTATGGGACTAATGATGCCACTGATTGTCTTGATCGTGATACCGGGCTATAGCTTAGCGGGCTACCTCTCTGACCAATCGGGTAGTTACGGCTTGTGTTTTATTATTTTTTCCGCAGTGATTGCTATGTCGATGCCGCTAGCACTAATGCTTAAAATACCGCCACTGAAGGGCGCAGAGCAATGGACCCCGGTAGTTGGACAGTAACTGGACGAATATAAGTGTTTTCCTCCATGATTAGCCTATTGCTAAGGAGAGAAAATGAGACGAAAAAGACGGACCCACAAACCAGAGTTTAAAGCGAAAGTTGCGCTGGCCGCCGTTCAAGGTGATCTGACGATGGCAGAGTTGGTGAAGAAATTCGATGTTCACGCCAATCAAGTCACCGAATGGAAAAAGCAATTGCTAAGCAGTGCTCCTGAGGTGTTTGGAAGCACGACCAATAGCAAAGAAGAATCTGAGGAAGAGGTTCAGGCGCTTCGTGCCAAAATTGGGCAATTGACGATGGAGAATGATTTTTTAGAACGCGGGCTCGAACGGATTCACGGGCCCAGAGGAAAGAAATGGTAAACAAGGATGGATCGCTCTCAGTGAGAAGGCAGTGTGCTTTGTTAGCTTTGCCGCGATCAACGTTTTACCATTCCCCGGAACCTGTATCAGGTGATGATTTGGCGATGATGTCTTTGATTGATCGTTGTCATCTCAAGTACCCGTTTTACGGCTCGCGTCGTATTCGTGGTTGGTTGCTGGACGAAGGCCATTGTGTGAATCGTAAGCGAGTCCAACGGCTCATGCGAACTATAGGGCTGGCAGCGCTATATCCTGGGCGCAACCTCAGTAAGGCGAATCAGGCGCACAAGGTGTATCCCTATCTGCTGCGGAACTTAGTCATTGATCGGCCGAACCAGGTTTGGTCGACAGACATCACCTATATCCCAATGGCGAAAGGTTTTGTCTATCTGGTAGCTGTCATGGACTGGTACTCCAGGCGAGTATTATCGTGGCGATTGTCGAACACGATGGACACCGCTTTTTGTATCGACGCGCTTGAAGAAGCGATTGAGCGCAATGGCGCACCGGAAATTTTCAACACAGACCAGGGGAGCCAGGGTGAATTCAACCGGTCGTCGCAACACTGGATTGTTGAACAAATTTTAGAAACTTGTCCAGTACTTCGGCGGGTGTTTTCCAGCCAAGTGTTTTTCGGGGCCTAGCGTTTAACGTATGGGCTACGGCTTGGAGCTCTTGAACATTCCATCGAGCCAGGTCGGTACCTTTCGGGAAGTATTGTCGAAGCAGTCCGTTCGTATTCTCGTTTGTGCCACGCTGCCATGGACTGTGAGGGTCAGCAAAGAAAACCTTCACGCCAGACTCTATGGTAAAACGAGCATGATCTGACAGTTCTTTTCCGCGATCCCAAGTTAATGAGCGCCACAGTTCGACCGGCAGGTTAGTAACGGTCCTCTTGAGTGCATTGGCCATAGTGACAGCTCCGTAGCCGGCAAGTGGGGGACCGTTCTTCACTCGGGGAGTCACTCCATAGCCTTCCTCGCGAGGCAGATGGACGAGCATGGTAAATCGACTGGTTCGCTCGACCAGCGTCCCTATTGCTGATCGGTTGAGACCGATAATCAGATCACCCTCCCAGTGACCTGGCAAGGCACGATCTTCTGCCTCAGCAGGACGATGGGAGATCATGACGTCTTCGTTGACGTGCGCCCATGCTTTGGCCTGGGCCCTAGCTCTCGGTACACGCAATGCCCGTCCAGTGCGCAGGCAGCTCACAAGCTCTCGCTTGAGAGCACCCCGCCCCTGAATGTAGAGAGACTGATATATGCTTTCATGAGAGATGCGCATGGATTCGTCATCCGGGAAGTCAATCTGCAGCCGATTGGAAATCTGTTCTGGCGACCAGCCATTGACCCATTTGCGGTCACCGCGATGAGGTTTGTTTCGACCCTTGAACGGCGCCTGTCGAGGTCCCTTAATCTCACGGCCATCATCGTCCTGAACTGTACCCTCCAAACGTGCTTGTACGTAATGGCGCAGCCGCGGGTTGGTCACCAGTTTAGCCGGCTTAGGTCGCTTGGCAACCAGTTCGGCCTTCCACTGCGCTACTGAAGCGCGATACTCGAGCCGGCCGCCACGAGTTGCAGCGTTACGGGTTAGCTCCCGTGAAATTGTCGATGGACTCCGTCCAAGACGGCGAGCAATCTCACGCACGCTAATACTTTGCGCTTGGAGCAACCCGATCTCTTCTCGCTCAGAGAACGACAAGTACCTTCCAGAAATGGGGTTAGACATAAACAAAGGCATTCCTCCGCGATGACGAAACCAGCGTGTGCCTACCGCTGACGATACGCCAATAATATCCGCTGCCTTTTCGCTTGTAAGCCCGGTTGCTATCTGTTCCCAAAATAGCCGCTCAGTCTCACAGCGCAGTGACGGCGCACCTGGCGAACGCATCGCCCCTCGCCCCGTCAACTTCTTCATCCACCCTGCAGGTCGTCCCATAAACAACTCCTTGATCAAAGGTGTTGCGACGACCGGTTGAATTCACCCAGTTCACTAGTGAGGACTTTACTGGGGTTCTGAAATCAAACGAAATTGCCATTAGCATGGATGGAAAACGACGCTGGGTCGATAATGTATTTGTAGAGCGATTATGGCGCAGCGTGAAATACGAGGAGGTTTATCTTCATGCCTACGATGACATCAGAACCGCCAAGGCGTCACTGAATCGCTACTTTGAATTTTACAATGCAGAGAGAAAGCATCAGTCATTGGGAGACCAAGCGCCTGATCGGGTGTACTATGAGGCGGTGGAACGGATGGCCGCCTAAATGAACTGGAAAGCACTTATAGCACTGTCCAAGTTTTGGGGTCCATTACTAATTATTGGCTATAAATTGTGGGCATCAGCTTGAGAAGAATAGGCAAGCCACTACGGCGCCCTAAAACTTAGCGCGGCGTTAAATCGCGTTGTAATAAATTGAAGTGCCCAGGTTTGTTATGATTTCCTGGTTTTCATCCATCCAAGATATGGTGCCGGCCCACCAATCTGATGCCATGATAGTGTCGGTGAATTTACCGTAGGCTTCATGGGAGTCAAAATCTAAAGAATAGAACGCCTGCTCCATGTCTCCTCCAGCAGACGCACGCCACAGCCTGGGGTTTCGACCACCCATCGCTTCGTGAATAGCAGCGGCGCTCCTAGAACCCTCCACCAAGAGTTCCAGACCGGCAACGGTACCTTCCCAAGAAGTTACGGCTTGAATTATCATCTATTTCTCCAAGAGCTAATGTGTGTGTTAAAAGCCTAACAACGCCAGCAGCTTTAGAGAACATTAGTTCGAGTTTGGTAACGCCGCTCAGATCCGGCGCTTAGCAAAAGCAAAGTTCAGCCCAATCGACCTTGCTTCAGACATTCTATTGCTTAATTATCCCAGTCTCAAAAATAACCAGCCCATCCAGGTTTTGTGCTTGACCCGACTGACTCGCTAGAAACCCTTGGTATCATCGCTCGAAAAACGCCCGATAGACAAAACAGGATTTGCCACAACAATATGGGCGCTTACCGAGGCAACGGCAGCAATAGATAGTTTAGATAGAGCTAAGGCGCGCGTCTTTAGTCGTCGCGCCTTGATTGCCCCCAGCCGTTTAACGAATCTGATCTTGTGCACGATTCTGCCACCAAAACGGCGTCAGCTTTTGGTTGCCGGTGACGACTTCCTGCAACGTCGATGCTGCAAACACTCGGCCATTTAGCATCACCTTGCTGATCTTGTCGGTGTGGCGAATATCCGCTAACGGATCGCCATCCAAGATCACCATATCAGCCAGCTTGCCCACTTCCAGGGAGCCCAGGTCTTGGCTCATACCAATATAGGTCGCCGGATTAATGGTGGCCGCCGATAGCGCCTGCATCGGCGACATGCCACCTCGAACAAAGCTCCACATCTCCCAATGGGTTGACAAGCCTTCACGCTGACCATGGCCGCCGGTGCTTACGAGCACGCCCGCCTCCATCAATACTTTCGCCGAGGCTGCTGAGTCGTCATCCTTATAATCAGTCTCTGGCGCCATGGGCCGTCGGACTGAACGAGGTTGTAACACGCTTGGCGGCACGAAGTTTGACAATAATGGATGCTTCCAGACCTCGGTTTCCTGATAAAAATAGTCTTACGAAGTCAGACCATTGTAGGTCACCACCAGCGTCGGCGTGTAGGCTGATTTAGATTGACGCCAGAATTGGGTCACGTCGTCATACATCACTAACGTCGGCACATTGTGCTCAACACCCGTGGTACCATCGGCAATCAGGTTCATGTCCATATGAAACAATGAACCCCCTTCCGCCACCGTCATCAGACCTTCCTGGCGCGCAGCTTCAATAACTTGCTGGCGCTGATCTCGACGAGGCTGATTATAATTCTTAATACTGATCGCACCTTGCGCTTTGAGTCGTCGAATATGGCTTAGGGCATCATCGAGAGAGTCAATCGGCGCCCAACTCGTGCTCTTGGCACCATAAACAATTTCGCCGGTAGAGAAGATTCGTGGCGACAATATCATCCCTGCACGGGCATACTCACTGGCGGCGAACACCTGAGTCGCGCGACTGGAAGGATTGTGCAAGGTGGTCACACCGAGGGCCAGGTGTGCCAGCGAATCCCAATTTTGTTGTGGAATAATTTGTCCAGACCCGTAAGCGCCGTGAGCATGAACATCGATCAGCCCAGGCACAATGAACTGACCTGTAGCGTCTAAACGCTGAGCATTGGCCGGTACAACCACGTCACTCTGCGGTCCGATCGACACAATGCGATTGTCCTGCACAAGAATAGTGGCCTGCTCAATCACTTGTCGTTGAGCATCCATGGTGATCACCGTCGCGCCAGTAATCGCCAGCAGACCAGCTGGGCGCGCCACATCAACCACCTGAGATAAATTTACGCTACTTAGTTTTGGCCCATCATCCTCGGTTGCACCCATGGCCGCGACCACGTTCACTGACTTCATCTCAGCGCCAACAGACCAACTCAGGATTTCACTGTCTTCAGACCAATGCAAATATTCACCACCAACGAGGCTTAACTGTTGAGTTGGCAGCCCGCCAGTCTCGCGACCGACAGTCAGCGACTTACCGGTTTTCGCCAGCATGGTGACGTAGACATGGTGGTTTTCAAGAAACGCCAGGTATCGATCATTCGGCGAGGGCAACAGCCTTGTGGCAAACTCACTTTCAGCGACAACGCGAACATCGAGACCATCGCGAGTCATGGATAACAATTGAGTGCTGGCCGATGAACTGCCTCGACCGACGCCAGATTGTCGATCCTGCACAGTCACTCGGCCATCCGCCGTCAATCTCGGCAGAGATCCTTGGTCACCAACAAATTGTGCATCACGGGTTTTGATATCCATGAGGTAGATGCCGGGTTTTTGGCCCCAGTCTGGCGATAGAAAAGATCCCCCTTTGAGTTTTCGGTAAGCCAGGGTCTGGCCATCAACGGATATTGAGAGCTCGGTGTACTGACCGGTTTGTCGATTCAGTTGTTCCGACTTACCGCCTTGTTGCTTGACCCTGCGAATGGAAGCCAAGGTCTGGTCGTTCCAGCGAATAAAATAGATATAGCGACTGTCGGGTGACCAGACCGGTGAGAAATCGAAGCCATCAGCTTGCTCTCGAGTGACGACCCGCGGGGCGGCGTCTCCTGTCTTGATCAAGAGCCGCCCAAGAGACTCGAAGACGATAGACTGACCGTCTGGCGACGGCTGCGCAAAACGCACCATTCGAGTATCGAATTGATCAGGGGCGACATCAACGTTGAACCGCGGTGGCGGATAGATATCTCGAGTATCACTGACTTGAAATGGAATGTTCACCGGCGCACTGCCCTGAAGGCCAACTCGCCAGATTTTGCCGCCGGCCCAGTAGATGATCTGCTGGCTATCGGGTGTCCAGGCCATTGTCGGGTACAAACCCTGCACCGCCCAGGTTTCCTGCATGTCCTGGTCTAGGGTAGCAACGAGCATCGTTTCTGTACCTGACACCAAATCCAACAGGAACAGGCGAGAGATCGCCCGCACGCGTTTAACATAGGCAAGATAACGTCCATCCGGTGACGGCGTTGGTCGAACCGCCCCACCGGGCCCCCCCACCACAGTCTTGACCTCGCTGGTACTCAGATCCACCTGGCGAATCTGGAACACCTCGTTATTGGTATCTTGATGATAAATAAAGGTATTACCCGGTGTACTGTCGCGGGTGAAGTACAGCGACTGGCCATCAGGCGCGAAGGTTGGCTCACCCAGTTCTTTCTGCAAAGCTGGATCGACTCGCTCGATGATCGGCACACCTTTATCGTCTTGGTTGCCGCCGGCATCAAACAACCAAATCTCGCCCGTGCCTAAGGAACGCGACGTGGTGAAGTGCTTACGGGCGGCAATGTACTGACCCTCGGGGTGCCATGTGGGGCTATTCATCAGGCGGAATTTTTCATGCGTGATTTGCCGAGCCTGCTTTGAAGCCAGGTCCAACACCCAGATGTTGTCGCCCCCCTCGATATCGGAAGTGAACGCGATCGACCCACCGTCGGGGCTGTAGCGGGGTTGAATCTCCCAGGCCAGACCAGAACGTAACGGCTCTGCCAACCCGCCCGCAAAGGGTATGCGGTAAATATCACCCAACAGGTCAAACACGATCTGTTTGCCATCGGGAGAGATATCCAGGCTCATCCAGGTGCCTTCGCTCACCTTCAGACTCGCCTGACTGGCTGAAACGGTGTAATCAGGATGGCTAATATCCCAGCGGGCGGCTTCGACTTTAAGGTTTTGCTCGGGTTCAGCTTCTGTAATCTGAGCTTCTGTAATCTGAGCTTCGGTGACGGGGACAAACAACAGCATGACAATGGATAGCAGGAGGGTACTTAGCACAGACATCTCGAATTTCCTTTGTTACGCGAGATCCGCCCTAAGAACCGCCCAACAGCAGGCGCCATTGTCAGGGCATCACCATGAAGGGTCATGGTCGCAGCCGCGAGGATATCCTAGCGACTACAGAAATGCAGTCGCTTTCGTGTCAAGTTTGCCACGATCAACCCATCGGCTGATCCGGCTTTGAATCCTTCGTGCTCGCCTTCGCACTTGCTTTCGTACTAGCGGGTTCTACCTGATCGCTCTGACTTCGATTAGCGCCGGTCTCGACGTCTGGTACCACCGCGGCAGCAGCGCTTGGCTCACTATTTGACTCGACATTCGCTTCGCCATCGACTTCAGGGCCGACTTCAGGGCCGACTTCGACATTGTCAAATAAATCCAGGCTTTCAAGGTCCTCGGGGCCGTTCGGCCAGACGGCAAAAGGAAACGGTTTGGCCTCCGAGTTAAAAGTCAAAAATTGCAGTATCTGATAGATATAAACACTCAGGTCGCTGCTGAAATCCAATAGTCGATCGTTGGTGTCGCGACTGAAGAGCACATGAATGAACTGGAATACGACAATCAGTCCCAGCACGAACTCCGTCACCGAATAGATCACGGCAAACAGCAACATATACAAACCCCGCACCCAGGTGTCCGTAGCAGTCAATGATGATTTCATCTCGTTATCCATAACATCTCCGTCGTTCACAATTAATAGAAAGTCATTCCGTTCGTAAGCTAGGCTTATTGACTTATACTGTTTACCTCTGCATAACGCCATGCAAGGATCACACCAAAACTATAAGTCCCTGAATTCAATGTAGATAGTCCATCTCTCGGTCAGCCGACATGGCTAAATTGTGCGTTACCTGACCTAAGATCGGGCATTTTGACTCATCTTCAAGTACCCCGCTCACTCAGACCCAGAGCCTACCGCGTTTGGGCTTGCCGCAAACGACTGCTCAAGCGCGTACTGACCACGACTCAAATAGATTCGGGTCTGCAAGCCCGCCATCATGGCCTGAAACTCAGGCTGCGCTGCCATATCCCGCAAAATTGGCTCAATAGGCGGCTGCCAAAATGCCACCCAGCCTTCATCAATACCACGTTGCAGGCTCATCAGGGCCATCTGTTGCTGGCCTGCCAACTGGTTCGCCAGCGCTTGGCGGTACCAGACACTGGGGTCAGCACGCGCAGCCCCTGACACAACCGCATCTAGCTCGACCTTGGCGGCTTTGAGTAAGGCCGCGCCAGCCTGCACTTGACCCAATTGTTGATAGGCGTAAACGGCACCCAGCATCGCGAACTGTTCGAGATCGCCACCTCGCCTTTTTTTGTCCTCAAGGGCCTGCGCCTGCTGCCAATAATCAATCGCCGCCTGCGGCTCACCGATCAAATACGACGCATAAGACGCGATCAGGCAATGCTCATGGGCTGACTGATCCGGCTCCACCAGCCCACTCGACTGAGCCAGCCGCTGCAGCACCGTCTGCACCTTGCCAAAATCTTCTTGCATGGCATAACGCTGCACCTCCAGCCAGTCAAAACGCAGCGCATGTTCAGGCCCAGCGGTTGCTTTGGCGACACTAATCCATTCATCGGCTTGCAAATAGTTACCTAGCGACATCTGCATCTCAGCGAGGTCAAAGGCAACGTCACCGCTCCCAGACAACGTATAGGCTTTTTCATATTGTCGAATCGCATCACTGATTCGGCCACGGGCCTGACTAACCCGCGCCGACAATCGATAGGCCAATGCAAAGTTAGGATTGGCGTCGATAATACTGCCAAAGACTTGCATCGCTTCGGCGTCACGACCGCGATCAATATAGAGGCTCGCGACGTTATAACCGGCAACGGGCGACCGGGGATCCAGCTTGAAGGCCATCTCAAACTCGGCAAGTTTGGCATCGGGATCATCGATCAGCGGCGCATACCACATATGTGCCATCGCGTAGTTCGGGCTGTATTCGATGGCCTTGAGTAATGCCTGCTTGGCAGCTTCGTCTTCGTGGTTGCGCACCCTGTGGATCAAGCCTTGACTGGCCCAGGCCATGCCTGACTGCGGGTTCAATTTCAACACCCGATCGACCGCCGCCTGCGCGTCAGCCAACAATCCGTTCCGATACACATCATTCACAGCATTGTTGGAGACGGAACCAAAACGATAGGACACTTGCAGCGTGTTGGCGTCTGCCAGACCGACCCACGCCGCCACATAGTCGGGGTCCAGATCAACTGCCCGTTGAAAAAATCGCGCGGCGTCCTGCAGGCTCACTTCACTGCGGCGGGCCAACTCAGTCTGACCCATACTATACAAAATGATGGCTTCGGGGCTGGCAGAAGCTCGGGATAACAGATCTATCGGCTTCGCACCCAGCAGCTTGATTTTCAACTCACCAACAACCGCTGCGGCAATATCATCCTGGATCTTGAAAACATCGGTGAATTGGCGATCATAAGTATTCGACCACAGGTGCGCGCCATCACGGGTGTTGATTAATTGCGCCGTCACACGAATAGTATCGTCGATATCATTACGCCGCACACTGCCTTCAAGAATGAAGTCGACGCCCAACTCAGCACCGATCTGCTGTACGGTTTTCCGCACACCGCGATAGGCAAAAGATGACGTGCGAGCCGCCACTTGCAGTCCGTGAACCCCGGCGAGCACATTAAGCAACTCTTCCGAAAGTCCATCAGCGAAGAACCGGTCACGGTTGTCATCGGTAAAAGACTCAAAGGGCAAGACCGCGATCCTATTGACCACTGCTAGCTGACCAGTCGCCTTAACAACTTCCTTCACGACCTCGACAGTGGGTTCCTGCGCCTGGGCATCGACGGCTGGTGCCCCAATGAATTCCTGGAGACTGAACTGGGCATAAAACAAACCACCAACGACGACTAGCATCGCGACAATGATTACCAGCTCTGATTGGTTGCCAATCAACGCCGCCGCTTCAGGCGGAACGGTACCAGAACCCGCGAGAGATGCACTCGCTGTCACGCCCTGATCGCGGACCACGCCTCGCTGATTCAGATCGAACAACCAGGCACCAAGCAGCACCAACGGCAAGCCGGCAGCGAAGGCCATGACCAGATAGCGCATAGTGCTGTCAGGCAAGGAGAGGGTGGGCGACAGAATGTCGACAATCTGAATGATCGGCCACAGTATGACAACATACAGGGTCGCGGTGCGGATCACCCGCCGCCGTTTGAGCTCTTTAAACAGGTTGGCTAGCCAGCCTGCTTCCTGCCTGGAATGAGATTCGGTCACAACGGGTTATCAGCCCTCCTCTAGCGTAATATCCGCGGAGACAGTACGAACCGACACTCGACCCTTGCCATCGCCAAATACTGCATTAAGGCGCTGGCGCGCGGGGAAATGGGTTTGGGCCTCAAGTTTACTCAGTCTATTTTCAATAGCACCACTCATACCACCATCCAGATCAACGGTGGCATTGAGCCCCGATTGCAGGCCGAGACGGATATCCCCGCTGACTGATGACAGGTCTATCTGACCTGCCGGATTGAGCTCCCCCACGACTTCCATTCTGCCACTGACGCTGCGCGCCGCCAGATGGTCAATCGCGGCCATCTCAATCACCAAGTCACCAGAAACCGTATCAAGTCTCACTTCAGTGGCTGTGACAGACAACGCCAAATCACCGCTGATGGTGGACGCCAGCACTGATCCAGCCACATCCTCAATGATAATGTCGCCACTGACGTTGTTCATTATCAGCTGGCCTTCGATTTTTCGCGCCCGCAGATCACCACTGATGGACTGCAACTGAACCCCACCCCGTACACTCTCGATTTTAACCTCTGAGGAAACACCGACAAATTTGACTCGACTGCTATGGGGCACTTGGATGGTCAAGTCGGAACCATTACCCCAGTTCAGATCCTGACGGGGCATCTTGACATCAACAACGATCAAACCCTCATCGGCACCGAAGACGAGTGCCTCGGCGAGATCGTCAAGCTCACCCTTGATGCTGACCTGCGCCTGATCCCAACCGATAATAGCCACTGCGCCGCGAGTGTTATTGATACTGATCACCGCTGTCGCGGGGACCGCCAGTGATGTGTCTATGGCGTCGCCAGCACTCGCGTTAGAAGCCCAACCTGAGTTCAGTAGCAGGATCAACAAAAGACGTTTCTCAAGTTGCATCAGCCCCCCCCTTTTGTCCCAACATTTAAGAGCTCAAGTCTACCGCTAACCTAAGTGTTTTTAGGTGCGCCGAGTCAATCATTCAATGGGTTCTGGACCGCATTTTAACTCCCCTACCGCTCGAACTAGGGATTCGACCGTTCGGCCTTAGCTCAACCCGAATCGATCAAATTAGGACCAGCGAGGTGTTAGATTAGCACCCTGAAGTCGATGACAAAAAAAGCGGTGTTGCATAAGTCATCGAGCTGGTTAGGAGGTAACAATGCGCTTGTCGATGTATGGCATGACGTTAATAGAATTGGTACTCGTCGTCGCCGTGATTGGCATTGGCATCCTTGTGGCTGCCCCCAGCTTCAACTCAATACTCAGCAAAAACCAAACGACAACCCAAATCAATGAACTGGTCACCGCGATCAACCTTGCACGTAGCGAGGCATCCAAGGTCAGTGGGGTTGTCAGCCTACAAGCAGCCAACGCCATCGACAACGTCATCAATAACGACAACGAATTCGGTAACGGCTGGTGCGTCGTCGTCGGTAACCCAGGCGATTGTACCGGCGATGTCATTCGTTCGTTCCCTGCGCCGCTCGGCGTCGATACCATCAACTCAGAAAACGATTCACTGCAATTCAACGCCTTCGGCGCCTTGAATGACAACTCGACTCGAACATTTATATTTTGCTCCCCAGGTAAAGACCGCCTGATCACCATTACCCCTGTCGGTCGATCTAAAATCGACAACGTCGCGCCAGGCGATTGTTAAACCATTGTAGATTTTTTAATTATTGGAAGTAGCGTAGTGAGACAATCGATACAAGCATTTACTCTAATTGAGGTATTAATCTCCGTCCTCATCTTGTCAGTTGGTCTGCTTGGCGCCAGCGGCTTACAACTCCGCGGATTAGATGCGAATCGCAACGCATTTTTTCGTACTGAGGCGACGCAGCTAGCGAACGACATCGCCAACAGCATTCAAGTTAACAAGACCACCAGCTATAGCGACATAGCACTCACCACCACGCCGACTGTTGTCATCGACTGTACCGCCAACAATTGCTCGCCAACGCAAATGGCTGCTTACGATACGGCACAGTGGTTATGTTCCATCAACTCCATTAATGCCACCGACGATTCAACTTATACTGCGTGCTCGAACCTGAACATCGTCGGTGTTTTGCCGAATGGCAAAGCGTCGATGGTGAAAAACGGCAACGAATATGCGATTACCGTGCAATGGTCTGACATCAGCACCAGCACAGCTTCATCTGTTAACCTCGTGGTGGTGCAGTGATAATCAACAGAACCACGATGGGTAAAATTTCGGGATTCACACTGGTGGAAGCCCTGATCGGACTGGCGCTGTCATCTGCGATCATGCTGGGTGTCAGCCAATTGTTTGTGGCCAATGCAAAAACCTACAACTTACTCGCCGGTCAATCTGCTATGCAAGAATCCGGTCGATTCGCGCTCGGTATCATTACGCGATCGGCCCAAGCTTCAGGCTATAAGGGTTGCTTTTCAACCAACGCCGATACGCACAAAACGTTTCTCGCCGACATACCTTACGAATTCAATCTTGACCAGCCAATCATTGGCTACGAGGGTGGATCTACTACATGGGCCCCCAATATAAGCAACAGCTTACCGAGCACAGTTGGCACTACCGACACCCATGTATACAAATCGAGCGGCATCGGGGCGGGTACCGGGATTGATATCACGACTATCGTCAATGGTACTGACATCATCACCCTTAACTATCTACCGCAGAAGACTCACCGCCTAAAAATTGACATGCCAACCAACACCGCCGACATTCAAACCGCGACACAAGACTTCGATTTTGCCGCAGAGCACATTGTCTTTATTCACGATTGCGAAAAACAAACATTCTTCAGAGTCAGCAGTATCGCCGGCGATCTCATCGAGCACGCCACAAGCGTAGACGCGGACGGCTACACCAATGCCAACATCCTCGCGCGCTTTGGCGCCTTTAAAAGTAGCGCCTACGTGTCAGCCATTGCTTCAGAAACTTATTATGTCGCACCCAGTGAAGGCACAAACAATTCAGGTCAAAACCCGCTGTCTCTGTGGCGCAAGTCGGGTATCGCACCGCCCACCGAATTGGTAGACGGCATTGAAGACCTGCAAATTAAATACGGCGTTGACACCGACAATGACAAGATTCCCAACAGGTACGTCGACGCCGGCGCCGTCATAAATTTCGACGATGTCCGGTCACTGCGTATTACCATCGTCGCCACCTCTATCAACGATGTCGATGGGACCAGCACCCCAACTCACGGCTGTGGCACGCAGTATTGCAAGCCTGGCACAGCCACCGATGGCCTGTTGCGTAGAACCTTCAGCCAAACAGTGGCGCTGCGTAATGGCCGCTAACTGATCATCGACTTGTTAACAACATTTACCTACGGAGTAACTCGCTACATGCACAATCCTAACAAGCAATCTGGCGTCGTGTTGATCATGACACTGATCATATTGCTGATCGTCACCTTACTTGGCACGTCATCCATTCAGATGACGAGTCTGCTTGAACGCATGTCGAGAAACGCCACCGATGCCAGTAGCGCATTCTCAGCTGCAGAGGCTGCTTTAAAGGCGGCAGAGGCTAACGTTGAACTAGAAACCTCGACCATGGCTTATGCTGCCAACGCTAACGGCAAATATGAAAGTCAGGGTGTTGACGTCACACCTAGATGGGAAACGGCAACCACCTGGACGGCACCTAACGCCATCACTGCCACATATTCCGGTAGCGTCAACCCGCCCTCATACATTATTGAATTTGTTCAAGCCGTGCGTTCGGGAGATGACCAACTCAATCTCGACAACGTGGGTGGCGACGCGGGATCTGATATTACTCAAATATTTCGCATCACCGCTCAAGGCAAGGGCAAGACCACGGCAGCCAAAATTTACCTGCAAAGCACTTATGGTAAAAAGTTTTAGTGATTATTCGAGCATAATGAAATGAGTCAGATAGCAATACATCAGTTGATCCGGGGCAGTTTTTTAGCCGGCGTGCTTTTCGTCACCTTAAACGCGCATGCTGTTGTTACCGTCTCAGGCGCCGGCATTGCTGATCAGCTTAGCGATGACGGCGCCAGCGTCAGCGTCGATATCAAAAGCGCTTTTAATGGCAATCCCAATACCTTCGCCCTGACTTCAGGTGCCTTACCCGATGGCTTGAGCCTTAATGGCATCACTGGCTTGATTACCGGCACCGTCAACCCGTCTGCCAGTGAGGCCAGCCCCTATAGCGCCGAAATAAGCGCCTCGGACGGCGGCACACCGGTACCCGATGCGTTCACCTGGACCGTCACCAACATTGCGCCCCTTGCGGTCGCGGATAAGAATGGCATCAACGAAGCAGGCACCACCATCACCGGCAACGTGCTGGCCAATGATGCCGATGGCGCGCCGGATACCGATATACTGATGGTTAGCGCCATCAACGGCGGCACCGTTGGCGCCGCCACCGCCGGCACTTATGGCAGCCTTGTGCTGAACAGCGATGGTAGCTACACCTACACCATCGATAATCTTAACCCTATGGTGCAGGCCCTCGATGCCGGGCAAACGCTGCTTGATACCTTGACCTATACCGCAAACGACAAAGAAGGGGGTACGAGCAACGCCACCCTGGACATCACCATTACCGGCGTTAATGATTTACCCGTGGTGACCGGTAATTTTACGGGCAGCGTTACCGAGGGCAATCTTGGCGATACCGTAACAGTCAGTGGCGCCATCAACATCACTGATGTCGATACCAGTAATACACCGAGCTTCGCTACCAATGTGACGGGCACCTTTGGCGGTATCGTCGTGACGCCAGGCGGCTGGACTTATACCCTCGACCAAAACCTGGTCCAGGACCTTGATGCCGGTGACGTGGTCACTGACAAGCTTATTCTTGCGGCTACGAGTCTTGATCCAGTGACGCAGGCAATTGTCATTACCATCACCGGTAGCAATGACAAGCCGGAGATCAGCGATCAATCTATCAACTTGCCGGAAAATTCAGCGAGCGCTGCCTTTGTCCTGAATCTCGGCGCGACCGATATCGACGTCGATGATACGACTTTTAGTTTCGTCATTACTGCCGGGTTAACGGCACCCGCCGAATTTCAGGTCAATAGCAACGGTGATCTTCTGGTGGGCACGCACACACCGGATATTGAACTGCTGAATTTTGAAACAAAAAATGCCTACACCCTGATTGTGGAGGTCACTGATAGTCAGGGACTGACGGATACTGCAACTATCACCGTCAACCTTACAGATCAAAATGATGCGCCGGGCATCACGGTCTGCGAAGAATTTGACAGTCTGGGCGAGTCACGCAATACGCTGCCTGGCTTTATCACCCCGCTGTTAGCCTTGGGTTATTACGATTTTTCTGCCGCCACACCTTGTCACCGTGTGATCAGCACGCCGGTAGATTATTACATGGAGCAAGACAAACGCATCGTTACCCAGTCGCCCATCCCAGCACTCGCGGACACAGCCACGACCAACTACCGCCAGCTCATCAGTGAATTCCCCTATGCCTGGGATCAAGACGACACACGGCTGTATTACTCGACGCTACAATCCACCACCAGTCTACTGGCGACTGTAGCATTCACTGACGAGGCTGGTACTGACAGCACCAGCGGCGAATTTATTTATCTGCCAACAGCGGGGAAAAACCTCACGGATGATGGCCTGGACCATTTTATTTATCGTGTCTGTGACACACCAGCATCCACAATTGAGGCGCGCTGCGCCCTTGGCATCGTCTATGTCAGCATCCTTAAAAGAGCCGCAGATGCGGTCAACACAGGTAATGTCGCTGATAGCGGCACGCTCTCACAGGGACCGTTGGAACTACCGATTCCGGCGCTACCTAACGTATTCATTTTGCTAGATGACTCTGAGGCCATGGCATCAGACATCCTCACTGACCAGAGTGAGGGCTACTATGCCGTCGGCAACCTGACCAAAACCTGGTTTTTACCCGAAGATGGGACTGGCAGACCCAGCTATGCAGTCAGTGAGGCAAAGGATTCAACTTCAGGTCTATGGCGCTTGCGCAATAAGGACTACAACAAAGTTTACTATAATCCTGAAATCACCTATTTACCCTGGGTTGGCTTGGATAATCGTGGCGATAATTTTACAAATTCAGATCCAACCGCTGCGATCTCTGATCCCTATACGCAGAACAGCCGAAAAATTAATTTAACCGTTGGCCAAGATATGCCGGGTAGCGATAGCAACGTTTTCCTGGCCAAGCATTATATTTGGACAGATATCGATGATGCGATCAATTGCCCTGACAACGTCGTCGGCGTCGTTGACGGCACGTCACCCTTCACGGCTGCAGGTGGCATTTGCACCGAGGGTACGCTAGTAGAAATCAAGCCGGCAACAAGCATTTACCCCAAAGGACCAAACAGAACCGATTGTGTCGGTATCAACTGTACCTATGCAGAAGAGATACAAAATTTCGCTAACTTCTACAGCTTTGGCCGCACGCGGCACTACACGGCAAAAAATGCGTTAGGGGGTATATTAGCGGCGTCAGAAAACATGCGAATCGGCTTTGGGGCCTTTGGTGGCAAAGACGACAACATCAATATCACAGAGATGAATGAATCAGCGCTGACGGGCCACAAAGGTGAGTTGCTCAATAGACTATACCGTAACAATGCGTCATCAAACTCAACACCTATACGTGACAGCCTGGAGCGGACTGGCCGTTATTACGAGTGTGAAAACAGCAACACTATCATAACCAGTGGTAGAACCTGCCCGGTACTACCCGCACCGGAAGGCAACTGTCAGCAAAACTTCACATTGGTGGTCACTGCCGGCTTCTGGAATGGTAATACGAACACGCTATCAACAGATGACGCCGATGGTGACGATAGCAGTAATTGGGATGGCGGGCGTTATGCAGACGCTGGTTCAACAACACCCACTCTGGCGGATATCGCCATGCATTTCTATGAGCGCGACCTGCACCCCTCATTGAGTAATGAGGTGCCTGCGACAGATAATGATCTGGCAGGCGCAGCAGCTAGCGCATTCGGCGGCTCAACCTTGAACCGAACCATGCACCAACATATGTCTACCTATGTCGTTGCCTTCGGTGTCGAGGGCAGCTTATCGCCCACCGATGTACCCACTGATTATACAACGGCTTTCGACTGGGGCGATGCGGTCACCGATGACGAGAAGCTGAACGATCTGCTTCATACCGCAGTCAACGGCCGCGGCAGCTATCTCGATGCAGGCGACCCCGAGGAACTTAAAAGCGCCCTGAAAACCGCTTTCTCAGAGTTTTCCCAGGCTATTGGTACGGCCAGCGCTGTCAGTTTTAACTCACAAGAAGTCCAGCAAGGCGCCCTGCTTTACCGGGCCATTTATAACGTGCGAGAGAACACCGGTGATCTGGTAGCACAAGGTTTCAATCTGGACGGCTCACTGGGCGATCAAGTTTGGAGTGCTGCCGAGCAGCTCGATTTGAAAGATGCCACCGCCACAGACCCGAGCATCAATCGACGGGAGCTACTCACCTACGACAACAGTGTCGCCAATGGTGCTCGAGGCATCGCATTTAGACCACAGGCGATCGTCGAAAATAATCAGCAACTGGCCGAAGCCCTTGAAGATGACATTTTGGGCGTCCTCAACTGGGATAATATCTTTGACCCCGATGCTAGCCCCTCGCCAGACCTGTTTGATCGACAGATGATTAAACACGTCAACTACCTGCGTGGTGACGCGAGCAATGAGCGCCCACTTGGCAACCTTCGTGAACGACCCGTGGTTAAGGGTCGACTGGGTGATATCGTCAGCTCTACACCGGTGTTCTATGGTCCACCAAACAGGGCTCGAAGAACCCTACCGCCCTACCCTACAACAGCAGCCCAGAGCTACGCCGCCTTCAAAGGTTCCTATACTAATCTGCTTGCCGATGACGACAAGGAACGGCAACCCATGGTGTATGTTGGCTCGAATGACGGTTTCCTGCACGGTTTTAATGGGAATACCGGCGAGGAGCATTTCGCTTATATGCCCGGCGAAGTCATTACCGGGGTTTATAGCCAAAGAATTAAACAATTGCTCAGCACCAACTACTTACACCGTTATAGTGTAGATTTGGCCGCGGCGGTGAATGACGTTTACCTGGATAGTGATCGTCGCAGCGACACAGGCAGCATCGAAAAACACTGGGCAACCGTTCTTATCGGCGGCTATCGCGCCGGCGGCAAAGGTTATTTTGCACTGGATATTTCTGACCCAACCGGGGCCAACGATGCCAACAAAGCCATCACTGAAGCCAATGCCAGCAAAGTCGTTATGTGGGAATTTAGTCCTGCCGACGATACACCGGTCACTGACTACGGTATCGATACTAACGCTGACACCTTGGCCGCAGGCGATACCGATGACCGCAGCGTCGATGCTTTGTCTCAGCCGATCAGTGATTTGGGCTACACTTTTAGCACACCGACTATTGCCATGAGCAATGTCAGCGAAACCGATCTCAGCCCATCCACAGCCGACAGGGATAATCGCTGGATTGCCGTCCTAGGTAATGGTTACGACAGCACATCAGGCAACGCGGTACTGTTTGCGGTGTTTGTTGATGGCGGCACCGACGGCACCTGGTGCCACCCGGAAAAACCCGGCTGCGCAACGGATAATGGTGACGGGGACAGCTTTGACTTTGTCAAAATTACAGCCGCTGGCCGATCCTCAAGGGGGATCGCAAATGGACTGGGCGTGCCGCGAGGGATTGACCTTGACGGCAATGGCACCCTCGACATCGCCTATGCCGGCGACCGCTTCGGCAATTTGTTCCGGTTTGATCTACGCAACCCTGACCCCGCCAAATGGCATTCGACGCTACTCTACAGCGCCAGTTATACCGATGCTAACGGCATCACGTTAGCGCAACCCATCACGACCCAACCGCTGGTGATCGCGCACCCAACCATTAAAACCGGCGTCGATTGCGGTGCCTTTGATGCGAACGAAGTGCTCGCATCAAATTTATGTGGTGGCTATATTGTCATATTCGGTACCGGCAGTTATATCTATGAAGGTGACGACACCAACAAGGACATTCAAAGTATTTACGGCATCTGGGACAGGTTAGGCACCACTAAGGTGACTCAAGACACGCTGGTAGAACAGACCTACACGGCATTCAGCGGGGATGCTAATGTCGGCGATGGGCGCGTACTCTCGAGGAATCCGGTGGACTACAACTCAAAGTTTGGCTGGTACTTGAACTTCGATAATCCGGCAGCAGTTCCCGTCGAGATTGACGGCGTCAATCAAGCGCAGTTTCCCGGCGAACGCGCCATCAGAAATATCCAGCTTCGCGGTGGCATTGTGTTTATCAACAGCGTCATACCGAAAGCTGAGCTCAGCTGTAGCGTCCAAGCCGGCGGGGCTTCCAATGCATTTTGCCCTGATACGGGTTCCACATTCTGTATTACCCGGGATGGCATTTTTGATATCAATGGCGACTCAACGATCGATGCTGCCGATAAAACCACCTCTGGCAACTTGGTGGCATCAACCTACTTTGAAGGCTCTGTCCCCACAGACTCAACATTCTTCGGCGACTCGCTAGTCACTCAATTAAGCGATCAATCACTCAACATCACGCTTACGGACACCAGCGCTAGCGTCCATACCGGCCGAATATCCTGGTCCCAGCTGACAACTGATTAGAAGACTTGAGGAGTTAACACCAATGAACCCAACCTTTCTCGCCGGCCTGATCCTCGTCGCCTTGAGCCTGTGCAATACCGCGACGGCCGAGGTCAACGCCAGCCCTTATACGCAGACCCGGATTGCGGAAATTCACACGATGGACTATGCAACAAAAACCGCCATCATGAGCGGCTACCGCTATGCCTTTAGCGGCGTGGCGGGTTACGATCAGCCCAAGATTCAGCTTTACGGCTCGAATTTTGGCGCCTATGAACTGCTGGAACCCGGCATGCGAGTGCGCGTCACTTACCGTCTTGCCACCGACGCTCGTATAGTCATTGAGCTGCAACAGGTTCACGACACCACCCCACTGGGCGTACCCGAAGATCAATAGAGAGCATCCAACTCATGGCGCGGCACCCACCAGAACGACCTCAGGCCTTGGGTGTCAGCGCCTGAATTTCTACCCAGATCGCTTCCGCCTCTTCCGTCAGTAAAGAATAACCCCTGATATTGCCATTGCGCTGCGCCTGCAGGGCCTCGCCTAATTTTTGCTGATAGGCTTTATTCAGCTTTTTTAAAGGATCGGCTTTCAGAAAAGAAAACATGGGCGGGCTCCGAGTGTTTATATAGGCTGGTTATACGCCAAAAATCGTCATCTGGCTTGCCTGAGGCGGCGTTAACGGCGTTTTACGCCTATTATTCTGCACTCACCCATTAGTACCCAGCCGAGCCTCAAGACTCGCTTCACGCTTAAGAATTGTCCGCATCGGCAAATTCCTGGGTTACAATCTTCTGCTTACTCATACCCTTATCAAGGATTCAATTATGCGAGCCTTTTGTCACAGCCTGCTGTTTCTAGGCCTCATAGGTTGCAGCGCCATTGCTGCAGAGGTACCTGTCAAACTGGATCCCACAGATTTTGAGCAGGTGCTGGCCCAAAGCGGCTCAACCCTATTGGGTGGCCAACCGACACTCAAAGGCCTGCAGCGCGTCAAGCAAGCCGGCGTACGCGCCGTGATCTCGCTGCGAACAGACAAAGAGGTCGCCAAACTCGGCTTTGACGAGGCCGAGCAGGCCCGGGACGCGGGGCTCGCCTTTTACACCATCCCCTTGTCAGATGATGCGAGCTTCTCGCCGGCGGCGGTACAACAGTTTATTGATCTGTATGACCAATACGAGGGTGCGGTGTTGCTCCATTGTCGCAGTGGCCGACGGGTTAGTTACCTGTGGACCGCATTTCTGGTTAAACATCAAGGGCTGGACCTGGCCACAGCGCAGCAGCATGCCGCCGCCATTAATCTGGGTCACTCGCCTATTGAGGGTTTACTGGGTCAGGCACTGGAACTGCAATACAGCGCTCGGCCTGAATAGCCAGCCCCTGCTGCACCGGCAATGACGCAATGCATTTTTTTAAAATAAGAGGAATGACACCATGACCAACTTCGCATTACCCAATTTCACCACAGACCTCACTGGCCAGGTCGCTCTGGTCACCGGCACGACCTCGGGCCTGGGCAAGCGATTTGCCCAAGTGCTGGCAGCCTGCGGTGCCAGTGTTGCCGTCACTGGTCGCCGAGAAGATCGCTTACGCGAACTTGCTGACGAGATTAACGCGCAAGGGGGCAAGGCCTTTCCTGTGCGCTTAGACATGACTGACTCGGAGAGTATTGTCGCGGCCGTATCTGCCGCCGAAGCTGCCCTTGGCACCATCACTATACTGGTGAACAACGCCGGCATTCCCGATGCACAGCGGGCTCACAAGATGTCGAACCAATTGATCGATGATGTGTTTGATACCAACCTACGCGGCCCTTACATCATGAGCTGTGAAATCGCGAGACGCTTGATTGCCAGCGGCAAGTCAGGACGCATGGTCAACATCTCCTCAGTGGCGGCGTTTCATTACAGTGGCGGTGGCGCGGCTTTATATTCCATCACCAAAGCGGGTATCGCTCGAATGACTGAGGCACTGGCAGTGGAATGGGCGCGATTTAATATCAACGTTAATTGCATTGCCCCGGGGGCTTTTTCATCAGAGATGCTCGATGGCATGTTGGAACGCATGGGCGATATCAGCGAGCACTTTCCGCGCAAACGTATCGGCCAGCCGGCGCAGATGGACAGCACCTTGCTCTATTTGGTGTCGCCATCATCAGATTGTGTGACCGGCACCATCATCAAGGTTGATGACGGCCAGGGGCCACGCTAGCCCATCGCGGGTGAGCGCCTAGGCAATCACCCCTTCTCGAGCCAGGGCCTGCATATCCTCGATAGACAGGCCAAGCTCAGACAGAATCTCCACCGTGTGCTGACCCACCTCGGGCGAGTGATGACGCAGCGCATAAGGTGTTTTACTGAACCGCGCCGGCGCTTTCGGCTGCTGCATAGCACCACCACGGGGATGCTCACTGACTTCGAGTATGCCGCTGGCCACCACCTGCGGGTCTGAACTCACCTCACTGCGTTTGTTGGCCCGGCCAACAGGGATATCATTTTGGGCCAGAATATCGATCAACTGGTCTGTGGTATAAGGCGACGTATCGGCCCCCAGATGATGACACACTACCGCGCCATCAGCGGTCTGATTGACCTCGTAGTTATCCGCTAAGTCGCCTGCGTATTCTGTGCCTTCACCCAAAAAGCTGTGATTCCACATCAGGTCTGGCCAGTTAAAATACAGGCCTGTATCAAGCATGGAGAGTCTGATATGTTGGCCGCCAGCACCCCGTTCCCGCGCTAACAGCGCCGCAGTAATGCTTTGCGCCGCCGTCAAGGCTGTGACCTTATCGTAAATAATACTGCGCACCATGGTCGGCGCAGCACCTTGCTCGGCCTGAGCATCGGTGGCGCCCGTCATGGCCTGAATCACATAGTCATAGACCTTCTGGTCCGCATAGGGCCCTACTTCGCCCATACCGTTAATGGAACAATAGATCAGTTCTGGATTGAGCGTCTTTAGATCGTCATACCCCAGCCCGAGTTTTTCAATCTTTCCTGGCCGATAGTTTTGCAACACAACGTCGGCGGTCTGCGCCAGTATTCGAATCAGCGCCGCACCTTCCGGATGTTTTAGGTTGACCGCTAGTGAACGTTTATTACGATTAATCATGGCAAACATGGCGCTCAGACCGTTGCGATTCGCCCCCAGATAGCGAATACCATCGCCCCAGCCCGGGGCTTCAACCTTGATGACATCAGCACCCTGATCCGCAAGCACCACTGCCGCCATGGGACCTGATACCACCCGCGACAAATCGAGTACTCGAAACCCATGTAATGGACCGTTACTCTGCGTCACGCTGGTCGTCGCCTCACATTACTCATTCGTTAACCACTGGTTTGTTATACAGATATCGGTTTGCTTCGACGCGCACTCAATGCACAGGCCATACTTTGCTCACCTAGCAACGAGTGCTTGGCGATGGGTGCTTAACCAAACAAGATGCCACTGAACGACAGCGCCCACATCAGCACTAATAGTGCACCGACACCAAGATGGGTGCGGGTGATCAGTCCTTCGATCTCGAGCCGGGTCTCATCGGCACCGGAACGCATGACCTTGAGCATCAACAGGTCAAACATCATCACAATAAAGATAATCGGTGCCGTGGCAGGAATCATCGCACCCATCAACAACTCCCAACCACCCTCAGGGTGCCACTGGGGTTCTGCAAAGGGCAATATCAAAATAAAAATGATGGCCAGCAAGTGCATTAAATTACGTAACACACCCATAGCCTTGAATCGTTCAAGCATAACTTCTCTTCGCTGGATTAGATCGAGGCGCTGATTACAACACGATTCAGTCACAGGTAAAACACATCACCACCGATACCCGCCACTTTCCTCACATTGCTGACAATTAGCCCTATCAACAGCCCTGAGCTGCTCTAAAATTAACAGCCCTGAGCCGCTTTTATAAACAGCCCTGAGCCGCTTTTATAAACAGCCCTGAGCCGCTTTTATCAACAGCCCTGAGCCGCCTTTATCAACAGCCCTGAGCCGCCTTTATAAACAGCCCTGAGCTGCTTTTATCAACAGCCCTGAGCTGCCTTTATGAACAGCCCTGAGCCGCTTTTATGAACAGCCCTGAGCCGCTTTTTTGTCGACAAACACCATCCACGCTAGCCAACGGTTAGTCCGCGGCGACGAGCCAGCATTTCGCTGGCAACGACACTCACGACGACCAGCAACAAGCCAATGAGCCCCAGTGTTGAATCATCGATGTCGATTTTTACTGCGCCGAGTCCCGGCAATGCAATCAACAAGCCACCCACACCCAACACCAACCGTACCAGCCAATTTGATGTCAAAGGGCCAAGGCCGAGCAAATAGCCCTGCATGGCACCGGCGATCACGGTGATGCCGATCAACACTTCGATCACCTGAATCAGCGTGATCTGCCAGCTGCCTTGAAGAATCAAGGCGGGCTCAAGCACAAAGAAAAATGGGATGAAGTAGGTGCTGGCACCGAGCCCCATAGCACGCAGACCGGTCAACATAGGTCGGGCGCCGGCGATTGAGGCCGCAGCAAAAGCTCCTAAGGCCACCGGCGGCGTGATAAATGACAACATGCCCCAGTAAAGAATAAATAAGTGGACCGCCAACGGCTCCAAGCCGCCCTTGATCAATGCCGGGGCAAGAATGATGGCGAGGAAAATGTACGCCGCCGTCACTGTCATGCCGATACCTAAAACGAAACTCGTGGCCGCACCCATTAACAACAACACCGCCAGTGAGCCACCGGCGAGAAACAACAGTTCATTCACTAGGGTGCCCGACAAGCCGGTCATAGACAAGGCGCCGACGATCAAGCCGACACCACTGAGAATCACCAGCAACTCAATGAGCAAGACGCCACTGGCACGCAAAAATGCTAAGCCATCCGCAAGTAGCCAGCGATGCTGCTTCGAAAATTGGTTCAAGACGATCAAGCAACCCGTCGCTAACCAGGGTGCTAGCGCCTCACGCTGCATCACCAGCAACAGAAAAATCAGCACAATAAAAGCCCCGAGATAGTACCAACCGGCCTTCAGGGTCTCCGCGACCCGCGGTATATCAAGATCCACCACACCCTCAAGCTTGTGTTTCGCGGCATAGGCATCGATCTGCAGAAATAACGCAGTAAAATACAGCAGCGCCGGAATCGCCGCCGCCAGCGCGACTTGGTAGTAGGGCATCTCCAAAAACGTCGCCATGACAAAGGCTGTAGAGCCCATAATCGGTGGCAACAGCACCCCCCCGGTGGACGCGCACGCCTCAATGGCGGCGGCTGTTTCCTTATCGATACCGCTTTTCTTCATGGCGGGGATGGTCAACTGACCAGTGGTGAGCACGTTCGTAATGACGCTGCCACTTAAGGAACCCATCAATCCGCTGGCAACAATCGCGACTTTAGCAGGCCCGCCTCGCACTCGACCCAGCATGGCGAATGCCAGCTTAATAAAAAAGTCACCACCGCCGGTGTGTTGCAACGCCACGCCAAAAACCAGAAAACCGATCACCAAACTGGCGAAGGCACGAAACGGCAAGCCCACCAGGCTCTCACTACTCATCACATGATAGGCTGCAGTGTCGGTCAGAGACGTCGCCATACCCTGCAATGCCTCGGGCATCAGGTCTGCGACCAGGGGATACAAGGAAAACAGTAACACCAAAATAAACAACGACGCACCGGCGATACGCCGAACAGCTTCGAGGACCAAGACCCACAGAACGATACTTAGACTATTGCCCCTATCAGGCGCGCCAAACTCCCAGCCTTCGTCAAGCATGGTCTCGGCATTCAGGTACAACCAGGTGCAAATGCCAAAGGCCAACAGTCCCAACAGCAGATCAAGGGCAATCAGGTCAAACCGAGTGTTGGAGCGGTAGAGCAAAAATGCCGGCGGCAGCAGCAAGGCCATCAGGGCGTAGTAATAGTGGGTTTCCACCGTGATCAGTCCACTAAACAGCGGCGCGCCAAAGGCCCGCACATTGTCCAGGGCCAGCGCCGCTGCCAGAACACAGACCACAGCAACGAGGGTTCCCAGATAGCCCGTCAGTGGGCGGATCTGACTCACTCTCGACCCGCCTGGTCAAGCCACACAGGATCAAAACCAGCGGCCTGTAATCGCTGAGTACGCAGCATCAACCAGGCCTGCTCAAACCTCTCTTCGTCTTCAGTGCCCAGACTCACGGCCTCTTGCCAAGCTTGTTGCAAGACTTCCTGGCGCTGAATCAGGCGTTCATTGTGATCATTCATCGCTTGAGTCCAGACGCCCACAGATTGGTAATACCGCACTGCCCCTGCATGCCAGGGAACCACCCAGTCAAACCGTTGCGAGGCGAGCGCCCAACCAATGGCGCCAGGATCCGCATCCTTGAACTCGGGGTATCCCTGATCAATGGCCTTAACAAGATTAAAGGCAAGCGCTTCGTCCTGATCGGCCATGGAGATCAAGATTGGGTAAGGATACGTCGCGCCTTCATGCGGACTAGCGACGGTAATACCTGTTCCACGGGTAGCAACATGCTTGGAAAAATACGGTGCTTTAGCCAACAAGCGCTGCCAACAGGCCTCATCATCATGAGGCACCTTGGGCCAGAATATTCCCTGAGGGGATGCTTCGAGCTTACGCGTTGGGCCTGAAACGGTAGTGGCATAGGCTGCATCGATTTGGCCATCAACGATCCCATTCCACATGGCACTATACCCGGGGTAGTCCACCCGGATCACATCATCCCAGCCGACACCGCCGCAGGCCATGAGAGCCTCCATGGAAAGGTTCAGTGCTGGGGCGCCGCGTACCCAGGGAATACGTTTGCCCTTGAGCTGAGACCACTGAGTAATACCGGAATCTGCCGATACCGCCACAGATTGGTTACTCAGGCCATTAGACATCATCAACACGCGCACTGGCTGCGGTCCCCAGTCCGCATCCGCAAATTGAAATACACCTTCCTGCGCCAAGTATGTGGCAACGCCATTGGCAGAAAACTGCACTCGACCAGACTTCAGGGGCAGCAACCGGGAAATGTCATTTTTACCGGGAATCACCCGCAACGTTACACCATGCTGGTCTTTCAAGACTTTGCCAATGGCCACCGCCTGGTTATAACCCGTTGTGCCTAAATTGTACGCGGTCCAAGCCATCACTCGAGGCAATTCCACTTCCTCTGCCTGAACAGCTGCTGTCAACCCCAGCATCAGCATTGATAAACGCAAACTACTTAGCAGGGCTTGCGGCAGAAATATCATTAGGCGGAACAATAACGCAAAAGAAAAAAACATAAAGGCGGGATCACTTGGAGTGTGTTGGAAGGTTACCCTAGCGGCTGACTTGAAGCCATGGTCGTCAGTCGCAACGTCGGGACCTCGGCAGCAGCAAGCCAATAGGAACTGGCGAAATTGACTAGTTTTAGGTGATCAGGACTTAAAGAAGATTGCTACCTCCTTGTTTTATATCGCTATTGTTTTACGGCATGATTTTTGTATAGTCTTTAGGCGTAACTAGTCGCCCCACTCACTCAGCCAACACCCACTCACGGAAACGCGCAAATGAAATCAGCCCACATCCTGCTTCTCACTGCCACTATGATGCTGCCCCTTGGCGGTTGTGTTATCAAAATCAATGGTGATGACAGGGAATCTGATCATGGCAATTGGAGATCCATACAACAGAGCAATGTACAGCGTATCAAGCTGCTTGAACTGGGCCGATCTCTCAGCAGCATTGAGTCTGAGTTTGGCACTCCGGACATTGTTGAATCCTTCCAGCGGGATGGCAACGCCTATAAGGTGTGGTTCTACCGAACCCAACACGTCAACAGCGACGGTGTGACCCGCCGGGATGAGACCACACCTCTGGTATTTATTGACGACGAACTCGTGGGTTGGGGCGAAACCGCTATCGACAAAGCCACGCGCTAGCGTGCAGACGCCTAACCCGGTTCTGATTCTGCGCCGATATCAGCCCTTAATAGACCACGAAAGGCGGTATTGGCATTGCTCTCGCCGCGCAGCACTTCATAGACCTCACGAGCGATAGGCATCTCAACCCCATATCGATCGGCTAGCTCAATCACTGCCGGGGCGCTCTTGACGCCCTCGGCAACCATAAACATCTTGTTGGTGATCTCCTCGATACTTCTGCCCTGACCCAACTCAAAGCCCACGGAGCGATTCCGACTTTGCGGACTGGTGCAGGTCGCGACCAGGTCACCCATACCCGTCAGGCCCGCGAAGGTTTGGATTTCGCCCCCCATGGCGACTCCCAGGCGAGTGATTTCAGCCAGACCACGGGTAATGACCGCGGACCGTGTATTTTCCCCCGCTCCCTGACCGTCACCCATACCGGCGGCAATGGCGATGATATTCTTCAAAACCCCACCCACCTCACAACCGATCACATCGTGGTTGGTATAGACTCGAAACAGACCGCAATGAAAAACCTTCTGCACTTCTTTCATGATGACCTGGTCGGTCATGGCAATAACACTAGCGGCAGCATAGCCAGACATAATCTCACGCGCCAGGTTCGGGCCTGTGAGAACGCCGGCCGGATGACCTGGCAACACTTCATTGATAATCTCGGTCATGCGCATGCCCGTACTGAGCTCAAGCCCCTTGGTCAAGCTGATCACTGGCACCCACGGACGAATATACCGCTTAACCTCTTCCAGCACAGCGCGAAAATTCTGTGACGGCACGCCCATCACGATCACATCCATGGGTGCGACCGCCGCTTCAATATCGTTAGTCGCGATCACTTTGGCGGGGATTTTAGCGCCGGGCAGATAACGCTCGTTAGTATGCTGCGCATTAATTTCGAGCACTGTTTCAGGATCCCGCGCCCATAGATGAGTCGACGCATTGCGGGCAACTAGCGCTGCTACCGTGGTTCCCCAACTGCCGCCACCCAACACACCAACCTTTAGCGCTTTGTTCATTCCGCCGTCTCCAATTAGAGCCCCCGCAATCGATAGATCGCGCGTAGGTCGATACTGGCATAACAGGTGTCATTGTCACGATCATACAAGGCCACTTGAGCATCAACGAATTCGTGACCTTTCTTATTGAACAGGTCGGTAATCGTCATCTCAGCGACCAATTCAGTGTTCAGGGGTATCGACCCATAGTTCTGCGATTGAGTGGCCATATGCACCCAGGGGTTCATATAGGCGTTACGCGCCAAAATCCAGTTAGAACAACCCAGCACGAATGACATGTTCGCCAGACCACCCCCATTAATCTGGAGTAATTCAGGCAGCTGCGTTTCGTCGTTGAGATAGGTGTGCATCTCGTGCTCTGCGGTCCAGCGAAAGCGCACAGCTTGGCAGCCGTCCTGCATCAAACGCTGCATATTCTCAAGGGTCGCTTTCGGCGCGGGGCTATCGCGATCGGCGACCACATCACCCCGCCGCTGGGGCGCTGCGGGACTCACTGCGGGCAGGCTGACCTCTGCGGTTGCGCTGACAGTGCCATCCGGTCGAAGCAGGCGCGCAGAATAGCGCTCCGCATTGGATTCAAGTATCTCGATGTCGAAGGTCTCACCATCGTATAGCGGCGAGACCACCTTGACGTCTGCGGCACCGCCCTTCAGCCAGGCCGCGCCCCACTGCTCGACGGCAGGATGACACAGGTAAGCTGAGACGGTCACGCCCGGCACCAGCCCACCCTTGAAGCCATAGTCTTTGGCAACCTTGTCGCCATGAATCTCATTCGCCGAGTGTGGCACCTGGTTAAAGGCAAGGCCGTGCCAGTTATTCGCCATGCTGAATTCTCTCTGTTGGATCTGGCTGACAGCCTACCTGATGACGCTGTCAATCAGCAATAAACGCATTCCGGCTTCTATCCTTATGCACGCGAGTGGCATCAAAGACCGTGCCATTCATGGTGATGTAGACTCCGGGCGCACTGGTCTGAACCGTCGCAAATGCCATCCCCAGATTAAACATGGCGTCAGTCTCAGCAAAGCGGGCTGGCGACAGTGCACCGGTGAGGACAATGGTTTTCTCAAGAATATCTGCCAGCACGCGACCCGTGTCAGTCATGGTGTCGGTACCATGGGTGATGACGATCAAGGCATTGGGTGCTGCCAGCACAGCGGCACGAATCGTCTGCCGGTCCGTGTCGGTCAATTCCAGACTGTCTTTGCGCAGGATCTCGACGACCCGGTAGGCTTTCTTGACCACCGCCTGCTCTAGCAGATCGCTGACAACGGGATGTCCGACTTCAAAGCTACTCATCGCGTCAAAGTAAATTTTGTCGAAGGTGCCACCAGTGGTCAGCACCAAAATCTCATCCCTATCGCTCATAGACTGCATCACTATTGAAGTGCGCGCATTATCCCATGAATCGCCTTAAGGGGTCGATGTTTACCGACTCCGAGCGACGCCTCTAGCTGGTAAACATACCACCGGCGGGAAACAGGATCTGACCCGCATAATAGGAAGACTCATCGGTCGACAAAAATAGGGCGGTATTAGCAATCTCTACTGGTTTGCCGTAGCGGGCCATCGGCGTCATTCCCATGGCCATCATATTGCCTTCGTTCTCACTCCGAAGATTGGCCGTCATGGGCGTCTCGACAAAACCTGGCCCGATGGAATTGACTCGAATTTCGTGCGGCATCAGTTCCAGACTGAGCACCTTGGTCAGCATTTCAACACCCGCCTTTGAGACACAATAGTCTGCCGCACCCACCAGAGGACGGCGAGCCGCGACCGACGCAATATTCACGATCGTGCCTTTAATGCCGCCTTCAATCATCAGCCTCGCCATCACCTTGTTCGTCAGCATCACCCCGGTGAGATTGACCTCTAGCACTTTCAGCCAGTTTTCCAGCGGCTTATTGATCACATGACCCGCCTCAGGGTCCACATCGGCGTCGCCTTGCGCCTCGGCGGTGGCACTGCCGCTGGCGATACCGGCCGCAGCAATCACCGCATCGACGCGACCAAATTTAGCCAACGTGGCGGCGCCCAAGGCCTCCATGGCGGCCTCCGAAGTCACATCGGTCTGCACAAAGATCACATCAGCGCCATACTCCGCCTGTAAGCTGGCGACAGACTCTGCACCCTTATCCGCAAATAAATCGGCCAGCACCAGCTTTGCGCCTTCTTCAGCGAACCGGCACGCACAAGCATAGCCAATGCCGCTGGTGCCACCCGTGATCACCGCGACTTTGTTTAACATACGATTTCCAGACATGATTTCTCCGATGGCGACATAAATGATTTATCGAAGCTAACACTGGTTCGACAATGAGACCAGCGCAATTTAGCGCAGGATTTGACTTTCAGGCACCATCACTCCCATTATCTGACTTTAGTTATCTGACTTTCGTCAACAGCGGCAACCGTCTCACCCCACTGCTGACACCATCTATCGCACTTGAATCGAGGAACAGCTGATGCTGAACAAATTTGATGACTATCCTATCCACCAGACGCCTGAGCCCTTGGCCCAACCCGCCAGCAGCGAACGGAATCAATACGACCGCACCTGGTTCAATGGCTACTCGGCCGACGGCGACTATTATTTTGGTATCGGCATGGCGATTTATCCACACCGGGGGATTCTCGACTGCGCCTTCAGTGTGGTGGAACGAGGCGGACGTCAGCACTGTTTCTATGGCTCTCGGCGCGCGCCACTGGAACGCTCGGAAATGCAGGTCGGGCCCTTCAAAATCGAAATTATCGAGCCCATGCGCCAGACTCGCGTTACGCTAGATAGCAACCCGAGCGGCATCACCTGCGATTTGACATTCTCGGCTCGCACTTCGGCCATTCAAGAAGGTCGTCAGACCCTGTGGGCAGGTACCCGGCGTGTAATGGACTCCACTCGATTCGACCAATTTGGCGAGTGGCAAGGACAGATCAATCACCCCGACGGCGGCATCAAAGTCGAACCTAAGGTTTGTCGCGGCACCAAAGATCGATCTTGGGGTCACCGTGGCGTGGGCGAACCTGAGACCGGAGGTGCACCACAAACCCCGGGCGGCGCATTTTTCCTCTGGGCGCCATTGTTCTGGGATGATCATATTTCCCATGCCATCTTCTTCGATGGCATGCAGGGTCAGCCATTGCATCGAGAAGCGTTGATCGCGCCGTTGTATCCCACCCCCGCCGACGTGCCCGCGGTTGAAGATGGCAGAATTGAACGCATGGCTTATGTCCGCCATCGCGTCACCTATCATCCAGGGACTCGTCTGGCAGCAGCAGCAGAACTCGACTTTGAAGACTTAAAAGGCGCCACACGAACCATTCGCATGGAGCCGATCTTGAAGTTTCAAATGAAGGGTCTCGGCTACTCACACCCGACTTGGGGCCAAGGCATGTGGAAGGGTGAACTCGAACTCGGCGGCGAGAGCTTTGATCCTGACAGCCTCGACCCACTGGCTCGAGAAAACCTCCACGTTCAGCAGGTCGTTCGCGCCACCGATGGTAGTCGTCAGGGTATTGGCGTTCTTGAACAAGTCTGTGTCGGTCCCTATGAACCCGGCGGCTTTTCAGCGTTTCTTGATGGCGCCCAGTAATGGCCGCAAAGCCATGAATGCCTCTTCGGTGTATCGCGCAGCGCAACACCGAACAGGCAGCCAAATTAGCTAATCGATCCTATATGACGATTAGGTTTCGAATGCCGCCATTCTGCCAACAGCGTCCTCAAGGCGCTTACAAACGCCAACGGCTGATCCAAAAACAAATGATGCTGCGCCTCAGGAATCGCCACAAACGGCACTGATTCATCCAGCACCTTAAACATAAAGTCTGCAATGTCCTGAGTGAACAGGTAGCTGTCCTCACCGTAGATCACGCCCACTCGACACTGGAGTCTGGCTAAGTCTTTATGTAGGTCTGTACCGAACTCGAATTTGTTAAACATCGTGTCATCGAACTTCCAGGTCCAACCATCATCAACCTGCTTGATCGAATGGCGACCAATATAATCGAGAATATAGTCGTTATCACAACCCTGAGGGGGCATCAGACGAAATCTGGCGAGGGCAGATTCGAAGTCTGGGTAGATACGTTTGCGCTTCAGCGGCGAACTCTTCGGGTCACGCTCCCACTGGAAATCTGGCGGGCGTACCGCCGAGTCCACGAGCACAATCCCCCCCAGGCGCTGACTATAGAGCAAGCCGGTTTTCAGGGTGATATAGCCGCCAAAGCTATGACCGACGATAATCGTATCGGCACCGAACCCCGCATCGTCGGCAACCGCATTAATCTGTGCAGCGAAAGCTTCTGGCGTGTAACCGTCTGACGCACCGCTATCGCCGGCACCGGCCAGATCTATGGCGATGGCACGATAATGATCAAGGAAAAATGGCGCGATAAAGGACCACCAATGTGCGTGGGCACCATTACCGTGGACAAAGATCACCCCGGGCTTTGACGTATCCGAGCCCCAACGCAATGAATGAATCGCAACGCCGCCAACATCGATTGTTTTGCTTTCTGGGACCACTTCCAGACTTTTCGAAAACCAGCCTGGAATATTCTCTGAAACTGTCACATACCTGCCCTCGCAATGATAAGGCGCGCAGTCTACGCCAGTCATTCATCTGACCCTAGAATGATTCAAGGGCTGATGCTTCCGGTATAGGGGGAATGGATAGCGCGAATGGATAGCGCAAATGGCTAGCGCAGCTTGCGTGCAGGCTCCTAGCGAGCGGTCTGATTCAGAGCCCTCGATCAGAGCACTCGATCAGGGCCCTCGATAAAAGCTCTCGATCAGAGCTCTCGATCAGAGCTCTCGATCAGAGCTTGGGCTCTTCCCACCAGGGGAATGTCGGTGGCATATCCGTCGACACTCGAGCGCTCAGTACCGGCGGCCGCTTTTCTAGAAACGCGGTCACGCCCTCCTTACCGTCAGCCATGCTGGTGTAAAACATATTCAGACTTTCCTGCCGATGGGCGGCCATGGGATGAGGCTGACTCGACTCTCGATACAAGGTCTGACGAATCAAGGCGATGGATACTGCCGAAGTGGCGTCAACATACCGATGGGCCAACTTGCGAGCCTCGTTCAGCAGATCTTCAGGGGCATAGACGGCTCGCACTAATCCGCCCCGTAGGGCTTCAGCGGCATCAAATATTTCACCGGAATACAGCCAGTCCAGCGCCTGCGACATGCCGACAATTTTCGGCAAAAACCAGCTGGAACAGGCTTCATTCACGACACCGAGTTTCGAGAAGACAAAGCCAAAGCGGGCCTTATCTGATGCCAGTCGAATGTCCATGGCCAGGGTCATGGTGGCGCCAATGCCCACCCCCACACCATTAATCGCGCCGATAATCGGCTTTTTGCAGTTATACATGGCTAGGGTCACAACCCCACCGGTATCTCGTACGACACCAGCACCATCCAGGTCGGGACGCTGGCTCTCGTCCAGGCCAAAAACATTGTCGCCCGGTTGCAAATCCATACCGGCACAGAAAGCCCGACCAGCACCAGTGACCACGATGGCCCGTACCTCGTCATTTTCACTGGCGGCATTGAACGCCTGCACCAGTTCTTCCGCCATGGTCACGCTAAAGGCATTCAGGACCTCCGGCCGATTCAGGGTGAGGGTCAAAATACGGTCTTCAATGTCGTATTGCAGGGTCGAGTAAGCCACCTTTGTTCTCCTTATTTCGCGCGAGCGCGCTGAAAGGCGGGTCGCGCCATCAGACGAGCCAGATAGGCTGTTGTATTGGGTTTGTATTTCTCATCAAGACCCAAAGAGACACCGAGAAATACCGCATAGCCCACGGCAATATCCGCAACGGTAAAGCGGTCGCCCAGCAGGTAGTCACGACCTTCGAGGGCCATTTCGACCGATCGCAAACGCGAGTAGTACCACTGTGTATAGTCTGCGACGACCTGCGGTACACGGCGCTCTTCCGGCTCCAAGCGGGTATACCGCAACACGAGGGTCTGCGGGAACGTCAAAGTCGCATCACTGCGATATAGCCAGTTGAGATACTCACCATACTGCGGATCAGAGACATCAAGGCCGAGCTCAGTGGGACCATATTTCTCCGCCAGGTACTGACACATGGCTGACGACTCTGTCAGGGTGACCGTCCCATCCACCAGCGTGGGCACTGTACCCATCGAGTTAATATCCAGATAACCGGGCTGGGTAAGCCGTGGCGGAAATTCCATATTCACCAATTCGTAATCCAACCCCATTTCCTCGAGGGTCCATAAAGCGCGTAGTGAACGCGCATCCTTACAATGATATAGCTTCATTACTTGAGTACCTGACTAAGAGTTAAGATGCACCAAAATAGGCCTGGCTGCCGTTCAAGCACCACCACTGATAGTAATTCTCTGGTCCGTGATATAGCGCCCGTCATCGGAACACAGGTGCGCCACCGTCGCGGCAATATCTTCCGGCGTGCAGACAAAACCAAACGGCATGTTGGCATCTAGCTGCCGCATATCGTCAGGTCCTGGCAACAGACTGACCAGCTTACGCCCCATGTCCGTGTCCACTAGTCCTGGGGCAACGATATTAACTCGAATACCATGGGCTTTCTCCTCTTTGGCCAGCGTGTGCGCCAGCGCTTCCATACCGGCCTTGCCAACACTATATAAGCCCATCTGGGCGCCCATACTCTGTGCTGCGATGGAAGAGATCATAATAATGTCACCCCGCCGGGCACCCCGCATGTGGGGAATCAAGGCTCGAGACATATAGATGGGCCCCCAGAGATTGGCGCCAAGCAGTAATTGCCACTGTTCGATACTCGCCTCTACCACCGTTGGCCGGTTCACGGCCGATGAGCCGATACCCGCATTGTTGACGAGAATGTCGATCTGACCAAAGGTCTCAATGGCTGCCGCACACATCTGTTCGCAGGCAGCCTGATCGGCCACATCTGCCTGGTAAATGGCGGCTTTGCCACCCAGCTCGCGAACAAGATTCGCCACTTCCTCGGCAGCGGCCTGGCTCGAAGCATAATTAATCGCGACATTAGCGCCTTCCGCGGCAAACCGTAAGGCGATTGCCCGCCCAATTCCTCGACTGCCGCCGGTAATCATCGCTGTTCTGCCGACCAACTTGCCCATACTCTGCTCCTTCAAGACTGTGGATTACTTCGGCTGACAGAATAACCCAAGCCTCGACCTGGTGCACCGCCTGTCACGAACCGCACTCGGGATTCGCAGGCTCACGCATCAATAATGGGGATTTCTACAGAATTGGCCATTCCTGTCGATGACTCCATCACGTTGTATTTGCGAGGTTTTTAACCACGCTTCGAGCGTATTAACAAGCAATACTCGAAAATAATGGAGATATCTCCACTTTTAGACTACACTGCCGCCGAATCTTAAGGGGAGTTACTGATGTCACCCATAACGATCTTCGTCTGTCTGGCCATTGGTATCGCCAATATTGTCTTCGGTATTTTGCCCGCCACCAGAAGCACGCCGCCAGCACAGACTATCAAAGCACCACTGTCGAATGCGACGCCCACAGTCATTCTTCCGGTCGCACCGTATCATCCAAGACCCGTCATGCTCGGCAGCGCCAGCGAATATGTGCCGCCCGACTTTACCCGCGACGGCGACATTCAGGCAAAGAAGCAGGCATTTTATGCGTATTTATTGCCGCGAATTGACCAGACCAATCAGGAAATCACCCGCGAGCGACAATGGCTGTTGAATCTTCAGGCAAGACTCGCGCAGGGCACGAGCCTGAATGACGCAGATCAGATCGCATCTTTAAACCCCACATCGACCGACGCTGAAGCCGCGGCTATTCACAACGAAGCCGCGGCTATTCACAACGAAGCCGCGGCGCTACGCCGCTTGGGCAGGCGCTATAATATGGCGGCTGTCGGGGATGCGCCGGGCGCCCTTGAAGACTACGTTGAAAAGCTGCTCCTGCGAGTCGACGTCGTACCGGCGTCCTTGGTGATCGCCCAAGCTGCCAAAGAGTCTGGCTGGGGATCTTCTCGATTTGCTCGAGAGGGCAATAATTTCTTTGGCATCTGGTGTTTCAACCGAGGCTGCGGCATGACGCCGGCAAACCGCGACGCCGGCCGCCATCACGAAGTCGCTATGTTCAATACGGTAACCGAAGGTGTGCGCTATTACGTCCGGACAATCAACAGTCATAATGCCTACGACAAGTTGCGTCAGATTCGAGCCGCTGCTCGCAATAACAATCAACCCTTTGGCGGCGAGCAATTAGCCACGGGCCTGTTGCGCTATTCGGAGCGGGGCCTGCTGTATGTGAACGAAATACAATCCATGATTCGCTACAATCGCCTGCAACGGTTTACTCGAGAATACAGCGCCTAGGAAATTCCTGAACTCAGGGTTCAACTCTTGTGTGTGACTAGCCCGGCACCTGCAACCGCCTGGCAAATATGGATATCCGCCTGCAGCCCTGTCGCTGCAGCATAGTCTTGATCCACACGAGCAACGACTGCCGCCACCAGGTGCTCGGGCACCAGTGCAACGACACAACCACCAAAGCCGCCGCCTGTCATGCGCACGCCGCCGGCTTCACCGATTTCACTTTTGATCAGCGTCACCAGTACGTCGATGGGCGCGACAGTGATTTCAAAGTCATCACGCATGGACTCATGGGATTCGGCCATCAATCGCGCCATGGTGGCCAAATCACCACTATTGAGGGCCGTCTCTGCCAGCAGCACGCGCGCATTTTCAGTCACCACATGCCGTGCTCGCCGGCGCACCAGCGGCTCAAGCTCAGCCGCTCGGGCCTCAAAGGTCTCAACACTGACATCCCGCAGCACCTTCACACCTAACTGCTCAGCCGCCGCCTCGCACTGCAGGCGACGACTGTTATATTCACTATCCACTAGACCTCGCCGCACATTCGAATTCACGATCATGACCCGCGTGTCGGCGGGCAAAACCACAGGTCGAGCTTCGAGGGTCTGGCAGTCGATCAACAAAGCCTGATTCTCTAATGCCATCGCGGAGATATATTGATCCATGATGCCGCACTGGCAGCCAACGAATTCATTCTCTGCCGCCTGGCCCAACAGGGCCAGATCAAGCATTGATGCTTGCCAGTCAAACAGGCTATTAAACGTCAGCGCCAACGCCATCTCTAATGACGCCGAAGAACTTAAGCCGGCACCCTGAGGGACATTGCCCGTGACGACGATATCCGCGCCGGCCAGCCGGTAGCCACGGGCCTGCGCGCAATTGATGAGGCCGCGCACGTAGTTGACCCAGTCTCGCTCGCCGTCCCTTGCCTGAGGCCCAAGAGCATCGAACTCATCCATTTGGTCATAGTCTACGGCAACCACACGTACTCGGCCGTCTGTCCGCGGCGCAGCGCTAACGACGGTGTAATAGTTGATGCCACAAGGCAGAACGAAGCCGCCATTGTAGTCGGTGTGTTCGCCAATCAAATTAACCCGTCCCGGCGCTTGAACTACCAGGGTCGACGGATAACCGAACTCGACTTCAAAACGCTGTTCGGTGATTGCGACTAAGGCTTTCATACGCGTTCCTTATTGCGATAGTGGCGATCACTCTGGGCCCGTAAACTCGCGGCCGCCTGTTCGGGCGTCAGATCACGTTGTGCTTCCGCTAACATTTCATAGCCCACCATGAATTTTTTCACCGATGACGAGCGCAGCAGTGGCGGCAAAAAATGTCCGTGGAGCTGCCAGGCCGAGTGATCATCCGCCGTGAATGGCGCGCCGTGCCAACCCATGGAATAGGGAAAAGAACACTCGAATAGGTTGTCATACCGGGTGGTCAATTGCTTGACGATCTTCGCCAGATCAATCCGTTGAGCCTGATTCAACTGGGGCAATTGTTGAACGGGGAACAAGGGCAATAGCAGCGTTTCAAATGGCCACGCGGCCCAGAATGGGACAACCACTAGCCAGTATTCCGACTGTATGACGACCCGCTCGGCCAGATCAATCTCACGCCGGGCGTAATCTAACAACAGAGACCCACCGTGTTGCCGCGCATAATCCACTTGTTGGCGCTGCTCTTTCTCAACCTCGGTAGGAATAAAACTGTTGGCCCAAACCTGGCCATGGGGATGCGGATTCGAACAACCCATGACAGCCCCTTTGTTTTCAAACACCTGGACCCAAGGATACTCCTCACCTAAAGCTCGTGTCTGTTCACACCAGGCATCCACTACTAGCTCCAGACTCGTCTGGCTGAGTTCTGGCAAGGACTTGCTATGATCTTTTGAAAAGCAGATTACTCGACTGACACCCCGGGCTGTCGCCATCTGAAACAAGGGTTCCGTTGACTCTACTTCGGGGGAGTCGGCCAGCAGCGCCGGAAAATCGTTATCAAAGACAAATATCTGCGCATAATCCGGATTGTTCGCTCCAGTCACACGGGTATTACCGGGACACAAAAAGCAGCTTGGGTCATAGCTTGGCGCATTCTCCTCCGCCGTCGCTTCCTGCTGGCCCAGCCAGGGTCTTTGTGACCTGTGGGGCGACACCAGCAACCATTCACCGCTGAGCGGGTTGTAGCGCCGGTGAGGGTGCGCGCTGTCTTCACCACTTGAACCTATCAATTTCTCTCCAACCTGTTGGTCATTTGCTTGGGCGTCACTCGCATTGATCGAGATAATCCCCAATAATAGCCAATCTTCACTGACAATAGCAGTCCACACTGAATCTATGCCGACACCTAGTGACAATACATCAGCCTTGAACTCGCCCCTTTGGCAACCAACAACCAGCCGAATCAAGGGCTCACAACTCATGCAACTGCAGCAACGCCTGGGCATGCCGGATTCGAGTTATTCAGATTTTCACCAATGGACACTAGACCAGCCGGCAGCATTCTGGAACGCCGTCTGGGACGATGCCAAGATCATCGGCAGTAAAGGCAGCGATGACCAGAGGCCACCGCGCGTGTTGATTCATCCCACACAAATGCCCGGCGCTCGATTTTTCCCCGATGCCCGCTTGAACTTTGCCGAAAATTTACTGCGCCACCGTGGCGATGACATAGCCTTGGTCAGCCGCCTTGAAGCTGGTCAGCGCCAACAACTCAGTTATGAGGCGCTGCGTCAGCAGGTGGCCAGTCTGGCCCAGGCGCTTCGCTCTATGGGCATCGAACCCGGTGATCGCGTCGCGGCCTTAATGCCCAATGTCGCCGAGACGGTGGTCATCATGTTAGCGACCACAAGCCTGGGCGCCGTGTTTACCTCCTGCTCACCGGACTTCGGCGAAAACGGCGTATTTGACCGGTTCAGCCAAACAACGCCAAAAGTATTGTTCGCCGCCGATGGTTATTACTATAACGGCAAGACTATCGATAGCCGCCCCATTGCAGTGGCGCTGGGCGAACGCATCGACGCTATTCAACAGGTGGTGATGATCACAGTGATCGGCCAGAACAACGTCAACTACCCCATCCCCGAAACCTGCGTGGACTACGCCAAGCTGCTGCAGCAATTTGCCACTCAAGACATCAGTTTCAACCGAGTCGGCTTCAACGACCCGCTGTATATCATGTACTCCTCTGGCACGACGGGCACACCCAAGTGCATTGTTCATGGCGTCGGCGGCACCCTGCTGCAACATGTCAAAGAACATCGACTGCATGTGGATTTATGCCACGGCGACCGACTGTTTTATTACACCACCTGCGGCTGGATGATGTGGAACTGGCTGGTGAGTGGGCTGGCCTGCGGCGCCACCTTGATACTGTATGATGGCTCACCGACGGCCCCCGCCACTGACAGCCTCTGGCAAATGGCAGAAGACGAAGGCGTCACGGTATTCGGCACCAGTGCGCGCTATCTGGCCAGCCTGGAAAAGCTCAACATCCGTCCCGCAGACAATTACGCGCTATCCAAACTGAAGACGATTCTGTCTACTGGCTCACCCTTGTCAGCCGAAAGTTTTCGTTATGTGTATCGGGACATTAAGGCCGACGTTTGCCTGGCTTCCATCTCCGGCGGCACCGACATTATTTCCTGTTTTGCGCTCGGCAATGTCTGCCTGCCGGTCTACGCTGGCGAACTCCAATGCGCCGGCTTAGGCATGGATGTGGATGTTGTCAATGATCATGGCGCATCTATACGCGGCGAAAAAGGTGAATTGGTCTGCAGGCAGCCCTTCCCCGCCATGCCAACGGGTTTCTGGCAAGACCCGCAAGGGGAAAAATATCAGGCAGCCTACTTCGAACGATTTGCAGACATCTGGGCTCAGGGTGATTATGCGGAAATAACGGAACACAACGGCATCATCATTCATGGTCGGTCAGACGCCGTACTCAATCCTGGCGGCGTTCGCATCGGAACCGCTGAAATTTATCGTCAGGTGGAAAAGGTCACCGCTGTCGTTGACGCTATCTGTGTGGGTCAAAGCTGGCAAGATGACGTTCGAGTCGTCCTGTTTGTGGTACTGCGAGACGGCCTGGTACTCGATGCAACCTTAGAACAACAAATCAGAGCAATCATCCGCACGAATGCCACGCCTCGACATGTGCCAGCAAAAATCATTCAGGTCGCCGACATTCCACGAACCATCTCCGGCAAAATTGTCGAACTGGCAGTACGCAACATCATTCATGGTCAGCCAGTGAACAATACCGACGCTCTCGCCAACCCGGAAGCGCTCGCGTATTTCCACGACATTCCAGCCCTGAGCCAGTAAAACCAACTCACCGCGCACCAGTGCCTAGCCCACGCCCAACGCTACGCCCCAAGCCTGGCCCACTATTCTGCTGTCAGTAATACCGGCGCCGGCCATGCTGCCCTCAGCAGTCGCACTGACCCCTGACTAGATGATGCATATCAAGGCATCATCGCCTGCGTTTTCCAATAATAGCGTCATCATTCGTCTTGCTTGATCCAGGGTGTTCCTTATTCGTACAGCCAGCGATTTACCGTCTACTCGCATCACCTTGTTGCACTGGATCCTCTGTTGGGTTTTAGGCGGTAGTGTCGGACTCGCGCTGCCCTTCAGCAGCGAAGCGGCAGCAATGAGTTGCAGCGCCTGCCATCCCAACCAACAGATAAACCTCGGCTTCAAGCACGACTCGAATCAAGTGACCTGCCAACAGTGCCACGGAGAGAGCGCCGAACACCTGAAAAACCCGATGCAATCGCCGACACAGACTTTTTCAGGCGTGCCTGCTGACTCGGATTTGAACGCTCATAACGGCGAGCCTTTCGTGGCAGAACGCCAAAACCAAGCCTGCCTAGGCTGCCATAATGATACACAACGCCTGTATTGGCCCTTCGGCGCCCATAGCCTGGCCGGCGTGAAATGTACGGATTGTCACCAATCACACAGTCAACAGGACGCCGTCATGGCGCGCTCGACTCAAGCCGAGATCTGCACCGATTGTCACCAAGACATCAAGGCACTACTGAACTATCCATCCCGCCATCCTGTCGCCGAGGGCCAGGTCATTTGTAGTGACTGCCACGACCCCCATGGCAATGTGGGTGATCACGCCCTGAAAACTGCCAATCCTACTGACACCTGTACTCAATGCCATCCAGAGACTAGAGGACCCTTTCTGTTTGAACACGACCCGGTCACAGAGGACTGTGGTCTGTGTCATCAGCCTCACGGCTCCACCATCGAATCGATGCTTGTGGCGCGCACCCCTTTCCTCTGCCAGCAATGTCATATGAGCAGCGGTCATCCCAGCCGACTTGCCGATGGCACCGCCCTCGACAGCGGCGACAACAACCTGCTCGCCAGGGGTTGCAGCAATTGTCATAGCCAGGTCCATGGATCCAATCATCCTGCAGGCTCCCGCCTGACGAGATAAGCCAATGCGGTGTTCAAGCCCGACGAGAATATCGATACTTAGCGCAACCTGGCTGTTAGCCACTGCCGCCCCGAGCATGGCTGAGGGGGCTTTATTGAAAGCCGCTGAGGGCTCTTTATCTAAAACCGCTGAGGGCTCTTTATTTAGAGCCGCTGAGGGCTCTTTATCTAAAGCAGCCGAGGGCTCTTTATTTAGAGCCGCTGAGGGCTCTTTATTTAGAGCCGCTGAGGGCTCTTTATCTAAAGCCGCTGAGGGCTCTTTATCTAAAGCAGCCGAGGGCTCTTTATCTAAAGCCGCTGAGGGCTCTTTATTAAAAGCCGCTGAGGGCTCTTTATTAAAAGCCGCTGAGGGCTCTTCAAGTCTGGTACTAAAAGGGGTTTGGCTCAACGAGGGTAATTATTCGTTGAGTCAGTATCAGCGGGTCGGTGGCAAGGGTATTCATGGGGGGGTTGATGTGCGCCTGGGGGCACCGGTTCGCGCACGTGGACAACCTGCCAGCAATGACTGGTCGCTGGCATTGTTCAACCTGGGATTGCCTGCCCATGCCGCGAGATTCACATTGGACACTCGCGACGCCCTGGCGCTGGATGTCAGCTACCGTGAAATCACCCAACAACTGAATAACTCAGGTTTATCACCGTATCAGGGTGTTGAGCATTTAGTGCTGACCGACAACTGGATCGCCGGCAGCCATTCCGACAGCTTCGACCAAGGCCTGATCAATCAGCCATTGAACCGCGCGCTGGTGCGCCGCATGTTGCAGTTGGACGTCAGCCAGAGAATCAACGCTGATTGGAAAATAACTAGCCAAGTGGCGCTAGAGAAACAAACCGGTCATCGCCTTAAGGGCATGGCCATGTATACCAATGCGGCTAATCCCCATGGGGTCCTGCTGCCCAATCCGGTAGATCAACAAACCCATCGTTTTGCGCTGAGCAGCCAGTATAACGATGGCGCCACCGCCGCTAGCCTGGGTTATCATTTTACGGGCTTTAACAATCATTTTCGCGCACTGACCTGGCAGAATCCTTTTCTCAGCGGGCTCGGCACTGTACTCGACTATCCTGCAGGGGTAGGCAGTTATGTCAGCGCGCCTGACTACAGCACGCATCAATGGCTTGCGAGCGCCGGCCATCAACTAACCAAGCGGATCCGGTTGACCCTGGACGGCAGTGCCGCCAGCACTCGACAAGATGAGAACCTGATTCCGCTTGAAGATGCCAGCAGCCGACAGGCTGACATTCAACTGCCGGTCGATCGATTGGACGGCGCCTTAAAGATCAACACTCTGCGCCTGGCTATCCTGACGCAACCGCTGAGGCGCCTGGCTGTAAACTTTCGCTATGGTTTCAAGCAACGTCAGAATTCCTTTCAGCGCTATGCCTGGCCCTCGAACTGGGGTGTTAGCGGCGATACATCTGATACTGACTCGAGCATTAATAATCGGCCCCTGAATCTTGAGCAGGACACCTATCGCGTGGATGCCAATTGGCGGCTAAAAAACCGCACTCGAATTCAGCTGCGATATGATTACCTGCGCACCGCGCGCAATTTCGCGGCGGTCAATCTCACTCGCGAAGACCGCTATGCCGTGACGGTGTATCTGCCGGGCTCGGCCCGACTCAAACATCGCCTGAGCCTGACACTGAACGACCTTGCCGGCTCCACCTACGAATGGTCTCGTGGATTTTTTCAAGAATTCTCGACAGATCTCATCAATCAAATTCCCGCCAATCAACGCTGGAACAATCACCCGTTACTACGTCAATACAGTGTCTCGAATCAGGAAAAAACTGGCCTTCAATGGCTCACCACGTATCAGCCAGACTCAGCTTGGACCCTGCAGCTCAAAGGCGAAGCCGACTGGGTCAATTTCGACAAGAGCGAGCTCGGCCTAACCGATGTCCGTGACACCCATGCCAACCTCAGCGCCAGCTACCGACACTCGCCTCGCCTCAACAGTTGGGGCTGGGTTGATTACCGCGTCAACCAACGCCGCCAAACGGGTCGGGACTTTCTTGGCGGGATCAATAAACCGGCGAATATCAGTTTGCCGCCCTATCCCCAGGGCAGTGACCCAAGTCGGAATTACCAGACTGACCAGGACAATACCGCGACCGCGGTGGGCGCCGGTATCGACTGGCAATTCAATGAGCGCCTGTCGGTCAGCACCAGCTATAGCTGGCTTCATGGCTTAGAAATCTTTGATATCCAGGCCAATGGCGCCCGCGATCTGAATAGCGAGAATTTACCGAATATCGAGACTCAATTGCACAGCCTCGACAGCAAGTTACATTTTGAATCTAGCGAGCGACTCTCTTTGACCCTGCAACATCAGTACCTGCGCTTTGCCGACAACAACTGGCAGTGGCAGAACGTCAGCCACGACGCCATGCGTCAGGTACTCGGAGGTGGCCAGCGCAACCCCAATGATGTCATCCACCAACTGACATTCAGCCTGCAATATCGCTTTTAGGAGATCAATACTGTGGATTTCAGCACTGAAGATTATGGACGCCGAATTATCTATGGACGCAGTGGTCAGTCGCTTTTCACGTCTCGCTTTCGCTTAGCTGTTGTTGCTGTTCTAGTAACACTGTTGCTAACTGGCTGCGGCGGTGGCGGTGGCGGTATCGCCGCACCCCAGGTCAGCCCCGGCCCCGTCGCACCTAATGGCCCGGTGACGCCAACCCCTGTACTACCCACACTCAACCTACCTAACGAATATGCCAAGGCGGAACAGGTGATCGCGACGATCACAGCAGTTCGGATTAATTCAGCGCCGTTAGTGGATTTTACCTTGGTGAATAGCGATGGCATGGGTCTGACAGGCCTGACTCATGCCAATGTTAGATTCCATATTGCCAAACTGGTACCTGGCACTGATGGCGACAGTAGCTATTGGCAGAGCTACGTCAACCGCCTTGCAGTACCCAGCGTCAATCCCGATAAACCTACCGCCATTCAGGCCACCGCTGAGCGTGACGGCACCCTAACGGATCATGGTGATGGCACCTATACCTATTTGTTTAACACTGATATCGCGCAGATCACCACACCTTTGGCGGTAAGCTTCGAGCCATTACTGACCCATCGAGTGGGTATCCGATTCTCAGGCGGTCCGGTGAGTAATCCGAGTTACGACTGGATTCCAGCCACACAATCGCGCACCGGCATTGCCCATCGCGACATTGTTGCCAATGAAAGCTGTAATAGCTGTCATCAGACATTGGCAGCCCACGGCGGCTACTACAACGACATGCAGGTCTGTGTTCTGTGTCACAACCCGGTCTCCACAGAACCCAATTCTGGCGTCAGTCTCGACTTCAAGGTCATGATTCATAAGATTCACCAGGGCAGTGACTTACCGAGTGTTATCCATGGAGAGCCCTATCAGGTTTATGGATTTGGCGATCGGCTGATCGACTTCAGCGAAGTCATCTTTCCCCAGGACAGTCGCAACTGCGGCACCTGTCACGCCGGCACCGCCACCCAGAGTGCCAAAATTCACACATCAACGTTGACCCAGGACGGTGATAACTGGGCCGAAGTCCCGTCTAGAGAAGCCTGCGGCGCCTGTCATGACGATCTGGATTTCGCCACCCACTTCGGCGACCAAGTGGACAACAGCGGTTGCCAGAGTTGTCACAGTGCTACTGGCTTGGCGGGCACTGTCGCCAGCGACCACTTCAACGAACGGGTTGAGGGAGCCTCACAATTTGCCATCAACGTGCATGGCATAACCCAGACAGCACCCGGCGAGTTACCCCGCATCCATTTTTCACTAACGAATCCGCAGAGCGGCAATGCCGCTATCGACATCACCGGCAGCGCTATCAGTCGACTAAGGGCCGCCATTGCCTGGCCTACCACCGACTTCACCAATAGCGGTTCGGCAGATGCTAACTACAACCGCACAGATGCGCCGAGCCTGGCTGTACCCGTGGGTGATGGCAGCTACACCCTAACCTCAACCACGCCAATTCCAACTTCAGCCACCGGCAGCGGCATGCTGATCTTCGAAGGTCGATTTAACGGCATCAATGAACGGATTCCTTTGATCACAACGCCCACCTGGTTCAGCATCACAGACGGCACCGCAACTCCAAGGCGCCAGGTGGTTAGCGATGAAAAATGTAACCATTGCCATGGCTTGACCTCAGCCCATGGCGAAAATCGCGCTAACGCTCAGACCGGTTGTCAGGGCTGTCATAACCCAAGGCTCGCCACCGCCAACCAGAAATCCCTAGACTTCAAAAGCATGATTCATGGCATCCACGCATCCAGAATGCGCCAGCAACCCTTATTACTGGACACAACACTGTACAGCACGGCGGAGGTTCAGTACCCAGGCAACCTGTCGAACTGTAACGCTTGCCACGTCAATGACTCCTATACCTTGCCACTGGCAAGCGGCGTATTGGCATCCACTTATGACAGCGGTGTGGACGTGGGTGACTATGCCGACGACCAGATGATCTCAGCCACAGCATCGGTCTGCAGCAGTTGTCACGATAGTGAGGTAGCTGGCATCCATATGCTGCAAAACGGCGCTGATTTCACTGCAACCCAGTCGTCCAGCAATAGTGAGTCTTGCGTAATCTGCCATGGGCCGGGGCGCGTTAGCGATGTCAGTACCGTGCACGGACTGGCACCGGAATGAATCCGTTAATCAAGGGGACTCATAGCCGGCAGCGGTAAGTTGACACATGTCAGCGCCTATAGGACATCAACGCCTTAGAGTAAGACGATGCCAAAGATGGCAAATAATGTTCATTAGGTCCTTATCAAACGAGGAGCGCACTCACCATGACATGGATAGGCCGTAGCTGGCACCTTATGCGGCGCCACGTTGTGCTGTTGTCAATGGGCTTGGTGGCGGGTGTCATTCTGACCCTAGGGTTCCAATGGAGCCTGGAGGCCACCAGCACCGAATCTTTTTGCATAGCCTGTCACGAAATGCGCGATTATGCTTATAAAGGCAGCCAATCTACAGTCCACGCCAGCAACCGCACAGGCATCCATGTGACTTGCGCTGACTGCCATGAACCTCGCGCCTTTGTCGCCAGAGTAGCGAGAAAAATTGAAGCTGCGCGTGAGGTTTATCATACCCTGTTGGGTACTATTGATACGCCCGAAAAATATGCTGCGCGCCAACCACTGATGGCACAACGGGTTCAACACCAGATGCAAGCAACGGACTCCGCCGCTTGCAGAAGCTGTCATCGAGGCACGGCGATGGATCTAGACCAGCAGTCGAGAATGGCGCGACAGGTGCATAGCAAAGCTTTTTCTGCCGGCACCACCTGCATCCAATGCCATCAAGGTGTCGGCCACGCCACGACCACACCATAACGACAGCTTAAGACTTCACCGTCGCCAATAAATCCAGCGCATCATCGCACCAGCTTAAAGCCGTTTGCTCTTGCCGAATACCCGCCAGCAGTGATAAATAGATGCCTTTTTTCCGATCAGACAAACTCGAAGGACGAGCATAGTTACGAGCCTCGATTTTTTGATACAGCTCTAGTTTGCCAGCGTGTTCGGCCTGGCGCTGTTTGACTGCCTTGACGATCAACTCGACGGGCACTGAACCGACGTTATACAACTTGATGAAAAGCTCGTCCTTGGTACCCCGTGGTCGCGTAGACTCCGTGATCCAGGACTCCAACATCTGCCGACCTTGCGGCGTCAACGAATAAATCCGCTTATCTGGCTTGTCATGCTGCAGCACTTCTCGAACGTCTACCCTGCCAGCCTGGTGTAAGACTTTAAGCTCACGGTAAATCTGTTGGTGGGAGGCCTGCCAAAAAAAACCGAGCGACACATCGAACTGTTTCGCCAATGCATAGCCCGTCAGATCCTCGTCGAGCAGCGCCGTTAAAATTGCATGGGATAAGGACATGAAGAGCATCGAAGCCGGAAGTCGAATTCCTTGTAGTGTAACGGTGCGGCGAATTAATACAAAAATTTTATGCAAATAGTTGCATATAATTTGTCTTATGCAACAATGTGCATATTATTCACTGAGCTCGAGATTCTTGTATGGCAATTCCAGATATCATGGTCGGCAAACTACGCATCCCCGTGGTGGCCGCGCCTTTATTCATTATTTCTAATCCCGATTTAGTCATCGCCCAGTGCAAGGCAGGTATTGTCGGCTCCTTCCCCAGCCTGAACGCCCGCCCCATCGAGGTTCTGGACGAATGGTTAGACCGCATTACCAGCGAACTCAAAGCCTATGATGAAGCCAATCCGGACAAGCCCTCGGCGCCTTTTGCCGTCAACCAGATTGTGCACCGGTCCAATGACCGGCTCGAACAAGATATGGATCTGTGCGAAAAGTACCAGGTACCTATTGTCATCACTTCCTTAGGCGCACAAGTGGCGATCAATGATCGCGTTCATGGTTGGGGCGGCATTGTCCTGCACGACATTATTAGTAATCGGTTTGCTAAAAAGGCCATCGAAAAAGGTGCCGATGGTTTGATCGCTGTCGCAGCCGGTGCCGGCGGCCACGCTGGCGCTCTGTCACCCTTTGCCTTGATCCAGGAAATTCGCGCCTGGTTCGATGGACCCGTGTTATTGTCAGGCTCGATTGCTAATGGCAACGCCGTGCTGGCAGCTCAGGCCATGGGCGCCGATCTGGCTTATATTGGCTCTGCGTTTATCGCGACCAAAGAAGCCAATGCTGATCTTGCCTACAAACAGGCCTTGGTAGACTATGCGGCCAGCGACATTGTCTACACCAATCTTTTTACCGGGGTCCATGGCAACTATCTGGCGCCGTCAATCGCAGCCAATGGTCTCGATCCACAGAACCTGCCCGTCAGCGATGCTTCGCAGATGAACTTCGGCTCAGGGGGCAACGCTGAGGCTAAAGCCTGGAAAGATATCTGGGGCTGTGGTCAGGGCATCGGCGCCGTGACCGCTATTGTCTCCGCGGGAGATCTAGTCGAACGGCTGGGCCAAGAATACGCAGCAGCCCAGGCGCGACTGGCTAGCCTCGCCGGATAAAACAGGGAACCCTGGCCGCGCTGCAGGGCGATAGCCCGCAGCGCAGAATCCAGGGCTAAGGCATCAACAGGTGTCGAGCATGAAAGGCCATATGCTCGGCAATAAAGCTGCTGATGAAATAAAAGGAATGGTCATACCCCGGCTGCATCCGCACTTCAACGGGGTAATTCGCTTTCGCCGCCGAGTCCACCAGCATTTGGGTTTTGAGCTGCACCGCAAGAAAGTCATCCGCGGTGCCCTGATCAATCAACAGCGGTATTTGGTGCCGGCTTGCTTCCAGCAAAGCACAGGTATCGTATTGGCGCCAGGTCGAACGGTCAGCACCTAAATAGTGGCTCAGCGCTTTCTCACCCCAAGGGCAATGCAGCGGTGAGACAATAGGCGCGAAGGCTGAGGCGCTGCGAAACTGCTCTGGATTGCGCAAGGCAATCATCAGCGCGCCATGGCCGCCCATGGAATGTCCCGAAATACTCACTCGAGTCGAATCGATGGGGAAATTTGAGTTAACCAACCAGGACAACTCATCCACAACGTAATCATACATCTGATAGTGGCTTGCCCAGGGCATCTGCGTGGCATTTACATAAAACCCGGCCCCCAAGCCAAAGTCCCAAGCCCCTTCAGCATCATCCGCCACATCAGCCCCACGGGGACTGGTATCCGGGCAGACAATGGCAATGCCATGAAGCGCCGCATAGGCCTGAGCGCCGGCCTTAGTGACGAAATTCTGGTCGGTACAGGTCAATCCCGATAGCCAATACATCACAGGTACGGGTGCCGATTGCGCCTGCGCTGGCAGAAAAATCGAGAATTGCATTTGACACTGCAAAACGCCTGAAAAATGGCTGTACTGCAACTGCTGCCCACCAAAACATCGATGATCACTGATTTTTTCCACATTCATTCCTGATTGATAGTTCGCTGTGATAGTTAACTGTAATAGTTAGCTATGATCGCACAATCACAGACTCGAGCTACACAGGAGATATGAACAACCCATTGTGACCCAAACAGCCGGTTCATGCCTGAGAGAACTATAAAGCGTTTCTACAGCGATAGCTAAGTGCCGATTCCGCACAGTCTAAAAATGACTTCAGTCAATTCTTAAATATTTCTACTGCACGAGATCAATCTAACGATCACCGAGCATTGAAGTATACCCATCACCTCTTTAGTTTTAAAAATCCCTCAGCACTCGAGATCAAACAATGATAAAAGTGATTCTGCCTAGAGGCTTATCAAGGCGAGCACGGGCTCTGCTGGCCGCTGTTGCTGTTCTGTCAGTGTATGCCTGCGACAGCAGCGACACTCAACCGCTGGTCACGCAACCCACACCCACCACGGTGACCATCGGTGGTGGCGCGGTCAAGGGACCAGTCGCTGGCGCGACAGTCAATATTTTTGCTGTGGCTACGGACGGTCTTAAAACTGGCGAACCCATCGCGACGGCGATCACTGACAGCAGCGGCAATTACACGGCAACAGTGAGCGACTTTATCGGCGTCTATCTGGTCGAGATTAGCGGCGGCGCTTACATCGATGAAGCCACAGGCACTACCCAAACCATTCCTGAGGATGCACCATTGCGGGCAGCCTCTGCCATTGAGGCCAGTGGCCCGACAACCATTACCACGGTGGTCACACCCCTGACCGAGATTGCCACCCAGGTGGCCCAGCAAAAAACCGGCGGCTTAACCAGCAGCAATGTTTCAGCAGGCAACACCGAGGTCGGCACCTTGTTCTTCGGTGATAACGCAGACGCCGCCCAGCGTTTGCTGACGACGACACCCGCTGACCTGACCCAGGAGAGCGCAGCCACCGCTAGTGAAGATGCACGATTGATGGGGATGCTGGTCAGCGCCATTTCTCAAATTAACGCCGATACCGGCAGCCTCAAAAATGTCATCGCCAGCCTGGCCAGTGATATCGTTGTTGATGGCAATCTTGGGGACTCCGCGGCTGAATTGATTGCGGCGACCAATAAAGTGGTGGCGAGTCCAACCAACAATAGCGGAGATACTTCGACTTCTCGCGTGCAGAACATATTGACAGCTGCGACCACAGGCGTCGAGACACCGGTCGCCCTCTCCTCAGACAGCATCATTCATCGGTTTACCTTTGCCGACACTTTAGTCGCTACCATCGACAGGGAAACCATGGCCATCAGTGTATTGCAACCGACAGGCACCAGCGCCGCGGCTTTAATCAGCCCGACGATCAGCATCTCCCTCGGCGCCACCGTCGCGGCCGATAGCGGCGAAGACTTCACGAGCCCGGTCAACTACATCGTCACAGCCGAAGACGGCACAACGACCACCTGGACCGTGACGGTGACTATTGCGGCAACCGCGACATCATCCCTGGCAAATATCAGCGCAGCAACCAACTCGCTGATCACCAGCGCCATTATCAATCGGACCACTAGTATGATTGTCGGCAGTGTTGCCAGCCTCGCTGACCTGACGACGCTCGACGAGATCACAGATCCGCTGCAGATTTTCTCGATATCTGATGACGCGACGATCACCCGCTCAAGCACGGGCAGCTTCACGGCGGGCGAGGCTCGCTTTACCGTCACTGCAGCTGACGGAACCACGAGCAAAGAGTGGGCGGTCAAACTGCGAGTCAACGACCCACAACCGCAGCCAGCATTCAGCATCAGCAACGGCGATCTCAACGTCGCCGCGAATGCAACGCCGCTACAGCTGACCTTGACTGGCGGTTTTCTCGCTGCGCCGACTACTTTTTCTTCAAGCAACTCAGACGTCGCGACGGTCAACGCCACCGGACTGGTGACCATCACCGGCGTCGGCACGACCACCCTGATGGCGAGCAAGGCACGACACCTATCGCCGGTTGTGGAATATCTGCCGATCAGTGCCGAGATCACTCTGACCGCCGCCAAAGCAAACCAGAGCGCTCTGACTTTTGCCCAGGCTAACGTCTCAAGCCTATTGTCAGCAGGAACCCTCATCAATTCTCTGACCGGCGGCAGCGGCACTGGCATAGTCAACTACAGCAGCAGTAATACCGATGTCGCGACTGTGGCTGCTAACGGCGTTGTAACACTGCTGGCAGCGGGGACGACCACGATCACAGCGACCAAAGCAGCAGATAGTCTTTACCTGGCTTCACCGCCCGCTACCTACGTCATCACTGTGACAGTACCTGAGCCTACGCCAGAATCCTGCGTGCTGGACACTGCCAAGTGGGACGAATGCGTGCTATGACCCAAGCCAGCGTCACACTGATCACCATTAACGCATCACTAAATTTTAACGAACCATAACCACTTGTTGGATTGATAGGAGTAATGCCATGAAGTTATTACACGCAGATATCACCTCTCGCACCCTGGGACTCACACTGGGGCTCGCTCTGGGAACCCTTACGACGCCATCACTGGCGGCACCGGTGGTGGGCAGTGCAGTGACCCAGTTCGAATCAGGTACAACACTGAGTTCAGCTGACATGAACACCACAATTAACGCCCTGGTAACAGCCATCAATGACAATGCCGCCAGTATCGCTACTCTGGAAGCTGGTAACAGTAATGTTGCTGGCCGTGAATATTGTCTTAAGTCATCGGAAATTGGCTTCTATGTCAGCAACGAGGCAACACCAACCAATCCACTTGCCATGGGCGCGAGTGTTGGCGCCTTCGTTGGCAAAGTGGTGTTTGCTGTGGATAACACAGGCTCACTCACAGCCCTGTCAGACTACTATCAAGATGGTTTTCCCACTGGCGTTGCGGACAGCTCGGAAGAGCTGTTCGTCAATGAACCCTTTACTTGGACGCAAACGGGCAACAAGTTGACCCTGACTATTGGCGACGGCGCTACCGCTGACGTCGTATCCCTAGGGGTATCCAAGTCCGGCGAGGTTGCGCTGACAGGTAACGGTGCGACCGAGCCTGATGACAGCAATTCAGGTCTCTGGCATTACACCGACACCACTATTGCCATCGAAGTCGCTGCAGGCGAAACCTGCGCGGGTATGTTCACGTTCTAAGTGCAGTCGACAATGAGTCAATCTAGTTAATCTAGTCAATCGCTCTGTTTTTTGACTCAAAATAGCGGGCCAGTACATGCAACCGTATGCCTGGCCCACTATTCGGAACAGCTATCTTGAACCGCTATCTTGAAGAGCTATCTTAAAGAGCTATCTTGAATCGCGCTAATTTAGCTAAGCCGCCAATCCAGCATATTCCTTCTCAAGCTTCTTTAGTTGTTTCTTTGACACGCCGCCCAGTACCTCAATGGCATGACGCAGGCGCGCACGACTCATATCAGGTCCAATCAACGCCATGGAATCGAACAACGGCGGCGACACCGGCTTGCCAGAGATGGCGACAAACACCGGCCCCAGAACATCTCGAATTTTCATAGTCAGCGCCTCAGCCAGATCGACAAACAATTGATTCAAGGTATCGTGCTGCCAGTCGCTCAGCGCTTCGGCTCGCCAGACAGCAAACTGCAGAACCCGTTTGATCTCGTCCAACGACTGCTGCTTGGTATTGAATGCCGACTCGTCGTAAGCCGGCAGGCCATCCACTAAAAATGCCGCCATGGGTCCGACGTCGGAAAACACATCGACCCGCTCTTTGATCAGCGGAATCACTTTCAGCAAATTCTCCCGATTGTAGGCCCACTCGATAATTTTGTCGGCAAAGGCCTCATCACTGAGATTTTCTCGTAGCCAACGACCATTAAGCCACTTCAGTTTGGCAATATCGAACACTGGTGCACCCAGTGAAATACGGCTGAGATCAAACTGCTTGATCATCTCCTGTAGGGAAAATTTCTCTTCGCCGTCGGGCATGCTCCAACCGAGCATACCCAAATAGTTGATCACGGCCTCCGGCAGGAATCCCATGCGTTCATAAAAACCGATACTGGTGGGGTTCTTACGTTTGCTCAACTTACTCTTGTCAGGATTGCGTAATAACGGCATATGAATAATTTCCGGCATCTCCCAGCCAAAATATTCATACAACAGCACATGTTTGGGCGCCGAGTTGATCCACTCTTCACCTCGAATAATATGAGTGATCTCCATCAAATGGTCATCAACCACCACGGCCAGATGATAGGTCGGATTACCATCGGTCTTCATCAAGACCTGCATATCGATCTGTGCCCAGTCGATCTCAATTTCACCTCGTAGCCGATCATTAACAATACAGGTGCCGGTCGCCGGCACCTTCATGCGCACAACATGAGCCTCATTGGGCAGGCGCGTGGCCACCTCGGCCGCCGGCAGGTGCATGCAATGACCATCGTAACGGGCTGTTTCGCCCCGCTGCATCTGCTCACGACGCATTTCGTCCAGCCGCTCGGAGGTACAAAAACAGGGGAAAGCATGTCCGGCATCAATCAGAGTCTGGGCGTAACCCCCATAGATCGCCTTGCGCTCGCTCTGCCGATAGGGGCCATAGGGCCCACCTTTGTCTGGACCCTCATCCCAGTCCAGACCCAGCCAGCGCAGGGAGTCGAGGATCTTCGCTTCTGATTCAGGGGTGCTGCGGGCCACATCCGTATCTTCTATGCGCAGTACAAACTGGCCGCCATGCTGGCGCGCGAAACACAGGCTGAATAACGCCATATAGGCGGTCCCCACATGGGGATCACCGGTGGGTGACGGCGCGACTCGGGTTCTGACTTTTCTAGCTTCCATAACAACTTTTCCCTGACTGAGCTTCCCGACTGGCACTAAAAACCAGGACACGAGCGAATACATGCAAACGGCCACAGATGTTACACTATTCGCCGACGAAGATTAATTGTGATTCTGACATGCTTGATAGGTCTCTAATCGATCCCAACCCCATGGGACTCAACACGCTGAATAAATCTACTGCAAACCTAGGCACACTGGCGCCTCTGGATCGCACCCTGAGCCTGGCGCCGATGATGGGCTGCACCGACCGTCACTGTCGGTATCTGTTTCGATTGCTATCCCCCAACACTCTGATGTACTCGGAAATGCTAGTCACCGGCGCCTTGCTCCATGGCAAGGCCGCACACTTTCTCCGCCATGGCGGCGACGAGCCCTGCGCCCTGCAACTGGGCGGCAACGATCCCCAAGATCTGGCCGCCTGCGCCCGCATGGTGGAAGATGCCGGTTACCAAGAGGTCAATTTGAATGTGGGTTGTCCCAGCGATCGAGTTCAGTCTGGTGGCATCGGCGCTTGCCTCATCGCTACACCGGCCCTGGTCGCCGAATGTGTTGCCGCCATGCAAGCTGAAGTCAAGATTCCCGTGACGGTCAAAACCCGCATCGGCCTCAATGACCAAGACGATTATGAGCACTTTCATCATTTTATCGAGACAGTTCGTGAAGCCGGCTGCCGAGTTTTTATCATCCATGCCCGCAAGGCTATTCTCGGCGGCCTATCACCCAAAGATAATCGTGAAATTCCACCGCTGAAATACGACTATGTCTACCGCATCAAGGCCGACTTTCCTGACTGTCAGTTTATTCTCAATGGCGGCATCAATGATACAGCCACAGCCTTGGCGGTTTTGCCAAAGGTCGATGGTTTGATGCTTGGGCGGGCGCCCTACTCCAACCCTTACCTGCTCGCAGAACTTGAATGGGCGCTGTACCAGCACACTTCAATGGACAGGCTCACAGCACTGGCAGACTATACCGTCTACATGGTGCGAAATATTGAGACCGGCGAGCCCCTGAAGCACATGGTCAGACATCTGATGGGCTTATTTACAGGCATTCGCGGCGCCCGCAGTTTCCGCCGCCATCTCGGCGCGCACATGTTTGAAACGGGCAGTGGCACTGAGGTCGTAGAGCAGGCACTCGCGGAAGCCGGGCTCAATCACCATGCCGAAGCGGCAGAAACCTTTGTTGCGCAACAGGCTCGCCAACAGCAATACCGATAGGGATACCCTCACCGATGCTCGACAAGATCAAACTCTTTTTCAATGACAAGCTGTTGCCTTCAATTACAGATGACAAGGGCGACAATAATGACCGCTCGCTGCAGTTCGCCATGGCAGCATTATTGCTTGAACTCGCCAGGGCCGATTTTGACGCCGACGATCAAGAGCGCGACCTGATCATGAGCCTGCTGCGCGACACCTTCGCGCTGGAAGAGGCCGACTTGCTGGAATTATTGGAGTTGGCAGGGGCCGCCTCAGATGAAGCAAACGATGTGTTTCAGTTCACGCAACTGGTGAATCAACACTATCACCACGATGACAAAATTCATCTGGTAGAGCAACTCTGGCGGGTGGCCTTTGCTGATGGTCGCTTGGACAAATACGAAGAACAATTTATTCGCAAGCTTTCCGGCTTGCTACACGTCGCTCACTCAGATTTCATCAAGGCTAAACTGCGGGCCCGGCAGCCGAAAATTTAAATGAGCCGGCGTGTTTGAATTCAGGGATTAACAGCGGAGATTAACCGCGTCGGAACCGGGCGCTAGTAGGGCTCAGATTTTACCTTGCCGCGCTGACCTTGCGGATTTGAGCACGATGGTTCTGCTCCTGCTCCTGCTCTTGCTCCAGCGCTGCTACCAGGTCCTGGAACGCTATCAGGTTATTCTGATTGAGCCCCATCAGCGTCTTATGCGCTTCAAGGACTTGATCCCTAAGGACCGCATCAGGAACGATTTTCGGAGGTAACTCACCGAACTGATCACAACTATATTGCGCTTCTTGATCAATCACGAAAATCTGATCAAAACCCATGCTGAGCAGTATTCGAGTGATATCTTCATTAGTGGTAATGATGGTCGGCAGCGTATTGAACTGGTCTTGACTGCGGAGGGAGATTTTAGCGAGTAAACCCAGGCTCGTACTGTCGATGCCGGTAGTCTCTCGAAGATCGATAACAATGGCTCTGACACCGCGACGTTTATCAATACTGGCGAGGTAAGTTGAAATCGTTGGACCAAGGCACACTCTTACATCACCAACAAAATTCAGAACTTGAACGCCATCTTGATCAGCAAAAAGTATTTTGCTCATAACCACTATCCAGTCTTAGTCACTGTAAAAATCGCAATATCATCGGGAATATCCGTAACATCACTTAAGCCTAGTTTTTCAGCAAGGCAGTCTAACTCTCCACCCGTACAGTTTACCAGTGATACAAGGTGTTTTTCTTTTGTCTGCAAGTCCACCTGGGGCATAATTTCAAACACGCCGTCGGAAAACATCACCAAAGTAAAACTTTTCGGCAGGGGCAATGTGTGCTCGACGTAATCCGCGGTTGCCATGATGCCCAGGGGCAAGCCGCCCAACTCAAGATACTCCGCACCTTGATCAGTACCCGCAAATATGGTTCCAGGAAAGTGTGCGGCATTACTATAATCGAGTGTTTTACGGTCTTCACTAATCAAGCCCAAGAACAGAGTTACATGTTGTTCTAGATGAACCTTTAACAATTCCTCGTTAAGCCAGCTCAGAATGTCATCCGCGGCTGTAATTGACAGCATTTCGTACTCACTGACCAACTGCTGGAACAGGCCCTTCAGCACCACAGTCACTATGGCACCGGCAGCACCATGGCCGGAAACATCAGCGATATAAAACAGTATTCGCTGATCCGGTAATTCAAAGTAGTCAATGGCATCGCCACTCAAAATCAATGACGGGTGAATCACATGTTCAAAGGTTAAATTATCAAACATCAGCGGCGTATCTGGCATCAAGCCCTGCTGGACCCGAAATCCCGCCTGCTGGTCTTGCTCAAGCTGCTGCAGGCTTTCCAGTAGCATCTTGTTAGTTTTCGCTAGGGCCTTTTCATTGTTAAGTCGGCGCTTGAGTTCGCGCTTTCGCTGAATCGTATCGCGCAAAACGTAATGCATAATGGCGGGATCACCGAGAGGCAACATGAGGTAATCATCAGCACCCTGTTTCAAACCGGCAACCACGAGGTGAACTGTCGAGGCATCAGCTAATAATACGATAGGGAGTCGCGGCGACTGTTGACGCAGCGTCGCGAAGGTTGATTCAGGATTGATGGCGAAACTCGCCAAGGATACCAACAATATTTCAGGCCGACTGCCTTGCAGACGAGCCAGACAATCTTCTTCGGTCGCGACGTCAACCACGTCAAAACCACTACCGTCGAGTAAACCCCTGATTTCGTCTTGAGTATCTGCTGCCTCACTCAAGAGTAGCAGCTCACCGCTTTTGACTTTCATTAGCAACGCTCGCACGCAGGCCAAATTGAATTCAATGGACTCTACACCTAAATTTCAATGTTTACCACTAGTTAGCGTCGATAATTCACGCCAGTTCTCACAAATGAGAGGCCGTCCACGCGGGGCTACTACAATGTCTTGATCGGCATCAAAAGTCATCGAATTCATCCACCACCTGGCCATCCTTTGCCAAATAGTTTTGGCGTTGCAGGTAGGCATTACGATAGAAAATATACCGGTCACCAAACACGACGCTCTCGGCGCTTAAAATGCTGGCTCGGCCATCCACAAGGTTAACGCCACGGAGCATATTACGATGCCTTACTGGGTGATAATCACGTAATGGTCCCAAGAGCCCGTCCAGTGGCAACCCGGCCGCATCGGTGACCGTCGATGGACCCAACAAGGGGATTACCAAATAAGGTCCATTCGGCACACCCCAGACTCGAAAGGTCTGGCTAAAATCTTCAGGATGCGCCAGCAAACCCATATCTGTCGCAGGGTCCAACAAGCCGCCAAGCCCCACGGTGGTGTTAATCATCAGCCGCCCGGCACTACCCACGGCATATTTGGCCTTCCCCTGTAATAAGTTGTTGGCCACATTACCAAACTCATCGAGATTACTAAAAAAGCGACCAATAATCTGGCGCACCCCACCGGGTGCCACATTTTTGTAACCCTTAGCCAGAGGTTTCAATACCGCCCGATCGATACCATCATTGAACCCGTGAGTGATTCGATTAACGCTTTCCCACGGGTCTGGATTCTCGGCATCGGCATAGACCGACTGAGCCAGCATAAACTGTAATGCCACTACTCCAAGCCAGACTAGTTTCAAGTATTACTCCTTGTTCAAATTATTTATGGGATTTATTACGGGTGTTTTTTCGAGGTTAACAATTCAAAGGTAGATTCATACAATCTCAATACGGCGCGCATGTCGCCGGCGACATCAACTATCTTGCGTTGCGCTGTCCCGACTTCTGCCATTCCTTCTCCAAGCGCTTGCCAGAAACTGGCATACTGGTACCCAAGGCTTGGGCAAACAGTGAAACTCGGTATTCTTCAATCATCCAGCGATAGGCCTGCAGCTTCTCATCATCCGTAACACCGGCAATTATAAACCTCTGCCAATGACTTCGCACCTCGCTCATGGCCTGCTGATCCTTGCCGATATTATGTTGCATTTTATCCAATCGATAGAGCATTGCCTGCAAGAACCGCGGGTACTGCTTAAGCCATTTCAAGGAGGCTCGACGTATAAACCCGGGTGCGAGCAGGTGCGCCAACTGCTCGCGCAGGTCTGCCCTTGAAGACTGATTCAAACTATTTTCACCCACGCTCAACTGCCGCTCAACTTCATTAGCCGTCTTCAAGATATCTGCCACCAAGCGACCTGTCTGATTCATGATACTGACCAAGTCAATTTTACACTTTAACCGTGACTCAAACTCCACGGCCGTTCTGACCAAGGCTTGGTCTTCGATAAAGGTAAACCGAAACACCGCCTCGACAAGATCAGTAAGCAGCTCTTCGCCACTGCCACGCGTCGCGTAATAAATGGCAAACTGTTTAAAGCCCGGCATGTTTCGACTCACATACTTGCGCTGCTCTGGCAGACACAACATCAACAGACGCAACAAACCCAACCTAGACAAATGTTCAGCTTCGGCGGGATTATCGATGACTCGAATGGCCACGGTTTCAACCTGGTCAATCAGCGCAGGATAACCCTTCAGCGTAATGCCGGCCTGATCAAGCAACACCGACTCGGGCAGATCGCCAAATTGCCAATCGAGCGCTCCTTCGACCTCAATATCCAGGCGCGACCGCTGATTGAACCCTTGATCAGTTTCCGCGGCGAACTCCTGTTGTAAATGCGACAAATCACGCGCGCTGCCAATCACCTTGCCCTTATCATTGAGCACCTTGATATTCATCCTAAGATGCTGGTCCAGGCTGCTTGCATCAAAGTCATCGGCATTCACTCGAGTGCCATTCAGGCGAAACAATTTCTCAGCCAGCACCACGGATAACTCGCGACCGTCATAACTCAACAGCGGCATAACCTTATCAACATACTCTGGGGCGGGAACAAATTTTTTCCGCAAGGCTTTCGGCAGACTCTTGATCAGCGCCAGACATTTTTCTCGCAACAAGCCAGGTATCACCCAATCAAGCTGGGCTCTGGAGACCTGGCGCAATAATGCGACAGGCACCTGTACGCTCACCCCATCATCTTCATGTTGGGGATCAAAATGATAATCCAGCTTAAGTTTGGTCTCGGCCACATCCAGCTGACTGGGATAGAGTGCTGCGGACAAGCCGGGCTCCTGTTTCATCAACAAGCTCTTCTCTAGATACAGTGTTCTGGGTGCCTCCACTTCGATGGTCTTGCGCCAGTAATCCAGGTCAATCAGCGAACTGACAGACTCTGGGAGTTTTTCATCATAGAACCGAAAAATGGTGTAACCATCTACCAGGATATCCCGCTTGCGAGACATAGACTCAAGTTTTTCAACCTCAGCCACCAGCAGGGTGTTATGCCGATAGAATCCCGCTTTACTGTGCAGCTGTTGTTCTACCAGCGCTTCCTGAATAAAAATATGCCGAGCCCGTACCGGATCAACCTGACCAAAATCCACCAGGCGCTTTTTAATAACGGTCACGCCGTAGAGAATCACTTCCTCGTAAGCCATAACCTGTGATCGCTTGACGTCAAAGTAGGCTTCCTGGTAGTTACGCTTCACCAGGTGGCGAGCGAGAGGTTCGATCCAACTGCTTTCTATTTGCGCCACAGTTCGCCCATACAGACGGGTTGTCTCTACTAATTCAGCAGACATAATCCAGCGCGGTTTTCGACTGAACAAACCCGACCCTGGAAAAATGAAATGCCGGCGATTGCGCGCGCCCAGGTAATCATTGTCATCGGTCTTCTCGCCAATATTACCCAGCAAACCAGCCAACAAAGCCTGGTGAATAGCGGCATATTCCGCTGGCGCCTGATTCTTAACGAGCTTCAACTCACGAGCTAACAGGTGCAGTTGACGATGATTCTCTTGCCACTCGCGCATACGGATATACGACAAAAAGTTCTGCCGACAAAATTTGCGCAATTGATTCTGAGTCAGCTCCTGGCGATGGGATTCGTAGAAACCCCAGATATTCACCAGCGTCATGAAGTCTGACTGCTCATGCTGAAACTGTTTATGTTTTTCGTCAGCGGCCTGTTGCTGGTCATGGGGCCTGTCTCGAGGATCCTGCATGGCCAAGGAGCTGACGATGGTTAACACCTCTGCCAGACAGCCTGTCTGACTGGCTTGCATTAGCATCCGCGCCAGGCGTAAGTCCACTGGGAACCGAGCCATCTCGCGCCCCATCTGATTAATATCGCGCTTCTCATCGACGGCCTGAAGTTCGTGCAACAAATGGAAGCCGTCATTGATCTGCCGCTGATCAGGCTTTTCAACAAAGGGAAAATGGCTGATGTCCCCAAGTCGCAACACCAGCATCTGAAGAATCACCGCTGCGAGGTTGGTCCGTAATATTTCCGGCGCGGTGAATTCAGGTCGTGATAAGAAGTCCTCCTCCGCGTACAGACGAAAACAGACGCCATCACTAATACGCCCACAGCGGCCTTTGCGCTGATCAGCACTGGCTCGAGAGATCGGTTCGATGGGCAGCTGCTGCACCTTGGAGCGGACACTGTAGCGAGATATGCGCGCCACGCCTGTATCGATCACATAGCGAATACCCGGTACGGTGAGCGAGGTTTCCGCAACGTTGGTGGCCAGAACAATGCGGCGGCCCGTATGGGCCTGAAATACTCGATTTTGTTCAGCGACACTGAGCCGAGAGTAGAGTGCCAGGACTTCCCAGAGACGCAAGTCTGATTTACGAATGAGGTGGGCTAATTCACGAATTTCACGCTCGCCCGATAAAAAGATCAACACGTCGCCTGGCGTTTGACGTTGGCGCTCGAGCTGCTCGATCTCACGCAGCGTGTCGAGCACCCCCTGATACATCAGCTCATCGGCGTCGTAGGTTTTAGTCTCAGCCAAGGTCGGACGATAGTGCACCACCACCGGAAAGGTTCGACCCGAGACTTCGATCACGGGAGCATCATTAAAATGCTTAGAGAAGCGATCCACATCGATGGTGGCCGATGTGACAATCACTTTCAAATCTGGACGCCGAGGCAAAATACGCTTCAGGTAACCGAGAATGAAGTCGATATTCAGACTGCGCTCGTGGGCCTCATCAATAATCAGGGTGTCGTAGGCTTCAAGAAAACGATCACGGGCGGTTTCCGCCAGCAAGATGCCATCGGTCATCACCTTGATGTGCGTCGTCGGGGTCGTCTGGTCGGTAAAGCGAACTTGATAGCCTACCTGTTGGCCGAATTTAACCTTCAATTCTTCGGCGATTCGATTGCCTACGGTACGGGCGGCAACCCGCCGAGGCTGGGTATGGCCAATCAGGCCATGAACGCCACGGCCGAGGGCCAGGCAGATCTTGGGAATCTGAGTGGTCTTACCAGACCCGGTCTCGCCAGCGATAATAACGACCTGATGGCTCGCCAAAGCTGCCTTGATGTCTTCCACTCGTTGACTGACCGGCAGCGATTCCGGAAAGGTAGGAATGGGTAGTTCTGCCCGGCGCTGCTCGGCAAGGTTCACCGATCGATCAATCTGCGCCGTGATTTTGGCGATGTTTTTCTCAACATTGCGCTTGTCACGCAGCGCCTGACGCAGACGACCACGATCCTTGATCATGCAATGATCTAGGCGCGCAATCAGGCTCTGGTGGCTTGTGGTTGGGTTAAAGGTCACGGTCAATCAGGCTTTTAGTCGCGGGTTAATCCCGGGTCGGTCAGGTTACAGTGATATGCAGGTTTTGGACAGCCAGGGTTCTACATCGGTGCTGTCAAAAACCTACAAGCGGCCAATTACCAAACAGCGATACCGCCGTCTGGCACTCTGCGGTCCACGCCACCCTCGAGCACACCCGCCTCAACGTTATTGACAATGACCTCGGCAGAACCTTGATTGACCCTTTGATTCAGCGCATGCCCACGAGCTTCCAGCGCCTTCAGCGTGTCGGGTGAAAAACCCTGGGCCTCATAACTAAGGACATCAGGCATCCATTGGTGATGGATCCTGCCAGCGTCCACTGCGGCTTGAGCATTCATACCATGGTCTACCACATTCAGAATGGTTTGCAGCACGGTGTTGATAATTGTGCGCCCGCCGGGCGTGCCGGTGACCATAAACAGCTTGCCATCTTTCGCCAGGATCGTGGGCGTCATACTACTCAACATTCGCTTGCCTGGCTCAGCCAGGTTCGCTGGCGTACCAATCAGGCCTTGGTCGTTGGTTAAACCAGGGCCCGCGTTGAA